>Ga0180008_1000991_pt1 | contig 19655 bp, 18 predicted proteins | sample MM_PW_MetaG_FD_121121 | JGI IMG/M metagenome (GOLD analysis project Ga0180008, IMG submission 121121) | Groundwater microbial communities from the Aspo Hard Rock Laboratory (HRL) deep subsurface site, Sweden - MM_PW_MetaG | ecosystem: Environmental > Aquatic > Deep subsurface > Groundwater...
CAGGCGAATGAGCGGCTTCGTCCGCGATATGTCCGAAGGCGGCACCACCAGATACAGCGATACCGGATGCTCGGCCGCGATCAGGTCAGCGATGCGCCAGTCGCAGCGCGAGGTGACTTCGGCCACGGTCGGGTCGCGGTACAGGCCGAGGAACGACATGGCCGTGGACAGCACGCCCGAGCGTTCGTTGTCGCTCTTGTTGAGGACTTCACGCGCCGCCGATGCGACGACCGGATGCGGCCCATCGCCGAGGTGCGGCGTGGTCATCATCCGGTGCAAGGTCAGCTCGAACGGGCTGGCCGGGTCGGACAGAAAGTTGGCGACGCCGCGCAGCGTCTTGTCTTCGCCCGCGTAGAGCACATGCAGGATGGCCCCGACCAGCAGCGCGTGGCTGGTCTTCTCCCAGTGATTGCGCTTCTCCAGTGCACCTTCGGGATCGACAAGAATGTCCGCGATGTTCTGCACGTCGCGCACTTCATGCGCGCCGCGTCGAACCTCCAGCAGCGGGTTGTAGGCCGCCGACTTCGCATCAGTCGGGTTGAACAGCAGGCAATGCGAGAAGCGCGAGCGCCAGCCTGCGGTGATCTGCCAGTTTTCGCCCTTGATGTCGTGGATGACGGCCGAGGCTGGCCAGGACAGCAGCGTCGGCACTACCAGACCCACGCCTTTGCCCGAACGTGTGGGCGCGAAGGTCAAGACGTGTTCCGGGCCTTCGTGACGCAGGTACTGACGGTCGTACTGGCCGAGGAGCACGCCGGCCGGTTGCGTCAGGCCCGCCCTGCGAATGTCATCCGCGTTCGCCCAGCGGGCCGAGCCGTAAGTCGTGACCAAGCGCGACTGCCGCGAGCGCCAGATCGACATGCCGATTGCGACCACTACTGCCAGCAGGCCGCTGCCGCCCGCGATGGCGCCGCCGGTATCGAACACGCGCGGCGCATATGCATCGAAGACGAACCACCACTCGAACAGCTGCCACGGGTGGTAGATGGGTGTGCCAAGAAGATCGAACCATGGCGAGCCGAGGCGTACTTGATAGCCAAGGGCCGCTGCTGTCCATTGTGTGGCGCCCCACACGCCGGCGATCACGATGCCGAACACTACGGCGATCTGACCAAACAGCACGTTCGTCCCTTGCATGACCTGGCCTCCGATCTCTCCTGCGCTGATTCCTCATGGAAGAAACGGCACTAGGACGTGCCGCAGGCGTCAGGATCGGTGCCGGGTCAGTGCCGGTCAAAGACCGTTATCGGCAGAAAAGTCGAGCAAAAAGAAAGAATTCGCGCAGGGTCGGGCCAAAGAAAAACGCCGCAAGCGATGGCGCATTGCGGCGTGTCTAGCGAAGAATGAAGGATTCGTAGCGAATCGCCAGCGATCAGAACTTGGGCGGATTCTCTGGCGGTGTGTAGGGAGTTGTACCGTCACCGTAGAAGCGCTTGCGCGTTGCCTCGGCTACCCGATTGCACAGCACGTCGCCCAACTTGGGGCGATCGGTCTTGCACTGTTGGCGCAACTCCTTCAACCGTGTCGGATCGGCAGCCAGTTCCTCCACGGTCGGGATGTCGGCCTGCTTGGGCGTTTCTGATTGGCCGCAGGCAGTCAAAAACGCGGCCAGCAGGAGCAGTATGGTCTTGTTCATGGCTCTGTTTCCTCCGAGAGGTAAGGATCATTGCCCGGCGCGGGCCTGACGGCCTTGGGTGACTCGATGGCCTGCACGCGCTCGATGAAGCGAGCCAGCACTTGCGATGGCTCGCCTGCCGGGTACAGCAGGTACGTCGTGAGTACCGGCGACCGGCCGGCCAGCGGCCGTGCGACAACGCCGGGTTCCCGACTGGTCGCAATGTGCGAGGCACCGCTCAGTCCCACGGCGAGGCCAGCCGACACCAGCGCCATCATCAGGTCGGATGATGCCACCCGTTCGGCAATCAGTGGCTCCATGCTCGACCGGCGCAACACCCGCTCGACTTGGCGCGCATGGCCCTCGCACGCCGGTGCGTCGCATACCACCAGCGGAAAGCGCATGAGTTCTTCCAACGGAATACGCTTATGGATCAGCAGCGAATGGCGCGCTGGCACGGCCACCATCAGCGGGTCGCTCCAAACAGGTAAGGCGGTAATACCGTCACCGACCTCCTCGGACTGCGCGAATCCCAAATCGTACAGATCATCGTTCAAGCCCTTGATCTGCTGCGACAGCGGAACCTCGAAGAAGCGGATCTCGACCTCGGGTTCTTCCTCCCGACATAGCGCGAGCAGCGCCGGCAGGCGCGAGGGCGTAATGCCGTCCGACAAGGCGATGCGCAGTTGTCGGTGGAAACCATTGGCGGCAGCCTTCACGCTGTCGCGGGCCTGCTGCAGGGCGGCGAACACGCGACGCACATGTTCCAGAAACAACGTGCCCGCGTGGGTCAGCCGCGTGCTGCGCGTGGTACGCACGAACAGTTGCGTCCCCAGTTCTTCTTCGAGTTCTTTGATGGCCCTCGACAAGGGCGATTGCTCAATGTGCAGCCGCTCAGCGGCCCGCGCGAAGTGAAGTTCTTCGGCTACAGCCAAGAAGCAGCGGAGATGTCGTAGCTCCATTTATTCGTTCTCCTTTATTAACTCCTCTTTCGGGCATCACCATCGAGATTGACGATGTAATAATCCTAGCCTATAAATACTCACCGTGTCTATTTGATCGAAACAGCCTTTCTCCGCCGGGGTCAAGGGCGATTCCCGTCACCTGAGCCAGCACTGATGGAGCCAGATCCACTTCGCACCTTCATGTCCGGTCAGTCGATGGCGCCGGGCATGTTCTCGTCCATCCCTACGCCCGCCTCGGCCGGCGGTTAGACACCTTCAAAGAGTGTCCTCGGATGCAAAGTCGATAGCCAGAACAGACAAATGAAACCTGGAAAGAAGACCGGTACGCCGGCAAAAAATGCCAAGCCCAAAGGCCGAAGCCGCCTTTCTATCGGCGCCGTCCGCAGCCCCGAAAGCACCGAGGCGATCCTGACGGCCGCGGAAGACATCCTGGAAGAAAACGGCTACAAGGCGTTCACCCTGGATGCGGTGGTCGCCCGTGCCGGGGCGAGCAAACCCACCATCTACCGCTGGTGGGGCAGCAAGGCGGCGCTGATCCGGGAGGTTTATGAGCGCTCCGGTGAAGCATCGCTCGTCGTTCCCGATACTGGGAGCCTGGAACAGGATCTCAAGGCGCATCTAGGCTCTCTATGGCGCTGGTGGGCCACCACCCGTTCCGGTGAAGCGCTGCGCAGCTTCATCACCGAAATCCAGTTGAACCCGGAGTCCCTGCAGGAATTCCGCGAAACCTTCCTTCCTCGTCGCGAACGAACCTTGCGCAACATCTTCGCCCGTGCCGTCGAGCGGGGAGAGATCGAGGATGCTGCGTTGGTCGAAGCAGCCGTGGCGATGTTGACCGGCATGTCTTGGCTGCACCTGTTCACGAACAACCTCCAGGCAAGCCGGAGCATTGACGATGCGGTCTTGATCGTGACGAAGGGGCTTCGCGCTTGCTGACCAGATCCAAAAGGTGAACTTCATGGACATTCGCACGCTATGAGCGCTCCGCACCCGGAAATCACCATCGTCGGCGCGTCGCTCGCCGGCCTCACCCTGGCGCTCGCCTGCGTGGCGAGAGGCGTGCCGGTGCATGTCGTCGAGCGCTCCGCCGGGCACGTGCACGGCGGCGACAGCCTGAGCATCGACCTGGCCCTCGTGGCAGCGGCCACGGGGCACGATCCGCGTCAGCCGCCCGTGCTGCCCGTGGTGCCTGCCTATCGCGAACTGACCACCTGGCCGGCGCTGTACGCCTGGCTGCGAGAGCGGGCGATCGCCACACCAGGCATTGTCCTCGAAGAAGGCAAGACCGTCGCCTCTGTCACCGATTTGGGCGATCGAGCGCGCATCACCTTTGCCGACGGCAGCGAACGGGTCGCCGCAGCAGTGATCGGCGCGGACGGTTATCGCAGCACCGTGCGCCGGGCGATCGCCCCGGAAGCCCCATTCGCCCGTTACGCCGGCTACCTGGTGTGGCGCGGGCTGGTCGAGGAACGCACGCTGGCGCGCCCAGTCCCCTGGCCGTCGGATGGCGGACTGTGGATCGAATTCATGGGTGGCTACAGACTGGTCGCCGCAACGCTCCCTGGCCGTGACGGCTCGGTGGAACCTGGGCGGCGCCAAGTCACCTTCGCCTGGTTCGACGTGCATCGGGACGAACTGCTGCGCCGCAGCGGCTGCCTGACCGCCGATGGCGAGATCGTGGGAACGCTGGGGCGTGGAACGATCGACGAAGCGGTCAGGCAAGAACTGGCGACGCTGGCGCCGCGATTCTGGCCAGCGGAATGGGCGGAGGCGGTGACGGCCGGGGTGCGCTCGACCGAAGTGCTGAGCGGCGCGCCGATCGCCGAGTACATGCCGCCTCGCCTGGCGCATGGCGCATTGGCCATCGTCGGCGATGCGGCCCACGTCGTCTCGCCGATGACCGGGCGCGGCTACCTGACCGGCGTGGAAGATGCCACGTTGCTGGCCGGGACGCTGGCCGACCGGCCGGCAGAGGAACCCATTGCCGCCGCGCTGGCCCGCTACGGGGCGGCGCGATTGCCGTTCGTGCGCGGGCTGGTCGCCCATTCGAGCCGGATCAGCGCCGAGTATCGCCGCTATGCGGCAGCGAAGTGACCGGCGCGCCCCTCCATGGACGGCGATGGCATCGCCGCCCGTTGCGATCCGAGGCGGCCGCCGTCTTCAGACGGCGGTCACCCCGCCATCGGCCACCAGCTCGGCTCCGGTCAGGTAGCTCGACTCGTCCGAGGCCAGGAACAAGGCCAGGTCGGCGATTTCCAAGGGCTCCGCAAGCCGGCCGAGCGGGATGCTGCCCATGATCATCTTGGCGAGATCCTCGTGGTCGGCCAGATCCGCCTCGATCATCGGCGTTCTGACCCCGCCCGGATGGATCGAATTCACGCGGATATTGAACCTGCCGTAGTGGTAGGCCACGTGCTTGGTCATCGAGCGCACGCCGCCCTTGGCCGCGGTATAGGCGAAGGGGCCGCCGCTGCCCGCCATGGCGGCGATCGACGATACGTTGATGATCGAGCCGCGGCCGGCATTCTTCATCGCCGGGATCGCGTACTTCATGCCCAGGAAGACGCTCTTGAGGTCGATGTCGATGACGCGGTTCCAGTCGTCCTCGTCGGTCGTCTCCGGAGTGCTCTCCTGGATCGGCTTCCTGTCGGCGGCCCCGGCGTTATTGATGAGGACATCGACCCGGCCGAACTCAGCGATCGCGCGCTCCACGACGGTCTTCCAATCGGCGGCCGAAGCGACGTTGTGGCCGACGGCGATCGCCCGGCCGCCCGCGGCGGCGATGTCCGCGACCACGGCTTCCACGCCGGACAGTTGGATGTCGGTGGCCACCACCAGCCCGCCCTCGCGAGCGAACAGCTTCGCCGTACTTGCGCCGATGCCGCTGGCCGCACCCGTGATGACAACGACTTTATCCTGCAGTCTCATGGTCACACCTCGTTGCTCTAGGTTGGAAAACATCGCGCCGGCAATGGGAGCAGTCGGCGCCTGGACAGTCGGCGCGGGCCGCTATTGGCCGCTGATCGTGCCGGCATGCGAGCCGGACGCCCCACGATCGACGAGGAACAGCACCAGCGTCGTCGCCACTTCGGCGCGCACGGCCGGCAAGGCGATCTGCAAGTCGGTGGCCGCGTCGCCCTTGCCGAGGCGCTCGCCGCCGATGCTGACCCGTCCATCCATGACATACAGCCATGGCGACAAGCCTTCTGCATGCGGGATCTCGATCGCCTCGTCGGCCTTGAGATGGGCGTCGTAGACCGTGACGCTCTGCCGCACCGAGAGCGGCGCAGGGCTTCCCTCGGGCGCAGCGATCAGGTTCCAGCCCTGCTCGGCGAAGTCTGCCGGGCGCTCGAAGAACTGCACCTGCCCGGAAAGATCGGCCTCGCGCGGGCGGAAGAATATCTGCAGCATCTCCACCGGCTCGTCTGGCGTCGATTCCTCGTGCCAGAAGCTCTTGCCGGCGTTCATCATCATCAGCTTGCCTGGGTGGATCGAAACCCTGTGGCCTGCCGAATCTTCATGAACCATCGTCCCGCGCCACAGGTAGCTAAGGATCTCGTCGTTGACGTGCTCGTGCATTGCGACCACGGTGCCCACATCGAGATGGGCATGATCGACAACACTGAACTGCCCGAAGGCCGGATCGGCATCGGCGCCGAGGATGGCGCCGGGGCGTATCCGGCGGATCTTGAATGGGCCTCGGACGAAGGATCGCCCGGCGCTGGATCGAAGTACGTTAAGCATCTCTTGTCCTCATGTGTCGCTGCGTGGCATACCGGGATCGGCAGTGCTGCGAACCTCACTCCGCGAGGCTGACCCGCTCCATCCAGGCGAACAGGGCGTCCAGGTCGTAGTCGCCGCTGTGCGGGCGATCCCAGGGCAAGGCGAAATCGACGGCGTAGCCCTTGTTCTGCAACGTCGCGGCCAGGATCGTGGGTACGGCCAGCGAAGTGTCGCGGTCTTTCGTGCCGTGGCGGATGCGCCAGTGTCTCGACGTGGCCGTGCCGGTCGCACCGATGTAGCGCATGGCGTTCATCATCTTGACCTTTTCGGCATCGGCCAGGGATGCGTCGGCGGCGGTGCTGTGCTCCTGGGCGAACGCCGTGAAGTGGCGCTTGTCGATCGCCTGTGTGCCGAACAGTTGGTTCTCGCCGCTGCCCAGGTCGAGGGCGTCAAACGCGGGGGGCAGCTTCATGCGCCCCGCATAACGCACGTACTGGCCGAAATCCAGATCGCGCACCTTGCCGCCCTGCACACTGAGCCAGGACAGGCCCGATAGGTCTCTGCCCTCGTCCAGCGCCGTCTGCGCCGAGGCGATGAGCAACGACTTCACGTAGTCCTTGAAGGTGCCGTTGCCGGCGCTGTCCAGGCGCAGCGGCCGACCTTGCGCGTCGCGCAGGCCGAGGCTGTCGAGATAGCCGGGGAACTGCGCCTTCAACGCGCCGGATAGCGCGATCTGCGCCTGCGTCAACGTGCCCGCGACTTCCTTGCGCTGCACGTTGTAGTCCAGCATCGCCATCTCGATCTTCTTGTAATCGTTGACGCCGTTGAACAGCCACTCGTAGGCGCTGTCGGCATGTTCGAGGTTGGTGATCGGGCAGTAGGCGGACACGGCAAAGATGTCGTCGCGCGCCGGCGCGGCGCCCAGTTCCTCCAGATAGGGCGCGTAGTCGGCGCTGTTGCCGCTGGCGCCCAGCAGGGCCGACAACGCGCCGCCGGCGCTGGTGCCGTTGGAGATGATCTTCTCGGCGTCGCCGGGCATGCGTGCATCGTTGTGGCGCAGGTAGCGCACCGCCGCCTTGAGGTCGACGATGGCCGCAGGCGCCTTGCCGGTGTAGCGGCCGTCAGCATCGCGCGTGGTTCTGCCGCGGGCGCCGGGCGAGGCGACCACGTAACCCTTGGACAGCGCCACGGCGATCGTGCTGGGCTGGCCGCTGTCTCTCGGGGGGCCACCTCTGCCCGCAGGCACACCTTCGGGAGGCGGAGTTCCGGCACCGCGCGGGCCGCTGTCGGCGGGGGGGCGGCCACGTCCGGCCGGCGTGCCGGGCTTGCCGGGCATGTAGCCACCGACCTGGTTGGGGAAGAAGATCGGCGCGGTCTGCGCGGTGAACGCGCCGATGCCCTGGCCCTGGAAGTACGCCTCGGGCACGTAGATGTTCATTACCTGGTAGGTGGTGTCCACCGGCCGGGCGACGTAGACGATATTCTCGTAGGCACGCACGGCGATGGTACGGCCATCGACGATCAGGGATTGGCGTTCGTACCGGGCTGCGTCGAAGTCCAGGCTGGTGGAGCGCTCCGCCGCCTCCGAGGTGCGCTGTTGCGTGCCCGACGTGCCGCAGGCTGCGACAAGGCAGATGGCCGACAGCGTGGAGGCCAGGGGCAGTGCCAGTGATCTGGTCATGGATGCTTTCTCACGTTTGGAACAGTGCAGCGGCCTGCGCGCGCGGTGGGCCTCCAGCCATCAGCATGGGCACGCCCGCCGTCTCAACGGGCCAGGTCGCCGCCGTCCACGGGAATCACGCTGCCGGAAACGAACGCACCAAGATCGGACGCTGCGAACAGGACGACACGGGCGATGTCGTCGGGAACGCCGAGCCGGCCCAGGGGCAGCGCCTGCGCGTAGCGCACCAGCGCCTCGTTGACGGCCTCGCCTTCGGTTCGCTTGCTCGCCACGCCGGGCGTTTCGGTCAGCGTCGGAGCGACGCCCACGGCGCGGATGCCCTTGGGGCCCAGTTCGACCGCCAGGCTCTTGATCAGGCCCGCCACCGCGTGCTTGGAGGCGACGTAGTGGGCGGAGTTGGCGCCATTGCTGGCGTTGTAGGCGGCAGTCGAGACGATGTTGACGATGACGCCGGTATTGGGCTGCATGCGCAGCGCCGCCTCGCGGGCACCGAAGAAGGTGCCGCGCAGATTGAGGTCAATGACGCGATCCCATTCGGTATCGGTGATGTCCAGCACCGCACGGGAGGGGTAGATGCCGGCATTGTTGACCCAGATGTCGAGCCGCCCGGTCGATGACACGGCCAGGTCGGCAAGCGCGGAGATCGAGGCATGGTCGTTGACATCGAGGCTCGCCCCGAGGTGCTTGCCGCCGAAGGATGCGAGCTCGGCGGCCGTTTCCTTCGCCTTGGCCTCGTCGAGGTCGCCGATGACCAGCGTGGCTCCAGCCTCCGCGAGGCGCTTGCTGATCGCACGGCCAATGCCGGCCGCACCTCCGGTGACGACCGCGGTGCGACCGCGCAACGAAATCAGGTTGCTCAGCGAGCGCTCCGAAACGTCGATATAGCTCATTGTCTTCTCCTTGATGGAAACAGGTCGCTGGTCGAAGCGTTTTGCGCTTCGGCCAGCGAGTCGGGAGCGTGGCTCAGGAGATGCTGGCGCCCAGTGCCGGGAACACGTCGCTGAACAGCAGGCCGATCAGTTGCTGGCCATCGGGCGTAGACCAATCCTGCGCGATCTCAGCGATCAGCGTGTTGGTGGCGGTGAGCACCACGCCGGCATCGTGCATGCGCTGACGGGAGAACTCCTCGGACAGGTCGCTGGGCGAGCCCGAGGCATCCATCACCGCCTGCACGGAGAAGCCTTCGAGCGCGGCGTCAATGGCCGGGAAGATCAGGCAGACATCGGTGGTCACGCCGGCCATGATCAGGTGCTTGCGCCCGGTGGCGAGCACTGCGTCGCGGAACTCCGGGTAGGCCCAGGCATTGACCACGCCGGGACGCTTGATGCGCGCGGCGTGCGCTGCGGGCAGGATTTCGGCGATTTCCGGCATGATCGGCCCCTGGGCGCGATCTTCCTGGCTGGAAGTGATCACGGTCGGCAGGTTCAGGATCTTCGCCAGCTTGGCCAGCGCGATTGCCTGCTTGCCGGCGAACCCGGAGTCGATGTTCTTGATCAGTTGCATGGTGCCGACCTGGTGGTCGATCAGCAGCAGCGCGGAGTTTTCGGCGGTGAATTGGTCTCTTGCCATGATGGAAGTCCTTCGTTTGGGGTTTAGACAAGCGGAAGCGGTGGGCCGCTGAACAGCACGACCTTGACGCTGCCCTGGGGGGCTCTGAATGAAATGTCGCGCGGCGCATCCTGCGCGGGAAACACCGGCACTCTGAGGTGTTCGCTGTCGAAGCGCTGATCCGCCACCTCCACCGTGCCGAAGATCGGCATGGCGAACAGGGTGTGGCCTGCGGCCACCGGCACGGTCAGCTCGGCGCCCGCCTCCAGCGAGACATCGAGCAGCGTTACCTCGGTCGGCGGCGTCAACGGCGAGTGCGTGTCGCCATAGCGTCCCACCGGGACGCGGATCTTGGCGCCGGGCCGTTGGATGACCGGCACGTCCTGCGGTTCGATCGTCAGCGGGAACGGCGCGATGTCGCGGCGCACCGGTGCCAGTCCGACGAATATCTGCAGTCCGTGAACCGTCTTGCCGGGTTCGGCCGGGACTTCCTCGTGCACCACTCCCTGCCCGGCGGTCGTCCAGTGCAGACCGCCCGGCCGGATCAGGTTGTCGGTGCCGATGGAGTCGCGGTTTGCCATGCCCGTCTCGGAATCGAGCAGCAGGTAGGACACGGCCGAGATGCCGGCATGGCGGTGCGGCGGAAAGGTCGGCCCGTTCATCCAATAGTGATCGACCCCGAGGAACGGGGACAGCAGCCCGGCCTCGCCACGCAGACCGAAGGCGCGGAAATGGCCGGCATGGTTGGCGCGATGAAGCTGGGCGATGACGATGGACATGGCGGCGGTCTCAGGCAGTGGTGCTATCGCTCAAGGCGGGATAGTCGATGTAGCCCTTGGCACCCGGCGCGTAGAACGTGTCCTTGTCGGGCGCATTCAGCGCGGCACCTTGGCGGAAGCGCTCGGGCAGATCCGGGTTGGCCAGGAAGGCACCGCCGAACACCGTGGCGTCGGCCTTGTCCTCGCTCAGGATGGCTTCGGCCTTGGTCTGATCCAGACCGCTGCCGATCAGGTAGGCACCCTTGAAACGCGGGCGCAGCAGCGCGTGGTAATCGACGCTGGTCGGGCCGAACAGGGCCACGTGCAGGTAGGCCAGGTCGAGGCCATCCAATTGATCGACCAGATAAGTGTAGGTCTGCTGCGGCGTGGCGTCGGAGATGCTGTTGAAGTTCATCTCCGGCGAGATCTTCAGGCCAACGCGATCACCGCCGGCCTCCTCGACCATGGCCTTGAGCACGTCCAGCACGAAGCGGGCGCGGTTGGCGACGGAACCGCCGTATTCGTCCGTGCGCTGGTTGCTGCCCGAGGACAGGAACTGCTCGGGCAGGTAGCCCGACGCGCCATGCAGCTCGACGCCATCGAAACCGGCTTCCAGCGCCCGGCGGGTGGCGGTGCGGTAGTCCTCGACGACACCGGCGATCTCGGCCACGCTCAGTGCATGCGGCACGACGTAGTCCTGCGGGCCGCTGGCAGTCCAGGACTGGCCTTCCGGCTTGATCGCCGACGGCGCCACGGGCAACCCGCCGCCCGGCTGCATCGACGGATGCGATACGCGCCCGGCGTGCATCAACTGCATGAAGATGCGGCCGCCCTTGGCGTGCACGGCATCGGCGACGTTCTTCCAGGCTGCGACCTGTGCGTCGTCGATGATGCCCGGCGTGCGCACGTAGCCCTTGCCGGTCGGCGAGGGGTAGACGCCCTCGCTGATGATCAGGCCGGCGCCGGCACGCTGTGCGTAGTAGGTTGTGACGAGGTCGGTCGGCACGCCGGTCGCGTCATCGGCACGCGAGCGGGTCATGGGGGCCATGACCAAGCGGTTCGGGAGAGTGTAGCGTCCAACACGGACGGGGGTGAAAAGCTGACTCATGATGATGTCCTCGGGTTGACAATGGAGCCATCATCGGCCTCATTTGATTTGGAATAAATGGGGTAAATTGGATAACATTGCTCCATCAATGGAGCAATGTTATGGAGCAGCTTTTGAATGACATGGCCTTGTTCGTCGAGGTCGTCAAAGCCAAGGGATTCCGCGGGGCCGCCGAGGCGATCGGGATGCCTAACTCCACGCTGTCGCGGCGGATCAGCATGCTGGAGAAGGCCATCGGCCTGCGCTTGCTGCACCGCACGACCCGCAAGGTCGAGCTAACCGAGGCCGGCCAGATCTACTTCGAGCGCTGCAAGCGCATCGTCGATGAAGCCCGGCTCGCGCACGAACAACTGGGGGAAATGCTGGCGCAGCCCAGCGGTATGCTGCGCGTATCCTTGCCGGTCGATTTCGCGGTCACCTACCTGGCGCCGTTGATCGCCGAGTTCGCCCGGCACTATCCCGGCATCGCGTTCGACTTCGACCTGACGCCGCGGCGGGTCGATCTGGTCAGCGAACCCTTCGACGTGGCGATTCGCATGGGCGAGTCGGAGAATTCGCAGTTGATTGCGCGTCCGCTGGCCCGGCTTTCGACCTGCCTCTACGCCTCTCCGGACTATCTCGAACGCTCGGGGGAACCCGGCGAGCCCGCTGACCTGACGCAGCACGAGTGCCTTGGCATGGCGAAAACCAACATGTGGACGCTGCACGACGGCACACGAACGACCACGATTTCGGTGGGCAGCCGGTTCGTGGTCAACAATGTCGGCATGATCCGGCGCCTGGCGACCATGGGCATGGGCATCGTGCTGATGCCCGAGGAAATCGCCGCGGACGACCTTGCCCACGACCGCTTGCGTCGCCTTCTGCCGCAATGGCAAGGCAGTCCCACCCCGGTTTACGCCATCACCGAGACACGTCTGCTACCGGCGAAAACGCAGCGCTTCATTGAATTTCTGCGCGAGCGCCTGGCGCGGACTTGAGCGGGTATCCCCTAAACGGCGGCACAGGCGCCGCCGTTGCGGCGGTTCAATCGGGCTTTCCCAGGGTGCCGAACTCTGCGGGAATCTTCGTGTAGAACACCCGCACCTGCGCATCATCGAGTTGCGCGAACAGGCGCTCGACTTCCTCGGTGGTGAGCACCATCGTGACCTGCACCGGCTGGTCGGAGAAGTCGAACATGTTGATCGCATGGACGGTGCCGTCATGCCCTAGACCCTGGAGCGCACCATCCAGCGTCGCGCCGCGAATGCCTAGCTTCTTCGCCTCATCAAGCAGCCATTGCGCGAGCGGCATGGAACCGTGCATGCGATCCTGCTGGGTATAGAAAGTGACCTGATAGCCGTGCATGGCGAACTCCGAGAAAAAAGGGATATGCCGACGTCAGACGCCGGTCGTTATGCCGCCGTCCCCGGCGAGATGTGGGGCGCGGGTGCCGATGGCGGTACGACTCGGTGCCGGGTGGCCCTGGCCGCCACCGATGGCGTTCTGTGTCGTGTGGTTCAAGGCATTCATGGTGGCGCTATGATCAGACTGGGGAGTCGATGGCCGCTGCGGCGATCGTTGCAATCTGAGAGTCGTTGGCGCCGTGAGCACCGCTGACGCCCACGGCGCCGATCACCCGGCCATCGGCGACGATGGGAATCCCGCCCTCCAGCGCGGTGAGGCCAGGCGTGGACAGAAAGCTGGGCCGCCCCGCGTTGATGAAGTCCTCGAACTGCTTGGACGGCGCGCGCAGCAAGGCCGCCGTACGCGCTTTGCCGATGGCCACATAGGGACTGATGCCGATCGCCGCGTCGTGCTTCTCCAACGCGACCAGTTCGCCAGCGGCATCGAGCACGGCCACGCTGATCGCCCAGCCATGGCGCTCGGCCTCGACGTTCGCCGCAGCGATGACACGGCGTGCGGCCGCCAGCGCGATGCTGGGCCGTCCGATGGCGATGGAAGATGGCAGGGCTTTCAACATGGCGGCGCTCCGTTACAGCGAAGCCGACGGCCGCGCCGCGCCTTGCTCGCCGACCGCCGTTTCGGCCCCCTTTGCACCGACGTCGATGACCGGGCGCACCGACATGCCGACACGCAAACGGTGGGCATCTTCCTGCCCCGGTTCCAGGTAAATACGCACCGGAAGGCGCTGCACAATTTTGGTGAAGTTGCCGGTGGCATTGTGTGGCGGTACGGGGGAGAAGCTGACGCCGCTGGCCGGCCCGAGGCTTTCGACGCGTCCTTTAAGCTGCACACCGGGCAAGGCATCGACCGTGATGCTTACCGGGTGACCAACCTGTACACGGGCCAGTTGTGTTTCGCGGTAGTTGGCTTGCACATAGACTGCTTCCAGCGGCACCAGGGTCAGCAGCGGCTCGCCCACGCGGGCATAGCCGCCGACCCTGGCGCGGCGCTGGGCGACGACCCCGCCGACAGGCGCGGTCACGCGGGCATAGGACAGGTTCAAGTCGGCCGCCGCTTTTTCTGCCTGCGCTGCCAGCAAGGCGGCCTGCGCCTTGTCCAGATCGGCGCGCAGGATGGCGGTCTGCTGCTCGGCCGAATGCAGGCCGGCGCGATCCCGTTCATGCGCGGCGCGCTGGATTTCCCACTGCGCCTCGGCCTGCTGCTGGGCCTGCACCGTGCCTGAACCATCGCGGGCCAGGTTGGTGAAGCGGCTGCGATTGGCCTCCGCGAGCTTGAGATTGGCGCCGGCGGCGGCCACCGCGGCACGTGCCTGCTCGATGATGCTTTGCTGGCGATCGATTTGGGCTTGCAGGCTGGCAATGGTGGCTTGTGCGCTATTGATGTGCGCCTCGGCCATGCTCACTGCAATGCGCAAGTCACGCTCATCAATACCTACCAGCTGCGCACCGGCTTGTACTTGCTGGTTCTCGTCAACGTCCACGCGGGTGATGACACCGGCCACCTGTGGAACGATGACCGTGAAGTCAGCCTGCACATAGGCGTCGTCAGTACTCTGGGTAACGGCGCTGGATTCAGAGCGGTTGAGGATCAGGAAGGCCGCCACGAGGGCGAGGGCGGCAACCAGACCGGAAATGATACGAAAACGAAGCGTCTTGGACATAAAAACCGTTCCTCGATAAAGTGGTTAAGCAGCCACAGACGCTGATGTGGCAGGTGTGGCAGAAGGCGTGACGGGCGGTGTGCTGGTCATCGCGGGCGCTGGGATACGCTGCATCATCAGGGCGAGGGGAATCATGAGCAGCGCTACCACGGCGAAGACGCGATAGATGTCCGCTGCCGCCAGGACATTGGCTTGCTGCGCGACTGTACTGCTTAGTGCAACCCAGCCCGGATCATCCGACGGCAGGCGGGCCATCAGTTGCCCGGCGTTATCGAGTAGCATTTCCGAGTGGAAGCGACTGCGTACGGCCGTGAGTTGCCCGATGATGGCGCCGCCTATCGTGGCGCTGAAGACGCGCACGATATGGACCTGGCCCGCCACGAGCGGCCCCTCCATGGGCTGCAGCACACCGGTGATCAGGAACAACAGCGAAACCATGGTTAGGGGCTGCCCGAGCATGTGCAGCACTTGCACCCATAAAAACTGCTGCACCATCCATTCGCTGGTAATACCGGATGCCAGCCAATTGGCCGCCGCCATGCACAGCAAACCCGCTACGAATACATAGCGGGCATCGGCCCAGCGCTGGTATAGCAACAGCGCCACGCATGAGCCGAGCAGCAGTTGTGGAAAGCCGACGATCAGACCCAGGGGTGCGCTCTGTGCCAGACGGAACCCCTGAAAATTCGCCAGCAGATTGGCTGGCAGCGTGACGGCGGTAGCCATCGTCATCAGCAGAAACCCGAAGAGGGTGATGCCGATCCAGATATTGCGTCGCGCCAACATCCTCAGGCTGACAAAGGGCGCCGGATGGAACCACTCCCCGATCAGAAACAAGACAAACAGTGCGCCACCGGCTACGAACGAAGCAACGATCAGTGGCGAATGGAACCAGTCCAGCCGTACACCTTGATCCACGCCGACCACCAGTAGCATCAGACCTGGTACGCCCAGGAGCATGCCGAACCAATTGGCTTGTTTCATACGCGGCAGGGCCAGTGGCATCTTCGGGATGCCCCAGCCGACCAGCGTGGCCGCCAGTAGACCGATGGGGATCACATGCCAGTAAACCCAGCGCCAGTCTTCCAGCTGGTCAACCCATTGAGAGGCGATCCACAAGGCGATATTGGGCGAAAAGGTGGCGACCAGCGCAAAGACGGCCAAGCCATGCAGTCGTATGGGTAACGGTAAGAAACGCAGACTAGCGACCATCAGCAAGGGGATCATCGCGCCCCCGAGCAAGCCCTGAAAAACACGCAAGGTCAGCAATAGAGGCAGGTCTTGTACATAGGGCATGAGCCATGTCAGCAGCAATGTGCTGAACAGCATGGCCAGATGGAAACGGCGCATTGAGAAGGTGATGGCAAACCAGGTGGCAAAAGGCATGGCGGCCAGTTCACCAGCGGAATACGCCGTGAGCAGCCAAGACGCCTCGTCTATGCCGATCCCGAGGGCGCCCCGCAGATCGGGCAGTACCAGACTGGGAATCCTGCCGTTAAGACCGGCAACGACCGCAGCCAGAAAAATACCCAGCAGACCGATAGCCATACGCAGGTTGAATACCGGTTGTGGCGGTGGGCCAGCGGGTGCAGCAGGACTGGCAGGGGTTGGACCGGTCATTTCTGTTCGCCTGCCGATTCGGCCACGGGCTGCAGTTCCGTCGACCAGCCACCGCCCAGAGAACGGTAGAGCGAGACGACGGACAGCGCGGAAGCCGTGGCGCAGTCGGCCAGCGCAGACTGGCTGGATAACAGCGAGCGTTGAGCGACCAGCACCGAAGTGAAGTCAACCGTGCCTTGCTCGTAAGCGCGTTGCGCCACCTGCAAGGCCGTCTGGTTCTGGGTCAGTGCATGTTCTAGCTGTGCATGCCGTTTCAGTTCGGTCGCGTAGGCATTCAGCGCGTCATCAACTTCATGCCAGGCGCTCAGTACGGTTTGCTGGTAGGCAATGGCCGCTGACCGGTGACGTGCCTCGGTCAGCGCCAGATTACTCTTGAGCCGGCCGCCCTGGAAGATCGGCAGGTGCAGCGTCGGCCCGATCGAGAAGCGCCGGGAATCCCAACTGCCCAGGTCGGACAGGTCGAACGCCTGCACCCCCAGGCTCCCGGTCAGGCTGATGCGTGGGTAAAAGTCGGCGGTCGCCGCGCCGATGTCGGCGACGGCGGCGCGCAGCCGCGCTTCCGCCTGCAGGATGTCCGGCCGCTGCCGCGCCAGTTCGGACGGGATGCCCACGGGCAGGCGCTCCGGCATCGGCGGCAGGCCGGCCGTGGCAAGGCGGTCGTCCAGTTCCCGAGGTGGCTTGCCCAACAGCAGGGCCAGTGCGTTCATCAGTGCATCGCGCTGCTGCCGCAGTTGTGACAGGCGGGCCTCGATGCCGGCCACCTCGGCGCGCGCCGCCGCCGCATCGAAACGTGTGGCGACGCCGTTGCGCTCGCGGCTTTCGGCCATGCGCAACAGGTCTTCGGCGATCCGCCGGTTTTCCTCGACGATGGCCTCCTGCGCCTGCACGCCCCGCAGCAACAAGTACGTGCGCGCCACGTCGCCGGAGACGGAGACCTTGACCGCCTCCATGCCGAAGCCACTGGCTTGCAGTTTGGCCTCGGCCGAATCGCTGAGGTGGCGCAGATACCCCCACAGATCCAGTTCCCAGCCCGCTTGCAGGCCCAGCGACCAAGTGCTGCTGGGTTCGGTCGGCGCTCCGAGCAACACCATCGGTGAGTGCTCGCTGAGGGCCGAGCGTGCGTAACTGGCGTCTGCGGACAGTTGGGGCCTGCGCGCCGCGTTGGCCAAGCCAAGCTGTGCACGGCTTTCCTCGATGCGCGCGGTGGCGGCCAGCAGATCCAGGTTGGATGCGGAGGCTTCGGCCTGCAACGCGGTCAGCGTCGCATCGCCGAACAGTTGCCACCATTCGGACGGCGCCGGCGCCTCGACCAGCGCGGGCTGGGTCGCCATCGCCGCCGCGCGTGCGCGCAAGGCTGCGTCGGGGGAGGCAAGTGACGGCTCGCGGACATCGGGAGCCGTCACGCAACCGGCCAGAACCAAGGCCAGCGCTGGCGCCACGCACGACGCGCGGCTCAGCGTCTTGCCTCGAAAAACGCGATTCATAGAAGTCCTTTGACGATGCAGGCGGCAAGATCGCGGGCACTGGTGCCCTGCGACTAAACCGATCGGTTCAACTTGGTATGGTACTCTAATCCCAAGCTGTCAAGTCGTCAATTTGATGCGCATTTATCAATGCGAAGCACAGTTTTTCCGAAATCGAACTGGCCAAATTCAAACCGTTCGGTATAGTCCCAAACATGACTTTTCTCTTGAGTAGCCCGATGTCCGCCACCCCTGCTGCAGAACGCAACGACAAGGAAGTTGCCATCCTGAAGGCGGCCACATCGGTGTTCCTGGCGCACGGTTTCAGCGCCGCGACCACGGACATGATCCAGCGCGAGTCGGGAGTCTCGAAGGCGACGATGTACGTCTATTTTCCCAACAAGGAAGTCCTGTTCGCCGCCGTGATCGAGCACGAATGCGGAGCGATGGCCGCCACTTTCAGGGCGATGGACTCGTCGCCGGGCGACATCGCCAAGACCCTGAGCGACCTCGGCCTGTCCTATCTCGACATCGTCCTCTCGCCCACGGCACTAGCACTGCATCGGGTGGTCATGGCGGAAGCGCCGAGGTCCCCGGAGCTGGGCCGACGTTTTTTCCTGGCCGGCCCGAAGGTCGTCACCTCGATCCTGGTCGAACGGCTGGGCGTGGCGGCGCAGGCTGGCGAGATCGACGTCCATGCGCTGGGCGTCGAAGCCGCCGCGACATTGTTTCTGAGCATGCTTCGCGCCCAGCCGCAGATGGAGTGCCTGACGCATCCGGGCACCCACCCGTCCGCCGCGCAGAAGGATCATTGGGTGCAGTTGGCGGTCACGACCTTCCTCGGCGCATTTGGTTCAACGACGGCTGCGTCAAGGCGGGACGAGGACTAGGCAACGCCAGGGCCGCGCTGCCTTCCGACTTCCCATGAAACCCCGTTACCGCGCACCATGGCGGCGAGTTGCTGTCCCAACCGCTGTTCGATCACTGGCCGCCACGGCACCAGGCTGAAGCCCATGCCATCGTCCAGCATGGCGTAACGCCCACTCGCCAGCATGACCGAGCGCCGGTAGATGCCGGTCACGCGCTGGCCGTCAGCCGCAGGACGATGCTCCAGGCCGGTTTCGGCGGCTATGTCCTGTGCGGCCTTCGCCAGATCGCGCCCGCGCAGCGTCGCCAGCAGGTTCCGGGCGAGGATCACGCGCTGCCCGCGCCGCTCGGCCAGTCCCTGTTCGGCCAGGAAGTCGGCGCGCTGTTGCAAGGTGTTCTTGACCTCGCCGCCAAAGCCCAGGTCGCCCAACCCCTTGCCGCCACCGATCAACTGCTGATCCAGCCAGGTCGCGCCGATGACGCGGGCCTGCCGCTCGATGGGCAGGTGCGATTTCAGCTCCACGGCAACACCGCCCAGCCGTTGCGCGTCGTACTGGCGGCCACGCTCGGCCAGGTCGTCCGGCACCTTCCATAGCCCTTCGGCCACGCGCTCCACGATGCCGGCCCGGCGCAGGGCTTCCAGCCGGCGGACGTGGGCCGCGACGACCTCCTGCGGGTCGCGGCCGGGCTTGGCTCCGCCTTGCTCGATCGCCCGGTGATGATCGGTGCGGTACAGGCCATCGCTCGCCAGCGCGGCGATGTTCTTGTCGGCAGCGCGCACCTCGGCGGAACCGCGCACCTCCACCACCGCGCCGGTCGGGTAGTTCGCCAGTTCGTCGCGGGCGTTCAAGGCAACGTAGTGAGCCTTGCCGTCAATGCCGTCGATGACCAGATAGCCGCGGTCGTGCAGCTCGTCGGCCAGCCCCTTGGCAGCGACGTGGCCGATAACGGTGCGGCCGTCGTCTCCCGGCTCGAACACCGCCAACTCGCGCGGCTGGCCGCTCATGGCCCGCTGCATCGTGCGGATGATGTCGCCACGCTCGCCCAGGGCGCGCAAGGTCTTCTCCGCGTCCTCATGGACGGCCCAGGTGCCAGGCTGCGTCTCGTCGGCCAGGCCCAGGCGCTGCAAGCGTTGCAGGCGGCCGATCAGCAGCAGGCGCTGGCGTTGCAGCCGGGGTTCGTTGAAGCGTTCGATCTGCACCCGGCCATCCTCGCCGGCCTCGCGCTGCAACGTGCGGTC
>Ga0180008_1000992_pt1 | contig 19647 bp, 16 predicted proteins | sample MM_PW_MetaG_FD_121121 | JGI IMG/M metagenome (GOLD analysis project Ga0180008, IMG submission 121121) | Groundwater microbial communities from the Aspo Hard Rock Laboratory (HRL) deep subsurface site, Sweden - MM_PW_MetaG | ecosystem: Environmental > Aquatic > Deep subsurface > Groundwater...
CGGCCCCTATAGCGGCGGCGAGCTCGGCCTCTCCCGCCCCCGTAGCCGCGGAGACGCCTATCCACGACTCGGGAACCGGCGCGGCGGCCGGGTCGTCGACCTTGTTCCAGGCCCTCAGCGCCCCCGGATTGGCGGCGACGAAATCCTCGTCCTCCCGCGAGAGCCCCCGCGTCGCGTCGACCACGTAGACCACGAGATCCGCGGCCTCGGCGAGGAGCATGGTACGCCTGACGCCCTCCGCCTCCACCGGGTCGGCGCTCTGGCGCACGCCGGCCGTGTCGACGAGGCGCACGGGCAGGCCGCCCAGGTCGAGCTCCGCCTCGAGGTAATCGCGGGTGGTACCGTGGGCGCTCGAGACTATCGCCCTCTCTTCCTTTAACAAACGGTTGAAGAGCGACGACTTGCCGGCGTTCGTCCGGCCGGCGAGCGCCACCGTCGCGCCGTCGCGAAGGGCTCGGCCTACCGCGTAGCTGCCCGCTAGGCGCAGGCAGCCCTCTCGGGCGGCCCTTATCGCCGGCAGCTCGACGACAATATCCTCGGGGCTCTCGTCCTCGCCGTAATCGAGGCGCAGGGCGAAGGCGGCCGCTACGCGCAGGAGCCGCTCGCGTATCGAGGCGAGCTCCCGCGACAGCCCGCCCGAGAGGCGGGAAAAGGCGTCGGAACGGGCGGCGGCCGTCCGCGCCGATACGAGCTCGCCTACGGCCTCCGCCCGCGCCAGGTCAAGCTTCCCGTTATAGAAGGCCCGGAACGTGAATTCGCCGGGCAAGGCGCCGCGGAAGCCGGCCGCCTTAAGGGCCGCGAGCACGCCCTCCACCGCGGCCTGGCCGCCGTGGCACATGACGTCGACGCCGTCCTGGCCGGTATAGCTGGCGGGAGACCTGAACGCCAGCGCCACGACCTCGTCGACGGCCCGGCCGTCGGGTCCCGTAACGGCGCCGTAGACGGCCGCGTGGCCGGGCGACGACCTGAGAGCCTCGGGCCTGGAAAAGACCCCGGCCAGCCTATCGATCGAGCCCGGCCCCGCGACCCTGACGACGGCCAGGGCCCCCGTGCCGGGGGGCGTAGCGAGCGCGGCTATATCGTCTTCTATATCGAGGTATCCCTTTGCCATTCGCCGAACGATACTGCGCGGAGAGCCCCCGCGGCAAGGCCGGCGCCAGCGGGCGCCCAAGGTAGCGCACCGGGTAGGGGTAGCGCGCCGGGTTGACACGCCGCGACTTATTTGATACTCTTTTATCGATACTTAGTATCATTAAAGACGCACATAGCGCGTCGATATTGGCCTCCGTAGAGGCCGCGCTCGTCATCCCCCCGACGCCGCGCGGCCTCTTTTTCATTGCCACGGAAAGTATGGAGTCGTATACTGCGCCTGATGGTAGAACCTATAAGAATTTCATTGCCGACGCTCAGGCGCTTGCCGCTCTACAAGCGAATCCTCGAGGAGAAAGCCGCCGCCGGCGAGGAGTGGGTAAGCTCCGACAGCCTCGCGAGGAGGCTCGGCCAATGCGCCGTCCAAGTCCGCAAGGACCTGGCCCAGGCCGGGATCGTCGGCAGGGCCAAGTACGGCTTTCCCGTCGGGCTCTCGGTCTCCGCCATAGAGGCGGCGCTCGGCGCCGAGGAAACGCGGGACGTGTTCATCATTGGCGCGGGGCCGATGACCGAGGCGGTGCTGGCCGACGAGGGCCTCCCCGCCCACGGGTTCAAGGCGGTGGCCGTATTCGAGCCGGATCCGACGCTCGTAGGCGCTTCGGTGGGCGCCTCGGGCCTGCGCGCCCTGCCCATGTCAAAGCTCGCCGACCTATCCAGCCGTATGGGCGTTAGGATGGCGGTACTGACCGTCGGCTCGCCCTGGGCCCAGTCGGTCGCGGACGGGCTCGCGGGAAGCGGTATCCTGGCTGTGCTAGACCTTTCTCCGGTGCACCCCCAGTTCCCGGTCGGCGTTCGATCCGCGAGGGCGGACTTCGGGGCTGCCATCGCCGCGCTGGCGGCGGGACTCGCCGATTAGGCCCGGGGAGCATCCCGCATCGTCGTTTCCCGCGCTTAAACTTCTCGCCTGCTACATCCCGCACTCGCAAAACGCACTCGTCTGTTCTATACTAAGGCATCTAAATTAGTAGCTACACGGTAGGAGGAACGATGAAACGTTCGCTAAAGGCGGCCATAGCCGCGTTCTTGGTAATCGCCGGGTCGGCCCAGGCCTTCGCCCAGCCCCAGGTCAGCGAGAAAAAGGAAATAGCCATCTTCTCGCTCGGCTTCTACGGCTGGGATATACCGAAGGAGACCCTAGGGACCATCGACATCGATATCCAACGGGTATTCCTCGACCTTGGCCGCTTCACCATCTTCGGCATGGAGAAGCGATTCTCCACGGGGGACGTCGACCAGTTCATCACCGTCCTCAAGCAGATGAAGGAGTCGACCTTCGTCCTGCCCGAGAAATACCAGTTCGGCGAGGCCTTCCTGACCGAGGCCGACTTCAACAAGCTCGTGGGGGCCTTCATCATCGCCGTGCCCGTCGTAACGAGCTATAACAGCCAGTTCGTCGATCAGAAGGAATGGCGCACGGATATCAAGACCAACGTCAGCTTCATAAACGTGGCCGACGGAACGATGATAGGCATAGCCAACGTGGAGACCCAGGGCACGAGTCGCGAGACCCAGTACAAGTCCATCCAGGAAGCCATCGGCGGCATCCCCTCGCAGATGCAGTTCGAGATACGCAAGATATCGGCGTTCCAGAACGTCACCCGCGTGCTGGCCTCGGGCTTCGGCGGAGTCGACCTCCAGCTCGGCACCAACATGGGCATCAAGAAGGGCGACGAGTACGCGGTCATCCAGAGCGACACCCTGGAGGGCTTCCTCGACGAGCGCGAGGTCGGCCTCCTCGTGATCAAGGACGTGGGCTCGACCCGCTCCAAGGGCACGATACTCTATTCCTCCATACCGGTGGTCAAGGACGTCCAGCTTCGCGAGATCCCGAGGCTCGGTACCGACGCCGCGGTCTACGCGCACTCGTATAGCTACTTCGAGGGCCTGGGCCCGAGCTTCGTGGTCGGCCTTCGAACCGAGCTGACGCGCGGCTTCTACGACCTTCGTCCCTACGCCGCCGTGCAGATGGTATTCGACGACGACATGCTCTTCCCCCTCAACGCCATAGTCGGCGGACAGTACAGCCTCTTCATACGCAGGATAGAGCTGGGCGCCAGGGCCGGCGTGGGCGGCTCTACCAACATAATAGTCAAGCTGATCCAGAACGAGTTCTCGACCACCGACGACGAGTGGTTCACGCATTACGGCGTGTCTGGCGGCGCCTACGTATCGTATCTGGTGACCCGGGACTTCAAGGTCTTCGTCGAGGCCCAGGCCGACTACATGATCGGCATCCTCGACTCGCTAGGAGGCTCGTTCAGCTCCTACGGCGGCTACCAGCTAGGCCTCGGCGCCACGTTCAAGCTCTAGGCCGGGACGGCGAGCGAAACATGGACGATACCGACATACGGGGCCTCTCGGCCCAGGACGCCCGAGCCTACGCCCTCGAGTTCCTTACGGCCCTCAAGGGCCTGGAGCGTGACCTGGCGGCCCTCGGCGACGAGATTTCTACGTGGGCCAAGCGCGTGGAGCTCGCCGCGTCCAAGGGGGCGGCGGAGCTCGAGGCCGCGGCGCGCGCCAAGCTGGACGAGCTAGGCGCCAAGCGCGCGGGGCTCGAGGCCGAGCGCGCCGATATAGCGGCCAAGGTCGCGCGCATACGGGAGCGGCTGCCGATGGCGGGGGCCTCCGAGCGCTCGGTGGACCCCGACCTGCTCCTGGCCCAGCTCAGGATGGCCGCGGGCCAGGATCCAGACGAGTCCGAGGGCGACGGATCGGCCAAGCTAGACTCCGACCTGGCCGCCCTAGGCGCGGACGACGCGCTGGCCGCTCTTAAGAGAAAACTAGGAGAAGGGAAGAACGCGTAACATCATGGACAAGCTACTACCGCTTCCCGAGCGCGACAGGCCGCTAGTCTTCGCCCATCGAGGGCTATCCAGCGAGGCTCCCGAGAATACCATGGCGGCCTTCAGGCTCGCCAGGGAAAAAGGCGCGCCCGGCGTCGAGCTGGACATCCACCTGACGGCCGACGGCCGGCTTATAGTCATACACGACCATACTACCAACCGAGTGGGTCCGGGGACTTCGCTTACCATCGAGGACTCGACGACGGCCCAGATCAAGGCCGTGGACGTAGGCTCGTGGATGGATCCCCGCTTCTCGGGCGAGCGGGCGCCCCTGCTCTCGGAACTATTCGAAGAACTAGGCGACGACCTGTACTTCGACATAGAGATAAAGAGCGGCAAGGCGGAGGACAAGGGCCTCGAGGCGGCGTTCGCCAAGTTGCTCGCGGACTTCCGGTACGGAGCCGAGCGCGTCGTCGTCTCCAGCTTCAACCCCATCGCCATTAAGCGCTTCAAGAGCCTCTGCCCCAGAGTCCCGACGGGCATCATCTATTGCATAGACGAAGGCGTCCCGCCCTATCTCAGGCGCGGCGAGGGCCGGTGGATAGGCCGCGCCGACTTCCTGAAGCCTAAGTATACCCAGGCCACCAAGGCGGGCGTCGCCTTGGGCCGGCTCGTGGGCGGCCGTAAGGTCATCCCGTGGACCATAGACGACCCGGCCGAGGCGGCCCGCGTCCTGACCATAGGCTGCGAAGGCGTCATCTCAAATATGCCTCACAGGCTCGGCCTCCCGGGCTTCGCGAACGGCTAGCTTACGCGCCCGAGGCGCCGCCCGCGCGGGCGGCGCCTTTTTTTATAGCGAGAATAGCTGTATATTCTTCGCGCGGGCCTTCCGTTTCGCCGTACGGGATACGGGGAGCCGCGGAAAGGACTTTACATGAGCGACGATACGGGATTGACGCCCGCCGCGAGCGGGAAACCAACTAAGAAAGCGGCCTCGCTAAGCGGGCCGAGGCAGAAGATTTTCAACGTAGTAGGATGGCTGGCCTTCGGGCTGCTCCTGCCGCCGGTCTTGACGATGCTCAAGCTACCGGCCCTCCAGGATTTCATGACCGCGAGGCTCGGCGGATGGGGCTCCCCCGTAGCCCTCGTCGTATACTTTTACGCCGTCCTATTCCTCCGGGTATTCTTCGGCTCCGACCAGCGCTACGGCCCCGTGCTGCTCGGATACGCGCTCAGCTTCCTGTACTTCAGCAACGCACTCGACATAGGCTTCATGCGCTGGCTCTACGACCTCGCGCACCGATTGCCCTTCCTTTCCTACGACGCTATGAGCCTAATCGCGGGCATAGTCGTGGTATTCCTGGCTAACGCCTTGTCGGGAGCCAAGAAGGCTCATTGGGTAGTCGACGTCATAGCCCTCGTCCTCCTGCCCGCCGGAGCCCTCGTTGCCGCGGGGATATACCTCCCGGGCCTCCTCGGGCTCTAGACTCCTCGGACTCTAGACTCCTCGGGCTCGAGCCCTACGCTGGCTATCCTCGGCACGGGGAGCTATGATTAGCGTATGGCGGACGCGAGCGGGAAGGCTAACGAAGGCATACGGCTCCTCGAGAGAGGCCTCTACGACGAGGCCGCTCGGGCTTTCATCCAGGCCCGGCTCCTGGATCCGCGCTCTCCGGAGCTCGCCTTCGACCTGGGCCTGGCGCGCCTGCGCGAAGGCAGGCTCCGCGACGCGAGGGCCGCCTTCGAGGACGCGCTCGCTCTCGGGGGCGAGGAGCCGGACCTGCTCGCGAATCTCGGGCTCGCACTCTTCGGGCTCGGCAAGGTCGAGGAGGCCGAGGCCCGCTTCCGCGGGGCCCTCGGGCTGGACCCTAAGCATCCCGAGGCCGCCAACGACCTGGGAGTCCTCATGTTCAGCTTGGGCCGCTACGCCGAGGCCCGCGAGCTGTTCATGCGGGCCGTCGCCTCCCGCGACGATTACCTCGACGCGTGGTTCAACCTCAGGGACGCCTGCGCCGAGCTAGGCCTGGAAGACGAGAGGACGAGCGCGGCATCCAGGGTCGAAGAGCTGGAAGGAGGCGATCGATGAAGGCGGGCGACGCGATTAACGGGGCATACCTGCTTAGGGAGCGATTAGGCAAGGGGCCGTTCGGCGAGACCTGGGCGGCCGTGGCCGGGGACGCGTGCGCGAGGGCCGCTCCGGGGTCGGAGCTGGTGCTCAAGGCCCTGGCCCTCTACGACGCGCCGGATTGGAAGGCCCTCGAGCGCATCGAGAACGAGGCGGCGGCGCTCAAGGCGATGTCTCACCCGGCGGTCCCGCGCTACGTCGACTCGTTCAGGCTGGACGGCCCGGCCGACGGCGCCTTCGCGCTGGTCATGGAGCGCGTTCCCGGCCGCAGCCTGGCGGCCGAGGCCGAGAGCGGCCGCCGCTTCACCGAGGCCGAGATAGAGGCCCTGCTCGCCCAGCTGCTCGACGTCCTCGCCTACATCCATTCGCTCAGGCCGCCCATAATACACCGCGACGTGAATCCGAAGAACATAGTGCTACGCCCGGACGGCACCCTGGCCCTCGTGGATTTCTCGGGCGTCCAGGACGCGGTCAGGCTCGCGTACCGCGACACCTCGACGATGCTCGGCACGGCCGGGTACGCGCCGCTCGAGCAGGTATCGGGCAGGGCCACGGTCCGTTCCGACCTCTATGCCGCCGCGGCGACCGCCGCCTTCCTGCTGACCAGGAAGCATCCCTCCGACCTTCCGCTGGCCGGCATGCGCATCGATCCGGGCGCCCTGGTCGAGCTGTCCCCAGCGCTGGAATACGTCCTGGGCGCGTACCTGGAGCCCGACGAGTCTAGGCGGAGCCTCCCCCCGACGGTCGCCGCCGCCGCGCTACGAGGCGAGTCGCCCGTCCCCGGCCCGTCCCCGGCCGAGCCGGCGCCGGCCGCGGGCCCCGCCCCAGGGACACGCCTCCCCGCCCCGAGCGAGCCGTTCGGCAGGCTAGCCGAGCGGCTCGTCAGGACCCTCGAATCGAGGATAGGCGACGCTCGCGTCGACGAGGTCCCCGAGCCGTCCTTCGGCGACGAGCCGGGAGGCGCGCCAACCCGGGGAACGGGCCCGGCGGCTACGGCGACGCTCCCGAGCGACAGCAAGGTTACGATATCGTCCAGCCCGGAACTGCTCAGCCTGACGGTGCCGCGGGCCGGGCTCAGGAACCCCGCCCTCTGGTTCTCCGGCGGCTTCGCCGTGTTCTGGTTAGGATTCGTCGCCTTCTGGACGTTCTCCGCCCTCGCCATGGGAGCGCCTATATTCTTCGCGATGTTCTCGCTGCCGTTCTGGGCCGTAGGCGTATTCCTTATAAGGACGCTCTTGAAGCCTGCCCTGAGCGCGGTCTCCGCCAGCCTGACGCCAGAAGGCGGCCTCGTCCTCGAGGAGCGCTTCATAGGCAGGCCCCGCGTCAGGTCGTGGCCGCTATCGGATATCGGCTCCTGCCGAGTCGAGGACTCGCCCGTCAGCCAGAACGGGAAGCGGGAACGCGACGTCGTGCTGGAGACGGGAGCCAGGACCGTCCGCTTCGGCAGGGCGCTATCGGAGCGCGAGCGGAAGGCGATAGCAGCCTCCGTCTCTGCATGGCTGGCCGCGGCCCGCGGGTCGCGCCCCGGATAAGGCTCTTTAAGGCTCTTATAGACAGCATGATTGACGGGATTTAAACATTCCGCTTTCTTGAGGGACACAATGGGTATATACTTTATACCCCTCTCGGGATATCCGAGAAGAGCCAAGTAAGGAGGAACCAATGCGAAAGACATCCAGGACGATTCTCGCGTTGCTCGCCACGCTCGCGATCGTAGCCTCGATCGCCTCGTGCGCGCACCCGTTCGAGAAATTCGCCGAAACGCCGCTTAAGATCACCTTCATAGAGACGACCGACGTCCACGGGGCCATATTCCCGTACGATTTCATCACCGGAAAGGCCCTCAGCACGTCCATGGCCCAGGTAGCCACGCTCGTCGCCGAGAAGCGCGCCCAGGGAGAGGTCGTGCTGATGGACGACGGCGACGTGCTCCAGGGCCAGCCGACCGTCTACTACTACAACTTCCAGAAGACCGACGTCCCGCACATCTGGGGAGAGGTGCTCAACTACCTCCAGTACGACGTAGCGAGCGTCGGCAACCACGACATCGAGGCGGGCCACCCCGTCTACGATAAGCTCGTCAAGGAAGTCGCCGCGCCGATGATATGCGCCAATATCGTCAAGACGGGCACCGACGAGCCGTATTTCCCGCCCTACGCCGTCGTCACCAGGCAGGGAGTCAAGATAGCGATCCTCGGCCTGACCCAGCCCAAGCTTACGGAGCAGCTGCCCAAGGCCTTCTGGGAAGGCATGGACGTCCTCGACATGGTCGACACCGCCAAGAAGTGGGTGCCGATAATCCAGGAGAAGGAGAAGCCGGACGTGCTGATCGGCCTCTTCCACGCCGGCGTCGACTGGACCTACGGCGGCCAGACCGCCGACACGCCCAGGAACGAGAGCGCCAGCCAGCTCGTCGCCGAGCGAGTCGCCGGCTTCGACGCGATCTTCGTCGGCCACGACCACGCAGGATGGGAAGGCAAGGGCTACGACCCCGCCACCAAGTCCAAGAACGTCGACGTCAAGGACCCGTCGGGCAAGGTAGTCCCGATATACGGCGGACTCGCCGGCGCCGGGGCCGTGCCCGTCGTCGAGGTAAGCCTGCTCTGGGACAAGGCCTCCAAGTCGTGGACCAAGACCGTCTCCGGCGCGCTGACCCCGCTCAAGGACGTCCCCGCCGATCCCGCCTTCCTCGCGAAATTCGAGCCCGCCAAGGCCGAGCTGATGGCCTGGGTCGAGCGCCCCATAGGCAAGATGGTAGGGAAGATCCATAGCGACGACGCGCTGTTCGGCGATTCGGCCTTCGTAGACCTGATCCACCGCATCCAGCTGGAGCTGTGCGCCGACCCGGCCATGGGCCTCAAGCCCGCCCAGATATCGTTCGCGGCCCCCCTGGACCAGAACGCCTACCTGCCCACCACCTCCGACGGCACCATCAAGGTCCGCGACATGTTCAGCCTGTACAAGTACGAGAACTTCATGTACACGATGGACCTTACAGGCGAGCAGATTAAGAAATTCATGGAGTACACCTACGGCGGCCAGTTCGCGACCATGGCCGGCCCGGCCGACCACCTGATCTCCTTCATGAAGGACAAGGACGGTAATCTCGTCTTCAACGCCCGCTACAACAGCTACGACACGACCACCCGCGCGTACAACTACGACAGCGTCGCCGGGATCAAGTACACCGTCGACGTCTCCAAGCCCGCGGGGTCCCGCATAAGCATCATCTCCATGAGCGACGGCAAGCCATTCGAGATGGCCAAGACCTACTCGGTAGCCATCAACTCCTATCGCGGCTCGGGCGGCGGCGGGCACCTGACCAAGGGCGTAGGCCTCCCCGCCGAGAGGCTCCAGAAGCTCGAGCTGGTCACCTCGAGCACGACCAAGGACCTCCGCTTCTACATGCTCAAGTGGTTCGAGAAGCAGGCCGGCCCGATCACGGTGACCCGCGACGACAATTGGAAGGTCATCCCCGAGGACCTCGCGGCGGCCGGAAGGGCCACCGACTATCCCCTGATGTACCCGCCCAAGAAGTGATAGCCTCTCGCGCATAGGCTCCGGTTTCTCGACCGGAGCCGCAAGTCCGGACGCCCCTAAGGGCGTCCGGACTTGCTTTTTCCGCCCGCTCTCCGTATCCTTATACGGAGCTCGAGCGGAGGAAGAGCCGCGCCGAGACGCGGCGGACGCCCTTGGGTCCGTCACCGCCCGCTCCGTACGGAGGGGCCTACGACACCGCCAAATAGGGGAAGCTTATGAAAGGCAATCGCATGTACGTCGACATCGGGTCGATGCTCGACGAGATCTTCGACGCCGCTAAGACGTTCGGGGATCAGATGAAGGATAATTTCGGCCCGGGAGGACCGGCCCACCCCGGAGCCGGCGCTGGAACCGGCTCAGGACCGCGCCCCAATCCGTGGTTCGGCGGGAACGACCAGGACGAGAACTCCGACTGGTACCCGAGTTTCTCCTACCCCCCCATGAACATCTTCCTTACGCATGACCGCGCCATGGTCTTCGAGCTGGCCCTGGCCGGCTTCGACGAGAAGGACATCAGCCTATCCTTCCAGGGCGACTACATGGTCTTCTCGGCCCGCATAGGGCTCGACGAGACCCCGGACGAAGGGGTCCGCTACTTCAAGCGACGCCTCAAGCTCAAGGACATAGAGAAGCAGAAGTACTACGTGCCGGCCGAGAAATTCGACCAGGCCGCGGTCAAGGCCGTATTCAAGAACGGCATCCTACGCGTCACCGTGCCGCCCAAGGAGAACGACGAGCCTAACGCCGGCATCAAGATAGAGATAGTCAAGGAAGGCGACTAGGGACCTCGACCGGCGCCGGGGCGAACGGTAGCTCGACGGGATTTGTAGAGAAGACGCGCCCCGGCGCGTCTTTTTTTTTACTTTTCCTCTTTTTTCGTCGGAATACCCCGCATCTTGCATTATACTATCGGCAAAATAAGTGGAGGCATACCATGTATAGCCCAGCCGCTATAGCCGAGCCGGCCCGCCGGACGCGCTACTTTTCAATGCCCGCCAGGATCGCGATAGCGTTGACGCTCCTCCTCGCGAGCGCGCCGGGAACCTTCGCGCAGGACCGGGGCCTCTCGGTCCAGGCCCGGGAGATCACCGGCAACCCGTCGTTCGATATCGGCAGGCAGTACGCCGTCATCATCGGCATAGACCGCTACAAGGAATGGAACGCCTTGCGCAACGCGGTGTCGGAAGCGAGGAAAATCAAGGGAATCCTCTCGTCGCGCTACTACATCGACGAGTTCATAGAGCTATACGACGGAGCCGCCACGGCCGGGTCGATACGAAAGCTGTTCGCCGAGGACCTACCCAGGAAGCTGAAGAAAGAAGACTCGCTGTTCATCTTCTACGCCGGCCACGGCTACCTCGACTCCTCGAACACGGGCTTCTGGATAGCCGCGGACGGCGTCAAGGACGTCTACGACCAGCGCGGCTGGATACCCAATCAGCAGATACGCAACTACCTGTCGATGATGAAGGCCCAGCGCGTCCTCGTGGTGGCCGACGCCTGCTTCTCCGGCGACTTCCTCAACGTATCCAGGGGCGCTGGCCCGACCATAGACAGCGCGTACTTCTCCAAGGCGCTCCAGCTCCAGGCCCGCCAGGTGCTCACCTCGGGCGCTTCCGAGACGGTGCCCGACGAGAGCGAGTTCGGCCGCTACTTCGTGACGACCCTCGAACGGAACTCCGATCCTATCCTCGATCCGCACAGCATGTACGACAGGATACGGACCAACGTGACGCAGACGGTGCCGCTCCTCGGCACCATACCGGGCAACGAGGCGGGGGCCAGCTTCGCATTCTTCCTCAGGCCGAGCTACGGCTCGGTATCGATAACGGTAGCCACGAGCGCGGACGTCGAGATAGACGGCAAGGGCCTCGGCGCGTCGGAACCAGGGAAGCCGCTCGTCCTCAAGGACCTGGGCGCCGGCGTCCACGAGCTGCGCGTAATCTACCCGGGGGCCGAGGAACGTCGCTCGATACTCGTCCGGGCCGGAGAGACCTCGACTGAGACCTTCGAGTACAGGGCCCCGCGCTCAGGCAGGCTGACGATCACCGCCCAGGCCGAGGCAACGGTCCTGGTAGACGGCAAGCCGGTTGGGTCTATCGCGGCCGGCTCGTCCCTGGAGCTGCCGGGAGTGGCCGAGGGAGAGCGGACGGTGACCCTGCAGTACTCTGATAACCAGGAGGTCCGCAAGCTGGTAGTCTACCCCGACTCGGCCAACGCTGTCTCCTTCGCCTATAGGCAGGAGACTTTCGCGACGGTCAGCTTCGAGGGCTTCCCCGACGGCGCGCTGGTATACTCGGCGGGACGCGAGCTCGGGACCGTTATCGGGGGCCGCTTCGTCGCCCGGAACCTCGTGCCCGGTCCGCGCACCTTCAGCGTCTACTACGACAAGTGGGCGGACCCGTACCAGGTCAGCGTCGACGCTAGCGCGAAGGCTCCGTCGACGGCCGCCTTCCAGGGAGGCCGGATCGTAGCGCTATCGGTGCCGCGAAACGTGCAGATCGCCGTCGACGGCAAGGTGATCGCCAGGAGCGACGGCCTCCGCGACGAGTACGACCTCGGGCTTTTCCCGGAGGGCGCGCGCACGGTGTCCTTCACGGGCGACAACTGGGACCAGCAGCGCTCGACCGTCTCGGTAGCGCACGGCGCCACGGCGCGCATCGCCGCGGCCATGACGATGCGGCCGGGTTCGAGCGCCGGTTCGCCGGGGAGCGTCGCTACGAGCGGCGGCTACGGCGGAGGTACCGGGTACGGCGGGCTCAGGGTCAAGTATCAATGGGGTTCCGCCGGTGAGGTCGAAGCCCGGTTAACGAAAGTAGGAGAAATAGATAGCCTACCGGCCAGCCTCGAGCAAGTTAACTTATTATCCGCCGGCCGATACGTTCTCGAGGCCAAGCTGAGCGACGACTGGGAATGGATGTTCACGCAGGAGGTCGACATCGTATCCGGAGGCGAACAGTCGCTAACGCTCCCCTATTTGGAATTCTCAAACGCATGGAAGATATCGGACCTTGAAAGCCAGCACAGAGTAGCTTTAACCCAGCTTTCGGCCATCCACCAAGCCAGGAAATTCAGGGTAGGCGTTTCGAATCTCGGCGCGGTCATAGGCCTAGCCGGCCTCGGCGTAGCCATCTACGGCATAGTTGACGGTACGTACGCCTACCCCGGGTACCAAGCCGCAGCTACCCCGGCCGAGGCCCTGCTATTAAGGCAGCGCATTAATATCGACCAGAACTGCCTGGTATTCGGACTCGCGGGGAGCGGAGCCTCGTTCCTGCTCTGGACCATTCGCTTCGGAAAGCAGAATGAATTACGTAGCGCGCAGGATGCGATCGACCGCATCGAGCGGATGATCGAGGATCTGAGGAGCCGGGAATGAAAAAGAACGCGTGCGTACCAGGCGCCCTGTGCTTGATCGCGGCTCTTACGTCGTGCGACTTCGAGACTACCGTATTCGGCGATTTCAACAGCCCTAACGATCCCCGCACGGCGGGATACGCCGACTACACGATAGAGGTGCTAGCCGGAATAGGCTCGGGAGCGTCACCGGAAACCGGGTCGGCGTCGACCCTCCGCCTATCGAACGTCACAGACATGGAAGCGTCCGGAGGCTACCTATACGTAGCCGATTCGCTTCACCATAGGGTCATTAGGATCGACGAGACGACCGGCGCGTCTACGGTCATAGCGGGAACCGGCGTTCCCGGCTACTCGGGCGACGGCGGCCCGGCTACGGCCGCCAGGCTATTCGTACCGACGGCCGTATCGGTCGACGACGACGGATCCCTCCTCATCCTCGACGCGATGAACAACGCCGTGCGACGGATCAGCGCCGCCGGAATCATCAGCACCTACGCCGACCTCGCGGCGCTAACGGGCGAGACGGCCGATCTATGGATGCAGCGGGACTGGAATCGGGGCAGCATAGCCAGGCTCGGAACGGACATCCTCGTCTACCATTACCACCGTATATTCAGACTGAGCGGCTCGGCAGGTTCGATCGCCGCTACCGAATACCCCTCTCAGGACTCTATTACAAGCATCGGCGATCCGAATTCGTTCGCCGTCGACGGAAATGGTACGCTCTGGATATCGGCATGGATGCACGAGTCGCAGCAGCGGGTCCTGGGCCGGGTTACTAGTGGATCGACTACCTTCGAGAGCCTGTACGCCTTCGCTAACGGCGCATTGGATTCTATCGATTTCGACCCGGACGGCAGAGTGATCGTGTATAAAGACGAAACGACCATCGCGGCTTACAACCCCTCAAACGGATCGATGACCGATCTGACCAATTTCAAGGGCGGACCTATCTTCTGCCTCAACGACGCCGGCCTGCTGTACCGTTTTACCGCATGGTTCGATTCAGGGCGCAACATCATCACAAAGACTACCTCGCCGACCGTGTTCGCGGGCATCGAGAACCCGCCGGCCTCGGGAGACGCCGGAGACAGGATACAGCCGTGGCACCTCGCCTTGGACGAGGTCTCCAGCAAGCTCTACTATTCCGATGCCAATTACAATGTCATCCGATCCATAAACCTGTCGACCGGAAGCGGAACCATCGAAGCGAGCGGATTACCCGGGTCGCCCAAGGGCGTCGCGATAGGTCCCGACAGAGAGGTCGTCTTCTCTACATTCGGCGGATCCGGCGTCTACGAACTAGATGGAGCCTCGTATACGGAGGTGAAGGCGTTGGACCATCCTATAGAGGACGTCGCGGAGGCGCCTAACGGGGCTGTCTTCGCCGCCTCGTTCACCTCGTCGACGGCGGGAGTTGTAAGCTACTATACGGGATTGGTCGAACGCGTCTCTGGGGAGAATTCGATACTCAGGCTGGGCAACGGTACGCCCATAGCGTATTCGGACCCGGACGGCGACTACGCCACGGGGACGCCGATAGGCGCGGTATGGGCGATATGCTTCGGACCGGACGGAACGCTCTACGCCGCAGAGGAAGAAGGACGCATTCTGGCCGTCGCCCCTACCGGCATCGTGACGCGCTTCGCCGGGGGGATATGGACTGAAACGAGCCCAGGCCGCGTCTGGTTCGATACGTTCACCATCGACGACGAGTTCTCCAAGGCATCCGACGCCCCGATACATACTTCACCGCGTCAACTAGCCTATGGCGCCGACGGCTGCCTCTATATCGCTAACGAGAGCAATGTACTGCTCCGCGTCAACGCCGACGGAAAGATAGAGCAAATGCGCTTCCTCCTGGACGGTAGGACGGTAGACCTCTGCGCCTCCGGATTAGCCGTAGACCCGGCCGGGAACCTGTACCTGGCAACGAGCTACCAGATCATCAAGGCGTCTTCGAGACTATGAGACGCCGCGCATGAAGGGCGCCCGCCTCTAGCCTACGCCACCCGCCTATGCCTGGACGCGGCCTCGTAACGCTTTAGTCGCCGGGAGAAGTCGTCCAGGTGGCTCATGACGAAGGCGCCGGCGTACAGCGTGACGAAGGTGCCGAGGGCGAGGGATAGAGGGAAGGTGAACCCGGAGCCGTAGGCCGCCTTGAGGTCGCGGAACTCCCCGAGGAGGGGCACGAGCACTATCGACGCGAGGATCACGAAGCCGGAGACGAGCCAGTCGCGCATCGACACGGTCCGCCTCGGGGCCGTCATGAACGGCAGGAGGGCCGAGACCCGGGGGACGAGGTCCGCGGAGCGGGAGAGATCGGGAAGGCGATAGAGAGCGACGGCGGCCCTGAGGGCGGCCTCCTCGCGGGCGCAGGAAGGGCAGGAGCGGGCGTGGACAATCATCTCCAAGGGCATCTCTCCGTTGTCCAGCCCGTCCAGGAGCGTCCTGTATCGTTCGCAAGTCATAGAGAGTCCTCCCCGGCGCCTAGCGCCTTGCGTAAGTCGCGCTTCGCCCTGAACACGTGCGACTTTATGGTATTGACCGGGAACCCGGTCGCCTGGCAAATATCCTCGTACTTCATGCCTTCCCCGAAATAGAGGTCCAGGCACACGGCGTACTTCTCCGGAAGCTCGGCCATCGCCCGGCGCAGCGCCGCCGCGGTCTCCGCGCGGATATGCGCGTCCTCCGGCGATAGCGACCTGGAATCCACCGGCTCCGCCTCCAGAGGCTCGTAGCGCCCGGCCTTGCGCTTCGCGTTGATGCCGGCGTTATACGCTATCCTCGTCAGCCAGGTAGAGAAGCTGGAGCGGCCCTTGAACCCGGCCAGGCCGACGAAGGCCTTGACGAACACGTCCTGGGCGAAGTCCTCGGCGGCGTCCGGGTCCTTCCAGAACCCGTACCCGAGCCTCAGCATGCGCGGCTGGTAACGCCTGACTAGTAGCGAGAAGGCTTCGGTATCGCCGTCGAGGACCCGGGCGATAATGTCTTCGTCGGCCTCTTCGGGTCCGCTCGGGATCATGCCGCGCGGTTTTTAGCGCGCGACGTATAGAAGGCCATGAACCCGATGCCCACCGAGAGAGGGATGAGGCCTCCGAGCAGGGCGTACCCCGTCGAGGCGACGACGAGGAACACGATGGTCAGGGTCAAGCCCACGGCCACGAGGAGGATGCCGGACAGGAGGCTGAAAGTATCCAGGTCGACGGGCTTGGGCGAGTACGAGCCCTTCTCTATCATCAGCATGCGCTCGCGATGGGTCCAGAGGATGTAGAAGAACACGACGACGCAGCCCATCACTATGCCGACTATAGGTATGATCGAGATGATCACCTTGGACGCCGACGAAACACCGTTTTCCATTTACGCTCCACTCCGAAATTCGCTTATCGTCGCCCCCGGTATCGGGAGCGCATTAGTATAGACATGAAAGTGGCCGCCCGGTTGCGCCTTGCCTCGCAATCGAGCGGCCGGGGAGCGCTTACGCGCCCAAGATCGCGGCTACCACGACTATCGGAGCGCCAGCGACTGCAGATAAGCGGAGATTACAGGGTCCTCGTCGCGATGACGTCCACGCCGGAGCCCTTGAAGTCGCGTATCAGCACGTCTCCGCGCTTGACCGGCGGCTCGACGCGAAGGGCGTAGATCGCAGCCAGGAGCTCGGGCACGTCCTGCTTGGGGAACGCCGCGGTGCTCCTGACGGGGAGGCGGGCCACGTCGCCTAGGCCGTGCGCGGGCGCCCCGCCTGGCGGCCCGCCTATGAGCGTTCCGGCGCGAGAGCCGGGGGCTACGATAGCGGCGGTGGCGCTGACGACCCGCTTGGGCGACAGCAGCTCCTCGTTGGCGTACTTGACGCCGCGCGGGCAACGGTTGCCCGTCACGGCGAGGTTCCCGTCGCCCAGCCTATCTACCGAAAGATGGCAGCCCAGCGGGCAGGTGATGCATATCAGTTCTTCGCTCACGGTATACTCCTCGTCCGCGCCGGCTCAGGTGATGGATATCTCGACCACGGGCTCGGGCGCCCCGAGCGCCGTCTCCAGGTCCTTGGGCCCCAGCTCGAGGGCTATCATCTCCGAGGGCTGTATGTGGTTCTTCTTGACACTCTTGACGACCCTGTTATTCACCTTGACCTCGAGGGTCGCGTCGTTCTTGACGATGAGCGTCCTCATGTACAGCTTGTTGACGGCGCCGAGGTCGACGCGGCCCGGGGCCGAGTAGCGGACGTTCGGGCCGGCCTTCACCCTGGCCTCCGCCTTGGGCCGCTCGCCCTTGAGCCAGCGGGCCGCGTGCGCGCCGGCGCGCCTGGCCTCCTCCACCACGTAATCGACGAGGTCGTGCACGTGGAGGACGTTGCCGCAAGCGAAGACACCGGGCACGTTGGTCATCAGCATCGAGTCGACGGCCGGGCCGTTGGTCATCGCGTTGAGCTCCACGCCGGCCATCTTGGACAGCTCGTTCTCTGGCACGAGGCCAACCGACAGCAGCACGGTATCGCAGGGTATAGTGAAGGCCTTCTCGTGCTGCATGGCCCCGTTCTCGATCGGCGTTATCTCCACGCCCTCGACGCGGTCCTTGCCTATGATGTTGGTCGTCAAGTGGGACAGGTACAGCGGTATGCCGAAGTCGTGGAGGCACTGCACGATGTTACGCGTCAGGCCGGAAGGGTACGGGAGTATCTCGACGACCGCGTGCACCTTGCAGCCCACCCAGCTCATGCGCCGGGCCATTATGAGCCCGATGTCGCCCGAGCCTATGATGACCACGTCCTTGCCCGGCACGAAGCCCTCGATATTGACCAGGCGCTGGGCGAGCCCCGCGGTGTAGACGCCGGCGGGCCTGTCGCCCGGGATGCGGATATTGCCGCGGTTCCGCTCGCGGCAGCCCATGGCCAGCACGACGACGCGGGAAGTGACGCGGAGGACCCCGTGGGTGCCGGAGTAGCAGTACAGCGTCTTATGCTCGCCTGAGGCGTCCATCTCCATCACCGTCACGCCCGTGAAGGGCTTGATGCCGGTACCGGCGAGGCGCTCCTCTATCTTCTCGGCGAACTCCGGCCCGGACAGCTCCTCGTTGAACTCGATGAGGCCGAAGCCGTTATGGATGCACTGGGTCAGGATGCCGCCCAGGCTCTCCTCCCGCTCCAGGATGGCGCAGGAGAAGCCGGCGGCGTCGAGCTCGAGGGCCGCGGCCATGCCGGCCGCGCCGCCGCCTATGACCACGGAATCGTAATTGAGTTCTTTCATAGCGCGTCCTTGAGTACGCGGCTCTGGCCGCCGTTCTTCGTTATCTCGTCCCACGAGAGGCCCGTCTCGCGCATGATGATCTTCAGTATCTTATAGGTGCAGAAGCCGCCCTGGCATCGGCCCATCTGCGCGCGGGTGAAGTACTTGATGCCGTCGAGCGTCGTATGACCGGCCCTGATTGCCTGCACTATCTCGGCCTCGGAGACCTTCTCGCAGCGGCAGACCATGTTCGCGTAGGAGGGATCCGCCTTGGCGAGCTCGTCGACCTCGAAGGGGGTCAGGTCCTTGACGTGGGGGCGCTTGCCGACGAAGGGATCGTAGTCGGGCTTCTCCGAGAGCTTGAGGCCCGACTTCTTGAGCAGGTCCTTCACGTACTCGCCTATGGCCGGGCTCGCGGTCAGGCCCGGGGACTGTATCCCCGCGACCTGGATGAACGCGGGGACCTTGGCGCTCGGGGCTATGTAGAAGTCCTCGTCGAGCGTAGGCCGGAGGCCCGCGAAGCTCGTGATTACGTCGTACTCGGAGATGGAGGGAACCATGGTGCGTGCGGACGACAGTATCTTCTCGAGCTGGTCGCGCGTGGTCGCGAGGTTCGTCTTATCGTCTATCGCCTCGGCGGTCGGGCCGATGAGCACGGTACCTTCCACCGTGGGGATGACGAGCATGCCCTTTGAGACGCTCGTCGGGACGGGGAAGACGACGCGGTCGGGCCTGGCCTTGGTCAGGCGGTCGAGGAGGTAGTACTCGCCCTTGCGCGGCTTTATCTGGAAGTCCTCGGCGCCGAAGACCCTCGAGACGTCGTCGGCGTACAGTCCGGCGGCGTTGACGACGTAGCGGGCCTTGACCGTCCGCCCGTCGGCGGCGCGGACCGTCCATTCGTCTCCGACCCTCGCGGCGTGCTCCGCCTTGAAGTCCGTCAGTATCTCCACGCCGTTCTTCTTGGCGCTCTCGACGAGGGCGAAGACGAAGCGGTAGGGCTCCACGATGCCGCCTCCCGGCACCCAGAGGCCGCCGAGCGTATCGGGGTTGAGCTTGGGCTCCAGCTCGAGGATGCGCTCGCGGGAGCACATCTCTATGCCTATGACGCCGTTGTCGACGCCCTGCATATAGAGCTGCTCGATGGCGCGCATCTCGTCCTCGTGCAGCGCCGCGACGACTATGCCGCAGCGCCTGAACGGGAAGTCGAGCTCCTGCTGGAGCCTGTCGAACATCATCGCTCCCTGGAGCTCGAGCCGAGCCTTGAGGTGCTTCTTATTATGATGGAAGCCGCCGTGCACGATGCCCGAGTTGGCCTTGGAAGTGCCGAACGACACGTCGGCCTCCTTGTCGACGAGGACGACGTCGAGCTCGTAGGCGGACAATCGACGCGCTATATTGGCGCCGCAGACGCCGGCCCCGACGATACAGACGTCGTACCGGTTCGATCCAGTCTTCACCGCTTCCCCCC
>Ga0180008_1000993_pt1 | contig 19635 bp, 16 predicted proteins | sample MM_PW_MetaG_FD_121121 | JGI IMG/M metagenome (GOLD analysis project Ga0180008, IMG submission 121121) | Groundwater microbial communities from the Aspo Hard Rock Laboratory (HRL) deep subsurface site, Sweden - MM_PW_MetaG | ecosystem: Environmental > Aquatic > Deep subsurface > Groundwater...
CTTCGTATATGAACCTGTATCAAATGATGTATGTATTGTAATTGAACCTGTGCCTGATGTGAAAGCCGCTGTCCAAGTTCCCTCCTCATAATCATCCAATGTATTTGCATTAGCACTTGCAGATTGTGAAGCTGGAAAGGCTATTTGTCCGCCTGTTAAAGTAAGAATGCCTGTAACTGTTGGATTAACTGATGATAGTGGTTTAGGACTGAATGCAAAAGCGCTATCACCTTCTACACACATAGATCCGTCAAATCTAGCAAGTATAGTGTTGCCTCCAGGAACACAACACGCTAAAACATCAGTTGCTGAATCGCTGACAACAGCAGTAACAACCAAAAGTTCCCATGTACTATTACCAGAATGATATGCTGAGTATGAATATACAGAATTAGATCTAATGGCAATCCTTGATTCACTTGCATCGGCAGACCATACCCAACAAGAAAATGTAACTTTAATACCTTTAAAATATGCTACTCCTTTTTCTAAACTTATGTCTTGCCATAAGATTCCACCTGCTGCTGCACCTACGCATTCAGCAGAATAAGTTCCCATTTTAAAAACAGTTGCTTCCTGCGATACAGAAGTCATACTGTTATTAGCCCACCCATCAGGAGCAGCAGCAGCACCAGCAGTCCATTGTTCAAAATCCCCATTAGATAATAAATTACTTAATCCTCTTTGCGCCATCTTAAGTCCCTCTCGCTTCCCATCTTAATGTTCCTGTTCTCGGGGTTCCCGCAATATCGTATAAATGAATAATACAAGTATCAGTGCCTGCGTATGTCACTTTATAATAAGACGCGTTGCCTTGTACTATCTCAACCTTAAGGACAGGCACAGTATGGAAATCTTTTATATATGTTACTGTATGCCCTGTAGATTCGTTCCCTGGACTTATTGTACCACTGCCTCTATCACTTATGTCAGGTAAATCTGAATAATAATCAAATTGAGAACAGATTAATGTTGTGTCAACAGTGTCTCTTGTTAATGTCATTCTTATCCTAAAGTATCTGCAAGTGTAATCACCTACTTGATATTCTGAATATGAAGACCAAGTAATATTATCGTTAGAAGTGCTGATTTCAAATGTTGCCGCACCTGGAGCTTCGCCTCCGGAAAATCTTGTTGTTTCGTCAGTATTAAATTTAGTAGTACCGTCACTGTCAAACGCGGCGCCGGTTGATATTGAAGTAATGACATCTATTTGCACTCTGAACGTAGCTATATATCCCTGGTCTCTGTTCGGAGTTATGTAAGTACCGATTAGCTGCCCCGCGGAAAGCACTAAATTATCTCCACTTTTTTCAGTATTAGATTTCGTTCCAGCCCATCCTGTTTGTTCAGAGTATTCGTTAATGATATTCTGGAACGGTATATTCGTTACAGTAATAATCGCTTCTGTGGCAGTAGTGGAATAATTGCCGGTGGTATCAACAGCCTTGATCCAATAACTCTGTGCTGAACCTACCTGGAAATCTTTAGTGGAATATTTATCAGCTTTAATACCACTGACTACAACTTTACCAGCGTCCCAGGAAGCGCCTACTCTAATTTCATAACTGCTTTTATCAACATCAGTGATCTCAGTCCATCCGAATATTAATGTATCCCTTGATTGATTTAATATAAAAGTAGACACATTACTTGGCGGTGCTGATTTACCCACCGGAGTTATATTAGACTGAGGGCTGTTAGCTATGGCTGTCTCATCCCCGAAATTAGTAACTGTGGTAACAGCAATATCGTACCTTGTTAAATCTTGCAGGTTAGCTATGACAGTAGCAAAGCCTGATGGTACTGACGCCTTTAAACTCCAGCTAAGACCTGAATTATCGGATATATACACATTGTAATTTCTGGCAGTCTGAACATAATTATCTCTTTGCGGTGTATCAAACCAAACATCAATGCCAAGCTCTATAGACCCGTCACCCATCTTGATTAATCGTTCCGTCAACACTAAATCACTTATTGTCGGTATGGACAAATCCAAAGAGGAGAAATTGCTTATAGGTATTAGCAATTCACTATCGTCGTACACACTAGATGAATATTCAGAACCTGTTATTTCAGCTTCTGTATGGCTTACCTTATCTATGCTGGTGCATCTGAAATCTTTCTTGACTGAACTTGTAGGGCCGATAGCGTACACATCATATTGCTGAGGTGCTTGTGTGTACACGGAGTTTAATGTTATAACATTAGTTGTTCCCGCGTCATTAGAAACTATTGACTCTTCTATAGTATCGTCCGCAAATCTAATCCTTAACGAATATTGAACCCCTGCGGTTATGGTTATATCCTGGTCAAGGGTTACCTCACCCACATACCCGCTTTTAACCCTGCCTGAAAATCCCCATTGAGGCACATCATGCGAAATACTGAACACATCTCCGGGCTGTATTGCTAAAGCATCAAACCCCGCCTTAAAAGACACAACCCTGTTAATGAACTTTGCGGTTTTTAAAGCGTATCTTGCCTCACGCAATACTTGCGATATCTTAGAACCGAACAGGTCTATTTTCATCTTTCTCAATGGATCGCCTGCCGCTATTGCTACTTCGTCAGTATAAGCAACCGTGTCTCGTTGGTAGTTTTTATCTTTATCTAAAAAGTCGACTTCTACTATGTTGGGAACTGATTTTATAGACTTCCAACTTTGTGTAAACGAGTCTTTTACTATGTTACCCATAGTAAACAACTGCACAGGATCTTCCGGCTTGTCTATCCTGATTTTTATCTTCCCTTCTGAATAAAAAGGCATGCACCTGAACATCGCGCTGAGTTTTAATATCCAGTCCATAGCGCTGGAATTTACATCCAGCACGACATTCATTACAAACCGCTTTTCATAACCGCCTATGCCGTCAGGGACTTTCTCTTCGCAATGCTTAGACATCTCAACAAGCAATGTTTGGTCTATATCGTTATCAGCGTCTATGTAATACCCCAACCCGTATCTTGTGCTGACTAATAAATCTTTTAAACACCAGACGGGATTGCCTGAATATTGATCTATGTAAGTAGTCCCGTCCCATGTCAAGGAAGTATCTCCTACTAACAAGCGATATTCTGTATTATCGGTATTCCAGTAATAATCTTCCCAATCTACTTCAGCCGCACCGTTCATTACTCTTGGTACATTTACTTTTCTTCCCTTAACTAAGCAAGTGAACTTCGGCATGCCCCCTGACAACTGGTCTGAAGCCATTGCCTTAATACCAAGCAAGGCGGTGTTAGGATACGCAAGGTCATCTTCCTTAGTCTCGTCCACGCTTTGTATATAAAAATCAGTTTGTTCGTACTGGCTGGTATCAACGCTTGTCTTGGTAATGCTTATCTCGTACCTATTAGCCGCAAGTCCTGTTACTTCGTAATACCGCCTTACAGTAGTTCTTGACTTGGAATTTATCGTGACAGAATCAGGCTCAGACCATGATCCTGAATGAAGAACGCGGTAAGTTACAGAGTAAATTAAATCAGCGCTTTGTATATCACCGGTTGATTCATCTTGTATATACAAGCCGTTAGGCATTTGCAGATGCAATTTAAACCCGTTGATGTCATTGCTTATGGTTGTATAAGTATAAGTATTATTTTGCTCGAGTTTTATATTAACCGCTTGAACATCATGTATGTCATTGAAATTAGCAAGCACTGCTTGGGTGTTTGTACCTAAAGAAGAAGTGTATGTAGTTATGCCGTCAAAATTAGCTATGGGATTATCATTGATTTCTATTCCGGTTATGCTTTCTATTTCTCCTTCGCTTACAGCAAGCAATATATTAAGCAAATTCTTATCCCCGTCATTTGTAATATAAGCTTGAATTATATTACCGCCTACTCTATGTTCTCCATAAACAATAGGCACAGGTATCCCTACATCCTGCGCGGTTTGTATTCCGTCCCAAGCATATGTCGGCGAGTCGTCTGAGCCAACATCGCTTAACCCTGGAATGGCTGGCTTTTTTCTTGCCTCATGTATTGAATATGCTACAAGCGCAAGAGTCAGCATTACCTGTACTGCTTGTATTTGAAAGAAAGCCCAAATACCACCAACTATTTTGCCTATTGCCACAAAAGTTTCAACTTTAGGAGTGATGATTATTTCGTCATGATCTTTTAAAATAGCTTCTATGCCATGTTCATTAAGTATAAGGCCTGACACGATTATCTTATGTGTATCAAGATCTATATCATCGAAATCTTTTTTAATATATTCTCTGACAGGCAATCTATCATCATAGATATATTTAAAGGATTTTCTTCCTTCTTTGCTTAATATATTAGGTATGTATTTTACAATTATAGACATGATAATCCTTTTTTAAGACGATAGAATCCTTCTAATTTATTTTCCCATCTGGCATCTGATAATCTCGATATTACAGTACCTGCTTTACAAGTATGCATAAACCTGTTGCTGTCTAGAAATATTCCTGCATGATTAACTATATCTTTCCCGTTTTTAAATAATACTACATCCAAAAACTTTGGGGTTTTATATTGCGTCCAATCTTTATGATAATTATCAATGAAATAATTCTTTCCTTTTTTAGACCAATCCATATCATACCCTTCTTCTAAATCAAAAAGATCGTAACCCATATCTTTGTATATTAATTTTATTAAACCCCAGCAGTCAAGCCCTTCCATACTCCTGCCATTGTTCTTATAAGGTATACCTAAATATTTACTGATTATTTTTTGTTTTACCATGACCCGAATATCCTTTTCGACGGGACTCCAGGAACTCCGCCGTAATTTACCGTGTTGCTTAACTCCCTGCATCGTGTTAATGTCTTAACGCAAGAAGATTCACTGCCTGCGTATTTACATTCCGCACCTTTAAACACCCAAGAGCAATTATTTCTCGAGAATTTCCTGCCTGGCAATTCCAAGCCCATAAGATCGAACTTGCTTTTTAAAGTAAATACTACATTGTTCTGGTCTGCCGTATAGCTATCTATATAATATATATCGTCAGTATAAGCATCAGTGTCCGCTAATTGGTTAGCCCATATCATTCGTATAGTTACTTTTTTACGCCTTAATTCGTACGTTTCTAAATAAGCCTGTATTAATCTCGACACATTAGAAATAGATACTCTAACGCTAGGTATTTCCCCTGTATTATTTTCACCAATATTATCGTGATTAATTGGGAAGGCAGAATAAGTTATGCCATTATAGACAATATCAGAATCGTAATTAGTCAGGCATAGATTTTTTGTACCATCAAAAGAATGTACTGTATAAATATATACGGGCCGGCTTGTCTGCGCGTTCTTTTCAGAAGTAAATGTAGTGTCTAATGATCTTGCCATAATAAATCCTTATGATGGTGTTGTCGATGTCGTGCTAGTGCTTGTCGTGCTTGTGGTTGTTGTGCTTGTACTTGTTGTCGTCGTGCTTGTGCTTGTCGTCGTGCTCGTGCTAGTTGTGCTCGTGCTAGTCGTCGAAGTAGTACTTGTTGTTGATATCGTTGTTGTTGTGGTGCTTGTGCTAGTCGTGCTTGTGCTAGTTGTGCTTGTAGTTGTTGTTGATGTAGTCCAGTAGTTTAATTCCTTAAACGAAAAGTCTATATCGTATAATTGATATGCTTTTAATTTAGCCGTGAAAGAATCTTTTTCATACCGTACACTATATGTAACGCTATCTAAAGGGTTCACCCAAGTGAATAATGTTTGCCTACCTTTTTTATCTATAAAGAAATCACGCAATGTTTCGTACTCTGCCTGCGTTTTACTTATAAACTTCAGGTTCCATGTACGCATTTGACTGCCGCTATGTAAAGTCCTTAATTCAAATCCATTTTCAAACACAGTAGTTTGTACGTTAAACTCTGGATTTTCAGTTATAACAAAATCAGGATCAATATTAAATAAAGCCATAATAACCTTTATGGTGTTGTTGTCGTGGTGCTTGTCGTTGAGGTGCTTGTTGTTGTCGTACTTGTTGATGTCGTACTAGTGCTTGTTGATGTTGTGCTTGTCGTTGAGGTGCTTGTTGATGTCGTACTAGTGCTTGTCGTTGAGGTGCTTGTCGTTGTCGTACTTGTGCTTGTCGTACTTGTCGTTGTCGTACTTGTACTAGTTGTTGTGGTAGTTGTGTAATAAAAAACTTCTTTTAAAACAAATTCAAAATCATACACATCATATTGATAAAAATTATATGAAATCTTAGGTGAATCGAATACTACATAATACTCAACATTATCTAACGGATTAGTCCATGTAAAGTGTTCGTAATTCCCTTTTCGCGCCGCAAAGAAATCCCTGGCTTCGTCTAATTCTGCCTGTGTATATTTAGAAAACACTAACGTCCATCTGCGTATCGGATTATCTCTTTTACTCCTTCTTAATTCCAAACCTGAAAACTCAGGAGATACTAACGTGTCAAATTCAGGTTCTTCTGTTATGATAATACTAGGCACTAACGTAAAATTAGCCATTATGCCGACCTCATAGCTCTTTTAAATCTTCCGTTAGACTCTAAGTCGTTTACCATCGCGGCTACAATAGCTTTACTGTTTCTTAATACATCTTGCGTATCCCAAGCTTTTATTACAGGAGCTAGAATTATTTGTATGACTCCGCCATCACCAATAGGTTGCCCGCTGTTTGCCTTCGCTAACCTTTCACTGCCGACATTTGCCATGCCGGTTCTGTTTAATATTCCTTCTCCTGTAAGCAATTTAGCGTTTATTTCTCCGCCTGTATGATATTGAGTTAGCCTCCCTTCCGATGATATTCTACCGCCTCGATGAGGTGAAACTGCTGAATCAGCCCAACTAGTACCGCCTCCACTAGGAGAAAAAGATCCTCCTCCTCCAGGAGCTAAAATATCTCCAGTCCAAGGGATTATCTTCATTAACACCATTCTAGCGAAAACATCACTTAAAATTTTAAGCATTGACCTTCCAAAATCAGCAAAATATTCTTTAGCTTTTTTAGTTTGCCTGGTAAAACTATCAAAGAAATATGTTGACATAGTAGACTCCATAGACTCTGCTATGCTTTTTATTTGTACATCTATGTCTAATCCATATTCTGATAAAGCATCTTTTAACCTTCTGTATAAAGATACCGCGCCTCCTGTGGCTTCTTTTATTTTTTTCTTTAATTCTTCTATTTTAATATTGACATCCGCAAGCTTTTCACTTAGCTGTGAGTATTGGTCGATCCATTCTGTTGTAAACTCACCAGAAGGAGTAAGCATTTTAATCCCTATTTCTCCTTGCGGCGTTGTTTTTAATCTTTCAGATAATATAGCAGCTTCTTCTTTCAATTGCTTTAGGCTTTCAACCCGTAATCTATTCCCGAGTCTAATTGTATTAACATTAATTTCGTGCATCTTATTAACATGTAATTGCCTTGCTTTCATATCTTCCATTTGTTTTAATTTTTTCTTATCTGCTTTACTTAAACGGTCTATCATTACTTGAAAACCTTTAGTCTTCGACGGAGGCAGCACGTCCTGATATTCTTTTAAGATACGAAGGCCTTCTGTGGCAGCATTTTGCAATTTAAGCTGATAATTAATTGTATCTATGGCAGGGCCATAAAAAGATAAAATCCTTTTTCCAATTTCTTCTTTTAAATCTCCTAATGACGCGGCTGTCCCTTTGATGGAATCAGAATAAGAAGTTATTTCTTCGCTTAAACCTCCTACTTTATCACTTAATAAATTTATTACTTGTCCTGCAGTTAACGCACCTCGCTTAAAATTCCCAAGGTCAACCCCTAGCTCAAGTAAACTCCGCGACGACCCTTGCATAGCGCGCATAACAGCCCTTGATACTCTTTCAAGATCGACTTGTTCTCCTGTAGCTCTTTCTGATGCCCTTGCTAAATCTAATATTAATGGGACTAATCTGTCTTTTTGCTCGCTTGATAAATTCTTCATTGTTTCAAGCGATGCCCTCATGGAAAGAATTTGTTCATCGCCGATATTAGTTACGATTTGAAGCCCTTTAGCTTGCATTAACGCGCTTTTATATGTGCCTTCGCTTTCTTTATTTCTTTTAACCATAATAGTATGAAGCCGTATCTCAGCGCGTTCTTGTATAGAATAAGCTTCAACCGTAGGGATTATAAATCTTTTTAACATTTGATACGCGAATGTTAATAATAATAGTTCGTTTCGCATTCTTCCAAGATCTTCCCTTAATCCCTTTGTGGCAATACGAAATCTACCATACTGTTTAATAGCTTTTTCCTTAGCTACTGCCGCTTTTTCTTGTGCGTTAGTAGCTGAATTAGTAGCCGCTTTTTCTCCGACAGTAGTAGTGGTTAATTTTGATTTTGCAATGGATAATTGGCTTGCGGTAGACGCGGCTTTCTTATAAGCAGCAGCTGTGCGCTTATTGGCAGCAGCTACATCTTTGTTTGAAGCTGCAAGTTTCTTGTAAGATACAGTCAAGTCTTTTTGCAGTTTTAATGCTTTATTCTTAGCCATTATAACTTGCTTATGAGCATGTTCAACTTCTTTATAAGATTTCGTAACAGCTTTTAAGCTGGTCTCTATTATCTTATTAGCTTGTTGTATCCTTTTAGTAGCTTCATCTTTTACCTTTAAAGCAATGGTAATATCTTGAGTAGGATTAATAGCCATTATCTTATCCTTTTCCTGTTTTCTTCTATTTTAGCTTCTTCGTTTTCAATAATACTGAAGACATCTAATAATTTTCCAGGTTGGTTATTAATTGTTCCTGGAAAAGGTAAAAAACCTTTTCTATAATATTTATAATAATCAAAGTATTGGAATGTACCAGGATGGACTAACTTTAATGGACATCGTTTAAGTTTAACATTATCAAGATAATATGGCTGTTCAGGTTCTCCATTACATCCTCGGTATTTCCGTTCCCTGTCATTACAATTATGGCAGCTCAAATTTAATGAAGCTACTTGTACTGCCAATATTAGTTTTTTCTTTCAGTCTCTTTAACTATATTTTCTCCCCAGATTTCTTCAGATAATTCACTAATGATATTCCTGGGTATTACTTTTATAACATCGTCGGAGACTGCAATGATTTCCGTACCTCCTATTTTCATAGTATCGGTTTTAAAAGGTACAGAGAAATTCTCATAACCTTTTAACCCGACTTTGACAATAAGAATATCTTGTTCTAACGGTTTTAAATTCGGAGTAACTCTAGGGATATCATCATCTCCTATTGTTACTTGTATTGAATCGCCAAGTATTTTAGTCTTCGCTATTGAATCAATGGACCCAAGCAGCCACACAGTCGGGTTTTCCTTATCGTCTTTTGCTGTGTATCTTTTTATAGCACCTAAAGCAATAGGTGTAATCATAAAAACCTCCTCCATAAATTAAAGTAATTTACGTCTCTTTTTCCGTTGTACAGCTTTTGTTATAATACTGTTAACTTGACTTTTTATTATTCGTTGCGCTACATTTCTCTCTTTTTGTGTCATACCAATAAAAGCTCTTATTAATCTTGTATACCTATTAACTCCTTCGTATTGATGGATGTATCCTAACGCGTCTCTCCTTGGACTGCCGTAACTTAGAACCCCTAATTCAAAACTGTTAGGCCCCGTCTTCCAGTATTTTATCGATCTATACATCAATCCAGTACGCATCAACGGGGTAGTAGGCGTGGAGCTTGGTGTTTTACCTTTAGAACTCCTTTTATCCCTTATAGTTTTAGCGGCTAATCTTTTATGCTTAGTATTGTCATACGATAAACCAGCCCTCATATTTCTTTTTATATGGGATACAGTCTGGCGCGCGATAATAGATAATACATTATCCATATCAGCCAGCTTGCTTACATCAATTTCATCAAATGTAACATCCACTTGAAAAACATCGCTTGCCATAATTAAGCCAATGTAGTACTTGTAGTTGAAGTACTTGTTGTTGTTGTGCTGGTTGTTGTTGTGCTGGTTGTCGTACCTAAGAAAGCAAGGCTAAGTTCATCATTGCCTGCGCTTGCGCTCATGTTTAATTCCATAGTCGCGGAATAGGTTCTAATGCCATCTCTATCCCCACCGGATATACCAGTGTATCTGGCTTTAGGCATGCTGATAGTTAACTGAGTTTGATCTGTAGCCGTCACAACAATACTGATTGCCGCTTCAGTAGTAGATTTAACTTTAGAAATAAAATCATGAGTTGCGACTAATTCCTGTTCAGGATCGAAAGTCATCACAGGATTCCTTGCTGTTACTTTAGCAAAAGCATATCCAGTAGCATCAGTAGGATCAGTACGCATAGATACTTCATTCTGTAAATCGATCTCTAATGTATTTAATAGTAATGTATCCCCAAGCACGGTAACAGTCGCGTTCTGGAATATCAACGGCTTTGAAGCTGGGTATGTAGGAACAAGCATGGCTGTATCTGAATGAGATGAATATTTACCGGTAAAAGTAAACTCCACCATTATAGGCTCACCAACATTGCATGTAATCTTAGCATTACCCATTGCGCCGCATAACTGCTTTTTAAGCCCGTCTTCATAAACTGCAATAGTTACGGTCTTCATGGCTGTCGATATCGGAGTGTAGGTATTCGATGTGGAAGCTACCAATGCTTCCTGCATAGCGCATGCGCGTAAGAAAACACCTACTGCGCTTGCTGTACCTGCGTTAGCAATCGCAGGCCCCATTAATTCACACTTGAACGTCAATTCGCACAGTTGTAATCCAGGTTCTGAATTCATTCTCGATAAAGTAGCCCTGTACGGGTCTCTTTTAAATTGTGTCGGGTTAAAATTAAACACCGGCTCGTAAGCTAAAATATTAGCATCTACAGCAGTCAGCGTCATCGCTGTCCCGCTAATGCTTTCTATCTCAGCAGCAACTTGTAATCTCCTAGTTAATAATCCAGGCATAATTTCCTCCTTTTAAAATACTATTCGTTCCCTAATTGTAATTTCTATTTCACATATATGGCAAAGTACCCCCCCAAACATGCCGGTTGTTATCCTGCCTATTATGGGATACATTACTACTTCTGCTGTACTATTTAATTTTGGTATACCCCTAAATGCTTGGCAAACACCCTCGACTAAATCTTGGAATGTTTTTTCTGTGGCTTCTTCATCGTTCAATGAATACGCGCCGCGAATTAAAAAATTGTGTTCTACTCTTTCAGTGGAATCTGATCCATGGATAGTTCTATTAAAGGAAGGCCGTAATATCTCCATAAAATTAATATGATCCCCCGACTTAAACAAAGTCTTATAAGAAGACCATTCTTTGGAATATCTTTCGTAATCTAAAACTGTCCCTATGTTTGACACGGCTTCAAGGACAGTCTTCATCTCTGCTCTGACTGTGCTTAGACTCATTGTTATCGTCGCCTTCTTTTTGTACCGGGAGATAATTCTTATACGCTGACGCCGGCTTTTTTGTTATCTATATGTTTTTGGATGGGTCAAATAATCCGAACCCCACGGATAGGTTATATCCATTTCTTTTACTGCCATTGCACCTGGGCGTTCTATCGCGTCTTTCCCTCTACCCATATGATCGGTATAGGATTTTAAAGCAGACGCGGCTAAAGTCTGGTATTCATCTGCTTTTCTTGCATAATCAATAACATCAGCATCTATTGTCGGTTCTTGCGTCTGTGAATATTTAGCTGCCAAGGCTCTAAAACAATAAGAAGCCGCAAGATCGCAAACAGCATCAAAGTCATTTTCATAAATAGTACAATCAGTATCCGATACTATATGAGTTGTTGTGTATTTATATCTAAATGTATAAATACCTAATACTATATCAACCATTCTTAAAACAGGTCCCGATGCTTTTTCATATATAATCCAACTGTTATTATCTAAATACGAAACAGCTTGCACTGTTGATTGAACAGGATATTCAATCTGCCCAACGATGAACGAAAACTCATCTATCCAATCGTTAGGCAGAGTGAAATCATACTTTGTTCCATTAGCCGAAGTATCTTCCTTTATTTTAGTTAAAGGCCGATCCTTTGAATATATTCTTACCGCGCTATTTATAGCCAGTTCTTTTTCTTCCGGCCGTATAAGTTGGGCATCATCCTGCAACGCAAATGTAAGTTTACTCCTTACATCTTCTATCGTAATATCATTGATCGTAGTGCTCGTTGATGTAGTACTCGTAGTCGATGTAGTAGTGGTACTTGTACTTGTTGTTGACATGATTTATCCTTTATTACAGTAAGTAAATATATAAAACAGCACCTGCCGATATTGATTGACAATATAAATTTGTAAATTTAACTGGAGCCCCTAACCCTGGCCCATTAACCACATGCCCATTTACAGACACATCACCTGCTTGTAATTTCATTACTTCCATACCTGTAAGACTATCTATCAATAGACAAGAATCTTCATCTGAATCAGCATACATTGACCATCCACAAGCAGTTACTCCTTGACCAGAACGAATAGCTCCAGCTTTTGAAATTATAAGTGTCTGTCCAGAAACTTGAATTCCTGTTGAAGTAGTAGTTGTACTTGTACTTGTAGTACTTGTTGATGTCGTACTAGTTGTACTTGTAGTGCTTGTAGTTGAAGTACTAGTTGTACTTGTAGTGCTTGTTGATGTCGTACTAGTTGTACTTGTCGTGCTTGTAGTTGAAGTACTAGTTGTACTTGTCGTGCTTGTCGTACTTGTCGTGCTTGTCGTACTTGTAGATGTTGTACTTGTAGTACTTGTTGTTGTCGTACTTGTACTTGTCGTCGAAGTACTCGTTGTTGTCGTACTTGTACTTGTCGTTGAAGTACTTGTCGTTGTCGTTGATGTGCTTGTCGTCGAAGTACTTGTTGTCGAAGTAGTACTTGTTGTACTTGTAGTACTCGTCGTCGAAGTACTTGTTGTCGAAGTAGTACTTGTTGTACTTGTAGTACTCGTCGTAGAAGTACTTGTTGTTGTCGTTGATGTACTTGTCGTCGAAGTACTTGTTGTTGTCGTGCTCGTACTTGTAGATGTAGTGCTTGTACTTGTAGATGTTGTACTCGTAGTTGAAGTTGTACTTGTCGTACTTGTACTTGTCGTACTTGTACTTGTCGTGCTTGTAGTTGAAGTTGTACTTGTCGTACTAGTCGTACTAGTCGTACTTGTTGAAGTTGTACTTGTTGTTGAAGTACTTGTCGTTGATGTTGTCTGTGATGTATAAGTAACAGTTACATAAAGCTGTGTAACTCTAGAATACGCGCCATCATCATTTATTAACGAAATACCAGCTTGTAAGGCGGCTAAATCAGCATAAACCCACGCAACTCCGGTATCCGGATTAAGCGCCCAATCTTCTGTTAATACTTTATATTCTTCAGCATCAATCGCCTGTATCGATCCCTCATCAACAACCCCGCCTGTTTTAACAACTAGTTTAGCTTTTCCATTTCCAGAAGCATATTGTTCTTTTACTAATGCTGTTACCCTAATATTAGTAATAGTATCGTCTGAATCTACGGAAGCAGGAGCTTCTATATTGAAAAAATCTCGTACATACGTAAGTGAATTAGTAGATAAATAAGTCGCGTCATAATCATGATCGACATCATCTACCTTATCGTAATGAGATCCGGAAGCAGGGAATTGTGAGGATATATTAGACTCATCGCCAGCAGCATTAGGTCGCAGAATTTCTAAAGACATATCATCACCCCTTTCCTTTTAGTTAAGATTAAGAACTAGCAGGGGCTGATGCGCCAATCGCATACCAATAGGTTCCGTCACATTCGAATACCATGCTTGACAATGCAGCTAAAGTTATATAATCAAAACTAGCTCCACCACCATTAAAACCAGCAGCGACAGTTATTTTATTATCAGCAGCAGACGCGTGAATACTTGCGATTAATAATCTTATTCCTTTATATACACTTGAAGCAGCAGGTAAAGTTATTACCTTTGTGGTCCCTGATTGCGTTATACGGCTATTAGCCATAACTTGCGCTTCTGTTAATGTCGCATCATCACTTAATGCTAATGTAGTACCAGAGTCTCTTATCCCATTTGGGAATCTACTTTTTCTACTCATAATTACTGACATGATTTATTACCTTTCAAACTTTGAAGTTAGGCGAAGCAGTGTGAGATGCACTAGCATCCCACACTCTTGCCACTATTTATTTAAACTCCTGTTACGATAGAAGCAGCGTATGCTTTATAATCCGGAACAACTCCACCGTACTCATGACGAACTTTGTACTTGATAAGATCGCCAGTAAAAACAGTTCCGACAGTCGGCTGGTCCTGAACGAGAATCTCAGGATTCTGCTTACCATTTAAGAAACCAATTTCAATCAAGTCAATTTCTGCCTTGCCTGCAGCAAGGTAATAGTTATTCTGGTCACCGCGCAGATATGGAGATACCATAACTTTAAACATACCACGAAGCGTGTTAATACCGTTTTCAGCATTATCAGGATGTAGTACTGATTGATTATAAGTATCAGCAGAACCTTTAAGGTTCCTAGGAACCCATAGAGTAATATCCGAAAGGCCGGCGATTGATGTAACCTTAGTAGCAACATCTGCGGAAGTATGAGAAGCGGCAGTTGTCCCATTTATTCCACGAACAACAGTTAAAGCATCAGTAGCAACAACAGTAATCATCATCTGTTCGCCAAATACTTCTAATATATCATTCGCTTTAAAATATTGACCTGTGCCAGCAGCTAAATTAACCGTAGTTACAGAACTATTAATATTACCGTTTAAAGTAGTAGCATATCCAGTCTCGCCCTGATTGTACATCTGTACAAGCATGGTATTTAAAATATCATAACCTATAGCAGTGGTTTGATAGTTATTATGTCCAGTCGCATACAAAGCTGCTGAATTAGCAGTTCCAGCCGCGTTAGGCCATTTTGTTGCAGCATTAATAGCACCTGCTGATACACCTAACATTAGATCAAACACAAACTGATTTAATGTTTTTGAAGCGGCTTTTGCAAGCTTCCCAGGGATTTTAGATAACTGGCGCAGATCATCATTGATGATTGCTCTACGAGTTACAGTTACCAAACCACCCTTAGTTGCTATACCATAAGCCTGTTCACTATCAGCAGGGAACCCCAATTCTGGATAAGTCAAGGAAGTAGTATCTATTTCAGTCCCCTGAGTTGTCCTTGCGGCTGCAACGGTTGGTAATTCTCCGAAACCGCCCCACTGGATGAGCTCCTGCATCTTGAAGTCTTTGACAGAAACAACATTACTAATCTGTCTCCAAAGATCAGGCATAGCCTTATAATCTTTTAACATCTTTCTGTTAATGGTATAACCAAGCATATAAGTAAAAGTACCTGAATCAACAGTTTCTTTTAGTTTTCTGCGAGGAAGAGTACCAGTAACTTCAGTGTCACCTGTAATCGCTACATAAGCCTCACGAATACCGGAAAACGCATCGATATCTTTATACTTATCTTTTTCTGAATCTTTGGGTTCATACCCAAAAGCAAGATCCATAGCCGCCTGTAATCTATCAATCTTTTCAGCCCCAACATGCATACCTGAAGCCTCAAGAATAATATCTCCACTCTCTGACAATGCTGCCAAAGTATCTTTTTCTTCTTTAATAACAGCAGTAAGATCTTCTTCTTTAAAAGCTTTCTTTGTAAATCTTTTTTCGATCTTATTCTGTATCGGCATTGGTAACTCAGACGCTAACAAAGACTCTTTTAATACACCCGCGCAACGAGTAACTTCAGCCTGAAGTTCTATTTTCGCGATAGCTTCGTTCAATTTATTCTGTGCTTCCTGTAATTTATCTTTCATTTTAGCGTCTCCCTCCACGGACTCTTTCTTCTTTGTGTTCTTTAAAATCGTTTCCTGTAAGAATTTTTGCAATAGTGAACCTGCTAACTTATACTCTTTAGCACCCACTAAACTGGCAACCTGTTTAACTGTTCCCTCTTTCTGTAATGACGCTACAAGAGCTTCATCTAAAGGCCCAACAGCTTCTGCAGCCGCAGCCGCATCTTTTTTCGCAGCTTCCACAGCGTCTGCATTTTCTTTATCAACATCTTCCATCGCTTTAGTTTTAGCAGCCAAGTCTGCATCTGCTTTATCTTTAGCAACCTGAACCTCTTCTTTTTCTTTATTTAAAGATTCAATAAATGTTTTTAAAATCTTCCCCATATCTTCTTCTGTTAGATTTTCCACGTTATAACCCTCTAACAGTTCAGGATGGCTTTTTCGTAACATTTCTACTAATTGTTTGAACATTTCTATGTTCCCCCTTTCGGAATCATTACAACTTGCAAGCATTCTTGCGAACCTCCCGCCGGCGGCAGGATTGGAAACAATATCCACACTAATTACATTTTCTATTGATTGCGCGATATTCAAAGGCCTGCCGTTAACTAACTGAACACTGGTCGGCCCTTCCGCATTAATAGATAACCCTAAAAACTGCTTTAATCCACGATCCCAAGCTGAAGTCAGCATACTTTTAAGCCACTTCACGCCGGCGTGTAATCTTAAAACTCCAGTAAGCCCTCTTACTGTTCTCCCCTCCAGGTTTATCTCTTCAAATTTTACATCTTCGAGCCAGCCTGCTATTTGATGAGGAAACCCCTCAGGTCTCATATTCTCTATTACTTCCGGTAAATGATTAAAAGTCTTATCTTTAAATTCATAATAACAAACCTTGGCTTTGTTAAATAAATTCACTGCTGCCTGTAACACTTTGGAAGAATAGAAGTTTCCGTTTTTAGATAGACCTTCTTCGATGATAACTACTTTCCATGCATCACCGTTTTTGGTTGTCTCTAAAAGCCGTACTGATTGTATATGAAGAAGATTTTTCATTAATCCTCCTAATAAGGTAGAAAGTTAATATGTAGAGATACAGTGTATACGTATATAGTATATAGTATATAGTATATAGGTATATACAATACAATATCTCTTGTAAAGTATCTCCTATATAAAGAGAACCATAAAATAAGAGTTTTGTCAAGTTATTTTTAAAGATATTTATAAAGATGTTTTTAAAGATGTTTTATTTCAGCTTCTTTAACACCCAATAATTATGGTCTTTTTCTGTGCGATGTAAGTCGATAACCCCGCTTAACTTATCTCCTTTGAGTTCGATGCTGACCAGTATATCAGTGCTTTCAATCATTTTAGCAGATCCCTTATCTACCAAGTGCATCCAAGATATATCCTTCTTTGATATATCAGTATCTAATGGAGATATAACTCTCTGCACACTCTCTCCTATTTTAAAACTATCTCTATTTTGGCTTTCCTTTATATAAGTGATAAACTCCGATTGCCCGATTATATCAGCATTAGTAATGATTTCCAGAACTGAATCAATCTTATCTATGCGGAGTTCGAACTTCTGAGGCATATCCATTTTACCTTCGACCAATTTACTCGGCCACCATCTATGGTGTAAAGTAAAGGTAAAATCTACCACTTTTGTAGATTCTTTTATATTGGGGTTTTTATTATCGGAAAACTTCATAGCCGCAACGCCATCTTTTACTTCTTTTAAATAGACAATATCATCTCCGTTTTCTTTAGACCAAGACTTCAAATGCTCATCACAGAACCAGGCATGGCCATGGCCTTCAGCCCATAGGACTTCATGGGTGGGAGGCTTATCGCATTCCATGCATTTATCATGGCTATGCCGCGATTCCTCCAATACCTTGCTTGTTGTTTTTAAAATCTCGCTGGCTAACTCCAGCCCCTCGCTTAAACTTTGATTTTTAATTTTTGATTTCATCTTTTCCCCCCTTTTTTTCGTTAGGGATTTGTTTTTTGTTTTGCTCATTGTTTTGGACCCCCTTCGTATTAGCATTAGCATTAGCATTATCTTTTGCTTTTTCGTATTCAGCAGAATAATCCTTTAATGTTTCCAGCTGGTGCAACTCAATACCAAGATCTGTCATGAACGTCCTGAATGATGTCCTTGCAGTTTCCTCAACGATCCAACCCTTATCTACGGCCGTCTCCATGGCTGTTGCAAACTTATCTAAAGTAATAGCCAGTCCTCTTGCATCTTTAGTTATGATAGGAGCAGGTAAAACTACAAACTTCTTGTTTATATTCTTGGGCAAAGACCCATGCAGTATAGCTTGGTCAATAACAAAATTAAAAATATAAGTAACCATATGCTTGATGTACCTTTGTCTTGATCGGAGCTTCTTTAGCGTCGGTAAACCCATTTCCTGCGCAGTATTTAACTGTATTGCTATCAACGAGTTACGACGAGTAACCATGAATTGATGCGGCATGCTAAAACAATAAACCTTACCGTTATATTGTTCTTTTTGAAGGTTGGATTTATAAAAAACATCCTTATTATTAACCATATCTTTTGCTTTTAAATGCCTTTCTATTGTTTTACTCCCTGAGATTTCAAACCATCTAAATTCGTCTTTTTTAGCAATACCCACTCTGGTTGAAAAACCGATCAGAAGACAAAGTATCTGGAAATCATCAGCTAATTGTTTTGATTTAGTCGTATAGCTAAAGCAATTTCTGCCTTTGCGTTTATCGTAACGACCGTCACCGTCCATCATGGCTTTAAAAAGAATAATCAATAAATCCTTATCTAGTTGCAATATGCCTTTAGGTATTCTTTTTTCTCCGCTTACACTCCCTGCATTTTCTTTTAAATAATGCCATAGCGATTTATTGTTAATATTAAATACTGTGCATCCTTGGCCATTATCGCATTCTGTGAATGTAAACCCCAGATTAACAAGCATCTTTTTAATCTTTATGATATTATTCTTATCTTTTTGGGCTATCCTTACACAAAATTGATTTTTAGTTTTATTTAAATATCCTTCCGATAAATACCATCCCAGGAAATTAACCCAATCCTTCATTGCTATTTTATGCGGTGCGTCTTTCTTCCGTGACTGCGCATCATACGCAATGTATGGTAAGTCGAAATATTTCGGGTTAGTACCTTTCCAATTCTTAACTCCTTCACGGATATAAAAATCTTTATATTTAATATCCTTAGCTTGGATAATTTGCCATTTATTAGATTGTCTTGGTCTAATCCACATTCTATGATCGGGAGTGACAAGAATATCAGTTCTTGTATTTTTGAAATGATACATTTCTCCTTTATAATCATAAAGATAAAATGCTTTAGGGATATGGAATTCAACACGATCTTTTTTAGGATTAAAGGTAGCTACCTTCTCATCTTTTTTAATTTCCCAATATTTTTTCCATCCATTTTCAGTCAGGGTTTCAGTATCTTCACTGTAACATGCCCTCGTCGTTTTTTCTCCGATTCCAAACCAATGCTCAGGATATCCAGCACCGCCAAGTATCTGATTTTTAAACAATGCCGCTTCCGCCGAAGCATCAGCAGCCTCGAGCTTAGTGCTTATCATATCCCATTTGACTTTTTCATTATGCACTCTTGCGGAACCAGGTGCCGGAGGCTTTAAGTTATTAGCAAATTCTTTTATTTCTTTTTCACTCATGCCTTCACAAAGCACATCCCAAATGAAATTGTTTAGATAAAAAGCTCTTTCTAACCTAGCGAAAAGGAATTGATCATAGCCGTCGATCCAGTCGCAAAGCGGCAATAAATCACTCCTACCTCTAGATGCATAAACAACCTTATTAATCGCAAAATAAAAACAATCGCCGACCATCATCCCTGA
>Ga0180008_1000994_pt1 | contig 19629 bp, 22 predicted proteins | sample MM_PW_MetaG_FD_121121 | JGI IMG/M metagenome (GOLD analysis project Ga0180008, IMG submission 121121) | Groundwater microbial communities from the Aspo Hard Rock Laboratory (HRL) deep subsurface site, Sweden - MM_PW_MetaG | ecosystem: Environmental > Aquatic > Deep subsurface > Groundwater...
CTCGAGATAGAGAAAAGCGATTTAGATGTATTCCAGAAAAACTTTGAGGATGCCGTAGTTGGCGACCGGCTTCCAGTTGATCTTGAACATAAGCCAGAGAAAGGCCATGCCATAGGGTGGATTCTTAAACTATGGCAGACGCTGAAGAATGGCTCTTGGCATCTCTGGGCGAAGATAGATGTGACTGATGAGCAGGCCCAAGAAAATTTGAAGAATGGGTCTCTCAGATATATCTCGCCCCAGTTATTAGTCAACTGGCAAAATCCGGAGGATAATAAGTTGTATGATGTAATCAGGAGTGCAGCATTAACCAACTACCCCTTTATCAAGGGGATGCAGGCTGCGATTGTCAATTTTTCAGAAATAGAAGGAGGTGAAGAAACAATGCTTACCAAAGAGCAATTAGAGGAACTACAGGAAACTCTCAAAACCAAAGAGAGCGAATTAAAGGATAAGGAAGGAAAACTGGATATCCGGGAAGCGGATATCGATACCAAGGAAAAGGATGTTGATGCAAAAGCAAAGGATATCAAGGAGCGCCAAGAGGCGATAAACAATGCACTGAAGCAGATAGAAACTCACAACTCTTTCCATGGTCTGCCCAAAGCCCAGGCATTAGAGCTCGCAACTAAGGCTAAAGCTGGGGATCAAAAAGCGTCTGATCTTCTCATAAAGTTCGCCACTGGTGGGGTATATGAATACTCCAAAGCGGAGCTTATTGAGGAGTTGAAGGAACTGGGAATAGAAGTGGAAGATCTGCCTCAATTCGAGTCCAAAAAAGCCGATCCTAAATTGGAAGCCCGCGTTGCAGAACTGGAGAAAGACAACAAGGATAGAGGGACTGCCCTCAAGGCCGCGCTTGATCAACTTCAGTTGGTTAATACGGAATTGGAAACGGAGAAGGTCGAGACCAAACTCAATGAGCTCGGAATCACTCCCGCCAAGCGGGAACTTCTCAAGGGAATTCTTCTGGCGAAGAAGGGGGGCAAAATAGAGCTTATTGAGAAGGAAGGGAAAAAGGAGGTCAAGAAGGAATTCACTGTTGCAGAGGCAGTTATCGAGCTGATTAGCGGAGACCAACCCTTCAAGGTAGATCCGAGCCAGCGATCAATCCTAAGTCCAAGATCGACGTCTTCAGTGAAGTTGAGAGATGGAATCCAAAAGGTTCTGAGTATGTCCGATAAGGAATGGGAGGATTTGCCTGAGGAACAAAGAAATTACTTCCTCAAGAAACTCGAGGGAGAGGAATAGATTAACTAGATTCTTCTAATAATTAATCGCTAATGAAAGGGAGGTGATAACAATGGAATTCAAATTGGACGAAAGGTTCTTCAAGGAGCACTTTGGGGATATACAGCTTGGCGTGAAGCCTGCTGATCAGTGCACTGACGAAGAGATTCTGGCGGGCGCAATCCCAAAACTATGGGTCAAGGAACTAGAACGAGAGTTCCAAAAGGCCCTATATTGGGCGAAATTTACTGGCACCTCCGGCTTGGTAGGCGTGGTGAGAAAGGATGAACTCATCCGACAGCCTGGAGATACTATTTTTATTAACAAAATTGGCCAGCTAAAAGCAAAGGGAGATCTCGGTAGTGGCCATACTCTTGAGGGTAATGAGGAAGAGCTGGCGTTAGGAAGAGTCGCTTTCATACCTGAGAGAAAGGGTAATGCCGTATGTTGGGACAAGATTTCGGGCCAGCGGGTTACCTTTAACATGCGCCAGGAAGTCAGGGATCTGTTGGCTGATTGGACGGCCACCAAAGTTGATAGCATGATCATGGAAGCAGCGGCTCAAACTCCCAACCGGCTTTACGGAGGAGTGGCTAAGACCAAGGATGGGCTTTCACCTACGGATACTCTCTCAGCCCACGACATCAAACGGGGCATGGCCTTGCTTGGACACAATAAGGCTAAGAAAGTACTTGGGGCAAAGGGGGCTTATATCTGTCTTGTTGATTGGTTCCAATACTTTGATCTCTTGAATGATCCTGATTGGGTGCAAGCTGCTAGGTATGATCAGTCCAAGAGAATCTGGGATGGCTATGTAGGTACATATATGAACGTGGATGTCCTGGCCACCGGACAGGTCATTAATCAACAGAATAATGCTTCGCCACCTACAACTGTCTATTCGGCAATTATGTTTGGCGCGAGAGCCTTAGGACTCGCTTGGGGTCAGCCTTGGACTTGGCTGGAAAAGGTCTCATCTTATGGTGAGCAACCGGGCATCGGGACTGACGCTTGGATAAAGGCCAAGATTCTCAATCCGGAATATGTCTATCGGATAGACACTGCAGCAACTCAACCTTAGAAGTTTCAATTAGGTGGGGGCGTTCAAAGCGCCCCCACCTTTAAGGAGGATTAGCATTCCTATCTTCACCTATGACGGTTCTATAATGCGGGTGAGAACCCGATGTGGGATTTTCGTGAGAGGCCAGGCCCAGAGAGTCACAGAAGAAGGGGCGCGGTTTTTAAGAATTAATAATGCATTCACACAACTAATTGGAGTCAAATATATTGGAAAGAAGGGATCCTATTCTCTCCGTTGTGATCATGGAAGGGTGGTTGCCATACCCCGGAATGAAGTGCGCCTGGTGCCAGCATCGCTGATTTACAAACTTTCTAGGCTCCCGGATTTTGAGTTTGTGGCGGAAGATAAATTAATCGCTCATGTGGCTCCTCTTCAAAGGAGGGGTCCTTTAGCTGCCGATCCCATTAGACAATTTGCTTTAGCCCCCTTAGTGGATATCAGGTCCCTCGGATTCCGAGGTGACGGCTCTCATGGATCTTTGACCTCGGCACCGCCTTCCAAGTACCGATTGGGTGTTTTTACTGCCCGGCCCCAAGGCTATATTTCTGGTGGATATTTCCATGTATGGATGACGGCCAATGTCCTATGCAAATATTTTGACGTGACTGTGGTTGCACCAGCTATTCCCCAAGAATATATAAACGTCTATAAGGATCCAAGGCTTGAAGTTGTGGCAGATACCGACTATTTCTTTGACATGGGCTATTCTCCCTTCGATATGATAATGTCTTTGCACGGACGGTGCGGCGAGTACGCCACCAAATATGCTACCAAGTATAATATTCCTGTTTATCTGCATTGCTTTGAGTCGGGCAATCTGGTAAAAGCGAAACTTGCCTGGGGTCATTTTGACGAGAAGCACTGGGGATTCCGGCGGGAGATGTTTAGGAGAGTAGATTATACTATTTGCTCCAATAAATTGACTCGGGAATGGACTCGGAAGTGGCTGGATATTGACCCCCGAAGGGTCGTGGATTGCGTCCCGCCACTGAACTTTCAGGTTGCCGATAGGGTACAGGTTAAAGAAAAGCACGAAGTTGTATTCATAAGTAGATTGCTCCCTTACAAGCGACCGATGGATGTGCTAGAGGTCGTCAAAAGGATTGACCCAACCCTTACGATGAATTTCATAGGGGCGGGAAAGAGCATGGCAGAGAAGATTCATGCCAAAGCCCAGGAACTCAATTTGAAGACCAATTTCTATGATGGTATAACCGAAGAAGAAAAGTTCGAAATCATCAAGCGCTCTAAATTTATGATCCTTCCGACATCGTTCGAAGGTTATGGCCTGCCCCCAGCGGAAGCCCTCTACTGCAAGAAGCCCTGTGTGTCATATGATATCCCAGTCCTAGTGGAAAACTACAAGGACATGCTGGAGTTTGCCCATAACCGGGATATTGAGGACTTAGCAGCAAAGGCGAAGCGACTTCTGGATGATCCTGAGTATCGAAAACAGCGAGGCATTCAGGGGCATGCATTCATCAAGGAGCGCCTATCGCATGAAGCCTGCGAACTATCATATATTCCCATTATGCCCCCTGTACGGATCAGTTTTCTCATTATCGTATTTGAGGGTGCTGACTATCTCAAGCAATGCATCAAACAAATCTATCCCCATGCTTGGGAGATCCTGATCGCCGAGGGCGCGGTGAATCTCATGTCTGCCCGCAAGGGATATTGGCGAAGCGCCGATGATACCATTGCCATTATCAAGAATTTTCCTGATCCTGAGCATAAAATAAAGTTATTCCAAATCGATAATCGTGCTTGGATAGACAAGGCCGAGATGAAATCAGTACTTTTGAAAAAATCAACCGGCCATATTCTCTGGCAAATAGACTCCGATGAGTTCTATCGGCACGAGGATATTGAGAAAATCATCCAGGAATTTATTGACGATGCGAGCTTGGATCTGATCGAGGTATATTATTATTCATTCTGGAAGGACTTTGAGCATTATCGAGTTGATGGAAAATGGGGCGAAGGCAAATTCACCCGCATCTGGAGAAAGAGGGGCCATCTGAGTTGGACATACCATGACTGCCCTCATCGGGACACCAAGCCCTATCGGGGAGGTCAATTCAAGGGCAAGTGCATGGGAAGGATTCTATATCATTATGGCTATGTTCGCTCGGAAGCTGCAATTCTTGATAAAATCGCATTCATGTCCGAGAGGGATATCAACAGGGCAAACAACTATAAGAGAGAATATGAGGAATGGGTCGGAGGAGATGATGGCGATATCAGAGTCTTTGACAAAAAACATCCCGAATCCATTGAGGGATTGATAAATGAAAAATCTACTCGTGCTAACAACCGCCGGAAGGTTGCACTTTCTGCGTGATGCCATTACGACTTTAAGGGACCCTTTAGATATGCTAGTAGTTGATGATGCTACTCCTGAGAAAGTCGGCATCGGGGCATTTTGTGAGAAGCATGGACTTCATTTCATCACTAAGAGAAAGCCTCGAGGATTGACGCATTCTTGGAACTTGGCATACCGATTCTTCAAGGAAAATGGATATAATGCATGCATACTCAGTAATGATGATGTTAGGTTTCCCAAGGGATTCAGTAATGCCCTTTTCGTTGGCCTAAAAAAATTTGATTTCGTTTGCCCCATCTCCAATCGACCAACTCGGGATCCAAAACGATTCAAGAATCAGTGGTTATCTCGCTACATAAATATGAAGGCCACGGAAAAAGGCTCTAATCGTGATGCCATTCAATCTCTTGTGGCCCGAACATATAGACATGATCCATATCGGGTTGTGATAGGTTTCAATGGATTTTGTTTTGCTTTTGGGAGAACTGCCTCGAAATTTGGTCTTTCGGAAAATATCTTGTTCAATGGGCACTTAAATACCAAAAACGAGATCCTTCTATCTCAGAGAGTTCAGCAACGGGGTGGGACTATAGCTGTATGTTTGCGATCATATGTGTTTCACTGGAAGCGCGGTAGCTATAATGAACTGAAGCTCAAACATAGCAATCAGCTTTGGACTGCATCAAAGACCCCAGTGGGGAAATAAAGCGATTTGCTATTTGTAGATAAACTATGAGGAGATTTGGAATTGGCTCTACGCTACAATCTCGGATGTGGATTCAATAAGATAGAGGGCTATATTAATGTAGACCGTGCTAAAATCTGCAAGCCCGATATCTGTGCGAGTGTAACTAAGTTTCCTTGGACATGGGCTAAGAGCAATAAAGCATCAGAAATTTATATGGGAGACCTAGCAGAACATATCACCCGGGAGCAGAATGTCTGGATTAAAGTTCTCCAAGAATGTCATCGGGTATTAAAGAAAGGTGGCTTGCTTAAACTCAGAGTCCCTGAGTTTCGTGAGGGTAATTTGAAAGCGGCAGTTACAGATCCAACTCATACTAATAATTATTTTACAGAGGATTCTCTTGACTATCTCGACTGCAGACATAGTCGCTGGAAGAACTTTGGTCGGGCTTATGGGGTACCCCCCTTCGATCGAGTAGGCCAAATAAGGAAAGGACGACATCTTGTAATACAGATGAAAGCACACAAATAGATGAAAGTCAGAGACTTGCCTCTTAAACATTATATCGGCCGCATGGCCCGAAATAAATATTTTTCTTTTGTCCGGTATGGCGATGGAGAATTCAAGACTCTCTACAGAAATAGAGGAAGGAATGGTCGATCCCAAGAGATAAATCCAAGACTTCATGCCCATATGGAAAAGAGTCTTATTGAATGTCCAAAATCGGGAATCTATTTTGGATTACAGAGAGGTATGCTTCGAACTGATGAGAGCACACACAGAGTTATAGAATATCTTAGACGAAAACAATTAAATCTAAAGTGGGTTAATGGCGATGTCTTCCACCTTGCATCAAAATCTGGGCAATTATTTCCCCTGATCAGGCAGATGAGGAGAATGAGAGTGGTAATGGTGAGTCCCGAATTCCACAAACGGATAGTAAATAGAATATTTAAGTATCAAATTTTCATCCGGGTACCAACAACAAATGCATATGGTGCTTATAATAGAATCGCTAATTCCATAAGAGCTGCCTATAAACAGCTAGGTGATGATGTGGTCTACTCATTTTCAGCTGGGCCAGCGGCGGAGATATTAATCCAAGATCTTTTTCCCGAAATAAAGAATAGTTACCTTATAGATTTCGGCTCGCTCTGGGATATCTTTTGCGGACATCGTAGTAGAAAATATATGAGTAAAGAAAAATATTCCAGTGCAAAAATACACAGGAATTTGGGATTGAGAACATGAAAATAGGAGCTATTCTTCCCCATCTGGGTCAGTTCGGTGGCGTCAGGAGATTCCTTGAGATTGGTAATGTCATGGTCGACCGGGGTCATGATTTTGTCATATTCTCGAATAAGGAAAAGCAGTGTACCTGGTTCAAATTCAAAGGCCGATTTGCTAGTTGGGATAGGATCCATGCTGACCGTATATTAATAGGAGATCCTCCCAGTTTTAGAATCCTTGCTCGAGCGAAGGGAAAGATATATATCTATGTGATAGCCGGGGGGAAATTTCTTGATGGCTATAAATCGGCTTATGGTCGTTATCCATTCATTCTCAATAATAGGGTCTTCAAGAAGTGGTTCCCAAAATCTAAACTTATAGAGGGCGGGGTAAATATCAATCATTTTCGAGCGCCAATTTTACCAAGACCACATCTGGGGACTCAGGTTATCTATTATGAGCGGGGAGGAAAAGGTGCTGATTTCATCAAACATTCTCTAAAGGGAATTAAGGATCTAACGGTTACTGGCGTGCGAGGTTTAAATAATAACCAGCTTCTAAGGAAATATCATAGCGCCGATTTCTATGTCGTTTGGGAATCAAGACCTGGATGGTGTAATATGGCAGCAGAAGCTCTGGCATGCAATCTTACAGTGGTTGGTAATGGAATCAATTGTGAGCCATTTGCTGATGGTATTATCAAGGTGAAAAATCTCCGGCAATTCTTTGAGAATCCGTCCAACTGGAATAAGAGAAAGAGATACCTGATGGATGAGTTCAGTTGGGAGCATGTGTGCGATAAGTTGATGAAAATTATGGGGGGGAAATAATTGAATGTTAAATTAGCCAGCCAAGATCTCCTCGAGACGAAGGCGATTCTAGATCAAGCCAAGATCAAATTCTGGTTGAATTTTGGAACCCTTCTGGGGGCAATTCGTGATGGTAGCTTAATTTCCTATGACCACGATATTGATCTCAGGATCCTTGCCCGGTCATGGAAGCCCTCACTCTGTAAAGTATTCGAGAAGTGCCAATTCCGATGCCGGGTGATCCGCCCCCAATGGCAACATCCCCTCTGCTCAAAGCTCATTAAATATGTCCAACTAAGGAAGCGATCCAATCTCCCGATTATCCTCGCGATTGCATACTATTATGCCCCAAAGAAAGTCTATGTGACCTTTCCGCATCCTGCGACTGCGACCAGTTGCATGGCGCTCACCCCCAGAAAGTATTATGACACAGAGCACTTTATCGAGTTCCTCGGAGTCCCATTCAGGGCTCCCGTTAATCCGGAAGAATATTTAAGTCGAGTCTATTATGGTGATTGGAGAGAGCCATCCAATGATCCGAAATATTATGCCCAGGGGCGCACAAGAATCTCACTAATACCACATCTAAAATGGTTCGCACAGCATCCAGATCATATAAAGCTAAGGGGTAATTGAATGCCGAGCGTATTATTCATGCCCTATGGAAGCAAGAAGGCGGCCTCGAGCAGATTGATCTGCTGGGAGACTGCTAAGTATCTGGCGAAGCGACACTGGAAGGTCTCAGTCGGTAAGGGGGATCCCAAGAAGTTTAATATTGTAGTTTTTCAAAAGAGATATGGGGGATCAGATCTGGCAATGGTCGCGAAATCTCGCAAGGCCGTCTTTCAGTTGAGCGAAGCATATTATTTGAAAGGTGGGGGTGGACGGAAGAATGGGATAATAAAAATGGCCAGAAAAGTGAATGCAGTTACCGTCAGCTCGAGACCAATACAACATTGGTTCAAACATCAAGGTATAAAAACCACCGTCATCCCAACAGGACTGGATTTTGCCGCACTTCAAAAAGGAAAGAAACGGGGCATCCTGACGATATGCTGGATCGGGGCACTATTAAATGAAGCATATCTCAAAGTGCTTGTTAAGCCATTAAACACACTGTGGAAGAAATATGATTTTGAACTCCGAATCATTGGTGGTCGAAAGCCACATCTTCCCTTCACCGGCAAACGGCACTTCTTGAAGTGGCAAATGGGTCTGGCGGAAAAGTGGGTCTCGGAGTGCCATATCGGGGTTGCTCCTCTCTTTCGCAAACCATACGAATTTGCGAAACCCCCTAGTAAACCCGTGCTTTATATGGCTCAGGGATTGGCAGTTGTGGCGACCAAGACTCCTCCATATATGGACTTAATTGAAAGTGGCAAAAATGGTTTCTTGGTCGATAAGAATGATCCCAAGCGCTGGGAGCGATTTCTTGAGGTTCTGTTGACGGATGAGACTGTAAGGAATTCCTTCATCGCCGAAGGGAAGATAAGTTGTCAACCCTATAGTGCATCTGCAATTGCAAGACAATGGGATAAATTTTTAGGGAGAGTCATCAAGAGATGAAAAACGAACAATGGTTCGATTTATATTACAGAGATGAAGAACTCTTTTCCTCCGAAGGATTCACCAAATCCGTAGCGAAAACTCTTCGAATTCCGGGCAAAGAGGCACTTCTTAGACCATGGGATGCATTTCATCTATTCCGCTTGGCTAAGTCAATTCCTGATGGGGGTGCATATCTAGAGATTGGTTCAGCGCATGGCGGATCTTTGAGGTTAGCTCATATTGCTGCCGCATCTGTAAAAACAAAGATTAAGCTCATCGCGATTGACCCCTTTGTTCCTTACCGAGCGGAACGACGAAGTATCAAATGGACTAAAGAACATTTTATCAAGAATATAATAGACATTCGCAATATTATTTTGATAAATGCCCCTTCTGAGATAACATATTTTTTATTGAAGAATAATGTTATTGATTTATTATTCATTGATGGTCCGATGAGTTTCAAACAGACTAAATCTGATATCGAACGTTATTATCCCAAGGTGAAACCAGGCGGGGTCATGCTAGGACATGGATTTAGGAAGAAATATCCAGGTGTTGTTCAAGCAGTAAAGTCTGTGTTTCAAGGGCACTATATAGTCCCAGAAAATTCAGGAATGTGGATGGTTGAGAAAGACGGAGATTCTCATGAGAGCTAGTTTGCGACAGACAAAAAAACGCCGTAAGACCATAAGACACTCTGTCACAAGAACTAAACCGATGGATCTGGATGTTTTGATAGAGGAAACAATGTCTGTTCCGGTCTGGACTTTTACGGCGAATGCTCTTGAAGAAGTTCTCGGGAATGATGTTGCTGATGAATTGGGAAGAAAATATCTGCGATCCGGCGATTATCACTGGAGACTCTATTATAGCCCAAAGTTCAATTTGTATCGTGAGCATGTTAATTATGTTTTGGAGTATTTTAGTGAGAAGACAGGGACATTGTTAGATGTCGGGTGTGGCGAGGGCCTGATCCTGGAGAGACTCATTCAAGAAACGGAATTGGAATGTCTTGGTATCGATATATCACCGCTCGCGATCGAACTTGCCCATCAACATGGAGTCGAGAATTGTGAAGTTGCGGGAGTATTTGACCTTGACAAAACATTCGACCACATTTTTGTTGGCGACGTTCTCGAGCATACTGAGGAGCCAGAAACAGTCCTCACAAAAATCCATGAGTTATTAAATCCTGGTGGAACCATCTTGATCTCAGTTCCGATGCAAAAGAAGAAACATGTTGGCGATCAACATCTTTTCACTTTTGCTTCGGCTCTACGACTAATTAGTGGTATCTTTGGCTTAGTTCGCTGTGAGATTCACCGGCCCTGGCTCAAAATCTATTTCATTTCAAGGAAACAGAAACTATATGAAGCATTCGGTGGCGAGACCTGTGAACATATTTTGGCGTCAAAGTTCGTGAGTCCGGAGAAAGAAGAGAATGAACACACTTTTTATCGGCAGATGGCAACCACTACATAAAGGCCATATCGCACTAATTGGGACTGCTCTCGATAAAGGGGAATCAGTTGTTGTAGCAATTAGAGATACATCGAGAAATACTGACAATCCATATTCAGTTCGAAAACGTAAAAAGATGCTTAGAAATGCCTTTGGAAGCAAGGTGAAAATAATCGTTGTTCCAGATATTAAGAAAGTGTGTATTGGAAGAGATGTGGGATATGAAGTTATCAAATTACCCTGTGACATAGAGAAAATTTCTGGCACGAAAATTCGCAAACTCTCACAAACTGCTCTTACTATTTGGCTGACTGGATTGCCTAAAGCTGGAAAGACCACCCTGGCTATCTTGCTAAAAAAACAACTTAAGAGTAGAGGTCTCAAAGTCCGAGTTTTTGATGGAGACTCAGTAAGGAAAAGCTTATGGGGAGATTTGAAGTTCTCCAAATCGGATCGAGTTGAGAATATGCGGAGGGTAGTCTATCTGTGTGAGACTTACAATGAACTGAACATCATTACAATCGTGGCATTAGTTTCGCCATATCGCACTGCCCGCAATGCTGCACGAACCAGACTCAAGAATTTTATTGAAGTCTATGTCAAGTGTCCACTTGAGATCTGTGAATCGAGAGATAAAACGGGTATGTATACAGCGGCACGCTCTGGCAAAATCCGAAACTTTACTGGAATTTCCGATCCATATGAGCCGCCGGGGAATCCTGATGTTTTGTGTGACACTGAGACAGAGAGTGCTAACGAGTGTGTCGATAAAATCATGAAGGTATTAAATGAGAGATATTCCCGATAACTTTAAATACCATAAATTCGTAGCGATCATGACTTATGCTAGGTCTGGATCCAATTTATTGGGAAGTCTTCTTAATAGTCATCCCAACGTCGAATTTCTGGGGCCTGTGTTTGGTCGGCGAAGAGATGGATGGACTGGCCCATGTTATAAACTCAGGGGATCATATCCGGCAATCCTTTTGTCTCTCGATAAGTTCATCAGGAAATATCATGGCAAGCAGTTGGTGTTGGATATCAAGTACCCTTGGATCACTCCGGCTGTTGAAAAATTACTCGAGAAGATATTGGTCATTCATCTGATTCGAAGAGACAGCATGCGCAGATTTTTCTCTTCTATCTTGTGGGAACGAATTAAGAAGAATCCTTATCTCTTAGTCAACAGCCGGAGACCGCGATTTGAAATTAATCATAAAAACATTTTGAAAGATGCAACAAAAATCCGAGATCTTAGAAAAAAATTTGGGCATCATGAAGACCTAAGACTCTACTATGAGCAGTTAACAAATAACAAACAGATCACTAGACTTTCTGAAGAAAGCAGTTTCATGCTGTGCGATTTCCTAGGGCTCGAGCGACGCATTTTAACAACTACTATGGTGAAACTATCACCGACCCAGATCGAAGATTTTGTAAGGCTAAAATGAATGCAAAACAGGCAACCCAAGATCTTCTGGAAATGAAGGATATTTTAGATAAATTAAATATAAAATTCTGGCTGACTCACGGTACGCTATTAGGGGCAGTGCGAGATAAAACATTTATTGAAACTGATCGTGACATGGATATCAGGATCCTAGCAGAAGATTGGTCTCCGAAAATATGCCAAGCATTTAAAGCGATTAACTTTCGATGCGCCGTCATAAAGCACTATCCCCCATTGATAACTAAATTGGGACTGAAAAAACGAGTTAAGACCGATCTTGCTTTGGAATATTATTACCCGCCGGATGATGTTTATATTTGTTTAACTAGGAACCCGGATGACCACATGACAATCGTAGCAAGTGGCTTTTATAAAGGCGATTATTTTATCCAATTTTTGGGCCGGCAGTTCAGGGTTCCCAATCCTCCTGAGCAACTTCTCGAGTGGTACTACGGAAATTGGAGGGTCCCGACCACACCGGCAGAGTTCCCCGGGTATATAAAGACTCGCAAAGTGATTTCGATCGACAAATATATCAAATATTTCTCTAATGTGAGTTAAATGCGCACAGTCTACAGCTATTACGTTCTGGATATTGTCCACAAGGGACATCTTCACCATATGCAAACAGCTAAAGCCATCGCTGGCGAGGATGGCCTATCTATCGTGGGCATACTCACTGATGAAGCGGTGATGGAGAAAAAGACTCGACCTACTCTCTCATTCGAGGAGCGACTGGATTTAGCATCGGCAATCAGATTCAATGATGTGGTCGTGATACAGGAAACCTACTCGCCATTGGAAAACCTGAGGCTTCTTTGCCCGGATGTAGCACTCGAATCCTCCAGTCATAATGGCCCAGACATTAACAAGGTTAAAGCATTTATGCATTCAATTCATGGCATGGTTTTCGTAATGCCATACTATAGCGCTCAATCCTCAAGCAAGATTAAGGAATTGGTAAGACAAAATGAAGCATGAAATTAAAGAAATGAAAGAGCGACAAACTAAATGGACTTTCTGGGACCTCTGGATTTCTTACGCAACATTCTATTTCGGTCGAGTTAATCTGAGTATTGTGGTGCCCGCACTTCTCGCAAGTTATCAGAACTTGAATCTCTATAATGTTGGCTTGGTATCTAGCGGATTTTTCTTTGCTTATGCCATAGGCCAATTTCTGCATGGTCAGATCTCCGAGAAATTCAATCCATTCATTTACATTGCGGTCGGACTCATCGGCTCCGCAGTTATGAATTTCTTCCTCGGTTTTGCCGGTGCTTTCTTCGCTCTCTTATTCTTGGGGGAACTCATTGATGGATTCTTCCAGTCCATGGGCTGGTCTTCAATTGTTCGGGCTAATGCTAGTATTCAAAAAGTCAAACAACGTGAAAAATCTACTACGATTCTAGGCACTTGTTATCAAGCAGGCAATTCCATCGCATGGTTGATCTCTGCTTTTGCAGTGGGAACCTGGGGCTGGAGAGCGGGATTTTGGGTTGCTGGTATTTTCCTGTTGGCTCGGGGAATCTTGTTGCTTATAACCAAGCCAAAATTCAAGGCCAAACCAATTCAGAAAATAACTACCCAGTTGAAATCCACTTTAAATTTCCCTATCGTTATGGCTGGATTGGCCCTGTGCCTGCTGAATATGGTTAGATACGGAGTTATTACTTGGATTCCCCTCTTTTTATTCCGGGAATTTAATTTGACTGTTGGGCAAATGGGAACCGTAGGTTTGAAAGTCTGCCTGATTCCAGTTGCCGGAATTCTAGGCACCTTGGCTTTCAACAAACTGAAGCTCCACCGAGATCTGCTCACAGTTATATTTACCAGTATTCTAGCTCTCAGTTTTCTCGCGCTTCCCATGGTATCCGGTTACGCGATTATTGGTTTCTTACTTTTGGGAAGCTTCTTTCTTTATGGACCACACGTTTTCCTAGTCACAACACTCCCCTCTCGATTTGTAGATCAAAAAGTCGTTGCAGCTTCCACTGGATTTATCGATGGGATGGGATATATCGGAACGATTCTAATCGGACTAATTGTCCCATTCCTAATCACCACCATGAAAGGCAACTGGGATTGGGTCTTCTATTTCTGGACAATAATCTCGTTATTGGCTGCCATTATTGTGGGGATAATATACTTTCTTCATTTCAGAGGAAAACTCAATGAGGAATAAGAATACAGAGGATTATTGGAACAAAAAATTGAGCAAGATAAGTGCATCCCGATCTGTGATGCACAAACGAATCTTGCTATATCGATTCCTCGTTCGGTTCCTTGGGAGAAATAAAGAATTCACGCTTCTGGATGTTGGCTGTGGCGTTGGGCTGGGGCTCGTTTGCCTAGCTCAACATTGTCCCCGGGCCCATTTCTATGGACTCGATTTGAGTTCTTGGGCTATCACTCATGCCAGGGCACGATATCGGGGGATCAAGTTTCTCCATGCGGACATTCGGTCTTATGAGTTCACTCGTGACTTTGACTATATTTCGATAGTTCGGACTCTCGAGCATTTAGAGAATCCGTTCACAATTTTAGATAAATGTCTCGAAGCATCACCAATGGTATTTGTGAGCGTCCCCAAGCCGGGCACATTCTGCACCGAACATATCACCGAATTCGAGGACGGTTCATTTGACGAATACGAGGCCAAAGAACTGGGCAATCCCAAGGGAATCCATGGACAAAATCTTGCCATCTATGGAAAAAAGGAGATGGTATATGAGCCTACTTGAAAACTCTGTGGTGCTGACTAACGTTTATAACTCGGAGGAATATCTCGAGTACGTCCTGAAGACCATTTATCAGTTTCCCCGTCAGATTGTAATTATCGATGGAGCCTATTCCCGCAAGATGCCCTCGCATTACTCTACCGATAAGACTCAGGAGATCGTTGAGGGTTTCCCGGATCCCGATAAGAAGATAATTTATAAACGCACCTGGTCGACTTCTCAGAAAGAACAACGAAGCAAGGGCCTCAAATACCTCAAGGAGGGCGATTGGCTCTATATCGTGGACGATGATGAGATATACAAGGAACAGGACTTAATTCGTTTAAGAGATTTCCTGACTTCGCAGGCAAAGAAGGACAACTACTGGATTGGGAGTTATACTTTCATCAACTCTTTTGACTGGTATCGCTGGATCACCAGTCCCAGACTGTTTCGCTACAAGCCCGGGATGGCTTTCATAGGGTCAAACAGTTTGACCTGGGATGGTGGCAAAAAGAAGTATCGGGGAAGGCTCACTGTGCCCAATGTTATCCGATATCACTATTCCTATGTTCGCAACAACAGGAGGCTAATGATCCGCCAGATACAGACGGCCGTTAATCGATATCCTTATCAGAAATGTGGCAGATTCTTCAGTCGCAAGGACATTCATCCTGTTGGTTTCACCGGCACCCATCCCAAGATCATGCAAAGTCATCTGTATGCCAAGATCACTTGGCATCCAAAATTATCCGAGATGGTCGAGGGACCCCATGCCAAAGCAAAATTGCCCACAGAGAGAAAAAAGGAACCAGAAAAGAAAAAAGAGCCGATCAGTAAATGGGAGGAGTTCTACAAGCCATTTCACAAAAAAGATTATGAGCAACACATTGAAGCCTGGAAGGGCTTCTGCCACAGGGTAGCCAAATTTGCGCCAAAGGGGGGCAAAATACTCGAGATAGGATCAGGCACGGGCATGATGTCGATTTACCTCAGCAAGATGGGTTTTTACGCTATCGGGCTCGACAATAATTCTGAGATGATAAGACGGGCCAAGAATCTCGTGCTCGAAGTGGGAGGCAAGGCAAGGTTCGCCTGCCATGATTTGTTTAATCTGGACCTCAAGGTGGTGGGCAGTTATCGCGTGGTGTTCTCTCAGGGACTTCTGGAGCATTTCACCGATGCCCAGATAAGGAAAGCCTTGGAGATTCAATTCAAGATCGCGCCCATTGTTGTATTCTCGGTTCCGCTTGACAAATTCGGGCACCAATCGAAGGGCGATGAAAGGCTGTTATCGGATTCCTTCTGGCGGAGGATGATCGCTAAATATGAACTTTTACACTTTAGTAAGTTTGCAGGCGAATCACAAATAATAGTAGCTATTAAAAGGAGGGTATGATCATGCAGTCAGTTATTTATGATGGTGATCTGAGGATTGCTCGTACCAAGTATGGGCAGTTTATCAGAGGGAGAAGGCAGGAGAAAGATGATCTGATAGTCAAAGAGCTTCTGAAGATACGTGGTTTTCACATAGCCACGATTGTAGTTCGGTACAAAGGGCCTCATGCTCTGCGAGCCCTGAGAATATCCGGCAGGATATATGAGTGTCGCCGGGGCATCTGGGAGGAGCTTCCCGAGTGCGTGAAATACAAACTCCGTGCCGATCATGACTTCGAGATCGCACCGCCAGGACAATCTGTAGGGTCTCTCAAAGCGAAGCAAAGACGGATTGATGAAGCCAAGAGAAGGGCGGCTCGGGCTGCAACTCATGCTAAGGAAGTAGCCCCTATAGTTAGTCCCCCGGTTTCTGAGGAAGAGGTCAAAGAAAAAGTGGAGGAAAAATCGGCAAGAGTGGAACTGAAGAATACCGATTGGCCCAAGCCAATAGTCAAAGCTTTGGCGATAGCGGAAATTGAATATGTAGATCAAGTGCCATCGGAGGATAAGAAGCTCTTGGCGATAAAGGGAATTGGCTTCAAGTCGATGAAATTCATTAAGGAGAAACTTCAAAAATGACCGCGCCAATAGGATATTGCACAGTCGAGGATGTGGAAGCCATCTTCAAAGCTGCTCAAGATATAATCAAGATAGGACCTGATCCGGACACGAACAATTTCACTCGATCTGCCGTGGAGGACTATATCAAGGACGTGGAAGATCGTCTAAATTCAAAACTGAGAGCTAAATATCCGGTTCCCATGCCAGTCCCTGTTGATAATATTATAAATCAGATAGTCAAATACAGGACTGCCTACGATATGTTCGTGAATAGCCCAATGGCTGTCAACTTTACTGCGACGCCTGTGGCAGTCACTGCGTGGAAGGACAAGGCTATCTCTTACGAGAAGGATATCCTCGCTGGCCGGATTCTTCTGACCGTATCCACCAGGGAGGTCCGGGCTAGGCTCCTATCTAATCATCTCAAGCAAATGAGAAATCTGAATGTCGGGATTTCCGGCATCGACTGGAACCAGATTGGATATGAGTTCATCGTCCCCAAATCAATTGTCGTGCGCGCCGGGGAGGAAATAAGTTCGGAGGAATTCATTCTGGGAGTCGATTATGAAGATGATGCAAGGGAAGGCCTGATCCGCCGACTAGCCGATGGTGGCATAACGGATGGACAGAGCGTTTATCTCTCCTTCCTTTATCTGGAAACTCAGGACTATCAGAAGGGGACTCGGATTGAGAAAGAATTGTTTGATGAGAGCTATCGATAATGGCAGAACCATTACAGATACGATGGAAAGTGGATGGCAAGCAAGTTGCCGAAATTGACCGCATCTTTGAGGTCACTCGCAAAGCGGCAGGTCGAACTGATGATCTATATCGCCGGATTCTGCCACCGATTCGGGATGAGATACACAATCATTTCGCTAGACAATCCGGGCCTTCAGGACCATGGGCAAGATTATCTCCTATGTATGCAGCGTGGAAGGCGGCTAATTTTCCCGGGGAACCCCTATTACAGCTTCGCCACACACTATTCTTAGCTGCGACTCAGACTGGCGCCGCAGGCAACATCACTGATATTACTAAACGGTATCTGGAGTTCGGGGTGGATCTCAATAAAGTTCCTTATGCTCGAGTCCACGATTTTGGGGGCAAAGCTGGCAGGGGTTCGCGGATGCCTAAAAGGGAGTATATGTTCCTCGGCACAAAAGGGCAGGATGAGGCTGCCCAATCAGCCGCCCGATTCCTATGGGATGAGGGGCTTGCTGGGAGGCCTGGTGCGGAGGTTGCTGGTGGCGCTGCTCCTTGGGGTGGCTTAGTGGGTCTTCGCTCATTTGGAGGTTTAACATGATCGATTCTGGCAAATTTATGCATGATGCTACTCAGAATATGGTTGATCTTCTGAAGGCTAATAAGGCGAATTGGGAAGTCAAAGATGTCTTTCCGCTTCAAAAAACATTCAAGGGTATATATCCGTCTATTGAGGTGAATTCCACAGATGCCACTTTCGACCGGATAGAGAGCGGGGGCGGTTATCAATGCGATATCACTGTCGATGTATATTACTGGTTCCAGCAAGCCAACCAAATGTTTGCCAAGACAGATCTTGAAAAGCGATCCTCGGAAATTGCGATTTTCATCGCCGAGCATCCGAGCTTGGGAGGATATTCTAGCGATGTCAGATTGGAAAGATTATTCATAACTGCCCTGCCCGAGCAAAAGGCCGTCGAGCCTATCTGGGCAGTGGTCGCTGTAATAAGATGCGTAGTAAGAAAGGAAATCTATCTAAATTACAAAGAATAGGAGGTGATAAAGATGAGTGATCCAGCAGGAAAGGGATTTAAAAAAATACTTGCCTTGGGCGATCAGAGTGCCTTTGATGTGGAAGCAGCAGCTTATGACAAGTTTATGATCTTCACTGATGAGACACTGGTGCAGACTAAGACCGAACTCAAGCCCGATGAGGTTGCAGGCGAGGCAGGAAGAGAACTCAATCTTCCAGGTAGGATCATTGTTGGAGGTGATATAGGGGTCAATCTGCGTCCTGAAGGTGCGGCTTGGCTTGCGATGAAACATGCCTTCGGTGCAGTGGCAACCTCTCAGCCCGATCCATCCGGTGCGCCATCAGTCTATCAACACATTTTCACCTTGCAGGATGATGTGCCCCAAGATGGGTTCTCAGCCAAGATTGACCGGAATATCGATGTGTTTTCCTATGTGGGCCTGAAGGTGCAATCGGTGGCAATTAGCTATGCAATGGATGCTCCGCTGGTTGTTACATTCACAATGATCGGCAGGAATGAGATCAGGGGTGGTAGTGCGCCAGTTCCAGTCTACACTATTGCCGCGCCGTTCAGGGACTACCAGGGTATATTTACGATGGACAATGTTGCACAGCGGATCAATGCTTTCGATCTGACCATCGCCAATAATCTCAGAGAGGATGATTTCAGGTCTGGAAGTCAATATCGTGCCCAGATCGAACGAGCAACGTTGCGTGATGTGACCGGATCCTTCTCCCGAAGATATATAGATAACGTCCTATATAATAAGTTTGTCAACTGGGAGAGAGCTGTGCTTCAGTTTACCTTCACGGGTATCCACATTGAAGGAGGCTTGAACTATAGTCTCGTTATCGATATCCCATCAGCACAATTTTCCGGGTCAACTCCCGGGACGGGTGGGCCTGATATGGCTCCGCAGGATGTGCCATTCAGTGCCATGAGGGACGTTGAAAACGCCGAAGAGGAAGTCAAACTAACTTTGGTTAATGCCGAATCAAGTTATTAGGAGGACCTAAGTGTCTAAGAAAGTAAGATCGACATTGCAACAAACGACGGGTCAAGGGAAAGAGACCGAGGGTATTAAATATCCCATTCCCTCAGTCAATATCGTGGCAATCCTAGAGCAGGAGTATGGCCCTCTAGAATTTCTCCTTGACCCTCGGGAAGCTACCAAAATATTAGCAAAGCGAGCCCTGACCGAAGATGAGAAAACAAGGGTCACGGGTGTCAATCAGGTTCGGATGATGATATGGCTCTTGGAAATGCAGAAAGCAGAAAAAGAGGAAGAAGTTGAGCTAATGAGTCATAGAGAACGACAGGTGGCCATAGTAAGATTCTTCAAGGAAAAA
>Ga0180008_1000995_pt1 | contig 19618 bp, 11 predicted proteins | sample MM_PW_MetaG_FD_121121 | JGI IMG/M metagenome (GOLD analysis project Ga0180008, IMG submission 121121) | Groundwater microbial communities from the Aspo Hard Rock Laboratory (HRL) deep subsurface site, Sweden - MM_PW_MetaG | ecosystem: Environmental > Aquatic > Deep subsurface > Groundwater...
CACAGATGATTGATTGCTTATTGTTAAAGAGCAGTGCTGAACCGGTTATTACCTTGTTCAGCGGGAGGCGTATCTTACACTTCCCAGAATTTGTGTCAAGCCAGTGTTTTGCAATTATTTATCAAACTCACCTACTCAACTTGCTTCGCTTCACTTTTGAGCCTTTCGACTCCACCGCGTTGCGAGGCGGCCATTTTAGTGATTTTCATCGTCGTGTCAAGCGATGTTTTGCATCATTTTTCACTTCATTTCAAAACCACCCCAGAGCTGCTTTCGCACTACCCCGTTGGCATGGCGCGCATTATAGGGAGTTTTTAATCCTGCACAACCCCTAAAATGACAATTTGATGATATCTGCGATCGTTCGCTCAGAAATAAAGCAAAACGGGCAAAAAAGAGACTTTTTTGCCCGTTTATTGATTAGATAAAACTAGCTGACAGTCATGCCTCCAGTTGATCTAAGCGGATATGGCTTCAAAAATCGTATTTAGCGCTAAACTGCACACGATTTAAATCACCTTCGGCACCGGATACTATTTCCCGGGTTGCATGACGGATTTCAACACCAAACATCAGTTTACTGGCGGCCTGATAGATCAGGTTAACTGCATAACTGCTAGTACTGTCGGTAACGGCAAGACCTGTCAGTTCTGCATCATTATCTATATCCAAAGCAGAATAGATAAAACTCGAACGCCATTTATTATCCCAGCTGTGTTTGTAAGCCAACGCATAACCCGTGGCTTGAATAGCCTCAAGCTGACCAGTCGCATCAATCACCGCATCATTCGTTGCGTTCAGACCGATATAGCGACCAATACCTTCACCGCTGTTTACTGTGAAGCGTATATCATCGGTCGCTGAAACATTGTACTTACCGGAAAAAGACGCAGCATAACCATTAGTACTGTCATCCAGTGTGGCAGATTCAATAGAAAGCTGACGCGCGATCACAGCAAAAGCCATAGAGCCCCATGACGCTGTGTGTTGATATTTGACCACTATATCAGGGACTGAGTTATCGTCTGTGACTATGCGAGCGCCGCCCGTATTTGGAGTCACAGTAGTTTCCGGGTTTTCAAGCGCTACCTGCCAACCACCATTGGTGTATCGAACCTGGGCTTGACGAACAAAAATTGCACCATCGGTATTACCAACGAAATCCAGACTATCTGGCAAAGATGCCACATCCATAAATGTGGACCAAGTTTGCCCCATCAACCAATTGTCATAAGTTAAAAACGCATGACGGATTTCAGGGCTATAGCCGTTGGTGATACGTTCATCACCATCTGGTGTTGCCATCATGTCGAATTCGATGGTTCCGTTTATTTTTTTACCATTGTCGAGCGCAGTCGCGGTCTTAAAGAAGAAACGGGATTGACGGGCATGAGCATCAAAAGTTGCAGATTCACCTTCACCACCTACAGGGGTGAGGCTTGGTACGTAAAAATCACGACCGATACCTGTAGGGATCTGACCGTCAGACGAATCAGTCCACATAGTATCAAGTTTGATATAACCACCGTACGTCAATTCAGTATCACCGAAAGTGACAGCTGCCTGAGCCTGACTGCATAGTCCTGCGAAGGCTAAAGCGACTAAGCTGGCAAGAGGTTTTTTCGTCAGCATTGTTTTCTCCTGGTCCAAGTTAAAATGTTGTTATTGTCTGTACCACAACTCAACTTTGGTTTGCTTTTGGCAAAGCGACAATTAGCCTTTAGTCGCAGATTGTTTTTTATTCAGTGGCATCACAGACGGCAGCAGCTGAATTGGCTAGACTAAGGTCTAATGTTGTTAGAACCTTAAAAAAGGTAGAACGAACATAGCCATAACAGGTGGTTGTTGCTATTAAATCAAGCCACCGAGCCTACAGACAGGGGAATATTAAAATGAGTCACGCTCAGCTTTATCCGGTACCAGAACACGTCAAAGCCAAGACTTTGGTGACTAATGAGCAGTATCTGGCGATGTACGAAGAGTCAGTGAAACAACCTGAACAGTTTTGGGCAGAGCATGGCAAGCGCATCAGCTGGTTTACACCTTTTACTAAGGTGAAAGATACTAGCTTTGATTTAGGCAATGTGCATGTCAACTGGTTTAGCGATGGTAGTTTAAATGCCAGCTACAACTGCCTGGACCGTCATCTGCCAGCGAAAGCCAATCATGTGGCTTACTATTGGGAAGGTGACGAGCCCGGAGTGCAGAAAGCTGTTACTTACCAGGAGCTCTACGACGAAGTTTGCCAGCTCGCCAATGCCATGCGCACTTTAGGAGTGGGCAAAGGCGATCGTGTTACTATTTACTTACCTATGGTCCCTGCGGCAGTCGTGTCCTTATTAGCCTGTGCCCGGATTGGTGCAATTCACTCTGTTGTCTTTGCAGGATTTTCACCCGATGCTTTAGGCAGTCGCATTCAGGATTGTGATTCCAAACTGGTGATTACCTCAGATCAGGCTGCCCGTGGCAGCCGTCTTACTTATTTAAAAGACAATACCGATCAGGCCTTAGCACATTTGGGTGATGCAAATCCGGCGAAGCACGTCATTGTTGTTAAGCACGTGGGGGATAGCATTGACTTTCACCAAGGCCGCGATTTGTGGTATCACGAAATTCTGGCGAAAGAACCTAAACACTGTGAACCAGAGGTGATGAACGCTGAAGATCCGCTTTTTATCCTTTATACCTCAGGCTCCACTGGCAAACCTAAGGGCGTGTTGCATACTACGGGTGGTTATATGGTGTGGGCATCCATGACACACCAGTATGTGTTTGACTATAAAGAGGATGATATCTACTGGTGTGCCGCCGACATCGGCTGGGTCACAGGCCATACTTATATAGTCTATGGTCCTCTGGCGAATGGCGCGACCAGCATTTTATTTGAAGGTGTTCCTACCTACCCAAGCGTTAAGCGTATTGCTCAAGTGGTCGACAAATACAAAGTCAATATTTTGTACACAGCCCCAACAGCTATCCGCGCTTTAATGGCGCACGGTACAGTGGCTGTCGATGGAGCCGATTTATCTTCACTGACTTTATTAGGCAGTGTGGGTGAACCTATCAACCCAGAAGCCTGGAACTGGTATCACCAGAGTTATGGCAAAAACAACTGCCCTATTGTCGATACCTGGTGGCAAACAGAAACAGGCGGTATCCTGATTACGCCATTACCTGGCGCTACAGCGTTAAAACCTGGTTCAGCAACACGACCATTTTTTGGTGTGAAACCTGCTATTGTCACCAACGAAGGTGAATTGGTCGATGGTGTGGCTGAAGGCAATCTGGTGATCCTCGACAGCTGGCCAGGCCAAATGCGTTCTGTGTTTGGCGATCACGAGCGTTTTGAACAAACCTACTTCAGCACTTATAAAGGCATGTACTTTACCGGTGACGGCGCGAAACGCGATGAAGATGGTTATTACTGGCTAACGGGTCGTGTAGATGACGTACTGAATATCTCAGGTCACCGTTTAGGCACTGCAGAAATCGAAAGTTGTCTGGTGGCGCATGATGCTATTGCAGAAGCTGCTGTGGTGGGTTATCCACACGACATTAAAGGCCAGGGTATTTATGTCTTTGTAGCGCCACGGGTGGGTGTAGAGCCAAGTGATGAATTGACCAAGGCAGTGCGTGATTGGGTGCGACGTGAGATCTCTCCTATTGCTGCGCCGGATATTATTCAATGGACACCGAGCTTACCAAAAACCCGCTCTGGTAAAATTATGCGTCGTATCCTGCGTAAAATTGCCGCCAATGAATACGATCAATTAGGAGATATCTCTACTTTAGCGGATCCATCTGTAGTGGAACACTTGATCCAAAACAGATTAAACCGCTAATCTGTTGACAATAAGTTGCTAATGTTTAATTAATAGCAACAACACTTTAGCTGAACCCAGCCTCTGCTTTACTAGCGCAGGCTGGGTTAGGAGTTTATATGGCAAAGTTAATTGTCGCAGATGACCATCCACTCTTTCGAAATGCGCTGATCCATGCGATCAGCAATACCTTTGTCACCAAAGCCACCATAGAAACTGACAGTTTTGAGGCCACCTGTGAAGCGCTGTTGGAACACCCGGATGCAGACTTATTGCTGCTGGATTTGCACATGCCAGGCAACTGCGGTTTTTTAGGACTGATTCAACTGCGCAAGCAGTATCCTACCCTTCCTATAGTGGTGATTTCTGCCAGCGATGATGTAGATGTGATTAAACGCGTCATGGCGTTTGGTGCTTCAGCCTTTATTCCAAAATCAGCCCATCCGGCAGAAATTGGCAAAGCCTTAAGTGCAGTGATTGATGGTGAACTATGGGTACCGCCAGCTATACGCAGTCAGGTGATGAACCAAAAACAGTACCAACCTGATTTAGATCTTGCCAGCAAAGTGGCTGAATTGACTCCACAGCAGTACAAAGTATTGTTTTATTTAACAGAAGGCTGGTTAAACAAACAAATCGCATATGACTTGCACATCTCGGAAGCCACAGTAAAAGCTCATATCACCGCGATTTTCCGCAAATTGGGAGTCACTAACAGAACGCAGGTGGTGATCCAGGCTCAGCGTCTGCAACTGGAAGCTCCGGCTGACAAGACGCTGGTCGCTCACTGATAAGGACAGGTACAAGCCTGATTACTCAGGCTTGGTGGGCTGCTGAAATTCATCGATAAAGATTTGCCAGAACACTAAAAACAGCGCTGCGACCATAGGCCCTAATACAAAACCATTAATCCCCATCAAGGTAATGCCACCCAAAGTGGAAAACAACACCAGATAATCAGGTAACTTGGTATCACGTCCCACCAGTAAAGGTCGTAATATATTGTCTGCTAAACCAATCACCAGAGCACCATAAGCCACCAAAATAGTCGCAATCGCCCAATCGCCAGTAGCATACCAATACAATGACACTGGCAACCAGACCAATGCCGCGCCTACTGCAGGCAGTAAAGATAAAAACGCCATCACCACGCCCCATAAAATAGGAGCAGGTAAACCTAACAACCAGAAAATCAGGCCACCTAAAGCGCCCTGAACCAATGCGACCACCAGATTCCCCTTGATGGTCGCGCGGGTGACTTCAGCAAATTTGGCAAAAAGTATCCGTTCACGCTTATCCCCAAGTGGTAATGCCTTGACCATCAACTCGACCAAACGAGGGCCTTCACGTAACAAGAAAAAAGTTAAGTACAGCATCAGACATAAGCTCAGGATAAAGCCGAAGGTATTTTGTCCAATCGACAACGCTTCTTTGGCTAATAAGCGACTGGCTTCAACAGCACCGGATGATAATTTTTCACGTAGTCCATCGGTTTGAATACCAAAGCGGCCTAAAAACTCAGTCACGACAGGAAAAGCTTGTCGTATTGCTTCGATAAAACCGTCAGGATTAATTTCACCTTTTTCGATTTTGTCGTAAAAAGAGATCCCTTCCTGAATAAAGGCTGCACCAATAGCCAGCACAGGCAATATCACCATCAGTACACAAAGCAGCAAAGTTAACAAAGCAGCTCTGTTGGGTTTATTACCAATACGGCGCTTAATCTTGATATGGACCGGATAAAAAATGACGGTGATGGCACAAGCCCAGAAAATACTGCCCCAAAAAGGTTCCAACACAAAACCAAAAGCCAGGGTCACAATAACCAACATGGCTAAAAAAACACGCTCTTCCAACTTGGCCAGCATTAAGCCCTCCTTTGCTAACAGTTTTCATCTATGAGGCATTTAACCACAGCAGAGCCGAAGCAGCCAGAATATGCTTTACGAACGCTGATTTTTTAAATGATTAATACCTGCCCGCAGTGCGGCCGGTTTAATAGGTTTAGCTAAAAATAATAAACCCGCAGCTTTGGCACGCTGAGCTAAATCAGGTTCAGGAGCAGCTGAGACTAAAATACCAGGCACATTGCCCCAATACCCTTGTAATTGCTGATACAGCTCCAGACCATTCAGTCCCTGCCCCAGCTGATAATCAAGAATAAGCAGGTCTGGTTTGTTCATTGTTTCAGCCTGCTGCAATAATTGTTCGGCATACACATAACTTTTCACTTCACCCAATTGCCATTGCTCCAGCAATACGCGAAGCGCAGCCAGATTAGAGCTGTCATCGTCCACACAAAGGACCTGCCATTGCGGCAACGCAGAACTCTGACTTTCCAATAGTGTTTTTTGCTCATCCACAGCCGGCTCTGCCACCAGAGGCAAATACAGGCTGAACACAGTGCCTTTGCCAACCACAGACCGGACTTCCAGTTGATGACCAAGCAAACGAGCCATACGTTGCACCACAGCCAATCCTAATCCAACCCCCTGCTGACCACGGGCTGTGCTGTCGACCCTATAGAAATCGTCAAAAATACGTTTAAGTTCATGTTCTGCTACACCCGGGCCTGTATCCCACACCTGCATCAACAGCCGCTCCCCTCTCTTACGGCAGGACACCAGCACCTGACCTGAAGGAGTATATTTAATCGCATTACTTAAAATATTTTGCAGAATACGACGCAGGTAAGTGCCGTCAGTCTGCACTTGCCAGTCGCCAAAGTGAGTGCGCAGCCTGAGCTGCTTTTGCTCTGCGAGCAGCCTGAATTCATCCGATAACGGCTGGAGGATCCCACTGACCGATAACGCCTGAGTTTTAGGCTGCAAGCGGCCATCATCCAGGCGGGCGATATCCAGTAGGGTAGCAATCAGTTCTTCGGTCGCTTTGAGGGAGTTATCTAATTGATGAATAATTTTTTGCTGATCCGTACCCGCATCGGCGCCCTGCAAAGCTGCAGTAAATAGACGGGCGGCATTTAGCGGCTGCAAAATATCGTGACTGGCCAGAGCCAGAAAGCGGGTTTTAGAGACATTGGCGGCTTCAGCTTCCGCTTTTGCCTGCAGCAACTCTAATTCAGTCGTACTGCGCCTCGCCACTTCCTCCACCAGTTCCTGATTCATTTCGCTGATCCGGTGAGTTCGTTCCTGCACCCGCTGTTCCAGATGTTGTTTCGCTTCAGCCAGTTGCTGCACCGCATGTACATGTTCTGTTATATCGGTGAAACTAGTAACAAAACCACCACCTGGAATAGGATTACCACGCATTTCTATCACAGTGCCATCCGGTCTGACGCGCTGAAATACATGCGACGTGCCTTTTTGCATATGACTGATCCGTTTAGCCACATGCTCCTCTGGTACACCTTCACCAAAAAGCCCACGCTCGGCGTTAAACCGCACTATGTCAGCCACTGGCCGTCCAATACGGATCATGCCATCAGGATAATCAAACATTTGCAGATAAGCTTTGTTCCAGGCCACCAGTTTTAAATCACGGTCGACTACACTGACTCCCTGGCTCAAATGCTCCAATGTTGAAAACAAAATTTTGCGGGAAAACTGGATAGCCTGAGTGGTATCGTCAAACAAGGTCACTACATCTTCAAGCTCCAACTGACGGCCTTCGGTTGCAGCACTGACAACAGCCAAAGCAGAAGCGGCCCCTATCACACCGGCCAGCTCACGTTCGACAAAGGCAATAAGCTCTGGCCCTGCAATACTGTCCTGTAGATCCAAGTCAGGGAAACGGCGCTGAAACTCAGCCATGGCTTCATTAGCACGGTGGGCGCCAATAAAACGCTCCAGCAACATAGTGATGTCCGTGCGACGCACTTTGACTCTGCGAACCGGATTATCTTTGTGCTCCAGTGGCAAGGTTGGTTTTACGAAAGCAGCAGCTTGCAGGCGGTCTTTTAAGTTGACTTTGACCAGCAAGGAAAACAGCAGATAACAGCTCAGATTTAGTCCCAAAGACCAAATCACTCCATGACTTAAGGTATCCAGCTGCAGACCAAATAAAGAGGTAGGTTTTAGTGCTTCGATACCAAATAAACCTTGTTGCAACACCGTCTGTTCCAACACTCCTACTGCAGCTAACTGTGGCACCATCAAACAGAAAAACCACAAGGCAAAGCCAACAGCTACACCAGCGTAGACACCAAAAGCGTTGCCATGCCGCCAGTACAATCCGCCTACTACAGCAGGCGCCAGCTGAATAGCTAAAGCAAAAGCCAAAAGACCCGTTTCAGCCAATTCATAATTGCGGGCAAACAAAGCGTAATAGCCATAAGAGAGCAGCATCACTGCAATAATCATGGTGCGGCGTACCAGCAAAATCAGACCGCTGTAGTCTTTGATGCGCTGACCATGACCGGGGCGGCGCAAAATGGCTGGCATCACCACGTCATTACTGATCATGGTACTTAGCGCCAGAGTCGAGATAATAATCATCGAGGTTGCAGCAGAAAAGCCACCAATAAACACCAGCACACTTAAAGTGTGCCAACCTGACTTTTCCGGGATCAGTAATACAAAACTATCAGCAAGATGCTCTTGCCCCGGGAATAAATGCATGCCAGCCAGAGCAATAGGGATCACAACTAATGTGACTAACAACAAATAGCTGCTATACCAGCGTTTAGCATGGCGTAGATGCCGGTGATCGACATTTTCGACAAAAGCGACATGAAACTGGCGGGGAAGTAAAAAAATAGCTGTCATCGCCAGCACAGTTTTGATGGCAAAAGAGAACCAGCTGTTATGTTCAGTACTGTTTTGCATATGGCTGGCATGTTCAACAAACTGACTGACTCCGACTTTGTCGGGCAACAGCAACCAATAGGCCATCAGCGCCAGACATAGCAGAGCAAAAAGTTTCACCACAGATTCAAAGGCAATAGCCACCATTACACCACGGTTTTGCTCTGTGAGTTGTACTTTGCGGGTTCCAAACAAAATAGCGAACACCGTCATCGCCATAGCGCTAAACCAAGCCGTATCCTGCCACCAGGGTAAGGACTCATCGGATAAATCATGCCCCAGCAAAACCTGGTAAGAACTGGCGACAGCCTTGAGCTGTAGAGCGATGTAAGGAATAACAACCACTAAACACAATAAAGCCGTAACTAGGGCAATATTTTTGCGTTTACCATAACGGGCACTGATAAAGTCGGTAATAGAGGCCACGTTTTGTTTTTTTGCGACATATAAAAGCTTAAACAAAAATGGCTGCGCGAACAGAAACACCAGAATAGGGCCAAGGTAAATCGGAATATAATCCCAACCCTGAGTAACAGCAGTTCCTACTGCTCCATAGTAAGTCCAGGAGGTGCAATACACAGCCAAAGCCAGGCTATAGAGCAAGCCACCATACTTTCGTAGTAATTGATCACCGGCATGGCGTTCGCCCCAGTTGGCAATAAAAAACAGTAAACCTACGTACAACAAGGCCAATAAGGCCACTATCCAGGCTGACAAAGCACACTCCCCTTTTATTTTAGTGGTTACTTTTGGCAGAAAGCGCCAGAAAGTCAATGATCTGGCTTTTGAGGTTCGACTAAAGTCGGGCTATCGCTTCCTGCACCTGCTGCTAGATTAAGCATGCAAGTCAACAGAATTTCTATAACAACCACAAAAAACAACAAGAGGAAGACAACGATGGCATTTCAAACAAATGAATTAGCCAAAGCTTATTGGCGGGAGAATATCTCGCTGATGCTCAAACTGCTGGCGGTCTGGTTTGCAGTATCCTTCGCAGCCGGGATTTTATTTGTAGACCAACTGAATATGGTGCAGTTTTTTGGCTTTAAGCTCGGATTCTGGTTCGCGCAGCAAGGCTCTATCTACACCTTCGTTCTGCTGATCTTTATTTACGTGATCAAGATGAATGCGCTTGATCGTAAATACGACGTCCACGAAGATTAAGGGGTAGATGATGGATTTACAGACTTTAACCTACATTATTGTCGGAGCAACCTTTGCGTTGTATATCGGCATAGCCATTTGGGCCCGCGCTGGTTCAACACAAGAGTTCTACGTCGCTGGTGGTGGTGTATCGCCTTTAGCGAACGGTATGGCTACTGCTGCTGACTGGATGTCTGCCGCGTCATTTATTTCTATGGCCGGTTTAATTTCTTTTATGGGCTACGACGGTTCTGTCTATCTGATGGGCTGGACTGGTGGTTATGTACTGCTGGCTTTATGTTTAGCCCCCTATCTGCGTAAGTTTGGTAAATTTACAGTGCCTGACTTTATCGGGGATCGTTACTATTCCCAAACTGCACGTACAGTCGCGGTCATTTGCGCCATTTTAATCTCCTTCACTTATGTGGCAGGCCAGATGCGTGGTGTAGGTGTGGTGTTCTCGCGTTTCCTTGAAGTGGATATCACGACTGGTGTGATTATCGGTATGGCTGTGGTATTTTTCTACGCTGTATTAGGTGGTATGAAAGGTATTACTTACACTCAGGTCGCTCAGTATTGTGTGCTGATTTTTGCCTACATGGTTCCAGCCATCTTTATCTCTATCATGATCACAGGCCATGTGTTCCCACAAACAGGTTTAGGCGCCACTTTATTAGATGGCTCAGGCATGCACTTGCTGGAACGGCTGGATGGGCTCTCGGCTGAATTGGGTTTTGCCGCTTATACAGAAGGGACTAAATCTACAGCAGATATCTTCGCTATTACCGCAGCCTTAATGGTGGGTACAGCAGGTTTACCTCACGTTATTGTTCGTTTCTTCACAGTACCACGCGTAAAAGATGCCCGTATTTCTGCGGGTTGGGCTTTGGTCTTTATCAGCATTTTGTACACAACAGCTCCAGCCATTGGCGCTTTTGCCCGCTACAACATGATTGATACCATCAATGGTCCTGACGCTCAGGGTACGTTAGTAGCAGAAGCTCCAACCTGGATTAAAAACTGGGAAAAAACCGGTTTGATTAAACACGAAGATAAAAATGGCGACGGTCGTATGTTCTACTCAGGTGATGAGCGCAACGAAATGACCATTGACCGTGACATCATGGTGTTAGCAAACCCAGAGATTGCTCAGTTACCAGATTGGGTGATTGCATTGGTAGCCGCTGGTGGTATTGCCGCTGCTTTATCTACCGCAGCAGGTTTATTACTGGTGATCTCAACATCGATTTCGCATGATTTACTCAAACGAAATTTGATGCCAAATATCACTGACAAGCAAGAGTTGTTAGCTGCACGTGGGGCTGCCGCTGTTGCTATCGTGATTGCCGGTTACCTGGGTATTAACCCACCCGGCTTTGTAGCAGAGGTGGTGGCTTTTGCCTTCGGCTTAGCTGCGGCGAGTTTCTTCCCGGCCATTATTCTTGGTATTTTCTACAAGAAAATGAATAAGGAAGGTGCGATCGCCGGTATGTTGGCGGGTATCATTTTCACTGTGGGTTATATCCTGTACTTCAAGGGTATTTTTATCACCCCATTTGCTGAAAACAAACCTGAAAACTGGCTGTTTGGTATCTCTCCTGAGGGTATAGGTACCGTGGGTATGGCTGTGAACTTTGTAGTGGCTTACACCGTTAGCAAGTTCACCAAAGAAGTGCCGCAGGATGTGCAGGATATTGTTGAACAAATCCGCTTTCCAAAAGGTGCAGGCGAAGCTCAGTCTCACTAAGTTAGCGTAGAAAAAACAGACCTGACAAGGCGTGGTAACACGCCTTGTTTTTTGACAAAGCAGGAAGGTTGTATGCAGGTTCAGGAAGTTGTTTCTTTTTTACAGCAGACGCCCCCTTTTGACGACCTAGCGCCTCACGTGCTTGAAACGCTGAGCCGGGATTTAACGGTGCTCTATCTGGCGGCAACTGAAGAACTACAACCCGAACCACAACTTCTATTGATACGTTCCGGTTTATTTGCACTACACACCGAACAGCAACGCATTACTCATTTACAAAGCGGTGATTTTTATGGCTATCAGTTACTGCTGACCGATCTCGCCGACCCTGACACTATCCGCTGTGAAGAAGATGGGCTGGTGTATTTTTTACCGCAACAGAGTTTCGACAAATTACGTCATCAGTACAAAAACTTTGATTTATTTTTCCAGCGCTTATTTAGCCGCCGCCTTCATTTGTATCAAAGCAGCCAACAGCAAAGCACCTCCACCTTAAAAGTGGCTGACTTAGTCACCAGACGTAAAGTATCTATTGATTGCTCAAACACTGTGCAGCAAGCCGCTATGCTGATGACAGAACAGCGGGTTTCATGCGTGCTGATAGAACAAGACGACAAACTGGTAGGTATTCTGACCGACCGCGATTTACGCAGCCGGGTTCTGGCAAAAAACTTGTCCGCCTCCACTAGTGTCTCGCAAGTGATGACTAAAACACCGCAGAGTATCGAAATAGATCGCTTTGCGTTTGAAGCCATTCAGCAGATGAGTCAACACAATATCCATCATTTACCTGTGGAGGACCAAGGCAAAGCCGTAGGTGTATTAACCACGACAGATTTAATCCGTAGCCAGCAGGAACACCCGGTATTTCTGATCAGTCACATTCATCGCCAGCATAAAGCCGAAGGCTTAAATGCCATTACTTCACAAGTACAACAACTGGCGATACAACTGGCTGAGCAGCACATTCCTTCTTATGAAGTCAGCAGCGTACTCACAAGTATTATGGATGCCTTAGCCCAAAGCTGGTTGCAAATAGCAGAGCAACAATTGGGCCCTGCCCCCTGCGTCTACAGCTGGTTAGTGTTTGGCTCTCAAGCCAGACGCGATATGTTACCCAGTGCCGATCAGGACAATGCCCTGTTGCTGGAAAAAGAGCCTGTTGGAGCTGTCGCCGATTACTTTTCTGCGCTTTCAGATATTGTCTGTAATGGTTTAGCCTCTTCCGGCCAGGCACTCTGTGACGGCCATATCATGGCGTCTAACCCTGAACTGCGGTTAAGCCTGAAAGGCTGGTCAGGCCGTTTTGCCAAGTGGCTCAATACGCCGGATCCACAAGCGCTGCTAAACAGCAGTATCTTTTTTGATATGCGTCTTGTTCATGGCAGCAAAGGTTTATTTAACGTGCTGCAAGAGGACGTGCTGGCGCGCTGTAAAAATAACGAACTATTTTTATATCATCTGGCTAAAAATGCCACAGAGCGGCAACCTCCACTTGGTTTTTTTAAACACTTTTTACTGGAGCAGGATGGCCGTCAACGTAAAGGGCTGGATTTAAAAAAACGTGGTATTAGCCTTATTACCGATTTAGTCCGGGTCTACGCCTTATCTGCCGGTATCCATTCGGTCAATACCAGAGATCGCCTGACAATATTGCATCAACAAACCGTGCTGACTCAACGCCAGCGACAAAACTTACAGGGTGCTTTTGATGTATTAGCAAACTTACGCTGGCAATTGCAGGCACAGGATATGAAACGTGGCCGGCATTTATCCAATTTACTGGACCCAACCCAACTGAGTTTGTTGCAACGTCATCAGTTAAAAGACGCTTTTGCTGTGATTAGCGACGAACAACAAATTCTCAGACAACGTTTTTGCCGGGAACTCTAAATGTGGAACTGGCTGAAAAAACCAGTGGCAGTGCATCAATGGGTACTGGACTACGAAAATGACCATCAGCTGGATAAACAAAGTCTGGCCAGTAAAGCCAAGTATTTAGTACTGGATTTTGAAACCACAGGGCTGGATGCAAAAAAACATCATATTGTCAGCGCTGGTTGGGTAAAAATTTCCGATAGCAAAATTTATTTAAACTCAGCGCAATACCAACTGGTAAAAAGCCCGGCTTCCGTGGGCCAAAGCGCAGTGATCCACGGCCTGCATAATAACCAAGTGCAACAAGGCATGGAGCTGGAGGATTTATTAAGCCTGCTGCTTAACGAGCTAAAGAGCTCTGTGCTGGTGTCGCACCACAGCGCATTAGAGCTTAATTTTTTAAAGCAAAGCTGCCAAAACTGTTTTGGTCGCGCTCCTGCCTTTAAAGCCGTCGACACCTTAAAACTAGAGTTATACAAAATGCAGCTCAAAGGTGGCCCTGTTGCGCAAAACTCATTGAGTTTGCCCGCTTGTCTGGCCCGTTATCAATTGCCAGAAGTAACAGAACATCATGCATTATCTGATGCTTTTGCCTGCGCTCAGTTATTACTGGCACAGTTAAAAACCAGAGGCGCATCTTGTACTTTAGCGGATCTTTTTCAGCAAAGCCGCTAAGTATCAGTTGAACTGACCATTGCGCCCTCAACAAAGAGTAAAAAGGTATAACTCCTTTCCTGTCAGCTGAATTTAGCCTAAAAAACCAATAAAAATGTTACTTTGTACCGCAACATATAAAATATAAACCACTATTTAGCGAAAAAACAACTTCATACAACCTCAAACTCTAGACAACCATCTATTTATTCATTATTAATATGTTACCAAGTAACAAATAAAATGCCTTCATTTATGCGTAGTTTGTATTGCCTGATCCTGTCGCTTTTGCTGCAGAGCCTGTTGCTAAGCTCAGCCTGGGCGCAGTCACTTCCTATAGTGCCTTATCCAACACAGCTGGAACTCAGACAGGGTAATTTTGTCTTTGATAGGCAGTTCAAAGTGCAACTCCCTGCCGGACATCCAGAACTAAACATCCAGGTTGAGCGATTTATTCAGCAGAGCACTATCAATACAGCGTTAAACTTCGAAGCAAGTAACAGGGCGCATCTGGTTATACAGCTCAATGCAGCGGACACAACAACAGCGCAACAAGAGGAAGCATACAAACTTGAAGTCAACAGCAACCAAATTCAGCTGAGCGCCAACCATGCCACTGGAGTATTACGCGGCCTGCAAACTCTGCAACAACTTATTCAGCGCCAGTCAGTACAGACTGTTATACCCAACCTGAGTATTGAAGATCAGCCGCGTTTTAGCTGGCGGGGATTATTACTCGACCCGGCAAGGCGTTTTTTACCTTTAGCTGATATCAAACGTCAGTTGGATCTGATGGCTGCAGTTAAACTTAATGTGCTGCATCTGCATTTAACCGATGATCAGGGTTGGCGTTTTGAGTCGAAAATTTTCCCTAAGCTGCATCAAACAGGCGGCAAAGACGGTTATTACACCCAGGATGAATTACGGGAACTGGTGTTGTATGCCAAAGAGCGTGGCATTCGTGTGGTACCGGAAATTGATTTGCCTGGCCATACTACGGCTTTAGGTCTGGCTTATCCACAGTTGATGACAGCACCAGCACCCACTACCGCAGAAATTCATTGGGGTGTACATGCTGCGGTGTTAGATCCATCCAACGAGCAGGTGTATTCCTTTTTACAACAATTACTTGCTGAGGTAGCCCAGGTATTTCCTGATCCTTATTTGCATATTGGTGGCGATGAGGTACTCCCCGACCGCTGGCTTGAAAATCCGGCTGTACAGGCTTTTATGCGACAGCAGCAGTTACCGGATGCAGGAGCTTTGCAGGCTTATTTTAATCGCCGTGTGGAGCAACTTCTGAAACCTTTGGGTAAAACCATGATCGGCTGGGATGAAGTACTGGATGATCAGCTACCAAACTCAGTGGTGGTGCAATCCTGGCGTGGCACTGAATCTTTATTTCAGGCCGCAGAAGCGGGCCACCCCGCTATTTTGTCCACTGGCTTTTATCTGGATCAGCCTCAAACTGCAGCTTACCATTATCGCAATGACCCTTTACCTGACGCTGTTATAGCGCCGCAAACGAAAGAGATTAAAAGCTGGTCTGGCTGGAGTTTTCAATTCGAGCGTAAAAGAGGTGCTGCTGTTACAGGCACTCTGTATCTGGTGCAGTTAAAATCAGGCGCAGTTCGTGGTTTTATCCAATTCCCCGGAAAAGTGCTGATTGAAGCCACAACCCTGCACCAGCAAGGCAAGCATATTCATTTTCAGTTTGATAGCTGGATGGGGCCCGTATTAGCCAGATTACAGCTTTCAGAAGCTGTTCAGGGCGAATTCGTGGTAGGGAATGCTCCTTATCAGATCATAGGTCAGGCTTTCGCATCACAGACAGCCTTACCCATTCAGTTTGCAAAAAACCTGAGTAACAAAGCAAAGCAGCAGGTTTTAGGCGGCGAAATCGCCTTATGGGGTGAGCTTATTACGCCGGATATTATCGATATTCGTTTATGGCCGAATGGTTTTACAGTGGCGGAACGACTCTGGTCCGCACAAAGTAAAATGGACGAGCAGGACCTCTATCAACGACTGGAACACCTGCAGCTGTGGGCACAGAACTTTATCGGCTTAAAAAGCCAGCAACAACAAATTCAGGGCTTGAAGCAGCTATTGCCTGCAGCTTATCTGGATGATTTTTTAACCCTGACCGAAACACTGGAGCCTGCACATTATTATCATCGATTGCATGAAAAATCAGTGGCTGGTCTTTATCATCAACAGGCACCGTTAAACCATCTGGTCGACTTTTTGCCAGCAGAGCATCAAGCGATGCGACGCTTTGAACAGGATGTGACTTTGTGGCTGGAGCAAAAAAAGCCAGAACAATTAAAGCGCTTACAGCAGCAATTACAACGTTGGCAAAAAGCCGCGAAGGCTTTATCTGCTGCACCTGACATAGCAGCCACCCCACTTTTTATGCAAACCGCACAGCTATGTCAGGCAGGCTTGGATCTATCGGCCAGCATTGCCACTCAGCAGAAGCTTTTGTTAGCAGAACGTCAAAAGATAGAGCGGCAACTTGATAAGGCAGAGGCTATTCAGCAGGAACTGATTATCGCTTTGCACAGAGCCATTGCGGCTCTGCTTCAGGCATCTCCCTAACAGGCTGTGTTAGCCAAAAGGCGCAGCCACAATAGGCCAGATAGGACGGCTTAATTTTTTGTAGCCGTTACGTTTAGGGTCGCTTGGGTAAGGTGCACCAGCATCAACATAAATAATATGCGAAGCTAAAGGCGCAAAGCCCTGATAAAAATGATTGGTGGATTTGATCAGCAACAGTTTGTACTGGCTTGGTTCAAGGCCTAGAGCTCTGAATAAACTAGGGTCAAAAGACTGGCATCTGTTGCTGTTCAGGATCACTTCAATACCATCAAAACGGATCAGAGCACAATCGCCCATAGGCACCAGACTGTCGGCAAACTGCTGCTGTGCGTCTGCCTGCAGGCGCACTACTGTCACTAATTTATCTATCGGCTCGCCAGCAGTAGCACAGCTTTTACCACCAAACCTCAGCTCGATTTCAGCCCCCTCGCCGGCAGCAAAACAGAGTTTCACCGCCATAGGATCCCAGATTGTTCCTACAGCCACCTGCTGTAACTGACGTTTGATCACCTGATGCAAAATTAAGGTGCCATCCCCAGCCACACCACCACCTGGATTATCCCAGACATCAGCCAGCACCACAGTGCCCGATAACTGCTGTGCCTGATCTAAAGCTGTGCTGACATCATAAAACTGCGGTAAGGTCTGGCCACGGTAAGAAAATAGCTCCAACCCTAACTGCTGCGCCAAAACGGTTCCTTTTTCAACATCATTATTGGTGATCACCAGTAACTTAGAACCCATATCCGGCACATCACCTGCCATAAACCCATGGATCACCGAAATAGATAAAGCCTGTTGCTGTTGCTCCAGCAGACAAATTTTTTCGATAAAGGATTTCATCGGTTCATGACTGGTAGGTAAAACATCAATCATCCGGCAGTCAAAACAACTCATCACAGGCCGGATTTCACCCCGTGCAGCAGCAACAGCCAACTGTACCAGTTCCCGGGCTCTGGCCATAAAATCCAGATGCGGAAACTCTTTGAAGGCGATCAGCAAGTCGGCCGAAGCTAAGCGTAATTCAGTTAAATGGCTATGCGGATCCAGGGTCGCACCAATAATGGCCGTTGGTCCCACTATAGCTCTTATTCTACTTAAGAAATCACCTTCACAGTCATCATAACCCTGCGCTACCATAGCCCCGTGTAAACCTAACAACACCACCTGCACCGGCATAGCGGCACAAAGTTGCTGCAAAATTTCATCCCGTAAATGCTCATAGGACAAACGATTTAACAAACCACCTGGTTCTGCCCAGGCGCAACTGCCTTCTATTACTTCGACACCTGCATTTAATTCTGCATATTCGCGACAGGCAACCAAAGGCGCACTGCATAAGGTAGGTGTGGCAGGATGCTGGCCGGGTGGTGCGTAAAAACTTTGATAGAAACTTACTAAATCAGTGTACATAGGAGAGAAGGTATTTGTTTCTGTCGCCAGCGACGCGGTAAAAATACGCATAATGCCTCTGTTGCCTCTTTATTGCTTAAATAGATTGCTTAAATAGGGCCGGGAAAGTTGTGGCTGGTTGATTGTTTCGGAAACGTTGGCCTGAACGGCATCAGGAGTTCCTTCCCGCTGCATGGTGATGATCTGCAAGGCTTGCTCCCTGCTGATGTCAGAAGGTTTGCTCAATAAGCTGACGATAGATGCCAGACTCAAAGAAACAGCCAAAGCTGGTAAACAAGGATTGCCCCAAAACGTCAGCCAGGAAGGGTGATTTAGAATGACGGCCGAGGTCAGCAAAGCCCCCATCAATGCCGCTAAAGCCCCCTGCCAGGTCAGCCGCGGCCAGAAACGTCCTAATAGCGCAATCACAAACATTCCAGACATTAAAGTGGCAATCATGCCCGTGATATAACGGATCAAATCGTTTGACATCAACGCCAGCAATAACGCCAATACCGACACCAGCATCACTGCAATTCGGGAGTAAAAAATAGCTGACTTCGCTTCAGGCATGCTGCCCGTCACACTTTGATATAAATCGCGGATCAACACAGATACAGCGGCAATAGAATCCGAGGAGGCAGAAGATAAAGTGGCAGATAAGCCAGCCAACAACACCAACATGGCAAAGACAACTGGCAATGTCATGACGGCTACTGTGGTAAAGGCAAACTGGTGATTAGTTAAATCCGGAGCAAGCAGCCGTGCTGAAATGCCAATCAAAGCAGGCAAAGCAGCAAAAAGCAGGTATAAAAGCCCTGCAAAGACAAAAGAGCGCCGCACACTTCGCACACTGCGCCCTGAATAAATACGCTGGCGAAACGAAGGGGTTGCCAACACACCAACGGCCACCACAGCAGACAAGGAAATAGCAGGTAATAGTTCCATTTGCTTCATCTGGCCAGTATTTTGCGCATCAGCCACACTTTGCCACACCAGATCTAAACCACCTACAGCTTCAACCGCAGAGTAGCTCATCAGCAAAAAGCCACTAAACAGCACTATCGCCATCAGGCTGTCAGTCCAGATCACAGCCTTGTAGCCACCAATCATCACATAGAAAGTAAAGGCCAATGCTATCAGCAACTTAGCGTATAACATTTCAAGACCAGTGGCCCAGGACAAATACAAAGCACCACCAATAATATGAGCACCTAACCAACCTAAAGACGCCAGGAAAATCAATATTGCGCTGCCATTTTTCACCCAAATATTGGCGCCTACGTAATAACTCAGCTCTTCACTCATGGTCATAAAGCGCATCTGCCGCAGCGGCGCAAACCACCAGGCGGCTAATAAAATACCAATAGCACCACCTATGCCGTACAACATTCCGCTCCAGCCATGGGTGTAAGCAAAACCCACAGCGCCCATACTGGTGCCCGTACCGATCATAGTGGCAACCGTGGTTCCAAAGGTCAGCCCTCCAGACACTTTACGCCCAGCCAGTAAAAAATCTTCGCTGCTACTCTGACGACGTGATACCAAATAACTGATACCAATCATGATCAGCAGATATAAAGCAAATCCCGCTAAAAAATATCTGCTGTCCATCTTAG
>Ga0180008_1000997_pt1 | contig 19589 bp, 29 predicted proteins | sample MM_PW_MetaG_FD_121121 | JGI IMG/M metagenome (GOLD analysis project Ga0180008, IMG submission 121121) | Groundwater microbial communities from the Aspo Hard Rock Laboratory (HRL) deep subsurface site, Sweden - MM_PW_MetaG | ecosystem: Environmental > Aquatic > Deep subsurface > Groundwater...
CAAAAAGTGAAAATTTTTTTTGTATACTTTTTTTAAGAAGGAGAAATATTATGAATGACTTAGGCAATACTGGCGAACCCATGAATATTGGAATTGCAATCGGAATGACAATTATGTTTTTGTCCACGTTCTATTTTTTGAATGAACAGGATGGGTTAATTCTTGTAAATATGTCTGGAATATTTACATTATTATCTTGGATTGCCCTGTGGGTTGACAGGAACGAAGAAATTAATAAATAAAGGAGAAAATTTATGATTTTGAAATTAAGAAGACTTAAGAAAAATAAGGTATTTTTTGTGGGGCCGGTGAATTCAGAGGATTTGAATTTATTCAGACACTGCACTGAAGGGAGAAATATTATTACTTATGATGATGACGAATATGATAAGATTAGCGATTTGTTTTTTGTTCATGGAGTAACTGGTATTGAAGTAAATGGTTAAGAAGGAGAAATATTATGAAAGAGAAATATTATTATCTTAAGAGATCAGACAGTAACGGACTTCATCGATGCGGGGTAGTTTATCTTATTGCAGAAGATGAAACAACTCTTTGTGCACGTGGTGTCGCTCTTTGTAATGACTCCGACAGGTTTATAAAAAGTGGCGATCCTATTAAAGATAAAAAAATAGGCGGAATAGAAATAGCTCGTGGAAGAGCGTTAAGGGCTCTAAATAATATAAAAAGTAATGGAAAAATAAAAAGAATAGAGGCAAAATGGAAAGTATATGGACTTGGGATCAAATATAAATCGGAGTTTAATCCGGTTCTGAATTCTTTCGAGCAAAAGATTCTGATGAATCAAAAAGAATATGAATATGACGATTGTTTTACTATGAATAATAATAAGGAAAATAAATATGAAAAATAAAAGTCTATGGGATTGTACATATTATTTGTTTGGATATATTATTTTGGGAATTATAATTGTTTTTTCTGTTCCGTTGTTTTTTGGAATATTTGAAGTTTCAAAAGATTTTCCTTTAAAATTTTGTTTAATATTTTATGTTTTTGCTATTATTTTAATAACAATTGGGTATATTAAAAAAATATAAAATGTCTAAAATTTTATTCATATATCCTAATGCAGATGGTTATCAGCGGATTCCTCTTGGTGCATCCATAGTGATTAATGATTTGATGAATCAGGGCTGCGAAGTGGAACTGTTTGACACTACTTTTATGAAGCAGATGAATACCGATAACGAATTGAGAGAAGCCGCAGGACTTGTTAAAAAGACAGACAATATAAAATATGATTGTTTGGCTGATGATGATATAGAATCTTTGTTATTAATGAGAATAAAGTCTTTTGAGCCAGATTATGTTTTTGCTTCCATAGTAGAAGATAATTATCATTATGCGACTTCTCTTTTTAAAACAATCAAACAGTTTAATGCTAAGTTGCAGATAATAGTTGGGGGTACTACTCCTACTGTCGCTTTTGATGTAGTGATAGAGAATCCCCATATTGATTATATTATAAGGGGAGAAGGGGAAAATAGGATATGGTTTGATGATAATAATATGATGTATTTGAGATTAAAATTTTTCTTTACTGATCTTGATACTATTCCAGTACAAAATTTGGCTTTATGGGATGACCGGCATTTCATTAAGCCTTATGACGGGAGACTTTATAGAGCGGGATTTATTGAGATGTCGCGGGGCTGTATGAACCATTGTTCCTATTGCGTCAATGCAGGTTATCAGAGAATGTTTAAAAGTTATGGTAAGTATTATAGGGAAAAGTCTGTTGATAAAGTAATAGAGGAGGCGAGGATACTGCAGAAAGAAAATAATCTGGATATGTTTTTCTTTACCGACGATGACTTTCTTTTTATGAGTAAAAATAAGATGAAAGAGTTTGCCTTAAGGTGGGCCGATGAGATTGCTTTACCTTATTGGATGAATACTCGTACTGAAATGATTACTGAAAATAAGTTAAAATATCTTTCTGTACATTGTGCCGGTATCGGATTTGGGATTGAATCGGGATCTGAAATCTTTAGAGAACTTATTCTGGAGAGAAAGGGAAAGAATGAGGACATAATAGAAAAGTTTGGGATGATGAAGGATTATGGGATAAGGACTACCGCTAACTTTATGCTTGGCTTTCCGTTTGAGAATGAGGGCAACATAATTGATACTATAGAATTGGCAAGGAAGATAAAGGCCGATAGCGTGGATGTGACTTATGTTGCTCCTTATTATGGCACTGGTCTTTATGAACTTTGTAGGGTTCACAATTTGATTGAATTGGATAATGAGCCTGGCTTCAGGGGCATGGCGAAAAATGTTTCTATGCGCAAAGAGCCTGCGATATTGAATCATATTCTGAAAAAGGAAAAAGTAATTTGGTATTATGACAATTTTCAGAGGTTGGTGGATGAATGATGGACGTAATATTTGATCTTGACGGAGTAATAATCGACTCCTCTGTTTCCGTAATAAACAGGATAAAGGAAGTTGCCAAGAAGTTTAATATTGACGTATCAGGCAGAGATTTAAAAGGATATATCGGATACAGCGCGGAATATACTTTTTACGATCTGTATTCTTATAATATTTGTTTGGAAACGAAAAAGATTGCCACAAAAGAGGCCGCTGATCTGATGCTTAAGTTATTCTGGGAGAGACCGATAGAGGAGGCCACTGTTTATTCGGGAATAGAAAAGGCAATACAGGATTTGATAATCAAGTATGGCGCTGTGCTTCACGTTGTCACCGGGAGACCGCTCAATGCCACTATTGCCTTACTGAATCATTATAAATTGATAAGATATTTTTCAGGAATATTGAGTTCCAGAAAAAAGAATAAGGGTGATGTAATAAGTGAATTGATGACAAATTATGATATTAATATGAACGACTGTTATTTTATAGGCGATAGGGACTTGGACGTTAAGGCCGCTCTTGATAATAGGATAATTCCAATAGGCGCATTATGGGGATTTGGAAGTAGAGAGGAGTTGATAGGAAGTGGTTGTGAGTATATTGCTGCTACTCCTTCAACATTGATAGATACTGTTTTGTTTGTAGAAGTAGAAAATGATAATTGAAACATATCCGCTGGGTAGATTGGCTCAGATAAAAGAAACAAAGGAGAAGGGACTAATACTTTCAAAGAGACTTGATCTTATCAAGGGTTATAGCGTGCTTGAAGGAGAGTATACAGTATTATGTAAAGATAGTATGTATTTAAAAAGTAAAGATGAGCTGGATTTTATTCCAGAGGAAAAAGAAAACAAAGAATTAAAAATATTTTTACTTGAATTGCTTTTATGTCGACAGATATAACAATTGATATTGAATTTTGGCCTGACGATGTAGTTGCGAGAATTGAGTTCCATAATATTCTTACTGACAGAAATTACAGAAAGATACAAGCAAAAAATATAGATGACTTGTTTGACCAGTGTAAGGAACAGGTCAGATTGGTCATGGGAAAGAATAATGGGAGACAGAGAATTTAAGTTTGATGAAGAAGTTATATGTGATGTTTGCGGAAAAGAAGGTGCTTTTGACATTTATGGGGATTTTATTTGTAGTGATTGCCTTATAGAGGCCGAAAAGATAGCGGGAGAAGAAAAGGATGGAGAAGAAAATTAAGATAGGCAATAGACTGGTTGGTGACGGTGAGCCATGCTTTATCGTGGCAGAGATAGGAATAAATCATAATGGTTCTTTGGAAATAGTTAGAAAATTAATAGATATGGCGAAGAATGCCGGCTGTGATGCGGTGAAGTTCCAGAAAAGGACTCCAGACATTTGTGTACCGGAAGATCAGAAGTATAAGATGCGTGAAACTCCTTGGGGAGAGATGACTTATATTGACTATAGAAACAGAATGGAATTTAGTTTGGATCAGTATAACGAGATAAATTGTTATTGTTGTCGTGATAGAGGCATAATGTGGTTTGTTTCCTGTTGGGATTTGCCATCGGTTGATTTCATGGAAAATAATTTTAATTTTCCTTGTTATAAGGTTGCTTCTGCTTGTTTGACTGATAAAGATTTGCTTTATAGGATTGATATTACTCGAAAGCCAATTTTGCTTTCTACAGGCATGAGTACTTTGGAGGAAATTGATCAGGCCGTGTTTACAGTTAATACCGATAAATTAATTTTACTTCACTGTAATTCTTCTTATCCGGCAAAGATAGAGGAGCTTAATTTGCGTATGATACCTGAATTAAGGAACATGTATGAAGTACCAGTGGGTTATTCTGGTCATGAGACAGGAGTGTTTACCACTCTCTGCGCCGTGGCTATGGGGGCTTGCGTAGTGGAGAGACACATAACTCTCGACCGCTCTATGTGGGGGACCGATCAGTCTGTCTCTTTGGAAAGGACAGGACTGAATAAACTGGTTGAGGAGATAAGGGATTTTGAGAGAGCAAGGGGTGACGGAATAAAGATAATTTATCAGGCCGAGATGGCGATGCGCGAAAAGCTGAGAAGATGATGTTGCTTACTTTAAATAACGGACAAGTAAGGGAAGTAATGGAGGTCGAGACTTTCATGTGTGGTATGGGGCTGAAGGTAAAGCATCCGGATGGCAAGAGAGAATTGTTTTGTCATTTGGAGTGGGTATCTGTAATGAGAAAGGATTAATGACATGAATATAAATACTAATTTCAAAACTATTTTCGGCAGTAATATAGTGGAGGAAAGTAAGGACGAACTGTATAATAATTATCGTTTTAAGTGGCACAATAATCCTAAGAATAAAATAGTGAGTGCTTTTCCTCTTTTTCTCGACATTGAGGCAACTTCATTATGTAATCTTAATTGTCCTCACTGCTTGCAGAGCCATGTTGGCTTTAAGAAGGGATTTATGAAGTGGGAGACGTACGAGAAAATAACCGATGAGGCTGCTGACAACGGCTGCTATGGCTGCAAGTACAATACGGTTAGTAGGGGAGAACCATTGTTAAATAAAGACCTGCTGAGGATGATCTCTTATGCCAAGAAGAAAGGACTGATAGATGTTTACTTTAACACAAACGCCACTCTCTTGAATGAGGAGCTTTCCATTAGGCTGCTCGATTCTGGACTTGACAGAATTTCTTTTTCCATTGACGGGCACGATGAAAAATCATATTCTGAAAATAGATGCAATGATAAGTTTAATCAGATTGAAAGGGAAATCGAGAGGTTTTATAATATAAGAAATAGCAGAAGATATAGCACAAAGATAAGGATTCAGACTGTCGAGCTTGATAACGTTGACTTAGAGAAGTATAATGAAAAGTGGCGGGGAGTTTGTGATGATGTCGGGGTGGTGGCTTACAAGGAAATGAGAGAACGTAGGTTCGGGTTGGTATCTGATTGGGCCTGTCCTCAGCTTTGGCAGCGGATGTCTGTGTTATTTGATGGGACTGTGCTCATGTGTGACCACGATGATCGCGAGCTTGCCGCTTTAGGAAATATCAAGAATATGACTATTGGCAAGGCCTGGCGAAATGTTACTTATATAAGAGAACTTCACAGAAGCGGTCAGGCCGACTTGATAGATGCTTGCGACGGTTGCTACTTACGTTACGGGTTTCTGAAATTTTAAAAGAAAAAATTTAAAATAATGATTTTACAAGTAACAAATAAATTAAAATTAAATTTATGTTGTTGTGGATGTGGACAAGAAGTAAAAAATAAATTTAAACGAGGACATAATTCAAAAAATATGCCAGAAACTCATAAATTAAATATTTCTATAGCAAGAAAATTATTTTGTGAAAATCCAGAAAATAGAATGATAATAAGTAAATCTTTAAAAGGGAGAATAATATCTGAGGAACATAAAAGAAAATTATCAGAAGCTTTAAAAGGAAGGATTCCTTGGAATAAGAATAAGAAAACTTCTTTAGAAACAAAAAATAAACAATCTAAGGTTAAATTAGGAACTAATAATTCTTTTTTTGGAATGACTCATTCAAATGAGTGTAAAATAAAAATGTCTAAGAAACAAAAAGAAAGATGGTCTAATCCTGAAGAGCGTTTAGCTATATCAGAAAAAAGGAAAAAATATTTTGAAAATATTGATAATAGAAAAAAACAATCAGAATTAAAGAAGAAATATTATGAAGATCCTGAAGCATTAATAAAACATTCATGTGTACGACAAGGTATTTCAAGAGCAGAATGGACAGGATTTGTCAGTAACGGAGAATATTGTGATGTCTGGAAAGATAAGGAATATAGAGAAGATGTGTTAAAAAGAGATAATTATAAATGTCAAAGTCTATTATGTTGGAATAATAGTAAAAGACTTGTGAGACATCATATAGATTATGATAAAAAGAATTGTAAACCAGATAATCTTATTGTTTTATGTACAAGTTGCAATTTAAGAGCAAATAAAAATAGAGAATATTGGGAGAAATTTTATATATGTATAATGAAAAGAAGGAAATTAAATTAAAGTAAAGAAAATGGCTGAATATAAAATTCCATTCAATGGAAGATCGCATAACTATGCCGAGGAAGAAATAGAACTCGTGGCAAAGATAATGCAGGAAGCCGACACTTTCACTCAGGGAAAATATCTGAAGGAGTTTGAGGATAAACTGAGGCAATATCTGAACCATCCCAATGTGTTCGCCGTATCCAATGCCACCAATGCTCTGGAGATGATAGCGCAGTTATGCCAATTCAAGGAAGGTGACGAAGTTATAGCGCCCTCTCATACCTATACCGCTTCCGTGTATCCTTTTATTAAGCATGGGGCGAAAGTAGTTTGGGCAGATATAGATTTAGAAACAAGAGTGATAACATTAGACGAAATAAAAAGGAAGGTAACTAAAAATACAAAGGCGATAATGATTCCTCATCTATATGGCTATATGGCACAGATGGATGAGATTATGGAATGGGTTTCTTTTAAGGGATTGATAGTGATAGAGGACTGCGCCCAGTCTTTTGGCGCTTTTCTTGATGGTAAGGCATCGGGAACATATGGGCATTTTGCAGCTTATTCCTTTCACTCTCAGAAGAACATTACTACTCTTGGCGAAGGTGGAGCAATAGCTGTTAAAGATAAAAAAATAGCAAAATTAATACCACAATTAAGACACAACGGACACTGTGCTTTTGAGAATCAAAAAAAGTATTGGCTTCCAGCGATGATAAATGTCGATATTCCTGTTTTGGATGGCTTGAAGATGATGCCCAATAACTTCTGCATGGATGAAGTGAAGTGCGCTTTGGGTAGCAGATTAATTGACAGGATGGATGCTATAAATTTGAAAAGAAGTTATCGGGCATTTAAGTTCATTAATGCTTTAAGTCAGTTTAATGATAAATTAGTGTTTCATAAATGCTGGACAGGAAGACATTGTTATCATCTTCTTGCGGCTATGGTAAAAAGCACAAAAGAAAACAGAGATTGGATAATAGATCAATTAGCAATAAAACATGGCATTCAATGTGCTATACAGTATATGCCTCTTAACAGATATGGTTTTTATAGGGCATTGGGATATGGGGAGGCGGATTGTCCCAATGCGAATTGTTTTTATGATCACATGATTTCTTTTCCGTTTTATAGTACTCTGTTCGATGAAGATATAGAATATATGATTAACGCTTTAAAGGAGATGAGATATTGATATGAAAAGAGAACTTGAATTAGAACTTGTAAAGAGGTATCCTAATCTCTTCAGGGATTATGGTGGAGATATGAGGCGGACTTGTATGTTTTGGGGGATGTCTCATGGTGATGGGTGGTATGGCATAATAGATGAAATAGGAGAACAATTAATAAAGTTAGGGACCGAAGATAAGGTGATAGCCGACCAGGTAAAGGAGAAATTCGGGGGGCTTAGATTTTATTATCATGTGATGGGAGGATTGTCGAAAGATATTTATAAAAAGATTGATGATATAATAAATGAGGCTGAAGAGGAATCATATAAGACCTGCGAGTCTTGTGGTAGTAAAGAGAATGTTACTGTTAACGAAACAGGATGGACATATACTCTTTGCGATAAATGTAGAGAAAAAATGAAAAGAGGAGTAGAATAGGATGCCAAAACAAAAATCTTACCATCAGTGGGAGAGAGTGCATGGGCCAGACCTTGATAAAAATAATAAGCCAAGGAAGGAAAGAAATGCTGCGACCCTTAAAGATGAAGTGTTTTTAAATGCAATAGAAAATGCGAATAAAATAAAGGGGATTAAATGTGAAGCCGTTAAAAGGCAAACTTCAAAGTGGAATAATAAAAAGGGCGCGGCATATAGATTTGGGAGGTAGATTATGATAATTGATTTTCTAAAAACGAAAAGGTCAAAGGAAGAATTAAAAATCGCTCTTGAAATTCTCCGTGAATTTAAAACTTGTGAGTCTGATGGGGAATGGCTTGGGATTCCGTTTCGGGCCTGGAGCAAGCTGGAGCAACTTGAAGAGTATTTAGAATATCTGGTGGAAAGCAAACTATTAAGGGAAGATACTATTGACTATATGATAGAAAAGGGAATAGAATTATGATAGTCGCGATAGAGGCTGGAAGAGAAGGAAGCAAGGGATTTCCTGGAAAGAACTCCTATTGTTTGAATGGTTATCCGATGATGGCCTATCCTCTTATGGCCGCAGTGAATTGTGATTTGGTTGATATTGTTTGCTTTACTTCAGACAGTAATGAATTGAATAAGATAGCTAAAAGTTATGGAGTAAATTATAATCTATCAAGGCCAAAGGAACTCTCTACTGATCAGTCATTACTGGAAGATGTTTACGTTTGGGCATATAAGCGAATTAAAATATTTTGTCCAGATTATATTGTGCTTCTCATGGCTAATGCAGTGGGAATCAATTCTAAAATGCTTACGGAAATGATTTTAGAATTAAGAGAAAATGAAGAAGCAGATAGCATTTGCACAGTAAGTAAATATAATATGTTTCATCCTTGTAGGAGTAGAAAATTAGAAAAACAGATTATTTATCATGATGTTAAAGTAGATTCAAAAATAATAGAAACAGATGATAAAATAGAAATTAATATTGATGGAGAAATATTTGGAAAAATAAATCAGAATTATTACTTTGTTTCTTATGTTCCAGAAGTATTTGATGAGAAGACTTCTTGTGATCGTGATTGTAACGAGGATAATTGGATTTATGATTGTTCGTGTGCAGTAGTGAGACCTTATTGTTTGGAGAATATAAAGGATGGACTTCCGCCGCAAAGATGGTTAGGGCGAAAAATATTAGGATATAAGCAGGAAACGCCAGCAATAGATGTAGATTTTGTCTGGCAGTTGGGGCAGGTAAAGTACTGGTTGGAGAAGCATTGGGATAAACAATGAAAGTATTATGTGAATATGGTTGTAAAGAGGAAGTAAATGGTACTGGAGAAGAAGTTATGAATAGAGTATATTGTTCTTTATGTAAATGGTATAAATGTGATATTTCATTTTCTGATGAGGTAAAGAAAAGGGCTAAAGATACGGGCAAATTATTTTATACTTTTCCTGGTAGTGATTATTTTGTTTTAAAGAGATGCACAGCTGATTTTAATAAAGTTGAATTTATGGCTATAGAAAATTGGGAAAAAGGGGAAATTATATATGAATATTTAAGATGTCCAAATGAGATTAATAAAGATGGTAATTGTAAATATTTTATTTGATTTGGCAAGAATACCCTGCGGGCTTGCCCCAGGGATTAGCTCCGGTTTAGACGCCCCGTAGCTTGCTGCGGGGAGCATTCACTAAACAGAAGTATTAATTAATATTAATTAATAAGAAAAGGAAAGGAAATAACATCTTGGGGCAAGAAGCGTGTGCCGGAAAATTACTGAAGCGAAAATGTAGTTTTAATTTTCGATACTTGAAAAATAGCGTAGCCAGAGTTTCTTGCTCCATTTTAAAAATAGGAAAATAGCATGCCGGAAAATAGAATGGGGAAATGCCTTTGTTATAGATGTGACGCTCGGGCAGAGTTTTTAGAAAATGGTTATGGGCCTCGTTACGAATGCGGTCAGGTTAATTCTGCCAAGTATTCTTGTTATATGTATAGGCCAGTAAAGCCAGTTTTGCTTGTGAGAAATAGTAATGATAATAGGCCGCAATTTGTTTCTTATCAGATGAGCGCAAGAAGTCATGCAAATGGTTTTACTGATATGCATTTGGAATTGAAAGAAGCAGATAATGGTAGTTGCCTTTATTGGACACCAGATGAGGTAAAAATATGATACAGATTTTAGAAAATTTAAAAGTGATAAAAGATGAAGAGCTGACTGCTGCATGTAGAGAATTGAATATTACCTATACAAAGTCACCTTTTCCTGATTCGAAAGTAAAAGGGATTATACTTGATAGTCGCAGTATTTTTCTTCAATACTATCCCAATTTAAAAGTCATAAGTAGGGTGGGGGTTGGAACAGATAATATCGATTTAAAGGAGTGCAAAAAAAGAGAAATAAAGGTTTATACTACACCTTGTGAGGAACTTACCAATTCCGTGGCTGAGTTTACAGCGATGCAGATTTTAAAGTTTCTGAGAGATAAAAAAGAACTTCTCTATGGTAAAAGAATAGGAATAATTGGTTATGGAAGGATAGGCAGGGCGGTTGAAGTTATTTTGGGTTCTGGTTTCGAGTCAGAAGTTGTATGGTGCGATTTATATCAAAAAAAATATTATCAAGATGCGGCTTATTATTATTCCTTAAAAGATGTTCTGAAATCTGATATCATTTGTGTTCATGTATCGGGGAATAAAGAATTGATAGGCAAAGAAGAAATTGAGAGAATGGAACAGAATCCTATCATAGTTAATATGGCAAGGGAAGGATGCGTGAATATTAAAGCTATTTGCGAGGCTATAAAGAAAGAAAGAATAAGTGGTTATATAACTGATGTGGATTATATAGATTCTGAAATTGCTAAGTATATTGTGAACGGTAAAATTTTACAAACTCCTCACATAGCTTCGGATACTTATGTGGCAAGGGAGAAGATGGAAAAGATGGCTATTGAAAATTTAATTAGGGGGCTTAAAGAATGAATTTCTTAGTGATTGGCGGCGAAGGCTTCATAGGAAAGAATCTGGTAAAAGAAATAGATAAAAAACATAATGTGAAAAAAATAGATATTGATGATCTCGATGTCAGGCTTGAAATGGATTGGGTTGATTTTTTTATTCCTTTAAGAAGGTTTGATTACATATATTATCTGTCTGCCGTGTCAGATATTGCGAGATGTAATGCAAACGCTTCTAATGCCTTTGCTACAAATGTGAATGGGTTGATTTATCTATTGGAACAGATAAAAGAACAGAATTCTATTCTTGTGTTTTCTTCTTCTGTTTATGTCTATAACGAGAACAGCGGAATATACGGGATAACCAAGCGAACTGCCGAGGCTGTTATCAAGTGGTATTCCAAAAATCATGGGCTTGACTATAGGATACTTCGATATGGGAGCGTATATGGTACTGGTTCCAATGAGAACAACGCTATTTACAGAATGATAAAGAATGCTCTTGATACTGGCGTGATTTCTTATTATGGAAGTGGAGAAGAAATTAGGGAGTACATTCATGTCAAGGATGTCGTGAAATATTCTTTGGAAATTCTTGACAGTAAATATAAGAACAAGACGTTGGCGTTGTGTGGCCACTATCCTATCAAGGCCAAGGATATGTGTTATATGCTGCGGGAAATTTTGGGTCAGGAATATGTGGTCGAGTTTGGGTGCCAGACTCCTCCCGGGCATTATGTTTTTACTCCCTATTCTTATACGTTGGACGTGTCTGAGAAGTATATGTCGGATACCTATTATGATCTTGGTTCGGGGCTGTTAGATTTGATAAGAGAGATAAAGAGTAAAGAGTAAAGAGTAAAGAATAAAGAATGAAAATAAAATACTATCTTAATCTAACAAATGGAATAGAGTTTTTGAATTATGCCGATTTATGTGAGCATGACATTGGCTTCATCAGGATTCAGTCGACTGCCTGCGAGCAGAAGCGTTGGGAATTCATATTGAATGATCTTGATTATGACTTTCTTCTTAACCTGGCGCTCGGCAGAATGTGCGTCGTGGTTGACTATAGCAATAAAAATAACAATAAAAAGTGCCGCGCAGTCTGGCAGGGACTGGAATGGATAAAATTTGTTCTGTTTAGAGTTTGGTTTAATGTGGACTGTATTGTTTTTGTTGCCGGAAAAGAATGCACGAAATATTTTAACGAGCAGTATAGAAAATTGGACAGGAAGACAACCACGAGATTGAAGTATTTTAAAAAATTCCTAATAACTAATCCGGCGACTAATTCAATTCGTATATATCATTTCACCGAAAAAACCGAGAATGACGGGAATTACGACTATTTCAGAAAAGTATTGGAGGAGAAATATGTTGACCGCTGAAATTAGGGTAAACGGTATAATAATAACATATATATATACGGTAAATATGGAAAAAACTTTTCCATATAATCGCAAAAATGATGAATACATATATCGGTATGAACATTATGAGCCAGATAAGAAATTAACGAAAGGAATCATAAAACATCGTCGTTCTGATGGGGCTTCTATATTAATAAACAAGATAATAAATAATGTGATTAAAAAAAATAAAAAAGAAAATAATTAATTATGGGAAAATGTTCTAAGACAGGTAAAGCAGGAATTATGCAAATCGATAATACGCCCATAGCAGTTATTGAAAATATTACATAGGATAAACAAAAATGTTTAAGGTTCTTTTGGTATATCCAAATACGATGATGGCTACTCTCACTCCGCTTTCCATTGCTACTCTTTCGGCGGTACTGAAGAAAGAGGGATTTGAGGTAGAGCTGTTCGACACCACTTTTTACAAGACTGAAGAGATTAGTTTTGAGAAAAAGAAAGAGGAGTTGCTTCAGGTAAAGCCGTTCAAGGAGATCGCCGAGTATAAAGGAGATTTGAATGAGTGCGTTAAGGACTTTGGTAAATGTGTTGCTGATTATGAGCCTAATCTTATTGCTATATCACTTGTTGAGGATACTATTGGTCTGGGCTTGCGTTTATTGGATTCTGTTAGAGAGGCAGTTATACCAGTTGTTGCAGGCGGCGTAGGAGTGAATTTTAATCAGGAAATATTATTTGATAGCGATTTAATAGATTATTTGTGTATTGGCGAAGGGGAAAAAGCATTAGTCGAAGTATGTAATGCGTTCAAAAATATAACTGATCCTACTGCAATTGATAATATTGCATATCAATTTCTTTTCAATTATGATAATGAAGATGATATTGAAGATATAAGAATTGCAATAAATTCTATAAGAAATCCTGTGAATATAAATACCCTTCCATATCCCGATTTTGATATATTTGAGGAGAAGCGGTTATATAGAGTGATGCACGGGAAGAAATTCAAGATGCTCCATGTAGAGATAGATCGCGGATGTCCGTTTTCTTGCTCATATTGTTGCGCTCCAGCCTTGAGGAGGTTACAGGGCAATAGATACTATAGAAAGAAAAGTAACGACAGAATCATAGGAGAGATGCTTTATTTGAAGCAGAAATATGAGCCAGATTATTTTAACTTTAGTTCCGAGACTCTCCTTGCTCGTACAGAAAAGGAACTTATTGATCTGATGGTTTTATATACGAGAGATATAGGGATTCCCTTCTGGTGTCAGTCGAGGCCGGAGACCATAACAGAAGAAAAAGTCGCAATACTAAAGACAATGGGAGTGGCGGATTTTCAGCTTGGCATAGAACATGGCAATGCTGCATTTAGAAGAGAATGGCTCAATAGAAAAGATACTAACGAGCAGATAATAAATGCCTGTCAGTTGTTAAACAAATATGAAATTCCCTATACCGTAAACAATCTCATCGGGTTTGCGCATGAGGATCGCGATTTGATTTTTGATACCATTAACTTGAATAAAGAAATCAATTTGCCTTATCTTAAAAACATGAATGTCTATATAGTAAATCCGTACAGGGGCACCGAATTATTTAAGCGGTATTTGGAATTGGGGTTGATAAAGGAAGATGCAAAGTCGATGCAGTTACTTGGTGGCAAGGAGTTAAATAGACTTTATCTAACACAAGAAGAAATATTGGGATTTCAGAGAACATTTCCTCTTTACGTCAAAATGCCATATTACAACTTAAATAGAATAAAGAGAGCGGAGAAATTTGACGACATTGGAAATAATGTCTATGAATCCTTAAGACGAGATTACATAAAAACTTTTTATAAATAATATAAATGAATGGAATAAAAAGGAGGATTAAAAATGGATTCTTCAAGGTTATGGTCTTGGTTGGCAAGAAGGCTTCCAAGGAAACTTGTATACTGGGCTGCTATTAGACTCGGAGCATATGCAACATCAGGTAAATATTCGAATCAAGAAGTTCCATCTTTGAATTTCTTTGATGCATTAAAACGATGGAAATAATGAATAACATAAGAAAAAGTTATATCAAATTTGTTGCAGATATAGGGATTTATCTTAGAGAGTTATTTGGACGGTTTTGGTGGTACTCTCTCGTGCATGAGAAGAATACTCTCATATCTGATGTCTATCATAATCTTTGTTTGGGAACGCATGCGAAGAAGGACTATAGTTTTCTGGATTCTCTGCGCGATGCTGTTGTCAAGTATTTTTCTTTCGTCGTAAGATATTTTATATTCTTTAGGTCTGTAAGAAGGATAAGGGGAGATGAATTGCTGGTTACCTATTATGGGGACTTTCTTGTTGCCTTAAAGACCAAAAAGAACAAGTATATGTATGTGCCACAAAAAAAAGATTGGAAGAAGATATGGAAAGAAAAAGACTGCTATGTAATAGACAATTTCATTTCCTGGTTCGACTTTGTATATGTTTTGATTTTGTATTTTAAGGTTACTTTTCTTTTTCTGACGAATATTCACATGATAAGAAATTTATTTGAGAGTTATGCGGCTATAAATAAACTTCCTCTTAACATATATGAAATAAGCAAGGAGGATTTGTATCATTCGTTTGCGGGAGATGTGCTGATAGAGGGAATTTTTTATGACAGAATGTTCAACAGAATGAGTAGAAAGATAAAGAATACCTCATTGAATAAGAAAATAATTTATGTGTTCGAGGGAAGGAATTGGGAAAAGGCACTTTGTTATCATTTTAGTAAGTCTGGCTATTTTGTGGAAAAGATAGGAGTGGTCTGCTCTGCCATATCCGATAATAATCTTCAGTTTTTTTATGATCCCATTGAAGTGAATAGAATGCCTTTGCCAGAACATATAGGGGTTCCTGGAGAGATACCGAAAAAGAAATTGGGTGAAGTATATGGGGACGAGAGTGTATTTGTTTTGGGATCGAATAAAGTATTTTCATGGATAACGAATTATCTTAATGAAAAGAAAAATGAGATTTTACTTGTTCTTGGATATAGTGATAAGCAGAATTTGGAATTATTGGAATTTGTAAAAAGTACCGGAATAGAGAATGTTGTTGTTAAATTGCATCCTGATAACAAATTGACGAAAGAAGAGATAGGATTTGAAATAGAGGAAAAATTGATTCTGCATGACAAAAAAACAGTTATGGCTGTTAGTTCCACCATAACTTTGGATGCTCTTTCATGTTGCATTCCTATTATAGTTCCACAATTGGAACACTATGTGGATTTTATTCCAATTGATGATACCTATAAAGGGCAGCAGTTTTGTTATAGAGTGACTAATATAGAAGAACTTTTAAGCGCATTAGCTAAAGTAGAATACGTAAAACTTAATTGGGAGTCTTGCAGGGAATATGTTGATATGTATTTTGTCTTTAAGACAAGAGAAGAAATGAGAAGGACGATAGATAGTTTATGATAACCACTTTGGAAGAAACATACAAGTACAGGAAAGAAGTTCTTGAAAACATTATACCCGAATTGGAAAAGTTGTTCGGGGAACTTGATAACTATGCCAGTGAAAAGGGAGCATGTAAGTTTCCGCGTCCTTTTAGCGCCAATATCTACTGGTTTGTTATCACCATTCTTGACTTGATAATGAAAGAAAATGGAAACGAAAAAGATCATTGTTATTATGGGATTAGCGCAAATGATATTTATTTTAATTCATTAAGAGGAAGCGGACAGATAAAAAGTGCGGAATTGAATATCATTCCCAAAACATTAAAAGATAAGATAAAAAAGATTATGGATTTAAAAGAGAAACTAAAGTTTAGAGGCAAATCATTCTTGGTAATTCAGGACGGATATGAAGTGAGCGAATTAAAAAAGTATATGTGCGATTATGCCTTTATAAAATTAAAGCGACTTAAATTTGATAAGTTTTTTCCTTTTAAAAGGTTAGATTTAAATTTAGACATGTATAATTTAATAGATAGTTTAGGCAGAAAAATAACTGGCTATAGGGAAGAGTGGCTTTATCAATTTTTAAATGGATATTTTAGAAATATAGTACAGAGACTCGATTGGTATTATCTTAATTATGAAAGCCAGATAATAGATTTGAAACCGAGAGCATTACTTTATTCAATTGGCTCTAATACAGTGTTCGAGGAGATGATTGCTTATATAGCTGATAGGCATAACATTTCGATAATTTGTTTTCAGCATTGCGGTGATAGGCGATATGCGAGTAATCCTCTGGTAAAGTATTTTGAGGCAGAGCAGTTTGGAAATGTCAAGATAAAAAGAATAGATATAGAGGAATATGGCTCCATGAAACTCTATAACTTTTATCAGAATAAGATAACAAAGAAGAAAAAGAAAAGGGATGTTTTATATATTTGCAGCTCCCCACTTGAGACTGCAAAGGAACATCTTTTGAATATTCCTTTAAATATGCAACTGAACAATCATGCTGAAATACTGAACTCCTGTATAAGACGCGGTTATAAAATAGATGTAAAACCACATCCAATAAAAGAGAAAGAACAGTATCGATATTTCAAATTATTGACAACTGGCTTGGAGAAAAAAGTAAAAATCTTGAAAGGCATAAAGGCAGAAAACATAATTGACGACTACAAGATAATCATACTTGACTTCTTACAGTCTAACGTTACGGATTCTGTATTTCTTTCTAATGCAGAAGTTATACTTTACTTGAAGGATAAAAAGATAATAATGAATCATGAATTGTTAAAAAAAATAAATGTTCATTTAAATATCGTGAATAATCAGAGTGAGTTGGAAGAAAAGTTAATTAGTCCTATTATTTGGATAAGAGATAGAAAAAGGATTATAGAAGGGAGATATAGGTCTATGGGAAGAGGTATAATTAATCCCGCCTTTAAAATAGTAGAGAAAATAAAAAGGGGCGCGTGTAATGAGTGAAGAGTATAGAAAGGAGGTCAAAATTAATGTTGATGTTTTCAATGAATTTGTACAAAAGAGAGATGTTCAAACTTTAACGGAGATCGCAATACTTATTTGTTTTGATAAACGTTTTATCGCGTATAGAAATTATTTATTATCGACATGGAATAATGAAAAGGCAAGAACTATTTTCGATAAAATAATGTTCCAGTTTGTTATGCAAGTTTTTGAACAGCATATTTTTTTAAAGACTTCTCCTGAAATGAGGGACCATTGGAAATTTTTTTGTATGAAAAATAATGCCGCAGATTGGGCTCAGATATATTATGATCGCAAGTTAGATTTAAAGTTGAAAGTTTATATTGATATAGAGAAAAGATTACATGAAGTTAAAAATATATTATTTATACAATTGGGCTGTTCGTCTGGCAGAGAGATATTTCACTTTGCGAATCTTTTTAGAAATCATGAATTTATTGGAATAGATTCATTTCAGTCTGTAATTAATTTTTGTAATGATAAATATAATTTGTCAAATTTATTTTTTAAAAAACTACTTTTAGAAAATATCGATATTCTTATGAACGAATGTAAAAAGAGCATAATAATTTTTTCAAGCGGCACTATGCAATACTCGCAGCCGGAGGCTATTTGTTCTATTTTAAAGAAGATCAAATCGTATAATGCAGAGTTGTTTCTCTTGGAGCCATTAAGCAGTGAAGGAAGAGTGAATTTTAATGCTAATATAAATTCTACATACCGTGGAAATTTGGCATTCAACCACAGGTATAAATATCTTTTTAATCTTTTAGAGTTTAAAGAAATTACTTCTGAGATAATAGTGACTGATAATGAGATGGTATCTGAATTTTATTATCATGGAACTTCGAATTAATATTTTTATATTATTTTTTTAGAAGATAGTATATAATATAGATAGAAAGGTAAAGGAGAGAGGAAATAATGCATGCGCCACAAATTATTTGGATTATTTTAATGACATTATCATTGGGAATTATTATTGAGAAACATGGAAAAGTAACAACTCATAATTTTTGGCACGTTTTGATTGCTGTTGCTATCCAAGTCGGTCTTCTTTATGGGGAAATTTTTTTGGATAAAGCAGGAGATAGGAGATTATAAAATGAATCTGTTTGAAAGATGGTTTTATCATCCGGTACATTGGTACCAGTTTTGGCTGCCTCAAAGTGGAATAATTGGCGATGAAATAAAAAAGCTCACTGGATAAGTTTATTATATATTATTTTCAGTTTATAGTATATAATTAGTATATAAGATAGAAGGGAAAAAGGACATTAATAAATGACTAAAAAAATATTACTGATAAGTCCTCCGGTGATTTCGACCAAGGGGGCAAGAGACATAAATCCATATCCGCCTTTGGGATTGGCTTATCTTGCGGCGACATTAAAGCTGGATGGTCATGATATAGTTATACTGGATTGCTTTCTGAAGGGAATTGATTATGAATATCCCATTAATGAGAAAGAAATAAGGATTGGACTTGATATTTATTCTATACTTTCGGAAATAGAAAAATTTAAACCAGATTATATAGGAATAACAAACCAATTCAGCAGACAGAGAAACATAGTTTATAAGATTTTGAAAAACATAAAGATACATTTTCCTGACATTGTGACAGTAGTTGGTGGCGCTCATCCCTCTGCTTCCGAGGATATTTATGATAATTTTCCGACATTTGTAGTTATGGGTGAAGGAGAAAAAGCAGTAAGGGATATCGTTAATGGCGCTTATGAAAAGAAAGATGTGACGCAAATAGTATTGGCCGGTAAAAATCAGATATTAGATATGCTTCCCTTTCCTGACTGGAAAACAGCAAATTTAAAAGACTACTTTGGAAGCCCTATGTCGCATGGTTATAGAAAGCACGAAAGATTTGCTCCGGTGCAGACTTCGCGGGGATGTACCGCGATGTGCGTTTTTTGTTCTGCCCATAAAGTATATGGAAGGAAATTCAGGGCAAGGTCTGCTGCCGATGTAATTATGGAACTTATAAATTTAAAGACTAATTATGATATTCAGGAGATAATGTTCGAGGATGATAATTTGACTCTTGATCCTAAAAGAGCAGAGCAGATTTTTTATATGATGACAGACGAAAAACTTAATTTTAAGTGGGATACTCCTAATGGCATAGCGATATGGACTCTTTCAGAAAGGCTGATAGATAAGATGGTGGAGAGCGGTTGTCATACGATAAATTTTCCTTTGGAGTCTGGTAGTCAAAGAGTATTAAGAGAAGTAATCAGAAAGCCTATCAATCTGAAA
>Ga0180008_1000998_pt1 | contig 19559 bp, 24 predicted proteins | sample MM_PW_MetaG_FD_121121 | JGI IMG/M metagenome (GOLD analysis project Ga0180008, IMG submission 121121) | Groundwater microbial communities from the Aspo Hard Rock Laboratory (HRL) deep subsurface site, Sweden - MM_PW_MetaG | ecosystem: Environmental > Aquatic > Deep subsurface > Groundwater...
CACCTGCACCTGCACCTGCCCCTGAACCTGCACCTGAACCAGCACCAGAGGATCTTGCACCTGTTCCTGAACATGCTAAGAAAAAAGCTGTTCAGAATCAAGACCCGCCCCCTAAGCCCGCTCCAGCACCTGCAAAAGAAGCTGCTGCCCCTGCTCAAAGATCTGTTGCCGTTCATACACCACCTTATGAAGTCGCTCCTGGTACTGAGGAAGTAGAGCAGGAAGATATTTCCTTTCCACGTATCAAATTACTTCAGAAGACTTCTACAGAAGTAGAAGATGGGAATTTAGAGGCTGGTGTTTTCCTGAATTCACAAACAGGAGATTCTTCTAAAACACTGCAGTTCATTCCTATCTGTCTGCATAAAACACGTGTTCTATTTGATAAAGACGCACCTAAAGAGCCGCCAAGATGCTTTAGCTTGGATAGAACTAAGGGGACTGACTGCGACTGCGGCTGTAATTCATTGTGTAAGAAATGCTCTTATGCAATTGGATTTAATTCAGATTGCTCTTTAACCTATAACTATCCGTCTTTAATACCAGGTCAGGCAGAACAGCATACTTACCCTGTATTAATTTCTATGGTTAAAGGCTCGACATCTGCAGCGCAGAAATTAAATTTATTTGCAAAGTCAGATACTAAGCGAAGGCCGTTCTGGGCGAATGTTTGGGAGCTTGGATCTAAAAGTAAAAAGTATACTAAAGGGCTTGCTTTTATACAAACTGTTCAATGGGTCAGGGAGGCAACGGAAGAAGAGCAGTTGCTTGCTGAGTCAATTTATAAGACAGGTCTTTCAAGTAAGACTATTTTTGAAGAAAATGGTGATGAATCACTGGCAGACGCCCCCTTTTAAGGGGGCGTTGTTTTTTCTGAAGGAGAAAAAACCCGCTTGACATTTGCTATTTTTATGTGGTATAGTATTAAATGAGATACCCTACCCTTTCTTCCATATGAGAAAAAGTATATAAATAGAAGGTTTTTTCCCTTTATCTATTTATACAAAAAAAACTCCCTATAAGAGGTATTTTTTTAAGGATTTTTCCAGAGGTGTGAAGTGGAGAGAAAAGAGGGTTTTTACTCTTTTTTATAGAAGCATTTCGTATGCAGTAAGCATGGGAGATGCTTCTGTTATTTTGGGGCACAGAAAAGGAACGATTGACATGAAATTAACATCTAATATTCAAAAGAGATTTTGTTATGTCTACGGGCATTATCAAAAGAAAGACGGCAGGCCAAGCTTATGGAAAAGAGTAAAAGTACCTGAAGAGGTGGAAGCGTTAAGGAAGAAGGCCTCTAATTACAATGTTTTTGCTACAGTACAGCAGTATTCATCTCCTGAGAAGAAAGAGGGGGAGCTTCAATATGCGCCATTATATTTTGATTTAGATAAGAATGATAAGTATGGATTTGATTATGCAAAGGAGGATTGTAATAAATTAATTCATTATTTTACAATGAATTTTGATTTACCAAAAGAATGTATTAGAACTTTTTTCTCTGGCAACAAAGGATTTCATGTATATATTAATCCAGAGATATTAGGAGTTCAGCCGCATTCTAAGATAGCGTATGTGTTTAAAAGGATAGCGCTTTATTTAAAGAGTTTATTGGAATTGAAAACACTTGATACTAAATCTATTTATTCTATAACAAGACAAATGCGTCTTACAGACAGTATTCATCATAAGAGCGGTTTATTTAAGGTTGAGCTTTTCCATTTTGAAATAGACTTTACTGAAGAGAAGATTCGGGCTCTTGCTCAGCAGCCTCGTGGTGAGTTATATGATGAAGAAGCGTTAGAGGGTTTACTTCCAAGTGAATCTGCGCAGAAGTGGTATAACGGTTTTATAGATATTTATAACAAGCAGGAGTTACTTGAGCGTTTAAAGCCGCACAGGCCTATTAAGCAGCTTACTGGCTATCCTGCTTGTGTAACTGATTTAATAGATAATCATATTAGAGTTTCAGGATCCCGGAATTTAGCGACTTTATGTTTATCTTGTTTTTTTAAAGATCAGGGTTTGCCTGGCAGGCAAGCTGTAAAGATTATTAAAGAGTGGGCATTGAAAATTCCTAAAGAGTTTACCTCAACTACAGATAAAAATAAGCTGATAGCAGGCACTGCTTCTTGTGTAAAGGCTATTTATGACTCAAAGACGTATCATTTTGTATGTTCTGTAATGAGGTCTTTGGGAGATATAGCTTGTGATCATGATGATTGTAAATTCACGACTAAAGAAGATCAAGCTCCTGAGAAGATAGTGGACGTACATTTATCAGAAGCGAGCAAGGCTGCTTTTATCGGCACTAAGTTAAGAACGAGTACAATTGTAGTTGGAAAGGATACTTCTCCTTATATTATTCCTGCTAAGATAAGGATTGAATGCCGGCCTTCCATTCAGGAGAAGAGTTCTTGTGGTATATGTGTTATGAAAGACAGGGGCGGCAAGTATGAATTTAGCATTAAATCTCAAGATCCTGCTATTGTTGAGATGACACAATGTTCTAATACGCAGCAGCTTGGAATAATAAAGCGTATAGTAGGCATTACAAATTGTAAAAGAGGAGCGCAGGTAACTACATTGGAGTATATGAATATAGAAGAGGTGGAGCTTATACCTGAGATCGATTATCATATTGATCGCCCTGATGAAGCGAGTGATTATGTTACCAGGAAGGGTTTTTTTGGCGGCCATGGTATTAAACTGAATGAGCCCCAGGAGATTACTTGTTATACGATTCCTGATCCACGCAATCAGCATTCTATTCATTTGTTTTCTAGTTATAAGTCTGCAGAGACCTCATTGAGTTCTTTTAAGATGACTAATAAGTTATATAAGGATTTATCAGTGTTTAAGATGGATATTAATGGTTTTGATAATCAGAAAGATGCTGTTGCTGCGAAGTTAGATGAGATTCATAATGATTTAGAGAGGAACATTCATCATATATGGCAGAGGCGTGATATGTTTATTGCCATGGATTTAGTGTACCATTCAGCCCTGAAGTTTAAGTTTAGGGGTGATTTAGTAGAGAAAGGGTGGACTGAGTGCTTGATCATAGGAGACAGCGGTACGGGTAAATCTGATGGGTTTAAAAGGATTAAGAATCATTACTCCCTTGGAGCGCGTGTTTCTGGGGAAGGGGCACGGCGGACGGGGCTTGCCTGGACATGGCAGCAGACTGCTCAGAGATGGTTTGTCAGGTTTGGGACATTAGTACAGAATGACAGAAGGCTAGTGGCTTTAGATGAGGCAAGTGGGATTGAGGATGAGGAGTTATCGAAATTAACTGATTTAAGATCTACTGGCATTGCTGATGCTACAGGAGGTCCGATACCTGCGAAGGCTAATGCGAGAACACGGATCATATGGCTGTCTAATGCGCGGAATGGGCAGCCTATAAGTTCTTTTACACAAGGGGTACTGGCTATACCCCAGTTATTTCGGCGGACTGAGGATGTTCGCAGGCTGGATTTTGCTATGGCAGTACGGTCTGAGGACATTGATGATGTAGTTATTAATCGGAATCCGTTACAATTAGAGCAGATCCCGCATGTATACACATCTTATTTATGCAGGAATTTGATATTATGGGCATGGACACGGGGCGTTAAGGATATAATATTTGACAAAGATGCAGAGGATATTATTGCTTATTATGCGTCTTTATTATCGTCAAAGTATAGTTCTATTATTCCTTTGGTTGAGCCGTCTGTGCAAAGGAACAAGCTTTCACGGCTGGGTGTGGCTTTAGCACAGAGGTTATTTTCTACTGAGGATGGTTTTTCAGTAAGGATCAGGAAGAGTTATATTGATTTTATTTATGAGTTTTTAACCAGGATATATGATAGTGATGCTTTAGCGTACAGGTTATTTTCAAAGAGGAATGTTAAGAAGGTTGATCTGGACAGTTTTGCATATGCGAATATTGGAAAGAGTTTTGACATTATTCCTGATAATGAGACATTAATGGATATATTATTATCATTAGGTTTTTTTAGGAAGAGTCATTTAATGGATTGTGTTGGTTATGACAAAGAGCAAGCGAAGACGACTGTTTTATCTTTATTGAAATCTGGCATAATAGGGCCTCATTCTAAGGGGTTTAAAGTGACTCCTGTGGGCAGTACTTTTCTACGAAATCGTAGTAGGGAAATAGAGAAGGGGCATGGCGATTTATCATAATTCACCTGAACTCTTTTTAGAAAGGCTATTCAGGTGAATTTTTTTTTACTTCAGTGTATATGTAACTTTTGTTTAAAATAAAAGAGTTATGAAAATCGAAAAACATTTTTGGTATTTGGTGTAGTTTTTTTGGATTCAGGTGAAAAAAAATGAGGTAGTCCAACCCCCTTGTTTTTGTGCTAAAATGAAAAGTTTTACTCACCTGAATACTACTTTTTTGGTTAGTTTTTATTTTCGCATAAAAAAACAATTTTATATAACACATTTATTATTAAGGAATTATACATATTACAGAAAAAGTTTATTTTTTTCGTTAAAAAAAAAAGAGTTCAGGTGAGTAAAAGTGAGAAAACAGGGTTGTAAAAATATCATAATTTAGGCCAAAAATTGACGAAAAACACTTTTCGTTTTTCACCTGAATTTACAAAAATGTAAAAGATTTGGCGGAAATTTTTTCACCTGAATCCAAAAAAATAACTAACTTTCGTTGTTTACAAAACGCTACTTTGCATTCCGAATTGAAAAATCAGGATATATCGTTTTTATAACTTATTTATTTTCAATATGTTATAACTTTTATAGAGGCTGGCAAATAAAAAAAAACACTACATCTTGTTTATTCTCAATAAGTTATGTTAAATTTCACATATTCAGTTATGTACAACTTTTCGCGCACCTAGCTTATTTGCTGGGCTGAGGATTTTTTATTAAAAAAACGCGAAAGGTAGACACACCCTTATTTTTGAAAAAGTTTTTTGCAAACGCCTTTTTTAGCCTGAATAGAAAACGAAAAAAATTTGTGGTAATACCCCTAATTTTGATAGACAAAAAAAATAATTCTTGATTTTTCACCTGAACTAAATATAATAAAAACAATAAATAAGGGGGATTTATGCAACTCTTAGAAGGCATGGAATATTCTGATTTTACTCGAATGAATAGAAAATTTGACAGTTTGCCAAAAGTGGATTTGTTAATAAACGTATTAATGCAAGTAGGCCCCATCCCCTTAAAAGTAAAAATGATTGCAAAACTACTTACTTATAATAGTAATGAATTTCGCCGTGTTATGTATAGATTAAGAACAAATTGTATTCTTCATTATTCAAAAGGACTGTATTCCCTTACACTGCCAGGCTATCAATTTATTAAAACTAAAAGTAATTACATTCAAAAAGAAAAAAAAGAAAAAGTTATATTTACCGTTCATATGCTTAAACAACACAATCAATTTAATCATTTATTTTTAAATGACACATGTTATATTAACGTTCCTGATTTTATTGCTGAATTTTATGAAACACAAAAAAAGTATGGAAAAGGAATGCCTTTTACCTTAACTGGAAAAACAAAAGAATATACCTTGCAACAACAAAAGAATATTTTAAAATATTATTATCAAATGAAGATGATTCCAAAAACAATTAGAATGGCTATACCAGCAAGTAAAGGCTCTTGCGGTTACTATAATAGGAAAGAAATATTTCTCTTTATTTCTTTAATTATATTCTTTAAAATGGGGAATCGTTCTTTATTTAGAGTAAAGGATATCCTTAACATGAGGGTTTATGCTATGAAAAACAGTTCTTATCTTGATCCCAGAAGCGAGCTGCATGAAGATCATGAGCTATGGAATGCCGTATTAAAAATAGCTGATAGAGACACAGAAGATCCTATGTTCTATGGCCTAATGTCAGGGCTCAGGATAGGAGGAAGCACTCTTAAAGTAGGGGAGAAAAGCTTGGAGTTTGCTTTTGGACCGGACTTTGATGACTTATGGAAGATGAAGATCAAAAGTCGATGGATTGCCCCTAGAAAAGATAAGATCAAGAATATATTTAATCAAGTGTACAAAGAGGTTACTGAATCCCCTTCTGTTTTAACTTAATAAACATATATTATTTATATAACTATAATTACTGCAACATGTTATATCAATTAAATTTTCTTGACACATATGGAAAGGTGTGGTATACTTAGTAATACAGTGGAAACAAGTGTGTCAGTGTGTCAAGGGAGTTATTATGAAGCAATTACAGAAAATAAAAATAGGTACAAGGGTTAATCCTATAGTCTATTCAGCAGTGAAGCAGATCGCTCACGCAAAGTGCTGGTCTATCTCTAAACTCAGTGAAGTTGCTATTGAGTTGTATATCGATCTTGAACTGTACAATCAACCGATTGCTTTAGAAGATTTTGATAAAGATGATAGTGCAGTAGTAGTTAAACCTTTTGTTGGAAGTGACCAATAAATAAAAAAGGAGGAGTACCATGGCACAGCTGCATGAATTATTAGCTGTTGAAGGAGATTTAAAAGGAGAGAAGGAAAAAATACGCGACGAAGCTATTCATACTTTTTCAAAAAAGCCTGCACATTTCTTAGGATTACTTAAGAAATTAGAGATGTATTCTGATTCAAGAAAGAACGAAGAGGGGGAAGAGCGGCTTGAGCTTGTTACTACGGTAAAAGATAAGCTGGCATACCTATCAACCTCTTTTATTAGATTCTGGGATGCCAAACTGCAAAAAGAGTCCGCTAATCAACGTGCAAAAGCTGACATTATCGTTGATGAAAAAGTATTTTTAAAAGATGTGCCTGTTACGTTTCTCCTAGCAATGGAAGAAGAGCTTAAGCAATTACGTAAAGTGTATTCCTCAATTCCTACCTTAGCCCCAGGTTTTTCATGGGTTAAAGATGATGCATTAGGTAAGGATATATATAAAAACGAACATGTTGTTATAAAACAAAAAACAGAAAAGACTGTCGCCCATAAGATTTTGGTTCCTGCTTCTAAAGAACATCCAGCACAGGTAGAGAAATGGACTGAAGATAAGGCCATTGGCCGTTATGTTACTGAAGATTGGTCTGGCATGATCTCTTCTACAGAAAAGTCAATTCTACTGGGTAAAGTTGATAATATCTTACGTGCTATCAAAAAAGCCAGACAGCGCGCTAACAACGAAGAGATAACTAAAATTGAAGTTGGTAAGGTTATATTTGATTATATCAATAGTTAAAAGAATTGGGTTAAACTTATATTTATTTTTATTTTAATTCCAGTATACTGGAGTAGTTTACTACCTATCTTTTATTATTATTGTAGTGACCCACAAACTTATACTTACACGATAATTCGGTATATGGTATTTAATTCAAACTAAACTCAAGGTTGAAGGTTCGAGCCCTTTCACCACCTCCAGACATAATATATAAATACAACATAATGGTGGTGTAGCTCAATGGAAGAGCATGAGGATTTATACTGAAATTAAATACTCATAAAATGAATTAAGGTGACTTCTTTCTTAAGAAGAAAGACATGATTACTTATATTGTCATTCAACAATAAAGTAAATAAGCGGGCGGTAGCTGGGAATGCGCCGCCCGCTATTAAAAAATCACTTCTTGCACAAGAAGTTTAATATACTTATACACGCTGGAGTAGCTCAGTTGGCAGAGCAAGGGTTTTGTAAACCCTTAGTCGAGGGTTCGATTCCTTCCTCCAGCTCCAAAGAAAAAGGAGAATTAATAATGACTATAAAAGAGTTAAATACTTGGTTAAATTTTGAGATTTATAGAAAACAGATGGTACTTAGAAATAGGCCGCTTGTTCCTTTATCGTTTAAAGCGAAACTTCTTTTTTTATTTAATAACACATATCCTAAACTTGGTAATATTGTTTTTAATTCAATATTAGAATATGAAATAAAAATATTACAACAAGTAAAAAAAATATTGGTATAGATATTGTTTGTATTGTGTAACCATAATAAAACAGAAAAATTATTAAGAAGTATAGAGAGCAAACTTGATTCAATTAATTGTTTACTAATTAAAAGTGGAGAATAAAGGAGATGGTACTATGACAAGGAAAACTGTTAATGAAGTATTGATTTTAATGAAAGCAATTAGAGCCCGCCTGAATGAGCTGCAATCCCTGCGCTCTCAAGTTTCTACGCGTGATACACATTTCTATGGAGACCAAAGTAAAAATATAAAAGAACCGCAATATGATGTTAAACTTGTTGATAAGAAGATCGTTGAGTTAGCAAATTTCCTGCTGCTTGCTGATTCTGCAATTAAGAATTCTAATGCCGTAACTCACGTATCAATTGATATTAATATAGACAGCCTGCTTAAGCCTCTAGAATAATATAACTAGATTAATCATTAGGAAAGGTGGTTAGTTTAAAATGGTGTGTGGGACTTCTATTTTGAGTATGGCACAAAATAGAAATAAAGAGGCACATAAAAAAATAGTGTCTGCTAGGGGCTTAGGTAGTAAAAAGAAAGAGTGAAAAGATCGACCTAGCCATGTTAGCGCTTACCAGCGCATTCCGGGCTGTTGTTCTGGGTATTTACTAAAATTATAATTGTTGTGGTTTGTTAATCCAGAATTCAATCCCGATAAAATTGTTGTCCTTGGTTGTTGTACTATGCTAAGTTTATCTTTTTGTTCTTTCTGCTGTCTTTAAAATAAGGAGATGTAATTATGGCTACAAGAAAAGTTACTTTTAAAAAGAAAGCTGCTTCTAAAAAGAAGTCGTTGGTTAATTTTGTGCTTGATGAAACAGGGTCAATGCAAATTTGTAAAGAAGCAACGATCTCTGGATTTAATGAATATATTAAATCATTACAATCTCAGAAAGGGGGCGCTGTTGATTTTACCTTAACGAAATTCAATAGCATTAAAATAGATGTAGTACATAAAGCTGTACCCCTCTCTAAAGTCTGTAAGATAAATGCTGATACATATCTGCCGGATATGATGACCCCTTTATATGATGCTATTGCTGCCGCAATTAATGCTGCAGATACAAAAAAATATAAGAAAATATTGTGTGTTATTATGACAGATGGAGAGGAGAATGCTTCAAAAGAATATACGCGGGATAAGATTTTTAATTTAATTAAGGAAAAAGAAAAGGAAAACTGGACTTTTGTGTACCTAGGAGCTAATCAGGATTCATGGGAGGTAGGTCAGGCCATTGGTTTAAAAAAAGGCAATGTAATAAATTATGATGTAGGCAAGACTGAAAAGACTTATCATCATATGAGTAACGGTTCTGCAAAATTTTTAAACAGCAATGCTTCTAACACCGGTTCATTTTTTGCTGATGCTCATATTAAAGAAGAGGATATAAAGTAACTATAAGGAGATGTGATTATGCCTGAAGCACGTTCAAAAATAGAGGAGTTTCTTAATCCTATAGAGTTTATTGATGTAGATTTTACCTGTAAAAAAGGCCATGTGTTTAAAACAGGGTTTCATATTAATACAGAAAAAGATTATGCTGAATGCCCTGGGTGTGGTGAGATCATTAATGTTTGCGTTCAAGATGGTAAGCTCATTTTACTGGATAAAGTCAGTAAAGAAGACGTACAGAAACTTCTTATTACTAAATATAAAAGTAAAAGTGGTGATATTATTTATGTGCTCTCCGGCAGCAGCACTTATAAATATCCTGTTGAATTATCATCATGTGATAAAGAAATCATGACTTTTCAAGATCTGTTTGGAAAGATCATAGGAGAATTTGCTCATGAATAAATTTAAATGCCCGCATGACGCTCATGAAAAAACAATAAAAGTAATGAAAAATAATAAAGAAACTGATATAATATGGCAGAAAGAGTATGTAATCTCTGATGAGATTAAACAGAAATTAACTATGGTTGTTTGCGCTCGATGCGGTACTCCACATATTTTTTCAGAGGAACTACCTGTATGAGCTGTGACTGTGATCTATGTAAAAGAGAAAGAAAGACAACTTTATATTATGAGGATGATAAAATATGGGTTGTTGAATGTGAATCATGTCATGTGCCCATGGCTGTATGGAAAGAACATAAAAGTTCATTGGCTATTATGGAAAGCGAATATATTGTGCGCATGGCATTAGAAAGAATTCCTATTAAAATGAGCGGTTATAAAGTCGATCCTGTTATGAGGAACATACCTGAACATGTTCATGTGCATTTTCGATAAGGAGCAGATATGAATGGTGATATAGAATATACGCCGCAAATAGATCAGCAAGAAACACAAAAACATTTTTCTGATAAAGAACGGGAGGAAGCAGCAGATACTCTTTCCCGATTATTTTTAAAAATGTTTGTAAAATCAATTGAAAACACAACAGTCAGAGAGATATTGCATAAACTTATTGATCTGCAGGATGCAATAGAGCATGAAAAAGTAGAGATTGATATACTGTCAATAAACAAAGAAGTTATTGATAAAAACATTGCCTGTCTTAAAGCCAAATTAGACCAGGAAGAAGCTCGACATAATGAAGATTCAATGTAAAGAGTGTGCTTCATACTCTTCTTATAATAAATTGTGTATTAGAAAAAAACTCACTACACACGCTGGTAAGAAAAGAAACTGTACTTTGTTTGTTTCATTACAAGGGATTACTGTGCCTCAAGAAAAAAGCCCACCGACATACGTTATAAAGCATACTCCTTCTGTAAAAGAATACAAAAAAACTATTCGCTCCGCCACACCAGCCCCGGTGAGTACACCTCAGCTTGACACAACTTCTCACGGGGCTGGCTCCTCTCCAATGTTTTCTGGAGATCAGCCAATACAGACAAAGAAGAAAAGGACAGTACGTGATTTCCTTCACCGTTTATGGAGAGGCAGTTCCTAAAGCAAGGGCTAGGGTTGCTTTTGTACACGGAAAAACCTTTGCTTATACGCCAAAAAAAACAAAAGTGTGGGAAGAACAGGTCTACTATACTGCTTTAGAACATCGGCCTGATACATTGCTCGATGGGCCATTATTTATATACCTTACCTTTTATCTTCTTAAACCAAAAAGTGCCATTCGGAAACGTCTCTATCCTGATAAAAAACCTGATGCGGACAATATGGTGAAGGCTATCATCGATAGTTTGGAAAAAGTTATTTTTACTAATGACAGCAGAATATGTGATTTAGTTATAAAAAAACGATGGGGCAATCCACCAAGAGTTGAAATAATAATAGGAGAATTACCATGAATATAGCAGTTATAGGCGCGGGGCACGTGGGTTTAGTTACAGCAGCTTGTTTTGCAAGTAAAGGACATATGGTATGGTGTATTGATAATGACAAGAGGAAGATTGATTTAGCTCGGCAGGGTAAGGCATCTTTTTTTGAGCCGGGCTTATCTGAATTAATTAGAAAAGTAGTGAAGGAGAATAAGCTGCATTTTGAGTATACAATAGAGAAAGGCATTAGTAATGCTGTTGTAGTGTTTATTGCTGTTGGTACACCCACAAAAAAGGATGGCCGTGCTGAATTATGTTATGTGGAGAAGGTTGCTGAGGAGATTGCTTTAAGTTTAAGAAGTTATAAGTTAATTGTAGAGAAGAGTACTGTACCTGCTTCTACTGGGCAATGGATTAAGAAGATCATTAATACGTATAAGACTAAAGAAGCGGAGTTTGATATTGCTTCGAACCCTGAGTTTTTAAAAGAAGGTAATGCTCTTATTGATAGTTTATCACCAGACAGGATTGTCATTGGCACAGAGACAGATAGAGCAAAGAAGGTTATGGCACAGCTTTATCTTGATTTCGATGCTCCTAAGATTTTCACAAGCATAGAGAGTGCTGAGTTGATTAAGCATGCTTCTAATTCTTTTCTGGCAATGAAGATTTCATTTATTAACGCTGTTGCGGATATTTGTGAGAGTGTTGGTGGTGATATTAATGAAGTTGCAGACGGTATGGGGTATGATAGAAGAATTGGCAGAGAGTTTCTGCAAGCTGGCCTGGGGTGGGGCGGTTCGTGCTTCGGAAAAGACTTAGATGCTTTTTATAATTTAGCAGAGCAATATCACTCTTCTTTTGATTTACTGCAGGAAGTGAAATACATTAATGAAATACGCGCCGGGCAGTTTGTTGAAAAGATCAAAAAAGAGCTATGGACTTTAGAAGGTAAACAGATAGGTATTTTAGGGCTGTCTTTTAAACCCGGTACAGATGATGTTAGGGATGCTGTTTCTTTTAAGATAATCTCTTTGTTGCAAAATGAAAATGTATTCATTAAGTGGTATGACCCCCAAGCTGACTACCCTCTTTTAGGAACAAAAAGCAAAAATCCCTATGATGCTGCAAAAGGCAGCCATTGTCTTTGTATTGTTACAGAATGGGATGAGTTCAGAACATTGGATTTAGTGAAGATAAAGTCATTAATGAAGCTGCCTATTATTATTGACGGCAGGAACATGTTTCATCCTGAAGACGTTAGAAAGCATGGGTTTACTTACGTTAGCATGGGGAGGAAATAAAATACTATACTTATGCAAATTGAAAATATATGGACTAAGATATTTCCTATAATTTTAATAGTCTTGGATTTATGCTCTTCTTTGGTGTATGCCTGTAATGGAGACATTAGAAGGTGTGTCTACTGGCTGGCGGCGGCAGTACTTACAATAACGGTAACGTTTTAGGAAATAGGAGAGATGGGAAATGGCCTTAATAAAACCTATGGTCAGCAGCAAAAGCAATGAGTGGAGTACTCCGCAAAAGTTCTTTGACTTTTTAAATAATGAATTTCACTTTACATTAGACCCCTGTGCAACACATGAAAACGCTAAATGCGAAAAATATTACACAATAGAAGATGATGGGTTAAGTAAGGACTGGGGGAAGGAAAGAGTTTTTGTCAACCCACCTTACGGCGGGCATACGCGAAAATGGTTAGAAAAAGGTTTGATTTCAGCAAGAGAAGGAGCAACAGTGGTTTTTTTGATTGTTTCTTCAACTGATAGAAGTTACTGGCATGACATTATTTACAAAGAAGCACAAGAAATAAGATTTTTAAGAGGAAGGATAAAATTCGGCGGTAAAAAAACTACTGCTCCGTTTGCAAGCGCGATCGTAGTTTTCAGGCCTGATTTTATGTCTTTGAAAATAACTTTTGTTGACTATCGAAAAGAACACCAGTGATTACTCCGTCAGCTAAAACAGGTGGTCTTCTGCTATACTTTCTATAAAGGAGATAATATTATGGATAAAATATGGTATTATTATCTACATACTAATGGTGATTTAATTGGCAAAAATCCTATTGTTGTTGAATCAGACTCAGAATATTTTAATAGCCCTTTTGTAAAGCATGTATGGAGACTTGACCTCACTGATCGAATGTCTCTTATTTCTTTTCTTATTGAAGCGAAACAGCTTGGTGCTTCTTCAGATCGGTTAAAAGACATAGCATTAACTAATAAAGTTACAGATAAAGATTACGACTGTTATGCTAAAATTAAAAGTGGAGAAGATAGAAACAAGGTTATAGAGGACATTTACGGCTCATGATTAAAACTATTACCTGGGTATTGCCCAGGCCAAGTAAAAGTAAATATAAGGGCAGCTTTCCACTTCATTTCGAGAAAAAGTTATGGAAAGAATTGAGTTGTCCTAAAAAAGTGTTACACCCGTTTGGCGGAAAAGCAGAGATAGGGGAGAGAGTTGACTTAAATTCAGAAGTAAACCCTAATTATATTGGGGATGCGCACAACCTTGATTTTATAGAAGACAGTACCTACGATTTAGTAATAGTAGACCCTCCTTATAATGATGAACAGGCACATAAATTATATAAAACTCCAAAGTTGAAATATAAAAAATATATAAGTGAGGCAGTAAGAGTTTGCAAAGCAGGCGGTTATATTGCCATGTATCATTGGGTTATGACCCCTCGTCCAGAAGGAACAAAATATTTTATGAGGATAGTAGTATTAACTAGAGTTTGGCATAGACCAAGAGTATGCTGTATTTTTCAAAAAGATATAGATTAATTTCTTTTTTGCCGTAAAAAGGAAATCCCTGAATTCAATGTTTAGAACTCAAGGATCTCCTTAGCCCGAAAGAATGTATGGAGGAGTATACGGGCTTTATTGTATCTTTGCTTTCGCAACTTCTTGAATATATAAATCACTCAAAAAGTACCCGTCTTTTTCTGCAGCTAAAGTGTGCCCCTCTTGTGTAATAACAGCCCCTTTATTAATCCGAAATATATCAGATTTTTCAATTGGGTGTATTATTACATATCTATTACAGCCGATTAAGCTCATCAAAACCAGCAGTAATAGAGCTAGGATCGTTTTCTTTAATACCATTTTTTATCTTCTCGACAATTTCTTTTTTAGCTTTTTTATTTCCTTTGTCTTTTTCAAGCCAAATGGAAACAATTACAAGAATTAATTTTAAAACCGCCCAGATTTTTGTACTCATGCATCATCTCTCTTTAGTTTCTTCGCTACATCATATAACCCTGTTGACGTGCCTCCAATGGCTATGCCAGCAAGAACAGCTTGAATAACACTTACCCCTTCCGGTGTAACGCCAAGCTTATACATTGAAAGGCCGCCTATAATTCCTAACGCAAAAGCAACTAAAGGGGCTTCTTTATTACCAATAAACTTTAACTTCTTAATTAACTGAACTAGAAAAGGAATTACAACAGCCAGCATACCGCTTGTTCCAAAAATATCCATAATCTAAGTCACCTCCCCTCCTCCTTGTTCTTTCTTGAGCTTGAGTAACAGGTCTTTCTTTCTTTGCTTTTGGAGTCGTCTTATTAGATACAAATAAACCTTTTTAGATAAAAGAAAATCATTACGGTTTTTCATAACTAATACTCGTATAATAAGTTACTTTATCTAACTAAACGTTTTATAAAAGAACCTATTAGTCTTAACCATGGGAATTTAGTTAATAGGGGCACTGGCTTTCCTCTGAGTCGTTTGGTAATTTCATTACCGTATTTTTTCATCTGGGTAGAGTCTATTTCATAATGCTTATCAGCAGTATCATGCTGAGCAGGGTCTATAATATCTCCTTCTCTATCAACCAGCCACATATGCCGGCTGCCTTTGTACCATCCCCTCATGATTTTGCCTGGAAAGATGTTATCATCAATAGCAAGTTCCTGGGTAACTTCTACCTTTCCTTGACAGTTAAGATGAGAGTAAGCATCACTCATCCAGACAACGCCTGCTATTTTTGCTAACTTAATTGAATCAGGATGTTTTTCTTTTGTCATAATAAATATACATATGCAGTTTTAGTATCTGCGTTAATATCTTCTCGTGCTATAGCACGCGTATAATTATGCTGTATTGTATCAGCTTGTTTTTCTAAATATCCTGCTTTAACAGAAGAGCACAAATAATCACCGTTTTTAATTGTGCCGGCATCAACAGTCACCCAAGCCCCTGTTAATGGCTGCTTGTCATGCTCATCATAACTATCTCCAAGGCAGGCAATAGAATACGCGAAATCTTCCGGCTGTGCTGGCTGTCCATCAGAAATCCTAATGATTTCATTTGTTTCTTTTTTAACTATTTCTTTATCTATAGAAGTTTTATATAATTTTCCGTTTTCTGTATTTAATTTTATATCTTGTTTTAATTTCTTATAAAATTTACCAGTATTAATTTTTTTTACTTTTGGAATTTTTACATCGTGATAAATAACTTTATCTTCATTTCTATCAAGTAAATATTTTTTTTGTATTGTATAACCATTATCTTTTTCTGTTGTTTCTTCGCATGTTTCAAAAGCGTTTTCGGGAGGTACTTCTATTGCTTTTAGTCCTGAATTTTGAATAAAATCAATAGTTTTATATTTAACAAATTTAGTACAAAAGCTATCTTGAAAATTAGTTATACCCCAGAATATACCGCTAGCCGCTTGATCTTGTTTTTTACTAACACGATATATTTTTCTATCAACTAATTTTACTAACTCCCCTTTTTCTAAGTCTAAATCACCAAGCTGATAATAATGCTTACCCGTAAATGTTACCGTAATAGCGCCATTACCAATATACATTGTTGTTGAACCAGCACCGGAAGAAGCATCATCAAACTCGTTATTTGTACTATCAGCGCCAATCATTACTCCTTGAGCAGTAACAACATGCTGATCAGTTTTTACTGTTAATGCCGCTGTATTATTAGATTGAATAATAAAAGGATGATTACTCATTCCTCCTGCATAACTATTACTATCATCTGAATATAACCTTGCTTGTACTGTATTTGTACTATCTTCAATTACAAGACTTGGTGAACTAGCCGCAACTAAGTGTAGTGGATATCCTGGCGTTGCTGTGCCAAAACCAATACTTCCATCATTATGTAAAACAAGCTGATTGGTATTCTCAGCAGTATCACTACAAGTAGAAAAAAGCATATTAGTCGGTACTTTTGTGCTTGCCGCCCCATCCTGTATGAACCTAATATAACCACCGCCGTCAAAATTACTACCGTTATCAACTCCTTGAACTTGAAGTTGGCCAAGCGCGTCAGTATCATCTGTTTGCGCTTTTGTGCCAATAGTATTTGAGTCTGACTTCCTCATGGACAAAATATTTTGATACCCAGCAACGGTACCATAGGTATCTAAATTAATAGTATTATTATCGGCAGATTGAAGGACATTAAAGTTACCCCCAAAGCTACCCGCCACCCAATCTCCAACGCAAATGCCAACTTGTCTAGTAGTGGCATCAGTATGAAACAGGTGCGTTCTTTGAGGATCACCCCCACTAATGGTAAAATCAATATCGTTGTTGTCTTTATTAAAAACAATCTCGCCCTGCCCAACGGCATCTTTATCACCGCGCATCATTAAAAAAGAATCAAGTGCGGGAGTGCCGTCATCATGCATTATTTTTATTTCGAATTTTCCAGCCTCATCTCCATCAGCTGTTTCTTCTATGCTGCCAATTATTTGAACTACTTCAGTTTGCGTCCCCCCAGAATCACTTGCATCAAAAACAATTGTCCCTATGACGTCTGCATCAGCAGGAGTTGCCCGATCACTTCTAAATTCTAAGGATGGCCCTGTTGCGTCATCTGTTGTATTTTCAAGCAATAGTCGTGGTTTTGCTGAGGTCGCACTTGTTATATGCAATTGTTCTGTTGGAGCTGCTGTACCCATTCCTATTGCGCCATCATTATGTAATACGAATTGATTTGTATTTTCAGCAGTATCACTATAAGTAGAAAAAAGCATATTAGTCGGGACTTTCGTACTTGCTGCCCCATCCTGTATAAACCTAATATAACCACCGTAGTCAAAATTACTGCCGCTGTCAACCCCGTAAGCTTGAATTTGACCAAGATTGTGTCCATCATCAGTTTGCGCTTTTGTGCCGATGGTGTTTGAATCAGACTTCCGCATGACAAGGTTGCTACAATACCCCGCGGTGGCAGCATACGTGTCATGATATATCCAGTTATTATCACCGCTTTGGAGCACATTCCAATTCCCTGAGAAACTGCCGGCAACCCAATCTCCGTCACAAACACCAGCGCTTCTAGTAGTGGCATCAATATGAAACATGTGCGTTCTTTGAGGATCAGCAGCACTAATGGTAAAATCAATATCTTTGTTGTCTTTATTAAAAACAATCTCGCCCTGCCCAACACTGCCGTTATAGCCATTAATATTAAACATATTACTTAACGTGCTATCAACCATAACCCGCATAGTGATCTCACCACCAGCATCAGTAGAAGTTATGTCAGAACTGTAGAACTTTATATGCGCAAATTCTATTGCTGCATTTGCAGAATCTCTACCTTCAGCGTAAATAGTACCTAAATTATCATCATCACCGGAAGAAGGTGTGCTTTTTGAAAAACGGAATAACGCCCCATTGGCATCCGCATTAGAATTAGATAACGTAAACAATGGACGAGTGCTTGTCGCACTAGCAAGTGAAAAAAGATCCATTGTCACAGACGTATTCGCAGTCTTTCTACCGGTAGTAGTTTCATAAACAACTATTCTATTTGCCATGATCCAGTCACCTCTCTTATTGTATTTCTATGAATTCAGTCTCCACCCCAAGTATAATTTTCACCGTGCCGCCAACTCCAGACCCGGCAGCATGCGCTCTGCCTACTCTTTGTACAATATTACCGCTTGCACTCGGAGCAGCATTACTTACTCTGCCAGTAGAGCCAGTCGCTAACCAAAGCTCATCTCCTGCAGAGACCGTTTGATCTCCTTCTATTTTAACTCCAGTTACAACGCCGCTGCCAACAGTAACAAGCCTCTTTGTACTTGTACTAGCCTTGCCAGTACAAATTCCAATAGTAACCTTTGTATTATCTAATGCACTGGCTCTATCCACAGTAGCGGCAGCTGATAAATAACAGAACTCACCAACATCCAAAACATCACTGCTGCCGTCTGTAAACTCCTGTGCTAACCCTGAGCTTTCATAAGAAAAACCAGATGACTTTACATTCGCTGTAAACTTATGATTAAATCTAAAGAAATTCTCCTTATTAGCATCTGAAGAAGAAGTAGTAACATAATAATTTCCTTCATAAGCGCTTGAGCCAGCATTCCTTGCTGTGATGTAAAGCCGTGCCCCCGTGCTGCCTCCGGCTGACCAAGAGCAGCTTTTCCATTCTTCATTCTCTAATTCAGCAGAAGATAATCTTAATAAAGATATAACTGAATTATAGGGTGTAATGAAATACGCCTTAGCAACAGTCGTTGGCGTAGCAGAAGTAGATATCCTGATCCAATACCGTGTTACGCTATTAATTGCTGTTGTTGCCCAGTCTGTTGGAATGTCATATGTTATTGCGCCATCCCTGACAAAAGCACCAGTGTTATCGTCCAACGTGTGCGCGGCAGCGCTCATTGTAGTCCATGATCCTGTATTCCGATAATATTCTACAACAAGAGTATGGCCTCTGCCTTTTGTTTGAAAATCAAAATCTATACCGCCAAAGGTAGAGTTATCTCCGATATATATATAATCAGATGTTGCTGAAAGTAACGAAAACTCAGTTCCCGTGGGAGTTGCAGCCTCCGCAGTCCTATTTGTAAATGTAACACCATCTGTAGTTGTATATACAGTACCAAACGCAGTCATTTTCTCAGCAGTTGCAGACCCCTGATATTTCATTAACTGGTTATCCATATATACTTCATTATCTGAATCATGCACAAGGCTAGAATCGAAATTCCACTTCCATACTGAATAACCATCTTCAGCCTGGACGTGAGCCCAGTTCCACCACGCGTTTGAACCGGTAGCTGAAGAACCTAAATCTAAGTCCCTTATGTATGCTTTTGTCAGCCCAGCACCAGATAGTATGTAGCTAATTTCGTTTTTATCAAAAGAAGCTTGGGCTATTTTTCCATTTAATTCAACTAAAGCCTCATTAGCAGAATCTCTCCAACTCGTACGGGGCAATGCCGTATCTATTTTATTCACAGTCATTTACATCACCTTTTCCTTTTTTTATCCACTTAAAATGTAACTTACAGCAAGCGTAATTGCTAATGAATGCATGCCTTCTACTATCTTCCAAACCCAAACTTTACCTGTTGG
>Ga0180008_1001000_pt1 | contig 19532 bp, 19 predicted proteins | sample MM_PW_MetaG_FD_121121 | JGI IMG/M metagenome (GOLD analysis project Ga0180008, IMG submission 121121) | Groundwater microbial communities from the Aspo Hard Rock Laboratory (HRL) deep subsurface site, Sweden - MM_PW_MetaG | ecosystem: Environmental > Aquatic > Deep subsurface > Groundwater...
GCGGGGTCGCCATAGCCGAGGTTGCACAGGAAGTTCGACTTGATCTGCATCCCGGCAAAGGCCTGCATGCCCTCGGCCCCTGGAGCGAAAAACGCCTGGTCGACCTGTGCGTGGTCAAACCCGGACATCGGCCCGCAGTCGAGGCCCAGGGCCCTGGCCGCGAGGATGAAGTAGCCGCCCTGCAGCGAACTGTTGCGAAAGGCGGTGGATTCAAGCAAATCCGGCTGGTCGGCAAACCAGTCGCGTACCGTGGGGTTGTGCGCAAACAACCTGAGTAACTGCTTATGGAACTGCGTGTCGTAGCCGATGATCGCCGTTACCGGGGCGCCCAGGGTCTTCTCGACATTGCCGGCGCTCAGGGCTGGCAGCAAACGTTGCCGGGCTTGGGCACTGCACAAAAACACAATGCGCGCCGGGCAGCCGTTGGCGCTGGTCGGGCCCCAGCGCACCAGGTCGTAGAGTTTCTTCAGGGTGTGATCATCCACCGGTTTATCCAGCCAGCCATTCTGGCTACGGGCCTGGCGAAACAACCTATCGAGCACCTGCTCGCTGATTACCTGACTCATGGCATCTGTCCTCAACTGCGTCGTTGACGGTCTGAAGTCGACCGGGGCACGGTCTGTTCGGCGGCACACTCCCCACCCAGGAAGAACTCCACCGACATCGGCGGGCCCCACTGGTAGAGGCTGGCGTCGCACGCCTGGGTGTAACCCGAGGGCGAGTCCTGGTTGAACAGGTCGCCATCGGTGAAGTGCTCGATAAGGTTGCCGGACGGGTCCCGCCAATAATCGAAAATCTGGCTGCCCAGCATGTGTCGGCCTACCCCCCAGAACGGCGACCAGCCTTGCAGGGTCATCCACTCGTGGCCCAGGCACTGCGCGTCAAAATCCTGCACCTCGAAGGACACGTGATGGACGAAGTCCTTCGGCGCCTGGAACAAGGCGATGGTGTGATGGTCAGTCCAGGCGCTGCCACGGTTCAACCGCAGGAAGGCCGCGCTCGGGCGGTCCCGGTCAGGTTCTTCGACCACCAGGTCCGAAGGCAGCATGCCGAGCATTTGCTGGTACCAGGCCAGGTGTCGGGGCATGTCCTGCACGCCAATCGCCGCATGGCCCAGGCGCAGGACCTGTGCCGCGCCCTTGCCGGGCCGTTGCACATCGCCAAAGCGTTGCTTGTGATGGGCCGAGTTGAGGGTCAGCGCAGCACGCTGGGGCAGCGTGCCCACGGCTTCGATACCGTGGACCAACTCGATGCGCCGCCCCGAGGGATCATGCAAGGCGACGTACTGCCCTCCTCCCGGACCTTCCAGCGCCCGGATCACCGAGGCCCCCGGCAGCCGGCTGGCCTGGTGCAAATCGTCGAGGCTTTCGACGGCGAATGCGATGGCGCCAAAGCTGGCTTCACTGGCCTTCTCGGCGATGTACACATAGGGCAGAGAGCAGGTGCCGCGAAAATACAGGCGTTGCTCGGTGCGGTGCATGACCACCAGGCCGAAATCGGTCAGGAAACGTTCGACCACCCCAAGGTCGGGATGACGGTAGAGCACATGGTTGATGTCTTTGATCTGCAGCACGGTAGTTGCTCCTGGGCATTCAAGGGGCAGGACAACCGGTGGTCAAAACCAGGGCAGCCGGGATCGCTGCCCACCGTGGTAACGGTCGGTCGGTTGTACTGCGCTCACGAAAACTGACGCGTGGACTCAGGCCGCTGGCGGCTCGTCGGCGATCAGGTTGCTCAAGGTGCCAAGGCCTTCGATCTCCACGGTGCAGAGGTCGCCAGGCTTCATGAACAGTGGCGGGCGTCGCGCCCAGCCAATCCCTGCGGGGGTGCCGGTGACGATCACGTCACCGGGTTCCAGGGTCACCGCTTCACTGAGCACGGCGATCAGTTCGGCGACCCCAAAGATCATGTCGGCGGTATTGCCCTGCTGCACCACCGTGCCGTTGAGGCGGGTCACCAGGTTCAGGCCGACAGCCCCCGCGGGCAGTTCGTCGGCACTGACGAAGGTCGGACCAAACGCGCCGGTGGCGTCGAAGTTCTTGCCAATGGTCCATTGCGGCGACTTGAACTGGTAATCGCGCACCGAGGCTTCATTGAAGATCGCGTAGCCCGCCACATGCGCCAGGGCCTGTTCACGGGAGATATGTCGACCACCGGTGCCGATCACCACCGCCAACTCCCCTTCGTAGTCCAGTTGTTCGGAGACACGCGGGCGCAGGATGGGTTCGCCATGGCCGATCAGGCTGGTGCTGAAACGCGGGAAAAAAGTCGGATAGGCCGGCTGCTCGTACGGACTTTCCTTGGTGTGATCGGCATAGTTCAGGCCGACACACACAATCTTGCCCGGACGCTCCAGCGGTGGCAGGTAGCGCAGCTTCGATGGATCGAGCAAACGGGCGTCGCTCAAGCGCTGATGGGCCGCTTGCAGCGCGTCAGGGCCGGCGTTGAGCAGGCTCTCCAGGGTGCCCGGATAACCGCTTTCCTGTTCGGTCAAACCTCGCAGCACGCCTGCGTGTTCAATGGCCAGGCCTTTGCTGGAGCCTTCCACAAAGTGTACGAAACGCATGATCACTACCTCTGTTGTTGTTATAGATAGGTACGGTACGTTACCGTACCCTTTTGACGAAAATGCGCCCAAATAAATAACTCGTCAAGGGTGATCAAAGTGTTTTTTACAAAAAACATTCCGGGACAATCCCTTGATTCGTCCCCCTGTGTGGCTGGAAGGCTTGTGCAGAGCGGCGTAGGCTAGGAGAACTTTCGAATTGTTCTTTTCAGGAATAGCCGAGCCACATGCAAACCCCTACCCCGAGGCAAGCAGCAAAGCGTCAAAGTAGTCTCCAGGTTGCGACTGAAATGTTTCTCGCAGAAGGCTATTCCGGGGTTAGTGTTGACGGGATCATCGCCAACATTGGCGGCTCCAAGCGCACGCTCTATGCCTACTTCGGTGGCAAGGAAGGGTTGTTCGCGGCGATCATCGAGCAGCTGTGCGCAGAGAACGTCAGCCCGCTGACCCACATGACTCTCGCCCAGAAGCCTCTAGATGAGGCGCTGAAGACCATTGCCCGGGTCTTTCTCGATGTGGTGCTGTCGCCTCGCACCCTGGCCCTGCATCGCCTGATCGTGTCCGAGGCCCTGCGCGCGCCGGAGGCTGCAAAGTCGTTTTTCGAGGCTGCGCCCGCCACGGCCTATAGCTGCCTGGCCGATTACTTCACCTGGGCCGAAGAAGCCGGGCTGGTCATCCCCGGCAACCCGCAGACCCGCGCAAAGATCTTCCTTGATGCACTGACCGGCGACATGCAGTTGCGTTGCCTGCTGGGGCTTAGCCCATGCCCTGGAAAAGCCGCGCGCGAACACCTGATCAGCGAAACCACAGCGATTTTCATCAACGGGTTGTCAACTCAGTAGCCTGGCATAAACCTCAGTTGATCACTTGTGGCAAATCAACGCAGCCCCCGTGATCTCGGCCCCATCGGAGGTTTCCTTGCCGTCTGCCACCGCCATGCTGTCGGCCCCCAGGGCACCTGCGGCGTTGAAAGCCAGGCGTAACGTTTCGTCCGGGCCGGATCCGCGCACGGTGAACATCTTGATCAGGTTGCATTGATTCGAGGATGAAGCCGTGACCAAACTGACGCCAAGGCCCTGCTCGGTCAACTGGGTCGAGCAGGCAGAGATCATCGTCGTCAGTACGAGTAGTGCTGAGAATGGGCGGTACATGCTGTGAGGCTCCCCTGGGTCTTAGGTTCTGGAACGGTCGACATTCAACGATTAGGCAGGCACTAAAACCCATGAAGGTAACGTAGCGTCAACTGGGTGCCCTGCGTGCGGTTTTCAGCACCGCTTTCAAAATACAGATTGGCGAAGAATGTCTGTTTTCCTTGCTGATACATCACGCCTGGCCCGATCCCTGTCACCTGTTCCCTGGAGTCACGCTGGCGATGCCCATCAATCCGGTCGTCGCTGATCTGATTGAGTTGATAGCCTGCAACGCCGACGCGCCACTTCTCGGCGAGCGCATAGGAAACCGACAGGTTGCTGTGAAACGCCTCTCCCGGCTGGATACTGTTGGCGTGCAGGACTGACGCCGGATCGTTGTTGCGGCTTGACCACGCATAGTTGAAACGACCGCTGACTTCCAGGCGGTCAGTCAATTCCCAGGTAAATACGTAATGGGGGTTGAACACCCAGACATTGCTCCCGGTATTGAGGCTCGAATCCTTGTTATAGGAGCCTGTGGGCAGCGAGAACACGAAATTCAGGCGCTGCCAGTACGGGCGGCCGAAGAACGACACCGGGGCCCATTGCAGCAGGAACGGACTGACGATCATGTCACCCTGGCGCGTCCGTCGTCCCTTGGGGCCCTGATCGATATCTATATCCAGGTTCACCAATGGCAGCAGCACTTCGGCGCCATAGTTCGCCCCCAGCAAAGTCTTGTTGCTGAAGTAAGCCAGGTGCGGCAGTACCGTGGTGCTGTGCACCTGCTGCCGCCCCGGGCGTGCATGGCCGTGGGCATCGTAGGCCGAGTTGCTGCGGTAATACTGCACCGGTAACTCGAACAACGCACCGGGGCCGGCGACCCCATCCATGAAACTGGCATTGCCCAGGGCCAGGGGCGGCAGGCTGACGCTGTCAGCCTCGCTCGTGGCGCAGGCCAGTGCCGAGCTGATGCCCAGCACCCGAATCCATTGGGTTTGACTCATACAACACCTTCATTGAATGGCGGCTAGAAAACACTGAATGGGTAATCGACAATCACCCGGTACTCATCGGCGTTTGAGTTGCCGCGGGTGTTGCCCGGCGCGGTATATCCCTGCGCTGAACGGTGTGCGGCCCAGCGCAGGGTGATATTCAAGCCTTTGGCCTTGCCGTCTGGCACCGCATAGCGCAGGGCGACGTCCCGCTCCCAATGGTGTGCATCTTTACCGGCGGCGTTATAGATGTAGCCGTAGCCTGTGCTATTGGGATCGACCCGGGTCAGGTCCGCTTCACCGCGGGTGTATGAGGTGCTGAGCTGGAAATCCGGCGCGCGAATAAACGCCAGGCTGGTCTGGTATTGAATCTTCCAGGACTTTTCGCCCGGCGCGTTGAAGTCTGCGTATTGCTGGGAGTTGCCCAGGTAAAGGAAGGTCCGGTCGTCCTGGACCATGTAGTCGAACGGCGTGTCGCCGTCCACCTTCTGCATCCCCAGGGTCAGGCTCTGGCCTGCACCGGACAGGGTCAGGCCGCCGCTGTAGGTGTTGTTGTCGATATTGCCCAACTGGCGCTGGCCCTGGTCGCGGGTTTTGAAGTAGCGCAGGTACGGCGTCAACGTAAGCCCAGGCGTCAGCTTGAATGGCTGGCTGACCCCGGCGTAGTACTGGTTCCAGATATCACTCAATTGGCCGCCATACAGGGTCAGTGTTATCCCGCCGGGCACCGCGTAGACGCCGCCCAGCCAACTCATGGACGCGCTTTCACGATCAGCGGCCACCCCGGCCTTGTTGCCGGTGCCGTAACTGGTGGTCAAGTGGCTTTGGCCGCTCTGGTTGCGCTGGCGTGTTGAGTCGATCCAGCCGGTGTCCAGCGTCAGGTGTTCCAGGCTGTAGTTCTTGAGCGTGACACCGCGAAATGTCTGGGGAAAGACTCGGCTGACGCCACTGGCGATCAGCGGGTTTTCAAGGTACTGGTCACCTGCCTGCATCAGGCTGTCAAACCCGCGCAGCTTGAGCGCCGCGCCCGCAGCGGAAAAGTCAGACTCTGGCGCGCCTTTTGAGTCCAGCGGCAGCAATCCGGCCCCGCCACTGCCCCCTCCTCCATCCAGCTTGAGCCCATAAAAACCATGCACATCGAGCCCGACCCCAATGGGCGTGTCGGTGTATCCCGAACGAAAGGACAGGTACACGCCCTGCACCCACTCGCGCTGGTCGCGCCTGGACGGTGTGTTGTGGTTATCACGGCCCAGGTAGTAATTGCGCAGCAAGCCATTGAGGGACGAGCCGCTGACAAACCCCGGTGTGACCGACAGCTCAGCCTTTTGCCGCTCATTGATACCGGTGCTGAGGTTATCTCTCTGGTCCATGGAGTTATCGGCATAGGCCCCTGCTGCCGACAACGAGACCGTCAGCGAGATTGAAACCCGTATAAGCCGGCGCAATGACACACTCATCAGCGTTGCTCCTGTTGCTCAAGCACCGTCACCGTCGCCGTAGTACCTGCCCGCAAGCGGTCCTTGGCGGCGTATGCAGGATCGATCTGAATTCTCACGGGTACCCGCTGGGCCAGCTTGACCCAGGTGTAGCTGGGGTTGATGTTGGCCAGCAAGCGGCTGCCGGGCGCGTTCTCACGGTCGGTGATGGCGAAGGCAATGCTCTGCACGGTTCCGGTAAAGGTCTCGCCGCTCATCAACTGGATCCGCACTGGTTTACCTTGTGCGATGCGCGGCAACTTGGTTTCCTCGAAGTAGCCACTGACATAAAACGAGTCGCTGTCCACCAACGCCAGCAAGGCACCGCCGGTACTGGCGTAGTCGCCCTGGCGGGTCAGCAGGTTGGTCACATAGCCACTGACTGGCGCCACCACGCGGGTGCGCTGCAGGTCGAGTTCGGCCTGGGTCAACGCAGCCTTTGCCAACTGCACATTGGCTTGGGCCAGCCCGAGGTTGGCCTGGTTGCTGAGCAACTGCGCCTGAGCGATAGCCACGTCGGTATTGGACTTCTCCCACTCCTCGCCGGAGATGGCGAACCCTTGCTTGAGGCTACGCCGGCGTCGCTCTTCACTTTGGCGCTGCTTGAGCTGCGCCTGGCTGGCAATGATTGCCGCCTCGGACTGGCCCATTGTGGCCTGGGCCACTTCAACCGAGCGCCGTGCGTGTTCGACTGCCAGGGCATAACGCGCCGGGTCGATTTGCAGTAGCAGGTCACCTTTGCTCACATGCTGGTTATCCTGCACACGCAAACTGGCGATCAGCCCGGAGACGTCCGCTGATAAGGTCACCACATCAGCGCGCACCCTGGCATCGCGGGTCCAGGGTGAACGGGTGTAGTGCTCCCAGGCGAACCAGCCCAGGACCAGCGCCAGCAAGACAACCGCCAGGGTAATCAGTTGGGCGATATATTTTTTCAAGGTGATGAGGCTCCCATTACTAGAATCACAACAGCACACACGCAGACATAGAGCGCGCCCTCAAACAGCGCCTCATGCCAGACAAACCGCAACACGCCCAGCCGGCGCAAGGACCAGCCCAGCGCCATGAAAATCGGTAGCGCCAGCAGCAGAGCCTGGGCAATGGGCGGCAGGTAGACGCCACCCACCTCAAAATCAATGGGCAAGAGACGGCACTCCTTTTTCATCGGGTTCAAGAAATTCGCGGTAGCGTTCAATGAACGAGGCAACGATCAGCAGTGCCACGCGAATGCGAAACACCGACCATAACTGCTCATGCCCGGACGAAAGCTCAGCGGCATGCAGTTGGTCCAGGTCATCGCCCAGGTGCCGCAAAGCGTCGGTCAACGCCTGCCAGTCGACGGTGTGCCTTCCCGCCACATAGCGGCCTGACTGGTCCAGAACCGACTGCAAACGTGCCTGGGTTTGCGCCGTCAGCAATGTATTGCTTTGCCCTTGTTGCTTGAGCTGGTTCAACGCTACGCCCAGGGCCATGCAGGCCAGACTGACCTCGAACAGCGCATGGGCTCGCGGGTCTTTGGTCGCGGGCAACAAGCCCAGCATCATGGTCAGGCGATCCATCATCCGGCTTTCAAAGGCGAACTGCTGCTGATCCGCCGCCGAGGTCTTGAGCAAGACGTAGACCTGCTCCCGGCTTTCATCGAACAGACGTTGAATGCGCCGGACCGGATTGAATGGAAACACCCAGGAATACACCAGTAACGATAAGGTGCAAGCCCCGATATACGCTCCGGCAAATTCGAACCACTGACTCGCAGTGTTCTGCCAGGCCCCGATATTCTGCGGGCCCACCATCAGGAAGGTCGAAAGCCCCAGGCCCATGCCTATACCGGCCGTCAGCGGGCTGGCCAGACCCACGGCGATCACATAGAGCAGCGGCGCCAGAATCAACAGCAGCATTTCGACGTCGCCAATGGCGGGCACCAGCATGAATTGATAGACCGCTGAAATCACCAGCGACAGGCCAAATCCACGCGCATAATTCTGGCTCGCCGCCAGGGGCCGTGGAAAGGTCGCCATCAATGAGCACAGGATCCCCACCAGGATCATCCCTGCCCGTGCGCCATCCCATGCAGTTTCGATCCAGATCAATCCGCACACGAGCAAGGCAATAAACGCTCGGGCAGCGTTCATTCCCGCCAGGCGCCAGTCCAGGTACAGCGGGTTACTTCGGCTCTGGCGGTGCAGACAGTTGGCCGGGCGGCCCTCCTGGATGGCATCGCTCAGTTCCAGGATTTCCTCCAGTTGTTGCAACAACCTTGCCTGTTCCCAACGCAAGGCCCACGCCAGGGCGCGTAACGAGCCGGTGATGGGTTGGTCACGTTGCTCGACCTTGTTGGCCTGCTGGTCAAAGCGCTGTTGCAACACGCTAAAGCGCTGACGCGCCTCAGGCGATAATGAACGCCCCGCCACTGCCAGCTCATCCAGGAACGCCAGTTCGTCAGCGCGCAGCTGTTGAATGTCTTCGGGAAGCTCACCTTGCCAACGCTCACCGATCAGCGTGCGCTGACGGCGCAGCACTGTCAGGCGTGAAGTCAGCAATACCAATTGATTACCCAGCAGTTGCACCAGGCCGTTGGCACTGCGCAACCGTGGCGCGTCGAAATACAAATGCCGGCGCAGGCCTTCCAGTGCGTTGATTTCGCCCAGTAACTGCATCTGGCGCTTATGGAAATCGGCCTCGCTCTCCTCGGTACGTATCACCGCAGCCGCATGGGCCGCCATCAACTTCAGGACCTGATCGACCTTGGCAAAGTACCCCCGCGCCACCGCTTCCGGGCGCGCCGTCAACAGGCTGACCACGCCGACACAGGCAACCGCCAGCAGCGTCTCAGTGAGTCGGGTGATCGCCAGCATCAAGGTATTATCCTGCTCCGGCACCGCTAGCAGCCCCACGACGACCGCGGTGAAGCCACTGAGCACAAAGGCATGGGAACTGGTGTAACGCAGCAACGTCCCGCCCGCCGTGCAGAACGCCAGCCACAGCGACAAGGTGACAATGAATGGGACCGGTGCCTGAGGGAAAACGCCCATGATCAGCACCGCTACTGCCGCGCCGACCAACGTGCCGATAATCTGCGAAAAACTACGCTGCAACGCCATGCCACCCAAGGGTTGGCTGACGATAATCACCGCCATCACTGACCACTTTGGCTGATCAAGGTCGAAGATAAAGGCCAGGTACAAGGTCAACAATCCGGCCGCAACGGTGCGCAAGGCAAATAGCAGCACGGCCAGGCCTGGGTTAAACACCACTTTGAAATAGTTGATCAGTGGCTGCATAAACGGCCCGCCCATAGATAAAACCACTGCTACTTATTTTCGCTTCATGAAAAAGGACCCGGTTGCCCTATGTCCCTACATAGACTTCAACCAGGCCAAGAGAGGAGCACCTCTAGTTATCTCTTACTTAACAACCTATCCAGGCTGTATAGCCCACCACCGCTCACCAGCACATATAACAGCCCGCCACTGATCGCCAGGTTTTTCATCAAGTGCGTCATCTGGTTGGTATCTCCAGGATGGAAATGAAAAAGAAGGCCGGCTACAGCAGAAAAGGCACTGATGATGACCGCCGCAGGTTTAGTCTTGAAACCGAGCAATAGCGCAGGAGCGACGACCAGTTCAACGGCGAGGGCAATCAAATAGGCAACTGAAGCGAGAGGCAGCCCTGCGCTGTCGATATAGCCTATCGTGCCTTCATAGTTCATCAACTTGCCAAGCCCGCTCCAGATAAAAAGCAAGCTGATAAGAACCCGCCCAACCAACATTATTGTGTTCATGGGTAAAGCCTCATAGATGAGTGCACGCAATAAGCGTTAGCTGAAAGTCAGGCAGGGCAAAGCCTGCTTGACTTGAATAGCTCAGCAGAAAACTATTTTTTAGTGTCGCGACTTCTATCGAGTGCCTTCTTTTAGCCCAAGCAGTTGCCACTCCCAACGCAACCCTTGGCCAAAAGCCCCGCCCAGTTCAGCAAAAAGCTTGGCCACCTCGCCCGCCGTCTCTTCACGGGACCAGTCACGCTGCAACTCACTGATGTAGACCGCCGCCGTCAACGGACGGGCACCGGCTTGCACCATGCGCTGTACACCCCGCTCATGGCCTTCAGTGCTGCCCCCACCTGCCGCATCGGTGACGATGTACACCTCATACCCGGCCGCCAACGTACTCAACACCGCGAAGCTCAGGCAGACCTCGGTCCACAGGCCTGCGATCACCAGTTTTTTCTTGCCGGTGTCTTCGACCCACTTGCGTACCCGAGGGTCATCCCAGGAGTTCAGGCCGGTGCGGTCGATGGGCTTTTGCTCGGGAAACACCGCCTGCAACTCCTGGAAAATTTCCTGGCGCTCGGCATAGGCTGTGGTCAATAGCGTCGGGACATTGAAGATTTTTGCGCCCTTGGCCAGCAAGGTGGTGTTGGTAACAACCGTATCGGCCGAATGAGAGCGCACGGCCAACAGTTGAAGGTATTGATGGTCAATCAACAACAGGGCGTGATTGTCTGCGGTCAATAAAGGGTCGTTAGCTGGAACCTGGTTGTTTTTCATCTGAACGTTCCTCGTCTCGGGCTGAAGTGGAGGCTGCCTGTCGTAGCACAGCCTCCACACCTGGGCTTACTTGCCCTCAGTCAACGCGTTGTAGCTGGTGAACAGGTTGCGATAGTCCGGGATGTGGTTGGAGAACAAGGTCCCCAGGCCTTCGATATCGTTGCGCCAGTCGCGGTGCAACTCACAGGCCAGGCCAAACCAGGTCATCAACTGCGCGCCGTTGGCGGTCATGCGGGCCCAGGCCGATTGCTGGGTCAGTTCGTTGAAGGTGCCGGAGGCATCGGTCACCACAAACACGTCATAACCTTCAGCCAGGGCCGACAGTGCCGGGAACGCCACGCACACCTCGGTCACGACGCCGGCGATGATCAGTTGCTTCTTGCCAGTGGCCTTGATGGCCTTGACGAAGTCTTCGTTGTCCCAGGCGTTGATCTGGCCAGGGCGGGCGATGTACGGCGCGTCCGGGAACAGTGCCTTGAGCTCAGGGACCAGCGGGCCGTTGGGGCCGGTTTCGAAACTGGTGGTGAGGATGGTCGGCAGCTTGAAGTACTTGGCCAGGTCAGCCAGGGCCAGTACGTTGTTCTTGAACTTGTCGGGCTCGATATCGCGGACCAGTGACAGCAGGCCAGCCTGATGGTCAACCAGCAGAACAGCTGCGTTGTCTTTGTCCAAGCGAACGTAGGGTTTAGACATGATGATGCTCCTGATAAAAAGGTGCGCCTCGAAATGGGGCGCCCCGGGAAGGACAAACCGTGATTACTTGCGCTCGGAGTCTAGTTCTTCGTGGTTGTTTGCCACTTCCTGCGCCTTGATGTAGCTCTCGATCAATAGCTGGTAGTGCGGCATCGCCTGGGTGTAGACATTCGCCCACTCCTGGGCATCCGGACGGTTCCACGAGCCTTGCAGTTCCGACAGCGTGCCCATGATGTCGATCGGCACCACGCCGGCCTGGGCCAGACGGGCTACGGTGAGGTCAGTGGCCAGTCGCGAGTGGTTACCGGAAGCGTCGACCACGGCGAATACCTTGTAGCCTTCATGCACGGCGGCAATAGAGGGGAATGCCAGGCACACGCTGGTCAGGGTGCCGGCAATGACCAAGGTCTTCTTGCCGGTGGCTTTGACGGCGGCACGGAATTCAGGGTTGTCCCAGGCATTGATCTCGCCACGGCGGGCAACGTATTGGGCGTGGGGTGCCGATTCATGGATTTCCGGAATCAACGGCCCGTTCGGCCCCTGGGGCACCGAAGCGGTGGTGATCACCGGGATCTTCAGCAGGGTCGCCGCCTTGGCCAAGGCAATGGCGTTGGCGCGCAATTGAGGAACATCAATGTCCTTGACGATCTGGAACAGGCCACTCTGGTGGTCGATCAACAGCATGGCGGTGTCGGTGGGATCAATCGTCGGCTTCTGACCATTAAAGTTTGCAGCGTTACCTGAAGCGCTCATTTGCATTTCCTCTTGCATGGATGAACCTCCCTGGTGTTATTGCCTGCCAAATGCCCGGCAGACGCTGCACATCCTGTGCAGATACGAATACGTTGCCGATCACATCGGCTCGTGCAGGGGCTCGCCGCTCAGGAGCAACACTTTCGAGTCCCGACTGGCCTCCAGCAGCAGGTCACTGCCCTGCGGGTCCAGCAAGGCCAGGTGCGCCTCGCGCAAGGTGTCGACACCGTTCAGCCGCACGGCACCGTCGAGTAGCACCACCGCACAGGTAAACCCGCTGTTCAGGTGCACAGTCACGCGCCTGCCGGCGCGCAGGCGCAGGTCCCATATGTGCACCGGTGTAACGGTCTTAACCGGTCCTGTCTGGCCGGCATACTGTCCCGCAATGATTCGAATCTGCCCGGCAGCACCTGGCAATTCCAACACTGGAACATCTGTGCGCCTCAATAATTGGTAGCTCAACGCGATCATTTTTTGCGCATCGGGCAGTTTTACCCATAGCTGGACCACCTCCAGTGTTCCACCTGTGCGCGTAAAGTCCGCTGAGTGATAGTCCTCATGCAGCACTCCCGCTGCAGTTGTCATCCACTGCACATCACCGGCACCGATCAGCGCGTTGCCCCCCGTTGAATCCCGGTGCTCCAACTCGCCTTCATAGACAATCGTGACTGCCTCCCCCCCTCGACACGGATACTCGCCGCCCCCTCGACGCTGACTGGAGGCCGTAAACTCAGTAGGTCCAGCGTAGTCCAGCAAAAAAAACGGACTAATATGCCGCCCCAGAATGTTGTGGGAGAGCAGCGAGCGCACCTGGAAGCCATCACCGACCCAGCGGCGGTTGGAGCTGCCATAAATGCCTAGAACCTTCTTCATGATGGTTCCCGGAAGAAACAATGGCACCACATTAGTCGTCTCACTAGGTGTTCGGTAGTGGTTGAATTAAACTTCACCATCTCAAAAATGGAACGATGCGCATGTTTGACCTGAATGAACTCTTCCTCTTCGCCAAGGTGGTTGAGCATGGCGGCTTCGCGGCGGCCGGTCGGGCGCTCAACATGCCCAAGTCGACCTTGAGCCGCCGGGTCAGCCAGCTTGAAGCACGGCTGGGGGCTCGGCTGATACAGCGTTCTACCCGCCAGTTCCAGGTCACCGATATTGGCCTGGCCTACTACCGCCACTGCGTGGCGATGACCGCTGAGGCAGAGTCTGCCGAGGACCTGATCGCCTTCAACAAAGCCGAACCGCGCGGGGTGATTCGCCTGAGCTGCACCACCCCACTGCTCAATTACTGGGTGGCGCCGATACTCGGCCAGTTCATGGCGCAGTGCCCCAGCGTCGAACTCAACGTGAAAAGTTTCAACCGCAAGGTGGACCTGATCAGCGAGGGGTACGACATTGCGTTGAACCTGTGCTTTCCACCGCTGGAAAGCAGCGATCTGGTGATGAAGGTGCTCGCCAGAAGCCCCCAGGCACTGGTCGCGAGCCCGGCCTTTTTGCAGCAGTATCCACTGCCGCTACTACCCGCCGACTTATCAGGACTGCCGACCATCAGTTGGGGCAACCCGATGCTGCATTACGTCTGGGGGCTGAACGGGCCGGAAGGCGTCACGGCCGAGATCTGTCACACGCCACGGTTGATCAGCGATGACATGCCCACCCTGAAAAGTGCCGTGCTGCTGGGTGTGGGCATCGCCAACCTACCGTTGGCCGTGGTCAAGAATGAGATAGAAGACGGCCAACTGGTCAGCCTGCTTCCCGAATGGCAGCCTGTCGAAGGCGTTATCAGCGCGGTCTTCCCATCAAGGCGCGGGCTGTTGCCATCAGTGCGCAGTTTGATCGATTTTCTGGCACAGGCATTTGAAGCACAGCCAGGGCTCGATGGTTCGCGCAACTGAAGGGGTCAGAGCACGATCCAAGAAGCTGAATTAGAGGCAGGATCAGGTTTTTTACATTACGGGTGAGTTATGGCGGTCCCACAAGACAAACAGCAATTGCTCGATGCCATCAATACCCACTATGAAAAATTACTCAACGCCATCAGGCTGGTACCCACGCATTGGGTCAACGATTGCACCCTGGAAGGGCACGCTAAAGGTACGCAGATGAGCGCTGCCAATCTCGTCGCCTACCTCGTAGGCTGGAACGAATTAGTGCTGAAGTGGCTGGACACGGACGCCGCCGGCAAAACCATAGACTTCCCGGAAACCGGCTTCAAGTGGAACCAACTGGGCCAGCTTGCGCAGAAGTTCTACGGCGACTATGAAGGTATCGCTTTTGAGCAACTGCTCGATCGACTCGACACGGCAAAGCAGCAGATCGTGTCCATCATCCAGAGCCGCGACAATGCCGAACTCTATGAATGCCTGTGGTATGAGCACTGGACGATGGGGCGGATGATCCAGTTCAACACCGCATCCCCTTATGAAAATGCACGCGTACGCTTACGAAAATGGCTTAAAGCAAAAGGGCTATAACCTGAGCCACCATAGGGACGGTATCGCACCTTCTGGTATCCTCTCGCATCAGGAAACCAAGCCCAAATGCTTTCAAGGACGTAAATGACTGCGCAAAATATTGTGCGCTATTGGCATGCTGTCGAGCTGCTGCAACCTCAAGCAGCACCCAAGCTGACGAAGCGCGACAGCGACCACCAACCGTACCTCCAGGACATCCCTTGCTCGGCCCAGATCCTGCCGTGGATGCCGGCCAACGCGCTGAGTAGCCAGCGTCTACCACCCAAGCGCATTTGGAGCCACACGCTCTACGCCCATCTCTACGACAGCCTTGATATCGCACGCCAGTTGGAAGCCCTGTTCGGCGCGGATCAAGGCTACAAGGAGCCGCAGCGTCGAAAATCGGCCTTATTTGCCCTGAAATTCAACGACCAGGGCGTAATGATCGCCGACAGCCTGGTGCTGTCGAGTGAGGCATGGTTCGCAGGCTGCGCCATCAACGGCAAGGATTGGACTCGCGGTTTCGACGAAGCCCAGGAGTCGCTGCGTGAACAGGCCAAGAGCCTGCTCGGTGGCGTGGTCCTGGCCGCCGATCTGGCGCGTATGACCGTTTGCGTACGCCAAGCCGTGGGGCTGGACGCGCTGTTCGGTGATGTAGCGCGCGCCCATCGCTTCCGCTCGGCGCCGGTCAATCCGGACAAGGCCGAACAGGAAGACGACCCACTCAACAGTTTCCTGCTTGGCGACCTGGCCGATGTCGCCGATGCCCTGGCCCAGGGCAAGACCAGCGCGCCGCTGGCCCATTATCTGAGCCTGCATGACGCCAGTCACCGACTGCATCTGGACCAGCCCGAGGCGGATCTGGCGCTGATCGAACGCCTCGCCCCTTCACGTTACGCCGCCGGCTGCTGGCCGGCCGAGCGCCATCTGGGGCTGGTGCACTCCCAGCAACTGGCGGTCAACAGCCTGCTGCAAAACCTGGGTAACGGCGCCGGCGTGATGGGCGTCAATGGTCCACCGGGCACCGGCAAGACCACCTTGTTACGCGACCTGATCGCCGCCGTGGTGACGCAGCGAGCCGATGTCCTGGCGTCGCTGGACAAGGCCTCCCAGGCTTTTCTGCAAAATGGCCGCGAGACCGCCAACGATGGTGGACGCGAGCGCGCGGCCTTCCAACTGGACCCACGGCTGTTCGGTTTCGAAATGGTGGTGGCCTCCTCCAATAATGGCGCCGTCGAGAACGTCACCCTTGAGTTGCCCCAGCGCGACAAGATCGACCCGTCCTGGTTGCCCGAGGCCGAGTACTTCAGTGAGCTGGGTGAGCTGACCAGTGGCAAACCGGCTTGGGGCCTGATCTCGGCAGCGTTGGGCAGCAAAGCCAAGCGTACCCAGTTCGTCAACCGCTTTTTCCATGGCAACGTTGCGCAGCCAAAGAGCCAGGAGCACCCGGAAGTAGAAAGCGCACCCGCCCCCAAAGGCATGCGCGAGCGGCTCAAGGAACATGCTCAGCAGATGAAGCTGCTCACCCCCGCCGACAAAGCCAGCCTGTGGCGCGCCGCCGTACAGCAATACCAGGACGCCAAGGATGCCGAACAGGCCTTGCGCAGCCAAGTCAGCGATATCCTGGAGCGGGTTCAGGGCGTGGTCAGTGCCAAGGCACGGATCAAGCAAAAGGAACAGGAGCGCCAGGTTCATCTGGCTCAACGACGTAGCCTTGAGGATCAGCAAGCCACCCTCGAAAGCCAGCCGCTCATGTCCGTTCGCGAGCAACTGCAACAGGCTCTCCAGGCTCTGCAAACACATCTGGCTAAAAAGCCCGGCCTGCTCGCTAACCTGCTCAGCCTGTGGGGTGCACATCGTACCTGGGCCGCCCAGCAGCGCTTGCTGCTCGGCGCCCACGCCCTGGGCAAGGACGCCTTTGACGCCGTGCAACGCCAACTGCAGAGACTCACGGCCCAACTGACCGAACTCAATCGCCAGTTGCTCACCGACGAACAGGACATTCACGAGGCCATACGCCACGCGACCTTACAGATAGACAAGACGCGCAGCGTTGCACAGGCTGGCCAGGCCGAGCATCTGCTGATCTGGCTGGAGCAAGGCCAACTGGGCAGAGGCAGTGACATTGAGTTGCGCGAACCCTGGATCCTCGAAGGGTGGCGCCAGGCGCGGGCCAAGGTGTTTATCGAAGCGCTCAAGCTACATAGCACATTCTTCCAGATCGAAGCCTCGCGCCTGGGCTCCAACCTGGCGTTCATCACCAGCCTGCTTACCGGCAGCCGCTATCGCGGGGTGTCCCAGGCGGTCATACGCTCGGCGTGGGCCTCGCTGTTTATGGTGGTGCCGGTACTCAGCAGTACTTTTGCCTCGTTCGCGCGGTCGTTCGGCAGCCTGGGGTGCAGCGAGATCGGCTGGCTGCTGGTGGACGAGGCCGGCCAGGCCACGCCGCAGGCTGCCGTGGGCGCCCTGTGGCGTGCGCAGCGTGCGGTGCTGGTCGGCGACCCGCTGCAACTGGAACCTATCGTGACCGTTTCCGACGCGGTGCTTGAACATATGCGCACCCGCTATCAGGTCGATGCCCACTGGCTGCCTAACCGCCAGTCCGCCCAGACCCTGGCCGACCACGCAACTCCCTGGGGCCGAATGGCCGGCCCCCAAGGCCAGAAATGCTGGGTCGGCCTGCCGCTGGTGGTGCACCGTCGCTGCGATCAACCGATGTTCGACCTGGCTAACCGCATCGCCTACGACGGCGCCATGGTCTACGGCACCCTGGCCCCCTCGCCAGCCAAGGAAACCCCAGCGCGCCTACTGACAGGTTGGGTACAGGCAAGCGGTCAATCAACCGGCAACTGGGTCGACAATGAAGGTCACGCCCTCGACCACCTGCTGGCCATGCTCGATGCCGATGGCGTACCACCGGACAGCATTGCCGTGATTACCCCTTTCCAGGACGTGCGCAACCAACTCAAAAACCGCCTGCAAGGCCAGATGGTGCATGGAACCATTCACACGATGCAGGGCAAGGAAGCGGCGGTGGTTATCCTCGTGCTGGGCGGCAACAGCGAAAATGCCGGCGCGCGCAACTGGGCTGTGTCCCAACCCAACCTCCTCAACGTCGCCGCCACCCGCGCCAAGCGCCGCCTGTACGTGATCGGCGACCGCACAGACTGGAAGCAGCGCAATCTGTTCTGCGATGTCATGGACCTGCTGCCCGCCCAGGATCAACTTCACTATGGAAGCAACCATGCCTGAGCCTTGGTACAACACTCGCCCCGCCCCTGTCTTCATGAGCGTCTTTTACTGCTTCAGCGTAACGTTAAAACAGCCCCCTACCGGCTGCAAAACAAAACACCCACGCCAGGAGAACCTGGATTAGCCAGGCAGCGGAGCTGAAGTTGACCCAAGAAAAAGCCCTTCTCGCAGACTCGAACTGGCGCGTGCGCCAGGCAGAACCCGATGACGTGCACGCCCTGATCGAACTGGACACCTATGCAGCGTCCCATGCCAGTCGTCACGTCTTTATCTATGATGCCGTCGCGCGCCAGCAATGCCTGGTAGCCGTCGATGCAGGCCGGTGCGCAGGGTTCCTGGTGCTCACCCACGATTTTTTCAATCACGGCTTTGTGCAACTGGTGGTTGTGTCTCCCGCCTATCAGCGTCGGGGCGTAGCGCTTTGCTTGCTGGCGGCAGCCGAGGCGGCGTGCAAGACGCCCAAGCTGTTTGTTACGACCAATGCGTCCAACGCCGCCTCACAGGCGTTGATCGCAAAGGCCGGGTTTATACCCAGTGGAAGCATCGAGAACCTTGATGACGACGACCCTGAACGGGTGTACGTCAAATTCGTTCGCTGATCGTGTGAGGCGCTTGGTCGGTACGCGTCAATCGCAATCGACATCCGGCTGGTTGAGAAAGATCAATACCCCAAGCATCGCCATATAGAACTTGAATGCCGCTTCCTGGCCATTCCACTGGTGGGATTGCCACATCAGAAACCACTCCCCGCCAATCACCATGAAGCCGAAAAACCACACCAGCAAACCCGCGGTAAAGCCGATAATCGCAACCCGTTTGGCCGCGTTGAACTGCCGGCCACTGGCCTGCCTGGCCCGCCACAGTACCAGTGCGCCGCAGGCCAACAATACGGCGGTCATGGCTTCACCTACGATGATCAGCCCATAGGCAGCATGCCAGAGCCACGGCGTGGTGATTGCCCGGTACATCGCCGTACTGCCGGGGAAGATGGTGTCCATGCTCAATACATGCTGGACGAAGGCAAAGTTGGAGCCGTAATCGGTCATGTTATTGAACGCGACAAGGGCGGCGAAGGCCGCCAGCATCAGGGTCAGGATCATTTTTGCGTAGCGGATGGTCATAGTGTGTTTCCCAGAGCAATCACTCGATTAGAACAGATGCGCAAAACCCCGCCGTCAGAAACGCCACTCCTCAGCCCGAACCAGCCGGCAGAACGGTCCATCAAGCGTTGCATTGTGATGAGCGACGATGTCCCTGGCGTTCATCACTGGCGTGTCTGAACAGCTATGGCCATCGGCGACGAGGACGGCATCGAAGCCAAGATCACGTGCTGCACGGCAGGTGCTATCGACGCAATATTGAGTTTTCAGCCCGGTGATCACCACGCCGGTAGCGCCGCAAGCGCGCAAGTTATCCGCCAGGTCCGTCATTGCAAAGGCGCTGGGCCGCCGTTTATCAAACACCGTTTCCCCACCCAGCAGCTTCAGTTCCGACACCACCATCGTCAACGGGCTGCCGGGTTCGATTGCCGACCCAACGGGCCCGATATGGCGCGCGAGAAAAATCGGCGCGCCGGCATCGCGCGCCTTGTCCATCAAGGCATTCACGGTTTCCAGCAGCGCCTCGCAGCGCCATGGCTTTTGCGGGCCGTGAACCAGCCCAACTTGCA
>Ga0180008_1001002_pt1 | contig 19501 bp, 20 predicted proteins | sample MM_PW_MetaG_FD_121121 | JGI IMG/M metagenome (GOLD analysis project Ga0180008, IMG submission 121121) | Groundwater microbial communities from the Aspo Hard Rock Laboratory (HRL) deep subsurface site, Sweden - MM_PW_MetaG | ecosystem: Environmental > Aquatic > Deep subsurface > Groundwater...
CGCTGCCAGCTCTTGAGTTTATTTAATTTAAGCTTTTACTTATTCATACTCTTTGAGTATTTTTAGGTAGAAGCTTTTTTTTTAGTTTGTTTTTTACAAAAGCTATTACTTTCCTTTTTTCTTATCTTTTTATCTCTCTATATTTCGTTTATACGGGGTTTCTTATTTGGGCTTAGTCTTACTATGGTGTTTATTCTATTTTTGGGTTTTAGGTGGGGATTTTTAAGGTTGTGGAATTATTATTCTTTTTAGTTTACTTTGGATTTATTTAGAACAGGGATTATTATTCTTTTTTTATTTTTAACTAATCTTGGCTTTTTATATTAAAGTATAGCTATTTTATATTTTATATCTATTGCGTATTCTTTTATTTCTTGCGTACCATCTTCATTATTTGAGTTTAAGCCTATTTGATATATTAATGAGCTTTTATTACTTAGTTTTTGATTTAAATAGATTGACGAGTTTACATTTGTATTTTTATTTAATTCATTTCCCCAGTATGATTCATAATAGTTATGTATAGAGTAATTATCACTTAACTTTTTGTCTAATTTTAAATATGATTTATGCTCAAGTTTATTTATAACAGAGTTTTTTACAATATGTCCAAATGTATAATCTACACCATATATATTTTTCCATGTTTTTTTGTAGTTAATTTAATAAATGGATTTATTTTATTATTTAGTTTTATTCCAAGTCTAGTTTTAAAATCTAAATTTTTATATAGTTTACTATTAAAAGCAACTCCTAAATTTATATAATTAAGTGCAGCTATTTTTTCATTTTCAATAATATATTTTATCTCTTTTTTATCATCAGATTTAATTAATAGATTTAGTTTATTATTTATTCTTTCAAGCTTTACTCTATTATTTGAATTTTTTGAGTTTCTATAGCTATTTAGTTTATTTGGTAAGTCTATGATTACAGGCTGATGATATTTTTTGTTTTTATTTGTTTTAGTTAATGTTTCTTCTAAAAAAGATAAGTCTTGATAATCATCATTTGTATTTGAGTAACAATTGTTAGTAAGAATCAATATAGGTATTAATAATTTGTTAATTTATACATTATACACAAAAATTATTAAATTTTTTTTACTTGAGCTTCTACATTTAATTTATGGCACATTTTTATTCCATATAAATAAATTATCCATGAAATATATATCCAAAGAAATGTAAAAAGTAAGGTTGCAAGTGAGCCATAAATAGTGGTATAAGTTTTGTTATAAATAACGTAGTAAATAAATAGGTTCTTTGTTATTGATAGGACTATTAAAGTTATAAAAGAAGATATTAAAGCAGCTTTATTATCTATTGCTCTATTTACACTTAATTTAAATAAACTATAAAATATTAGCCAAGCAAAAAGGTAAGAAAATATTATATTTAAAATATTATTATCATAAAAACTCATTGCAATATTTAATGCAATAAATGCAAGTGGTAGAACAATTAGATAAATTGAATAAAATATAAATGAAATATGAATAGCTTTTCTTTTTGCCTTGTGAATTTTATTTACAATATACTCATAATCTTTGAAAAACATGATAAATACAAAAAGCATGTAAACAGTTCCTAATAATCCTAGTTTGTTTGAATTTGAAATATAGTTTTTTAAAGCATCAATTATATCTGTTGAGTGAGTAGGATTTATCAGATTGAAAATATATGAAGTGAAGATTTCCATATAACTTTGGAAATCTTCAAAACTTGAAATAATTGCTATTAAAAGAGCAATTATAGGAAGAATAGAAAAGATAGTAAAGAAGCTTAATGAAGCAGCATAATAAGTTGTATCATCATTAAAAAATGAATCTATTGCCCTTAATACTTTTTTAAATAAACTCTCTTTATTATCAATTATATTCATAGTAACATTATAATCCCATTTTAAATGGATTTAAAATATTATTTGGGTCAAAAGCTTTTTTGATATTTCTAAATAGATTCATTTCAGCTTCTGTAAAAGCTATATGCATAAATGGAGCTTTTGAAGTACCAATTCCATGCTCACCACTTAAAGTTCCACCTAAATCAACTACATATTGAAAAATTTCTTCGATAGCTTTATGTCCATCTTCCATCTCTTTTTCATTTGTTTTATCTTTTACCATTACATTAACATGGATATTTCCATCTCCTGCATGTCCAAAACAAGGAACTTGGAAGCCATATTTTTCACCAATTTTATAAATACCATCAAGTGCAACTGGTAATTTAGATCTTGGAACTGAAATATCTTCATTTAATTTTTTTGTTCCATAAATCATAGTTGCTGGACTTGCATTTCTTCTTGCAAACCAAAGTTTTTTACCTTCTTCTTCATCACGAGCTATTATAAATTCAGTTGAACCATTTGCTGCAAATGATTCTTTTAGTGTTTGAAGTTGTGAATCAATCTCTGCTAGTGAACTAGCATCAACATCACCAACTAGAATTCCACCAGCATTTTCAGGAAGTGAAATTTGCGGGAATTTTTGTTTTAATGCTTTAATTACAAGGGCATCTAAAAATTCCATTGCAACTGGATTAGCACCAGCTGCAAGTGATTTAAACACTGCTGTCATTGCTGTATCAACTGATGGGAAAACTCCCATATAAGTTTGTTTGAATTTTGGTTTAGGAATAAGTTTTAAAGTGATTTCTGTGATAATTGCTAATGTTCCTTCACTTGCTATTAAAATACCAGCAGTATTATATCCTGCAACATCTTTAATAGTTTTTTTACCAGCAACTATAATATCTCCATTTGGTAAAACAGCTCTTAAAGCCATTACATAATCTTTTGTAATACCATATTTAGCAGCTCTCATACCACCTGCATTTTCACTTACATTTCCACCAAGTGTTGAATACTCTTCACTAGCTGGATCTGGAGGATAAAATAATCCAACAGCTTCAACAGCTTTTTGAAATTCCATATTAATAAGACCTGGTTGAACAACACCAACCATATTTTCCATATCAATTTCAAGTAGTTTATTCATGTGTCTTTCAAGAGAAAGAATGATTCCTCCACTTGCTGGTAATGCTCCTCCTGTAAATCCAGAACCAGCACCCCTTGGAACAATAATAATTTGATGTTCATTACAATATTTTAAAATGTCACTTATGTCTTGTTCATTTCTTGGAAAAACAACTGCATCAGGTTCAAATCTTGTTCTTGTCGCATCGTAACAAAATGCAATTAAGTGAGCTTTGTCACTTTTAACATTTTCATCACCTACTACAGATGTAATATATTCTAAATGTCTTTTTTCTATCATCTTATAAACCTAAAATTCTTTTGTAATATTCGTCGTAATTTAACTCTTTTTTATCAGAGAAGAAAGAAAAGTCAAGGATAGATTCTTCAATCTCTTCAACTCTTGTATAAAATGGCATTTTACCTTCACTATTTTCATAGGCAAATGAGTATGAATCTAAAATGGTAAATGTTTTTGTATCAACTATATAAACTTTATTATTTAAAGCAAAAAATATTGTTCCTAAGTTTTGCTCAATTGCAAAAGATTGGAAATCTTCTTTTGTTGGGTAAGGTTTATTATTTACTTTTAATTTTGCAGCAAATATATCTGAGTGAATAAAGTTGTTTAATTTGAAATTATCTCTTACAGACTGAAAAGAGTCTTGAGTAGGAGTAATTAATAAAGAAGAGTTATACATATAGTTTAATACTAAAACATCTCCAATTTCAACTTCTCTTTTTGATGTAGGAAGTGCATCTTGTTTTAAGTCATCAAATTTAAAAAACTCTACTACTGAAGTATTACTATTTGAGCTTATAACTTTTGCATTTGAAACAATTAATCTTTTATCATTATCATAAATATGTACAACAATACCTGATTGTCCTACTATTAAATTTCCTACATTTATTGTTGATTTATTATCTTGAATATTTTCAATTTTCATACCCATTGGTTTTATTGAAAAATTCTTTTTAGAATAATCATTATCTACAATTTTATTTCCTAAACTATTTTGTGTTTCATTTTTAATAAAGTAGTATGTATAATTAAATTTATTTTGAGAAGGTACAATTTTAATATCTAATACATCCCAACCATCTTTTTTCATTTCATTTAAAGAAATTTTCCCTTTACAAACTCCACCATCAAGTGCAATTGTTTCAATTGTTGAAGGTTTTTCAACATCATTTTTGAAACATACTGTTTCTTGAGCAAACAGATTATTTGAAAGTAAGCATGTAGCACTAAGTAATAAAAGCTTATTAAATATTTTCGTCATTGTTTTTCCTATTATTTTGATTGTAATTCTTGAAGTTTCTCTCTAACTTCATCTACATGTAAAATTTCTATTTTCTCACCTTTTACACTTTTTTTCTTTCTAACACTTACTTTATCCCAAATAGCAGCGATTTTACCATCAGGATTAATTATGAAAGTAGTTCTTACTACTCCCATAAACTCTTTTCCCATAAATTTTTTTAATTGCCAAATACCATAATCCTCACACATCTTTTTGCTAGTATCTGATAAAAGTGTGATTGTTAAATCTTTTGAATCAATAAATTTTCTATGTTTTGTTGTATCATCAGGACTAACTCCTAAAATTACAGCATCTAAATCATCAAAAAATGAGTGTTTATCTGTAAAGTCACAAGCTTGAGTTGTGCATCCAGGAGTTAAATCTTTTGGATAAAAATATAATACTATCCATTTACCTTCTAAATCTCTTGAGCAAATTTCAACATCATCTTGATTTGCTGCACAAAAACTAGGTGCAGTATCTCCTACTTTTAACATATTATTAATCCTTTATCTATTATTTTATTGCAATAAATGTGGCGAAGTTCACCCATTTAAATATAGTCTCACAGTGACTAAATCCTGCATCTAATATCATTTTTCTATTTTCTTCTTCTGTATATGGTATTAGTACATTTTCTAAAGCTTCTCTTTTTTGAGATATTTCAAATTCTGAATAACCTTGAGTTTTTTTGAATTCATAATACTCATCTATACTTTGTTTATTTAAAGTTGAATTAGAAGAAATTACTTTTTCACTGAAAATAAAAATACCTTTTTCTTGTAAAGAATCATATATTTTTTTTACTAATTTTTCTCTCTGAAGAGGTCTTATAAATTGTAAAGTATAATTAGAAAGAATAAGTTTTGCTTCATCATAAGAAACATCATGTAAATCAGCATTTACAAGCTCTATTTCAACACCAAATGCTTTTGCTTTTTTTTCTGCTCTATTTAGCATTGCACTTGAGTTATCAATACCTATTAATTTTAAATTATTTTTACAATGTTTACTTAATTCTATTAGTGTTGATGCAGTTGAGCAACCTAAATCGTAAACTTTATCATTTTCATTTAAAAAATTGCATGCGAAATCTATTGATAATCTTTGCATCTCTTTATAAAAAGGTACTGATCTGTTTAACATATCATCGAATACCGATGCTACTTCTTCATCGAATTCGAATTGTTTTGTAATTGATTTTTTAAATACTTTATCTACCATGGTAGATATTTTATCTAAATGCATATTAATAAATATTAATAATTTTAGATTTAATAAATATTTATCTATTTAAAATAAATTCTTGCAGTTTCAATGTCATTTAAAATCTGTTTTTTAAGCTCATCAAAACTATCAAATTTTTTATTATCTCGAAGTTTTTCATAGAATTTTATTTGAGTTGTATAATTAGAATTTTTAATATCTTCATCAATAATATGTGTTTCAACAGCGTAAGTTCCATCTGTTGTAGCTCTATGTCCTAAAAAGGTAATTGAGTTATATTCTTTATCATCTAAAATTGTTTTAGTTACATAAACTCCTTCTTGAGGGAGTAAAAACTCTTCGATTTTTAGATTTATTGTTGGAACAAAACTTTTAGCTCCTAATCCTTGTCCTTTGATTTGATGACCATAGATTTTATACTCTTTTCCTAAAAGTTTATTTGCTATTTTAATATCCCCATCTTTTATATATTGTCTTATTATTCTTGAATGAACAGCAATATCATCTATTTTAATTTCATCTATAACTAAAACTTCACCTTTGAATAACTCTTTTAATTTTTCAATACAATATCTTCTATTTTTTCCAAAACAAAAATCAAAACCTACAACGATTTTTTTAAGATTTGGAAATTCTTCTTTTAATAATCTAATAAATTCATCCCCTTCAAGATGTTTTATATTTTCTAAAACATAATAATAAATAGGATAAATACTATACTCTTGTCTATATCTTTTTGGAGTTAAGTTTGCATATCCTGATTCGATTGATAAAATAGCGCCGTTAGAATCTAGATTTTTAAATAGTTCTTGATGGGCGCTGTGCATTCCATCGAATCCTCCAATTGCTATTGAAGTTATTGTATTTTTATTTACTAAAATAGAAGAGCTCTTCTTCATTTCCATCTTTTCCTTGCAGTTTACTCATTGCTGAGTAGTTTAATTTCCAATTTAAATTTTTTGTATACTCTAAAAATTTTTCTCTTGATTTAATAATGGCATTTTTATCTTTTACAACACCTTTTTTATCCCTTTTTACATTTGTTCCAACTTCAAATTGAGGTTTAAAAAGAATAATAATATCCTTTGAAGATAATCTATTTATATCTTCAATAATATGTAAAATAGAGATAAATGAAACATCACAAGTTACAATATCAAAAATTTCATCACTTTTGAAATCTCTAATATCTGTATTTTCAAAAAAGTTAATTTTAGAATTATGTTTTATTCTTTGGTGTAGTTGGTTTGAACCAACATCAACACAAGTTACTTTGTTCACATTTTTTTCTAATAGAATTTGTGTGAATCCACCCGTACTGCTTCCAATATCAAGACTGTTTTTATTTTCTAAAATAAAATTAGGCAATTCTTCTAAAAAATATTTTAGTTTATAAGCAGCTCTGGATACATAAAAATCCTCTTCTAAAATTTCTATTTTATGATTCTCTTCCACATTAAAAGATGGTTTTGATATAATCTCTCCATCAATTTTAACTTTTTCTGATTTTATTAATTCACAAGCTTTATTTCTGCTTTGAATATTAAAGGTTTTTGTTAAATATAAATCTAATCTCATGGAGGCAATTATAGTTGAAGTTTGTTCAAAAAGAGTTTAGCTGCACTTACGAAGAAAAAAAATCAAAATTTATAGCTTTTTTAATGCCCTTTAAAATGTTTGATGAAGTGATGACTAAGCTAAGAAATGAACATCCAAAAGCCAGACATTTTGTATATGCCTATAGACATTTAAATGAGTTTGATCAAATAATAGAAAACAGTAGCGATGATGGAGAACCAAAAGGTACAAGTGGAAAGCCCTGTCTTACTGTGTTAGCTGGAAATGAGCTTATAAATACAGCTGTAATAACAGTGCGATATTTTGGTGGAGTGAAACTAGGAACAGGTGGATTAGTTCGAGCTTATGGAGATAGCGTAAATGAAGTTATAAAAATAAGTGAATTTAAAGATTATCAAAAATTAATAACGAAAACTTTAATATGTGACTATGCAGAATTATCAAAACTGGAATATCTTTTGAATCAAGAAAATATAATTGTCAAATCAAAAGATTTTTCAACTAATATTGAAGTAAAAGTAGAACTTACAAATGAACAATTTAATCAATTAATATCTTTACTTTCTAGGAATATTTCAGTAATATAATTAGAATAGTTATTATATTATGAGGTTTTATGAAATTTTTTCTTTTTTTTTCATTCTTAATGTATTTTCATTTATGTGCTAATGATAAAATTAATATTAATTTTACAGATTTAAAAGTTAGTGATTTGATTAAAATTACTTCAAAAGTAATTAACAAAAATATACTTTTCACTCAAGAAATACAAGGAACAGTTGATTTTATTCCAAACAGTGATTTGTCTAAAGAAGAACTTGTAAAAATACTAGATTTAGTTCTTGAAGATAAAGGTTATAGATTAATAGAGAATAAAAATATATTAAGAGTTATAAAACTTTCAGATATAAAAAAAGAGTCATTATCTATTAAATTAAAAAATATAAAAGCAATTGATGCAAAAAAGAAGTTAGATGAACTTTCAAAATCAATATTTGACGAAGAGAAACAAAAAATTTCAATTATTGAGAATTTTAATGATAATTCTTTAATTTTTATTGGTGATAAAAAAGATATTGAATATTTATCAAAATATATTAAGGATGTTGATAATCAAACTATTTTAAAGAAAAAAGAGTTGAAAATTTTTTCTTTAAAAAATGTAGAAGCTTCTAATGTAATAAAAATTTTAGAAGAAATTATAAATAAAAAAATTTATTTAGATCCAAATGATAAACCTCTTTTTTCTTTAGACATAGAATCTAATTCAATAGTTTTGATGGGTATATTAGAGGAACTTTCATATATTGAGAATTTAATAAATGAATTAGATAAAGAAAAAACACAAGTTTATGTTCAAGCAAAAATAATTGAAGTAAATGATGATTTAATAAATCAAATAGGTGTTTCATATGGAATCTTTGGTGCAAGTGCTAGTAATAATGTATTATCTAGTTTTTCTTCAAGTTTAAATAAAGGAACGGTTCCCTCTTTAAGTATTGATGGACTAAAAATCCCTGATTTAACTTCTGGTTTAGCTTTAGGAGCATCCTTAAATTTGCTTAAACAAAATGGAGCATTGGATATTGTCTCTGAGCCATCAATATTAGCTATAAATAATAAAGAGAGTTCAATTTATGTGGGAGAAACAATTTCAATAAAAGTTTCAAGTAGTGTAACAGATGGCGGAACTATAAAAGAAAACTATGAAAGAGAAGATGTGGGTTTAACATTAAAAGTAAAACCTAGAATTTCAAATGATACAAAAGTTACCTTAGATATAGAAACAATTCTAGAAGGTGTTAAAACAACTCAAACAATTAGTGGAAATGCAGATACTTCAAAAAAACAGATAAAAACTACAGCTATTTTGAATAATGGTGAGAGTGTTATAATAGGTGGATTAATTGAAAATAAAGTTGAATCAACAAATCAGAAAGTTCCTGTATTAGGAGATGTTCCTTTATTTGGTGAATTATTTAAAAATACTGTAAATAATACAAAGAAAAATAATCTAGTGATTATAGTAACTCCTTATTTAATACCTAAAACAAAAGACATAACATTTGTTAGAAATAAACTAAGTGAACTTAAAAATCTTGAAGATAGATATTTAGCAGATTCTTTGGTTCGATTAAAAGAAGAATCTTTAAAGAAAAAAATTGAAGGGAAAAATAGGGAAGAAAAAATAAATAATTTAAATAAAGAGCTTGAAAAATATGAAAATAAGAATGAAAAATCAATTGATAAAAAAAGTGAACATGAAAAAAGAGTTAGTGAAATTTTAGGATATTAAGCTTTTATAAATAACACTAATCTATCATTTATAGCAAGTGATGAAATAGTATTTTTTGTATTTGTTGAATTCATGATTTTATTACAATCTGAGCACAAAATTATAATATTTTCAAAGTTATAACCACCACCATCTTTTATATCTTTTACAAAAATTGAAAAGGCATTATCAAGTGCTATTTTATCTCCACATCTATTACAACACTTATTGTCTCTTTTCCATGCTAACTCTTTTCTTTGTAACCAATCATTGGGATATTTTGTATTAGAAACAGATTTTTCCATATAGTTTGCCCAAAGTTTATCTTTTGGAACTGCTTCTTGAGTTTGTTTTTTATATGGATAATCAAAAAATTGTTGAATAATATTTTCAACAATTAAGGTTTCTCTTAATTGTGTATTTTTTTCATTTTCTGTTTTATCAATAATAGAGTAATCAATCTTTATTTTTGGGTGATGTTGGTTCATAAGAAGTTTTAAATCTTTTACAAAAAGGTGAAAAGTTCCACCTGATTTGTATTTTGTAAAGATTTTTTTTCTATAAATATATAAAGGTAATAAGCATGCTATTAGAAGTCCTGAAGCAATACTAAAATTAATATCTAATAACAAACTTTTCCTTTTTATATAATTTCTGGATCAATTTTGTGTTTATTTAATGTCTTTCTAGCTTCGTCGTGTTTCCCACTTACTAGTTGTTGTAATTCATTTACGTGAATAACAGGAAGAATAATTTCCCTTCCTGAGAACTTTTCTATTTGTTTTCTATTGTAATCAAATACATAAAAATCTTCAATTGTATCAACTAATAAAAAATCTGCATTACTATCAAAAGCATCTAATAAAATAGTCGATGCTATACAATATGTAATTTGTGGATTTTTATTAAATGTATTTTTCGCAATATCAAGTTTTAGAGTATCAAGGTTTAAAAAATTTGCATTTAATTTATTTAATAAATCTAATGTTTTTTCATTATTTTTTGAAGGATAATATGCAATATTAAAATCTTTAAAATCATGTTTAATTTCATAAGTTTCTTCAAAATTTCCAAAATCAATAATTAAAGTATTATTTATTCTAAAATTTTGTTTATCTAAGTCTTCAAATACAGTTAATCTTTTTTGTATATCTTGAATTTTTTCTTCAATTGATTCATCAATATTGTAAATTCTATTTTCTAAACTTGTATGGTATTGTGCACCTATTTCAAAATCATTTAATACATGTAAAATGTAATTAGCATAATTGGGAGTTCTTTGAATTAAATCATAAGCGATAAGTAAAATAGGATCACCAATATAGTCACTATGATAGTTTAGTGTGTTAGAAGCGTAATAATATTGTTTTAATTCACTATAATTTGCTTCATCTTCATCTGTTGTATAATTTTTTAGAATTTTAAATTTTTCAATAAAATCATTATCATCTATTAATAAATCATCGTAAGCTCTTCTAATTGAAATAGGCTCAATAGTAAGCTCTTTTCCAAAGTTTTCAACAATTTCTTTTATAGTAATATTAGCTTTTACATAAACGCCATTAATAACTAAATCAAAATTTTCACAATTTTTGAAACCTAATTTTGCAGTTTTATTTATAGTTTTTAAAATGTCTAAAATATTTTTTTCATTTTCTAATTTTAAAAAATGTTTTGTATAGTATGGTAAGTAATCTGAATTTTTATCAAATTTGAATAAGGAAATTTCTAGTTTCATTAATAATACACCTTTTTTGTTATTGAGTAGATTCTATTTAATTTATACTTAAAGAAAATGATAAGTATATGATTTTTATACTTATCATTTAAAAGATGTGCTATTCTGTAAACCTTTTTACATCAGCACCAATTTTTGAAAGTTTTCCTTCTAAATCTTCATACCCTCTATCAAGGTGATAAATTCTATGAATATTTGTTTCTCCATCAGCTACAAGAGCCGCTAGAACTAAAGCTGATGATGCTCTTAAATCTGTAGCCATTACATCAGTCCCATTTAGAGTTCCTTTTTTACCATTTATAGTTGCAGTATTACCATTTAAGTGAATATCAGCCCCCAGTCTTAAAAGTTCACTAACATGCATAAATCTATTTTCAAATAGTCTTTCATCAATTGTACTAGTTCCATTTGCTTGAGTTGCTAATGCCATAAATTGAGCTTGCATATCTGTAGGAAATCCTGGATACTCTGTTGTAATGATATTTACAGGTTTAATTTCATTTGTAGGAAGAATTGTAACACTGTTTTCATCTTGTAAAATTTCAAAATTCATCTCTTCAAGTTTTGAGATAATTGCTTCTAAATGTAAAGGAACAACTTTATCAATTTTTAATTTTTGATTTTTGATTGCTGCTGCACACATATAAGTTCCAGCTTCAATTCTATCAGGGATTACATCAAAAGGTTTTATATCTATTAGTTGTTGTCCTGTTCCTTCAATAATGATTTTTGAAGTTCCAATACCTTGAATATTTACTCCTGAATTTGCTAATACTTCGCAAAGTTGTACAATTTCAGGTTCTTTTGCTGCATTTATAATTGTAGTTGTTCCATGCGCTAAGGCTGCTGCCATAACTGTATTTTCAGTTCCACCAACTGTAACTTTATCAAATACAATTTTTGCACCTTTTAATCCATTTGGTGCAGTAGCTCTTATGTAACCGTGCAAAATTTCAATTTTTGCACCCATTTGCTCTAAAGCTTTTAAGTGTAAATCAACAGGTCTTTGACCAATTGCACACCCCCCTGGAAGTGAAACTTCACAATGTCCAAATCTAGCAAGAATTGGTCCTAAAACCAAAATAGATGCTCTCATTGTTTTTACAATATCATAAGTAGCTGTTGTATTATTTATTGTTGTTGTATTGATTTTTGCAGTATGATTATCTTTTTCAAAACTACCACCTAGTTTTTTGATTAATTTTAAAAAAGTATTGATATCAACTACATTTGGTAAGTTTCCAATAGTTATTTCGTTTTTTCCTAAAATAGTACAAGCAATTAAAGGAAGGGCTGCATTTTTTGCACCTGATATTTCAACGCTTCCTGAAATATCTTTTCCCCCAACAATTTTTAAGTATTCCATGTTTCCCCTACAATTATTTATATAAAGCTAATATGATAGCTAAAATAAGCTTTAAGATATGAAGCATGTCAATAATCTTTTTTTAATAGGATTATAAATACAATTGTTTCTTTATTATTGAAAGGTTTCTATGGAAAATCAGGTTAATAAAGGTATACAATATATGCTTTTTGCATCATTATTGTTTGCATTTATGGGGGCTGCTGCAAAAGAACTTAGTGACAGTATGAGTTCAGTTGAAGTTGTCTTTTTTAGAAATATATTTGGAGTTTTATTAATTTTAATATCTATTTATAAGTCACCACTAAAGCAAATAGGTGGAAAATTTTGGTTATTGGTATTTCGAGGCACGGCTGGATTTATTGCATTATTATTCTTTTTTTATAACATTTCACAAATACCTCTTGGTGAGGCTATGACTTTTTCTAAAACATCAACAATTTTTACAGCAGTTTTAGCATATTTTTTATTAAAAGAAAAGTTAGGAATAAAAGGTTGGTTGGGTGTTTTTGTAGGTTTTATTGGGATTGTATTTATTACAGAATTTGATGGAAGTACATTAGAAAAAACTGATTATTTAGGAATACTTTCAGGTGTAGGAGCTGCACTTGCTTATACCTCTGTTCGTGAACTTAGAAAATTTTATGATTCAAGAGCTATTGTTTTATCTTTTATGACAATAGGAACAATTGGACCATTAATTTTAATGATAATATCAAGTTTTTATTCAAATTCATCTTTGGATTTTATGTTAGGTTCTTTTGTAATGCCACAGCCTGATGATTGGATATATATTATTTTATTGGGAATTTTTGCTACTTTTGCTCAAATTTATATGACAAAGGCCTATTCTTTTGCAAAAGCTGGAATAATTGGAACCATATCATATAGTAATATATTATTTTCAATAATTTTGGGACTTATATTAGGAGATAAATTTCCTAGTATTTCAATTGTTTTTGGTATACTATTGATAGTTTTAAGTGGTTTATTAGTATCAAGTAAAAAGGAATAAAGATGGAGTTTTTAGCTAATTTTACATTTTGGGAAGAGTTTTGGATTGTTTTTGTTGTTATTATGATTGCATGGTACATTCATGATAAATATGTACAAAGGGAACATCAACTACTTGTTAATTACCCAATTATAGGAAGATTAAGATATGTATTGGAAGAAGCGCGTGAGCCTTTTAGACAATATTTTGGTGATGAAAAATTTTATGAATCAAAAGATAAACTTGATTGGGTTTATAAAGCAGCAAGGGATTTACCTAATTATGCATCTTTTTCACCTGCTCAACCTTTACCAAAACCCAAATTTATGATTAGACATGCAAATATTGTTTTAAATGATAATGAAGTTGAAGATAAATTTGATGTAACTTTTGGAGAGAGAAGAAAAAAACCTTATACAGCAAAAAGTATAATTGCTCGTTCTGCTATGAGTGATGGGTCTATTTCACCTGAGGGAACACGTGCATTTGTTCAGGGATCGTTTATTGGAAAATTTCCTATAAATTCAGGTGAAGGTGGAGTCACTTCAAACTTTTTTGTAACTCATACTAAGTATGACCCCTCATATATGAAAATAGTGGATAGTACACCTTTTAACAAGAAAATTAAACATTTTGTGAAATTTTTCTTTAATGGTGCAACTGCTGCTGATGTATATAGAAAATTAGTTTTTAAAAATGACCCAGAAGCTGAAACTTATATTTTAGATATGAACAGTAAAGTTTTTTATAGACCTAATTGGGATGCTCCATTGGAGAACTTCCCCAAAGAAGTTCCTTCTGATATGCCTGATATTGTTTTTCAGATTAGTTCAGGACTTTATGGTGCAAGAGATAAACAAGGAAATTTTGATCCTGATAGATATCAAAAAGTTATGAGATTCTGTCAAATGACAGAAATTAAAATGGCTCAAGGTGCAAAACAAACAGGTGGAAAATTAGCAGGGCATAAAGTAACTCCTGCAATTGCATATTATAGAAATGTTGAAGCTTATAAGGATGTTTTTTCACCTAATAGATTTCCTTATGCAAATAGTATTGAAGAGTTATTTGATTTTGTCGGGAAACTGCAAGAACTATCTGAAAAACCAGTTGGTATAAAAATAGTAATTTCAGATATTGAAAATATTGAACCATATGCAAAAGAGATAAAAAGAAGAGTTGATGCAGGAATTGATGCTTATCCTGATTATATTACAGTTGATGCAGGAAGCGGGGGAAGTGCAACAGCTCCTATTGAAATGATGGAAAGAGTAGGGCTTAATGTTAGAGATTCTGTTTATTTAGTAAATAAAGTTCTAACAGATTATGGAGTAAGAGATAAAGTAAGACTAGTAGCAAGTGGTAAGATTTTAACACCTGATGATATTGTTATTATTATGAGTTTAGGGGCTGACTTTTTACAAATAGCAAGGGGATTTATGATGAGTGCTGGATGTATACGAGCTAGATATTGTTCAGGTACAACAGGGCGTGATTGTCCTGTAGGACTTGCTACTCAAAATAAGAGTAAAAGAAGAAAATATTTTGTTTTTAGACATGCCACGTATGTTGCAAATTATCATAAAAATCTTTTAAAAAATGTAAAAGGTTTATTAGCAATTATGGGTCTTAAAAACATAAATGAGTTAAATAAACATAGATTGTTATTTTTAGATAAAGACTCAAGAGTTCATGATAATATTGATGAGGTATTTAAAAGACAATTAGATTTAGGAAAAGATTTGGAGGATGAATACCATGAACTTAGATAAGGTGATTTCAGGATTTTTTATTATCCTAGCAATGACTTTAAATTTTGGATTCTTTTATGGTGATATGCAGTCTGTTGAGAGTCATAGTAAATATGAATTATTTGCAGCAATTGTAATAAACTTAATTGCAACTATTTTAAAACTAGGTGATAAAACTCAACTAGGTTCTGTTTTATTAGCAACTTCTTTAGTTGCTGATATTCAGTTATTAGCAGCAGCTGCTGTTTGGACAATCGCAGCTTATTCATATACAGTTGATTCATCGCTTATGACAGTAATTGTATCTTTATCAGGTGGGGCATTATTGGCAAATCTTACTTCTGTTGCATTGTATGTTGGTGATACATTAAAATCTAAAAGATAAGAATAGGTAGTTATATTGAAAAACAACTCTTTATTTATAATATTACAAAAAATGAGAAAACCATTTTTAGTAATATTGATAACATATACAATTGCTATTTGTGGTTTAATTTTTATTCCAGGAGTTGATGATCAAGGAAATGCTCATAATATGACAATATTTGATGCTTTTTATTTTATTTCATATACAGCCACTACAATAGGATTTGGAGAAACTCCTTACACTTTTAATTATCCTCAAAGAATTTGGGTTACATTTTCAATATATCTAACAGTAATTGGTTGGTTTTATAGTGTTGGGTCTTTGGTCTCTTTATTTCAAGATAAACTATTTTTACAAGAGATAGAAAAAGCTAAATTTTTAAGACAAATAAAAAATCTAAATGAAAAATTTATTGTAGTTTTAGGTTATAACCAAATCACAAGAAAAATCATTATGAAGGCATTAGCCCAAGGCTTAAGAACAGTGGTAATTGAAAAAGATAAAATGAAAATAAATAATTTACTTTTGGAAAATTTTACGCCAAATGTTCCTATATTATTTAGTGAAAATTATAATGTGAAAGTATTAGAAGCTGCAGGATTAAAAAAAAGAAATTGTAAGGCTATTGTTTCATTATTAGAAGATGATGCTTTAAATTTAAAAATTACCTTAATTGCTAAGAGTTTAAATAAAAATATAAAAGTTGCCGTAAAATCAACAACATCAAATCATACAGAAAATCTAAAAGATTTAAATGCGGAGGTTGTTGTTAATCCTTTTTCTATTATCTCATCTGAAATAAATATGGCACTATCTGCCCCAAGTTTATTTAAATTGGAAAAATGGTTATATGGAATTGATGATTTAAATGCGACTTTACCGCTTTTTCCTAAAGGTCTTTATATTATTTGTGGATATGGAAGAATGGGAAGAAAAATTTTTGAAAAATTAAATGATGATAATGTTGAGGTTAAATTAATAGAATTAGATAAAAATAAAAACAATAAATTTACTGCTAATGAACGATCACATTTAATTTTTGGAAATGCAGATGATAAAGAACTGTTATCAGATATTGGAATAAAAGATGCAGTTGCAATAATAGCAGCAACTGATGATGATACAACAAATTTATCAATATTAGCAACAGCAAAAAAACTAAATCACAAAATTGTAACAATAGTAAGAGAAAATGATATTTTGGATGATTTTTTATTTAAAAATGCAAATATAAATCATATTTTTACTCCTTCAAAGATTTTAGTAAATAAAGTTACAAATGCTTTGATAAATCCCCTTAGTGATAAGTTTCTAAAGGCTATTATAAAAAAAGATAATGAATGGGCTTCGAAACTTGTTGTGAAATTATTAAAAGAGATAGATTCAAATCCACTTCTTTTAGAAATTGAAATAAACGAAGCTACAACTCCTCAAATTTATAATCATTTATTAAAGGAAGAAATCTTATTTTTAGGATTATTAGCAGTTTCTTTACATAATAAAGAACATAAAAACAATATTGTTCCTTTGTTACTTCAACGAGAAAATGATATAATGTTGACCCCAACATGGGAAAATGATATCAAAATTGGTGATAAAATTTTACTAGCATGTGACAACCATGCCAAAGATGATATAGAGTATATTTGTCAAAATATTTATGAATTTTATTATGCAACAACAGGCAAAGAAAAACGAACAATTTTTAAAAGGAATTAAATGAAAATATTAACAGGACCATGTGTACTTGAAGATAGAGACACAGTAATGAGAATCGCAGAGAAATTAAAACCATTAAGTGAAGATAAAAGAGTTGAATTTTATTTTAAAGCTTCATTTGATAAAGCAAATAGAACAAGTATAAGCTCTTTTAGAGGACCAGGACTTGATGAGGGATTAAAATTATTCCAAGAGATAAAAGAGCAATTTGGATATAAAGTTGTAACGGATATTCATGAATCTTACCAAGCAGCACCTGCTGGTGAAGTAATGGATATCTTACAAATTCCTGCATTTTTATGTAGACAAACAGATTTATTAGTAGCAGCTGCTAAAACACCTGCAATTATAAATATCAAAAAAGGACAATTTTTAGCAGCTGATGCTATGAAGCATCCAGTTGAAAAAATCTTGAATACAAGAGGAATCACAGAAGTTAACTATGAAAATTCTGAGAAAACTGGAGTTTGGCTTTGTGAAAGAGGTAATACTTTTGGATATGGTGCTTTAGTAGTTGATATGAGAAATTTACTTTTATTAAGACAATACGCTCCTGTAATCTTTGATGCAACACACTCAGTTCAAATACCAAGTACAGGTGGAACAACTGGTGGTAACTCTTCATTTGTTCCATATATGGCAAAAGCTGCAGCTGCAGTAGGTGTTGATGGATTCTTTTTTGAAACACATACAGATCCAAGTGTTGCTCTTAGTGATGGACCAAATATGTTAAAAATTGATGACTTATACAAAACTGTAAGTGACATTTTTGCAATCAAAGAAGCTTTAGGATATAATTAATCCTTATACACATATTTTTGGAGAAATAAATGAAAATTATTGAAGGTAATTTAAGATTAAATGGTACTGAAAAAGTAGCTATTATAAATGGAAGATTTAATCATATTATAACAGATAGATTAGTTGAGGGTGCAAGGGATGCATTTAAAAGACATGGTGGGAATGATGATAATTTAGATTTGATTTTAGTTCCAGGTGCTTTTGAAATTCCTTTTGCTTTAGAAAAAGCATTAGAAAGCGGAAAATACGATGCAATTTGTTGTGTTGGTGCAGTTATTCGAGGAGCTACTCCTCACTTTGATTATATCTCAGCAGAAGCTACAAAAGGTATCGCAACAGTTGGAATCAAACATGGAAAACCTGTAGCTAATGGTGTTTTAACTACTGATACAATTGAGCAAGCAATTGAGAGAGCTGGTTCAAAAGTTGGTAATAAAGGTGCTGAAGCTATGGTTACTATTATTGAAATGCTAGATTTATATAGCGAAATGGGGAAATAATTTGGCAACTAGAACACAAGCTAGAGAGTCTGTAATTGGTTTATTATATGCTTATGATTTAGGTAATGAAGGAATTGTAAAATTTGTAGATGAAATTTTAGAAGATAAAAAAATTAGAAATCAACAAAAAGAATTTGCTTTAAAACTTTTTAACGGAACAGTTGAAAATATCGAAACTATTGATAATGAAATTAAAGCACATTTAAATCAAGGAACTTTAGAAGATATAGGTTCTGTTGAAAAATCAATTTTAAGACTTGCAGTTTATGAGATTTTATTTGAAAGTTTACAAAAAGCTATTGTTATTAATGAAGCAATTGAATTATCAAAAAGATTAGCTAGTGATGGTGCTCCAAAATTTGTAAATGGTTTATTAGATAAGATTGTAAAGGCTTAAGTTATGAGTAATGCTATGAAATTATGTGTATCTTTAGATTTGCCAAGTGCTGAAGAAAACTTGGCATTAGTAGAACAAATAAAAGATTTTGATGTTTGGTTAAAAGTAGGGTTTAGAACATATATTAGAGATGGAAAAAAGTTTTTAGAAGATTTAAAAGCTATTAATCCAAATTTTAAAATATTTTTGGACCTAAAACTTTACGATATTCCAAATACAATGGCAGATGCTGCTTTTGAAATAGCAAACTTTGGACTTGTAGATATGTTTAATGTACATGCAAGTTCAGGAGTTACTGCAATGAGTGAAGTTATGAATAGAATCAAAGATATTCCTAATAAGCCATTGGTTTTAGCAGTAACTGCCCTTACATCTTTTGATAATGATAGTTTTAAAGCTATTTATAACGAAGATATAAATAGGAAAGCAACACAGTTTGCAATTGATACATATAACTCAGGTGTTGATGGTGTTGTATGTTCTGCTTATGAAAGTTTTGATA
>Ga0180008_1001003_pt1 | contig 19499 bp, 28 predicted proteins | sample MM_PW_MetaG_FD_121121 | JGI IMG/M metagenome (GOLD analysis project Ga0180008, IMG submission 121121) | Groundwater microbial communities from the Aspo Hard Rock Laboratory (HRL) deep subsurface site, Sweden - MM_PW_MetaG | ecosystem: Environmental > Aquatic > Deep subsurface > Groundwater...
AGAAGCTGCCTTGAAACCGCTATAAGAGAGAACAAAGAGGACAACGAAAACAATAGACCTCTACGGCACCCAAACCTCATCATAGTACCACTCGACTACCTAGAAGAATTATTAGGATAATAAAAAAGGGGTTGAGGTGTTTATCTCATAGCTGCTGAGATAATCGCGTTCCTCTCTGCACGGCTTTTGATACCCTTGGTCTTCTTCGCAGCCGCCGCGAATCTCGCCTTGATCTGGGGGTCACCCGCACCAGGCGCTCTTCGACTTCTCTGGAAGAAGGTTACGTGTTTCTTAGCCGCAACAGCCATGATCATCGTACCGCCTGGACCTCCGCCAGCAATCGCTAGAGAGGCTGGGTTGATGAATTTCCACTTAGCTGCCATTTTGCTCACCAGTACATAGGTAGAGCGTAATATAACTCACCCGTAAAAGATATAACCTATGAGTCTACTTACGTAAACTGATACTATGAGCGACATAAAGATTCACGAAAGCAAAGGGAAAAAGGTAACTAGGACGTTCATAAAGATTCCATATGAAGCCTTCGCAGAGGTACTCAAGAAGGATGGGGAGGCATTCCTAGAAGACACGGAGAACGATCCACTTAAGAGACAGACCGTGTGGAAAGCCGCGAAAAAACTCTCAGAGATGGTGGGGAAAAAGGTAACCTATAAGGCTGGGCTTCTTGACATTGAAGAAGACAAAGTTTTATCAGGGTATCTATTCACCGTAGAAGACTAGGGTTTCTCAACTTCTTCTTTCTTCACCGTGATATTCTCATCTTCGAGAACACTTAATCCCCCAAACATACGCGCTATCTCATCACCAGAAAGGTAACGGGGCTTCTTAGGCTTCTCTTGCCCATGTGTTTCCGGCATAGACCCACCCATTCTCGGTTAACAACTTCTTTAATGCCGCATAGTCCTTGGTGTAGACACCTGAGGGAAAACGATCTTGGCGATACTCCGGCTTCTTATCTGCATACCCCACAAAGACCCCGTTCTCGCTGATTATGGGTAAATAGTTAGAGAGTCCCCAGTCAACGGGATCACTCATACCTGGAGGCATCGCTTCGGGGTATTCAATAGCGTAACTAAAGTCACCGATTAACTGAACCTGGTCTAATGGATAGATTATGACTCCCTCAAACGTGTTTTCATTAGCGAAAACAACCTCTTTATGGATCTCATAATCCTTGAGACTCTCGAACCCTAATTTCTTTGCATTCTCTTCCTGCATCTCTTGGAACGGGGTTAGCAGCTTTCCAACGAGAACCTTTGTAAGCGCTCTCTCTTCCGCCTCCCTCTCAGGATTCTCTGCCTTAGGTAGCGTCCCCTCGCGGTACTGTTTTAAGATCTCCTCTAAGTTAGGAACATTATCCCAGACGGCTTCAATCACGTCAACAGATATGATGGGGTCGTCATGTCGGAGAATAACCTTAAGCTCATCGAGAGTAACGTTTCTAGTTGTCCCATCAAAGAGTTTAATATCCCTAGTCTCACCCTTACACTGGTCCCAGTGAGTCTCATATTCCTCAAAAGGAATTTCTTCTCCACACTTGGGGCATTTAACCATCTTTATCACTTATCCTAATAATCCCCCACTTAAAGCCTGTTCGTATCCCTCTTTAAGAGCCACTGCATCAGGGTCACTTAATCCCTCAAGAGCATTAACGATCTTCTGCATTAACTCGGTTCTATGGAGCCCAGTACGGGTCTTAGTGCGATCAAACCAGTCAAGCCACTCCTTATCACCCTCAAAGACATCATACAAACCTTTCCGATACTCCGCCCTCGTCGCCAAAATATCCTGTGTGATCTCAGGAGAATATCCTACAGCAGGCGTTAAACTCTCCGTTAACCGCCTGATAAACACATGAATATCAGGGCTTATTCCCTCCTCTTCGGAAGCCTCCGGCCCAACTTGCCCCGGTGGGATCTGCTGTACGCGCCCACCAGGCATCCACTCCTGCATCTGAGCATAGGTATTAACACCCGCTTGGTGACTAAACACCCGCATTTTCATCGGCATAATAAGCCCAGACTTCCGGGGCTCCTGCACCTGACCACAGAAACGGCACTTAAACTTACCTCCATAGGTAGGTCTTAATGGTCCCCCACAGTTAAAACAGACTTTTTCCTCAGGCATTATTAGACAACTATTAGACTAAACACGCCCTACCCCATATAAACTTTAATAGTTCCCCCCCATTACTCTAATCATAATGCCTAGTATCACCCAAGTAGAACGAGATAGACGCGAATTATTACTCCCAGAGGCGGCCCGCAAATACCTTGAAGACGGAGACATAGACGAGATAGCAAAGGAATATGACATCCCAAAGAAAAGCCTATACTACCACTTCGGAAAAATGGGTATCAGCAGGAAAAAAAGCGCTAAAGAGACAAAGATCGTCCTCAAAGAAATCAGCAAAGCGAGAGAACAAGAACTCAGCATACAGGGAGAGAAGCTAGTAACAATCGCAATAGGGATAGGCGGCGTGATCGCAAACCGATACCTACCTCTAGTAGACGCAATGATGGCAGACGGAATGACCCTAGAGTACATAGCCGAACACATTATGGACTGGTTTGAAAACAAGACAGCTATAGAACAAAAAGTCTCCAACCTAGAAATAGACAACAAGAACCTAGAAGACACCATACAAGCCGCATACGCCATGGCTGAACCAAACTTCAGATACCTACTACAGACAAGGATACTAGACGACTTCGCTAAGAGAGCACTACAGTACAGAGCCGCCGGAATCAGAGTAAACCCAAAAAAAATGACTCAAGCCCTGTACTATGACCTAGTAACACTGGATACAGGCATAGACAACTTTATAGAAAATGTGATGTAAATGAGTAACGAAAAATTAGAAGAACTGAAACTAAAATACGGACTAGACGACGACGCCTTAGCTGAAATAGCCGGAGCTACAGGAGCACCCGCCCCCGGAGCACCCACCCTACAACGCCCCAATCTTCCCGGTCTCTTAGAAGACGGAGAGGGGGCATTCCCCGCATCCCTAATGAACGCCATGAAAGGCGGCGAAATGGGAATAATGGAAGGCATCTTCTTAATGGACTTCATGGACCGTAAAGAGGAACGTAAACTCAACAGAGAGGCAAACAGAAAACAAGGACCTAACGAAATAGATAAAGTCCTCCAAGAGATGAAGGAGCAAAGAGCCGCTACAGAAAAAGCCCTCAGTGATCAGAAAACCTATTTTGAGCAAATCATTTTAGGCAAACAAATAGCAGGACAACAAGAAACCATCAATTCCCTTCAAAACGAAATTCAAGTAAGAAACACCGCTGAAGCTGAGAGGAGAAAATACGAGGAAATATACCAATACCTCGACGATAGAATAGCTCAAGCAGTACCAACGGTACAGGGGCTATCACCTAACCAGCAGCTAGGTTTCTTTGATACTATCTTCGGCGATATACAGACCGAGATAGGACAAGATATGAAAGAACATTTAATGGCAAGATTCCGAGGGGAAACAACCTCCGCGCCCCCCGGTGAAGGCGACGGGTCTTACATAAAACTAGCTTCAAGAGCCATAGACGTTTTAGAGGAAGCGATAAAAGCAGGAAAAGAGAGACCCCAACTTAAACAAGTCAAACCCGTACAATCACTACCCCCTCAACCACACATTCAAGCCTCCGCCGCCTCCCCTCCTCACGCCTCCCCCGAACTAGTTATAGATCACCAAGAAGAATCTACAGACCACCTTGAGGTAATTGAATCGGAGGAGGCAGAGCAAGAACAAGAACCCGAAACACCGGAAACCGTGCCGCCAGGAAAAATCTACGGCGCCCACGATGAATCATACCGTGAAACACCACCTCCGCCACCCCAGCTTCCACCAGAGGATAACCTAGATGTGCCTGTAATACAAAACACAGCACAACCCCCGCCCCCGGAACGAATACACATATCCTCACCAGAAAGCAACGTAAATGATCTTCAAGAAATCACCGGTATAGGACCAGCCTTCGCAAACCTACTTACTGAAAGCGGCGTCATTAACTCATCTCAACTAGCAGAAGCAACCCCATCCCAACTCGCGGCATCTCTCAAAATCCCCCAAGAAAAAGCACAAGACTGGATAGATCAAGCAAAAGATAAGAGAGACGCTGCATAACTTTTTTACACGTTGTCTACTCAAATAGACCCAGAGTTGCTCGCACAAGTGCTAACGGTCCTAAGAGACGCTGTAACTAATCCCGCTAAGGACAAAGCCACGGATCTCATAGAGTGGATCATGGATAACTATGTAACCCCTCAAGGAATAAGGTACGCGATGGCTAATAACCTAGATCTCTTTACCCTAGCATTCAATCACTACGGGTTAGGGCATAGCGCGGTGTCTCCCTTATTCAAAATAGTAGCGCGAAACTATTGGGGGGAGATAGAGGATCTCCTCACAGACGCGAATAAAGTGCTGAAAATAGTGTCTAAGAAACCCGAATGCGCCCAGATCCTATACACCCCAGAGGGAATAGATTACTTAAACCGCTGCTGTATCGCTGGATATGAAAACCTATACAACTTTGTATGGAATTAACACCAATACCCATTTAACTAAAAACCGTTTAAAACATATAGTGAACATAACATGCTCGGCATAAATAAAACAGAGTACGGGGGACAAATAGTAGGTAAGGGATTATCCAGAGTCTTTGAACTCGCAGATAACGTAGTACAGATAGGACCAGGAGGCGCACCGCACGAGAAGGTTAGCACATGGCTTAACCTAGGCTTCGGACTCCTAGCACCAGAATTAGCGATAAAGTTTTTCCCAGCAAAACGTGAACTGATGGAAGCCGCAGGAGGCAACGCCTTCAGCAACATTGTAGACTACACAGAAGACTACATAGACCAACTCTTAGGTCCAACAAAGATAAGCAAAGCTAGTTCCTCACAACCTGGCTCCGGTCCAGTTAGGGACACGAGAAACTACCAAGTAAACAAGGGCTACGTCCAGAACATGGCTAACGCAGGACAGCAAGGTGTATCCATCAAGGCACCGATGAAAAACGGTGGTAGATACACCGTATAGAATATCCCCTAAAATCAACTCTTTATTTTATTGGTTCTAACAACATCCAGCCTTTTACTATCTTCAAGAAGGGATTCTAAGGCTTTATTATAATTTTTAAAAGGTGCAGCATGTACTTTGAACTCCTGTTTAACCTTGGAGGTGCATCGAATCCTAAGCATCTCAACAGAAGCAGACATACATGTAGCACAAATGCCACATGACCTTATATGCCTTTTCCTAGAATAATAGATTTGGTGAAACACAATAGGACAAGGAAGCTATGTGATTTGTGAACTGGGAGCAGTACAGAAATCATTTCCTAAATTCAAACAAGCATTCGCTAACCTAGAGAACCGCATCATTCAGCAATGTGACGCAGATTGGGCACCTAAGACTTTCGGGTTCCTCACCCCAGAGTCCGGCAAAGAATACGGTAGAACCACTATTCTACCTGAGCTTTTCGACGACAACCAGGCAGCCCAGATGTGTGTTAACAGAACACAAGCTAATGGAGCCGCTAGTTGGAATCAGACGTTTGAAAACAAGTCCGGTAACCAAACACTGATAACAGGCACAAGGGCAGGTGACACCATCCCAGAAGACTTCAAAATCGGCTGGATGGGATTAGCTTTCCCGAACAAGACACAGCACATTACCGAGATCAAGTACCAGATCTCTGACCGTAAATACGGCAGACTCGACTTAGAGGAGATGCTATACGGCTACGAGTGCCCCGCAGTAATCTTCGAGGAAGGCTACGTCATAGACGAGGAAACCTACTTCGAGATGTGGGGATACGTGGAGCCAGGATACAACAACCTCCAACCAGAGAACGGTCCCGGTGGAAGAGACGCCGTACTCTATCAGACCATAGTTATGCTGGGAGCAGCTTACTATAAGCAGATAGACCGAGTGCTGGGTAACACAGGAGCAGTGATTTAGTATGGTCTACACTATATGCGACTACAGTAGGATCAAGGAGACATTCCCCGAGTTCCAAGCAACCATGGACGCCCTAGAGGACGTAATGGTGAAGAAAGCCCTCGCAGACTGGGCTCCCCTGAAATACGGAGGGCTCAACCCCAAAGCGGGAGAGTTCGGCAAGACAACCATCATGCCAGAGCTATTCCAAGCAGGGGCGTTTGAGACAGGCGCACTCACCCTACTCCCCGACTGGGATGAAAGCTGGATAGGTACCACAATGACGGTACCAGGACATAACACCATAATGCAGGGAGCCAACTCAGGGAACATCTACGAAGACTACAAGGTAGGCATAGTAGGTCTCGCATTCCTCGAACCAAGTTCAAGGATTAGCGAGATCAAGATGCAGATCAGCGACAAGAAACTGCCACGCATGAACATACAGGAGGCATGGGGCTATCAACGCCCATGCATAATCTTTGAGAACGGCTACGTGCTAGACGAGGAGACAGGATTCCACCTATACGGCTATTGTCTAGCAGAGGGCCCCGCAAAGATTAAACTCATCGGCGTACAACTGAACAGAGTGCCTAACAAGCTACAGAGCACCAACACGGGGGCAGCCCTATCTTAGGAGTAATGAGAAATGCCAAAAGTAGTTAAACTAGCGAGAGGACCCAGGCTTGAGATCCAAGTCCAAGAACGATACGTGAGAGGCGAGTCCGTTCACGTAAAAGTCTACGGAGAGATGAAGATCGGAGCCAAAGAAAGAATCTACGCAAGAGACTTAGGACTTAGGACACTACAACTCTTAATGCTACAACCTGAACACGGTACTCACAACCCATACACTACCGGAGTCTGGATCTACCGCAAGGGAGAACTAGACAACTACGCAAGCGTTGACATATTCAGCATGGCTGGCTACGAGATGATCTCCACAGGAAGAGTCGGATCTCTCAGCGCAGCTACCACACTGCCATACGACGGCTCACTCTGGCTAGGGTTCATAGCCCTAGGAGAGTAGCCACCCCACTATTTACCCCTCGTAAATAAAATGAAATGAGGAAAAAGAAATGGACGCACTACAAGACTGGTCAACCTGGATAAAACCAGGATACTTCATCAGCTATTACGATGAGACCGTGCAATACTTCGAGTACGTGAGGCAACGAGATCTAGCGCACTGGGAATACGACTGGCCTGAAACCATCGACGCAGGATCAGAGTCAGGACCAAACATACCCAGCAACCTTGAAATCACTCAAGGATACCAGAAACACACAAACACGAATCGACTATGGCAGCTAATCTTCGGAATCAAAGGTCAACCCTTTATCTACATTGAGTTACCGACTGATCTACACCGACACGGTATTCCAAAAGAGCCGAAACCAACATCAAACAACAGGCGAGTAAGTCACTTCACGGAATGGATGAGTCCCTTCAATGAGCCCAGCTTCGTCACCGAACACTTTATGATGAAACCCGCGCTTGAGTTCATAGGAATAGACGCCTATAACCCAACTGCCATAAGCATCACTGACCTGACGCTTAACTTCTTCATCAACAAAATGGTGACAGAGCGAGTAGGCACAGCCACACCGACAGAAGAGGGAATGGTGATTGCACCAACCTCTAACCGGTGGGGCGAGACACTAGACAAACTGTGGAGACGAGTGATCCCATGCAGACCAATAACCCTAATGCCGGTACGAGCCCCGGCGGTGGGAAGATAGGAGGAAAAATAAATGCAAATGACTAGACACAACATCAAGGACGAAGGACTAAAACGGATGGTCTACGAGAGCTACCCCTACAGGGTAGTAAGAGGAGCCTACGACGGCTCCATGGACGAAACAAAGACCCTCTATACAGCCCTAACACACATCGTTCCAACAGGACATCAACTAAAGATACTATTCCTCCGCGTATGGACACAGGAAGCAGGTGGCGCAGTATTCCGCATAAACCAGACCAACCCAACGGCACTAGGAACAACAGGCGAAGTCGAAGCATACCCTGTAGTGGGAAGCGCCCCAGCAGGAGTCGTAGACTACCCGATGCTTGAAGCCGCAGGTGCAGAGGTCTTAACCGGTAACCTACATCAACCCGTCCACGTCGTAGAAGGGTCAGTAGACTTCTCAATCTTGAGGACCCCCAACCCCGCAACGGGAAACCGCTACGGGATAGTATGGTGGGGATTCGAGGAGCTACCTGAGCAAGAACAGTAACACTAAATCCTTACCCCTTTTTTATATACTACAGCATCTACTTAATATTGATACACATTGGATCATAGAGGACACACCAAACATCGCCCCACAAAAGAGAAGTTCTACCCCGCAACATACGCCTCAGGGGGATCAGTAGCCGCGAAAGGCGCATTCAATGGACCCGACATCGACGGCACCAATGAATACGGCTACGTAAACTGTTACATCCCCAAAGACTACGACGGCATGGAGGAGATAATGCTCGTATTCATAGCTAACGTCACCGCATCACCCATGCATATGCGGATAGTAACCGATTACTGCCAAGCAGGAGAAGCATATTTCGAGCACAACGAGAACGTAAATCTCAGCGTAAACACCGTGCAGAACCGCATGACTGAACTAAACCTAGTTAACGCAGTTGACACCGCACCACTTGAACCCGGAGACTATCTAGGAATACAGGTCTCCCGAGTCGCTACGCTACCAACAGAGAACACAGATATAATCCTAATTGGGGTACGGATAAAATACAAGCAACAATAATCCTCTCTTTTTCTAAACCCTTAAACCTGTAAACTTAAGTAAACCACCGTACCCCATATTTAACATGATAAAGTTGAACAATTTCACGGTGAGAGGTAAATCCTTTTCTTTACTCGCAGATCCAGAAAGCAGACAAGTTTGTCAACAGGATCTATGCAAGGGAAAAATCTGGGAACCATGGCTTACAGACTACATACTCGACAACCTAGAAGAGGATTCAACCTTCATCGACGCCGGGGCATCTGTGGGGTGGTTCACCTTTCTAGCAGCCGCCCACTGCCCCCAAGGGCGAATAGTAGCATTCGAGCCTCACCCCAAAAGATTTAACATGATGAAAACCAGCCTCGAAGGGAACAACTTCAAAAACATCGATCTCATACAAACCGCAGTATCAGATATAGAAGGGTACTCAACACTAGGCGGCAGAGCAGAAGCCCAGATGGATGAACCAGGAATAGCAATAGACACAACAACCATAGACCTCATCGTAGAGGTACTACATCTGTCTCCTGATATAGTAAAGTTAGACGTAGAAGGAGCAGAGATAAGAGCGCTACACGGTATGAAGAAAACACTCAAAACGGAAAACCTGAAACTAGCGATAGAGGTACACCCATCCTTAATAACAAAATATGGTGACGCCACGGAGGATCTATATAATCTGCTAAATCAATACGGCTTTAAGAGTAGGCAACTATACGGTAACTACAAGGTGTTCGAGAGATGATTCTCTGGTTTGACGACGGATACGAGGTAACCTACACTGAGGCATACCCCGTGATGAAGGAACTCGGATTAACAGGCATAGTAGCCCTCTCTACAGGTCTCGTAGGGCAAAACGCGGAGATAGGTACACAACCCCCTAGGCAAATGATGTCACTCGAACAGCTACAGGAACTCGTAGCGGAGGGATGGGAAATAGCGAGCCACAGCGTATCACACCCCTACAGATTCGATCAGTTAAACATGGACGCTACTCGATGGGAACTTCGAGCCTCAAAACACTGGATAGAAACAAACCTAGGTGTCACACCTACAAAATTCGTGGTCCCACGACACCTTATCAGACCAGAGCAGATAAAACTCGTCAAAGAATACTATGAATACATGCGTCCACCGGGGGGGAGACCCGCCGAGACAGAGAGAGTATATCACTGGGTAATAAACCAAGAAGAGTTAAAGACATTTAAAAAGTGATACGATGAGACCGATGATGCAATTTATATCAGATACCTATATAGGACCCCTTGTAGGGGCGGAGATAGGCGTATTCCAAGCAAAAAACGCAGTCGATATACTGGTAAACATTCCCCAAGTAAAACACCTATACCTTGTTGATCCCTACAAACCCTTCTGGGTCTATAACAAAGAATGGTTAAACGGTCTCTCCACGGCAAAAGAAATAGCGGTGAAAAACCTAGAAAAAATATACCCCGGTAGGTATACATGGATATACGAATCCTTCGAGGCAGACATTATACCTGAACCACTAGACTTCATTTACATTGATGGCTGCCATAGCTATGAAGCCGTTAAACATGACATCATAGAAGCAGAAAAAATCGTGAAACATGGAGGAATAATAGGGGGCCACGACTATTACCCCCCAGACGTCAACACTGAGCGATTCGGGATAGGTCGAGCAGTAAGGGAACACTATCAAAAATTTGAAAACCTAGAAACCGACTGGTGGACCATAAATAAACTTAAGTAAACTAACGTATACCCTAACAACATGCGTATTCTTGTCACCGGGGGGGCAGGTTTCATAGGCTCCGCCTTTATGAGTAAACTATTAACTGAGGGGCACACACCTACCTCCTTTGACTTAAAACCCTCCCCCGTTGGGGACGAAGGCATTATTGGGGACATCCTTGATCAAGACGCTGTAGATAATGCAGTGAAAAGAACTGATAGAGTCTTCCACTTCGCAGCGGCAGCGGATCTTAATTACTGTGCAGCCCATAGCCAGAAAGCAATAGACCTTAACGTAAGAGGCACACACACATTCGCCAAAGCCTGCGCTAAATACGCCGTCCCCCTTCATTTTGCGAGTACATGCTGTGTATATGGAGATACCCCGGATCATCCTAGCGACGAGTCAAGCATACCAGTACCCACCGAGATCTACGCGGTAACCAAAATAGCGGCCGAGGAGATCCTAAAAGAATACGCGGCTAAAAAATATCTCCCATACACAATTCTTAGACTAGGCACAACCTATGGGTCAGGAATGAGAGGCGCATTAGCTATTTACTGGTGGATCACTGAGGCAGCTAAGGGGGTTCCACTGACAATACATGGCACCGGAGAACAGACTAGATCCATGATATACATAGATGACCTAGTAGAAGCCCTCTACAAGGTCGCAACCTCAAGAATCACAAACATGACTCTTAACCTCACGAGACCCGAAGAAAAAAGCGTCTTAGAGACAGCGGGACTAGTGAATAAACTTATGGACCGAACCCCCGACAACATCTGGTTTACCGATGATCGCCCCGGACAAATAATGAAAGAATCCATAAATATCAACAAAGCAAGCACCCTTCTTAACTGGTTTCCCCACACGAGTCTAGAAGAAGGGATAAGAAAAACAATCCCCTGGGTATTAGAACAAAACTAGGAGAAAAACGAATAATGCCCCCAGATTATAGGATCGTGTACTGCTTCAACGGGTGGACGTGGATCTGGCGGCAACTTGTACTTAGCTTAACAAGCCTAAAACGCTTCATCCCTGACCCGAATAAGGTAATAGTATTCTACGGTCCCCCCAGATTTAAGGAACATATAGAATGGTTGGAGCCAAGATGTGATCTACGTCTCGTGGATACCCCTCTCCACGACCCCGCCTCAATAAATAGGCGCGTTATCCATAAAAACAAGTTCTACGGTAGCTGCATGAAAATACATAGCTACGAGTTAGATACACCTAACATGTTTTGGGTTGACTGTGATACAATAATCCACGGAGACTTAACGGAAATGCTTGAACCGGACTTTGATATACTCGTCTCAAGATGGGATCACTCAGAAGGTAAAACCCTAATGAAGGGTCTCTGCAAGGAACTAAACCTACCTCATATGGATATTATGATGAACGGCATGCTGGTCTTCAAGAACCACACACATAACAAGATGAGAGACGACTACGTAGGCTTTCTAGAAGACATCTTCGAGGGCAGGCTTCAAGTGCCTGTCCTAAACCGTATGGAGATATACGCCTTCATGTTAAGCCTAATAAAATTCAAACAACGAGGAGGCAAAGTAGTTATAATGCCCCCGAATTGGCATCAATACGCAGGCGGTAAATACGTTCAACACCTATCCCGTAGAGAAATAGCTACATGGATGGAAGAAAAACTATTCACCCCTGAACTATATAACTTAGTGGAAATCGGAGAAGCAAAAAGTGACTGGTGATAAAGCCTTAGACGAATGGAAAGAAGCAAACCAAGAGCAAGTATGGACCAAAGAAACCATACCTATGATAGAAACCGATTGGGCGAAGAAACCCAAACAGACCCTTAAACACATAATAGCCGCGAGTTTCATCAAAGGAGACAGCGTACTAGACGTAGGCTGTGGAACAGGCGACCTCATAACAGCGTTAGAACTGGTCAACTATAATGGAGCCTACCTAGGCATAGACCAGAGTAACGAGATGTTGAAACGGGCGCAGCAAAAACACCCTAAACACCACTTCATAGAGGGAAACCTCTACGGGTTACAACACATCGCAAAAGCAGACACCATAGTAGGTCTCGACGTCCTACACCACCAAAAAGACATCGAGCCAGGATTCAGCAACCTACTCTCAATGGCAAAAAAACGCCTCATAGTTACTCTATGGATCAATAACAGGGACGCAGAACACCCGAAGCAAAGGAGGGGGAGATTCGGAGAGTTCATCACCTACTATACAGAAGAGGAGTTGAAAGAACGCTTCCAAAACCTAGAACACCAAGTAATAAAAGAGATAGGGTGCCAATGGAAAGACATGTATATTTTTGAGGCACCTTAATGGTAAAATCTATTCAGATCTCTATAGTACACTATGCAGAATCCAAGTCTCTACACTTTAACGACGTCCTAGCCGACCAAGTTAGATGCATAAGAGCCCTCACCACACACCCCTATTCACTGAACATAGTAGATAACCAGATGCACCCTGAGGCAAGGAGAGACCTAGAAAAAAAGATCCCAAACATCGAGATAATAGAAACCAAGGGAATACACCACACCTACCCAGCGGGTGCAAACACCGCCATCGAGAACCTATCAAAAGACTATCTATTCCTTTCACACACCGACATGTTAATGAGTTATAACTGGCTTACAGTTCTCGCCAAAGACCTAGAGTTAATAGAAAACGACCACAAAGTACCCGCCGCAACATACCCTCTCCTCTTACCCTACCCTCGATTAGTCACTACACCCGACGAGAAGACCATGCTAAAAAGCATAAGAACCCGTTCAGGGCTACAACAAAAAGACATCGCAAGAGGATACATGGAAAAACATGGCATAGCCCACAAACCTTGGGGCGACGTAACATTAGCAGTTTGTAATAACGGGGAAATCACAGACAATGGATGGAGACTAGGTGGAGCATACTTAGCTAGTAAAAGGTTCTTCGACGAGGTAGGACTCTATGATCCTATGATAAACAGAGGTAACGACAAAGCATACGCGATTAAAGCCTTAATGACTCGCTGTAAGGTGATGGTGAGCAACAGAGCTTATCTACACCACATTGGGGGTCTCCATAAGCGTAGCGGGTGCTATGGAGGAGAAGGATACCACGAGAACGGTGAACACAAAGCCTACGGATCGGCAGAGCTAGGAGCCTACCACCAACTCAAGAAGAAATATGGGATAACCGTATTCAAGAAAATCCAGAACGGTGACATATGGCGTGAACTACATGAGGCACAGCCCCATGGGAAAAGCAGAGAACTAATCGAGACATATAAGAGAAGAGGATAACCGTGCCTACTCTCACCCTAGACTTAACTAGAACCACAGAATCCCTATGGGGGGGCATAAAAAAAACTAGAAGAGCCGACATAAAGAGAGCTAAAAGACTAGGTATAAAAGTTGAGAAGAGCAGCGATGAAGCAGCGTATAAGAAAATATTAAACGAGTTAAGGGAGAAACTGGATCTACCTCTAAGAAACCCTAAACCGAATCCCCCCTACCTTTTCATCGCTATCGACGCATACGGTGAAACGCTTGCAGCGGAAAACTTCTACAAATGTAAGGATTCTAGACTTAGAGCCGAATCATCGGCGACTAAGAGAATTATCTCCACCAAAAAAACAGCCTCAGGGTTAGCGCACGCCCTCCTCATCTGGGAGACGATCCTCTGGGCGAAGAGCCAAGGATTCAAGACATATGACTTCGGGGGATATGCTTTAAACGGGTTAGATCCAAATGGTAGAGACGTATCCGGTGTAAACTTCTGGAAAAAGAGTTTTGGGGGGGCCGTCACCCCTAAAACATGTTAAAGATGCTTCCACGCTATACTTTCAAGCCTGAAAGTTTTTCCCTCTTTGGCGTGCTTAAGGTTTGACTCATATCCAACCTCCTCGAACTGTTCCCAATGCCAAGTCGAGTTATAGCGGTGATACGGGTTACCATCAACTTTAACCTTATAATCAGGGTCCCAACCAGGTAATCCACCATGCCAGCTATGTATGCAGTTAGCGGCAGACACTATCACTAAGTCACAGGCAATCGTCTCGGCGATCTCAAGTACACGTAAACCATCCTCTCGGGTTAGATGTTCAAGGAACCCAAACGCCTGAAACACACTCAAACTCTTCGGTTCAAACACATCGAGGAGGTCGAGGGCATTCATCTTAAGAGGCATCCAGTGGCTAGGTAATTCCTTGATCTTCCAGACATCACACGCATATCCTTTCTTGATCTTCTGAACGTTATCCCAATAATGCATAGCAACAACGCCCTTAGGACCCGTGCCTACATCGATCACAGACTCAACTTCATACTTACCCGCCTCACGGGCAACGTAATCAGCCATATCCCAGAACTTGGGGTCCTCTGGGACTTGTCCCTCTTCAAAAACCTTAGCATCCATATTTTACACCTCTAACCCCTCGGCTCTAAGATTAAACACGGGTGGGTTATCAACCCACTGTTTGAATAAATCGCCCTCACAATCCTCATCATACATACCGGGGTTGGGGCTACATGGGGGTTTCATGGTCTCTAATTTAATATCTTCAACCATCTTACTCGTTAAGGGTCCAGTATTTGCTGTATAGAAACCGTGGCGACGATTGTTCATCATCAGAGCATAGTTGCACTTTATCGCCTTCTGACCTGAGGGTATTAAGGCTTCAGGAATAGGTTTGTGCTCATGTTCGATACACTGGTGCTCCACGTCTAACTTAAACATATTACTATAACCCGCCATCTCAAGGCGAGACCCGAAATCCACATCCTCTAGGCTTTTATCCCCATCGAACATCTCATCAAATCCGTTTACCTTTAAAGCCGCCTCAAGGGTGAAACTACTATAGCCATACATCCAGTTATAGGGGGCGATCATTTTTCCACCGTTATTTTTCACGATCTCGTATCGACTATCTCTTATTAACCCATCCTCACCGTAGAGTTTCCGCAGAAGAGCAGGTCGGTCTACATCATCCCATTTCTCAGCGTATAGAGCTTCATAGCCCTCTGTTAGGTATTCCTCATTCAACCTAGCGGGTTTGCCCTTTAGGAAACGGATATGCATGGCGAGAGCCCATAACCCACTTTCATAGGTCTCCCAAAACCTAGAGAGAAAATCATCATCAAACTCTGAACAATCATCCACACGGACAATAAGCTCACCCTCGGCGTGAATAATCCCCGTGTTTAGCTGGCCACAGACACCCCAACGCCCCTGATCTAACCAGAACCGGTGTCTAGGGTCCACGGGTACATGTTTAACTGGGAACGGTAGTTTACTGAAGTCATAGTCTCGTTCCTCGTAGAGGGCGTCAACCATTATGAACTCAAAATCTTTGAAACTCTGCCGTTTAAGACTCTTTAAAGTAGGTTCGAGAAACCGTAGGTTAGGCATTCCTATAATAGGGTATTCATCTCTTGCGGTAGGCATAATAACGCTAATAGAAGGCAACTAATTCAGCCTCTCAAGAACTATGATACTGTTCTGAACCCAATTAGTCAACACCGGAGCAGGCACCAACGATATAAAGTGATTCTCCATATCTCGGCGGCGCACCCAATCCTCGTGCTCGAACCAGTTAAGCCAATAATCTTCGTTTCTAACAGTAACATGACCCGCTACAGCCATACCCTCAAGTCCCTCTGGGATAGGCTCGCCTTTCTTAAGGACATAACCCTCGCCCTCACCTTGTAAACCACCGCTGCCAGTTACCGCGATCTCAAGGAAAATATACTTCTCCGCGACCCTGAACATCTCAGGAACTACTTGGGGTAGATCCTCCTCGTAGATATGCTCATAGAAGTCAAGAGCAGTCACTAACTCAAACTGATCTGTACCATATGGCCACTTCTTGGCAGCGTCATGTCTAATCAGCCACTTTTCATCACATTTAGCGAACCTGCCTTCATCTACAGCCCAGGGGCTATAATCAAACCCTAGAGCATCTATCCCGTGGTGTCTCGCGTAGGCTATGAAAGTGCCTCTACCAGCGCCGACGTCGAGAAGATCTTTACAATCAAAAACCTCTTTCCACGCCTTCGCAACATGATAGGCACCGTCCCAATCCCCTGTTTCATTCGCGTAACTCCAACCATGTAACAAACCGTCAGAACCCATATACTTTTTACCTTCAGGAGTAGCAAAGTAATCTTTGTCATAATAAGACCCCGTAAACTCCTCTGGAATATCACTATTCATACTAATCGTTAAAGTTATAACCTATTACCATATTAAGGTTTACTAGAGTTGACAATAAGTGACACAAACCAGCAAAGAGGAGAAAATCTAGTTGAACCTTTTATTCTTAACTGATAGAATCTGGGGTAGAAGCGCATATAGCAAAGTCCTGAAAAGCCTCACAACGAGACTCACCACAGACCATGAAGTCTCAGCAATACCCATGGGGAACGCTCTACAGGGTGTACCCTTTATGAACCCCCTAAACATTGGAGGAACCAACGTCTACGGATCAGGCGTTGATCCATACGGCGAAGACGTCGCCTATAATTACTACGACAAACTCAACGCAGACATGCTTATCACCATCAAGGAGCCATGGAATTTTCAACACCTACCCCTGCAAGGGTTAAACTACGTGCCTATGGCGATCATCGACCACAGCCCCATAAGCCATCACCTAGTAAGCAGAATCGAGACCGCCTTCAAAGTAATAGCAATAAGCAGATTCGGGCAGAGAGAACTCAAGAGTAAAAACATAGACTCAACCTACATCCCCCATGGCGTAGAAGACCACTATGAATGCCTCTGGGACCAGAGAAAAGAATGCATGAAAACATGGTACCTCGACCCAGACGCCTTCAAAATAGGCATAGTCTGCATGAATCGGGCACGTAAAATGATCCCAAGAATGTTCAGAGCAATCCGAAGCTTCATAGACAACAACCCCGACATAAAAACACAGGTCATGTTCTGGGGTAGCATCAATAAAACCGCCCCTGGTCTCGGCGGGCAAGGCGTAGGCGACTTCGGCTCATCACTTATACAGGAAATCATTGGACTAGAACTAGATGAAACAATTCAGTGGCCAGACGACGCAACCATAGAGGAAGGCATACCCGAGCGACTCCCTACCATGGGGTGGGATATGGTGACCCTCTATAACAGCTTCGACGTCCTGTTACATACAACTGGTGGGGAAGGCTTCGGGTTACCCCTCATAGAAGCCCAGCGCTGCGGAGTACCCGTGATCACAACAGACTACGCCGCTGGACCTGAAAACGTAGGTGCAGGTCTCACAGTACCAGCAAGCGACTACGTAATAGTGAACACCCCCGGCACAAGGTACGCATTAGCTGACATAGACGCCACAGCAGACGCCTTAGCGAAGATCGCTAATAAAGACCCTGACAAGTTGAGTAGAAAAGCCATAAGATCAACTGAGAGATACAGGTGGGATAATATAATGGAGAAACACGTAAAACCATTCATGGATGAATGCGAACAAGACCTATACCCCTTCATATCGAAAACGGGTGTAAAGAAATGGAGGGGCGCCTAAATGAGAATCGCAATGGTTACCCCATACAACGTAAAATGTGGGATCTACACCTATAGCCGAGACCTTTATACGGCTCTTCTAGAGCATGACGTCGAAACATATGTATCCAGGCTCCCCAGATTCGGGCAGAAGAGCCCCGCACTACTCGAAAACGTGGCGCGCAAGATCCCTAAAGAAGCAGAGATTATACACGTTCAACACGAGTACGGGTTATACAATGGTCTCGACACAGAGTTTTACAGGACACTCAAGGAACATAAGAAGCCGATTATCACCACTATGCACGCAGTCGGCAACTTTAATGTAGACAAGGTGGTATCCCTAGCATCAAACAAGGTAATCGTGCATAACGAGTTCTGCAAAAATAAATTCAGCGGTGAATCAGAAATAATCCACCATGGATGCGCCACAGTGACCCCCATGCCTATTGCGGAGGCGAAGAAAGCCATGGGAATACCCACCAAGCTCCCCATAATAGGATACGTAGGCTTCATCAGCCCCTACAAGGGGATCGATGACATAATACTAGCAGTAGAACCCATAGAAAAAGCAGGCGTGGTAATAGGCGGCGGCTGGCACCTAGGACCAGACACACAGTACATAAACGAGTTAAAGGAACTAGGAACCCAGAGGCTAGGGGGAAGAATACAATGGACCGGCTTCGTGCCGGAGGAGAGGCTAGCAACAGTCTACGGGTGCATGGATATAGTAGTCGTAGCGAGCAGATTCGCCACCGAGTCAGGGGCACTATTAACCGCTATGGCGCACGGTAAACCCATAATAGCAAGAAACCTACCACCGTTTAGAGAGAAAAACCTAGTAACCTTCGAGAACCCCGTTGACCTATCCGCAAAGATCAGTGACATATTATACGGGCATGACACCCTAGAAGCCATGGGTAAACAATCCATGGAGTACGCAGAGGCTAACACATGGCATAAGATCGCTGAACAACACAAAGAACTCTACTCTAGTTTACTTTAAAACCCCTTTTTTCCCTAAACCTTAATTACGCTCAAACATACAGAATTATAGGTATAGTGTATGAGCGCAGTATCACCTTTAATAACTAACTGGATAAATAACAAACTCCGCTGGACATACACATTCCAACCCATACTCAAATCATTCATACTAAAAGCGGGGCAGAGAAGACAACTACCCCGAGAAGACTTCATATTCCAAGCCCCAGAAGGCGTATTACTACAAATGACTGTAGCATTCGACAACCCCCACGGCGGCATGTCAATGGAGTCCGAACCTGGACTAGACTTCGGGCAAGTAAACACAGTGGGAAACGAAGTCGCTGGGGGGCTACAACTACCATCGGTGCTAACGTTTGCTAGAACACCCCCAGATACACCCGTAGGAATATACACAGTTAACAGTCTCAAAGAGTGGCCATGGCTGAACGCATGTAAACTCTACGTCATAAACTCTAGCAAAACACAATCCATAACAGTCCTAGGGTTTGGCTACACAATGGCATATCTAGTAGAGCCAAGAAAAACAACCTTAACCGACATCGAAAGAATA
>Ga0180008_1001004_pt1 | contig 19486 bp, 19 predicted proteins | sample MM_PW_MetaG_FD_121121 | JGI IMG/M metagenome (GOLD analysis project Ga0180008, IMG submission 121121) | Groundwater microbial communities from the Aspo Hard Rock Laboratory (HRL) deep subsurface site, Sweden - MM_PW_MetaG | ecosystem: Environmental > Aquatic > Deep subsurface > Groundwater...
CCGGTCTGTCACGTCGGCGGTGAAGAACCTCACCCCGTCGTTGGCGTGGAAGAACCCCATCACCCGGTACGCGGATGAACTCGTCGAAGCAGCCAGCCCGAGGTCAACGGTCGTCTCGGTGTTGCCGTCGCGGCACACGCCGTACCAGTTGCCACCCTCGTTGCGCACTCCGACGAAATCCACGAAGACCGCCCCCGCCGGTGCGATGTAGTTCTCGCTGAACCCCGCCCAGATGACCGAGTCGGCGGTTGACGTGTAGTGCTTGATCTTGACGGCGAACAAGCTGCCGACCGGCACCATGCGGTAAATGGGCTCCAGCGACCCGTTCTGCACGAGTGCCGACGTGTCGCCGCTCACCGTGACCGTGCATTGCTGCAGCCCGAACTCATGCGCGGTGGTGACTCCAGGCGATGTGGTGGTCCCCGTCCCCGGCGCGTAGAGCTGCCAGCGCTTCTCGCCGTACCGGCCGCTCACGTTGTATGCGCAGAAGTCGTCGTACCACGCCAGCCCCATGAGGTTCGGCAACCCGAAGGCGACCTCGTCTGGGTACTGCCCAGCGAGCGCACCACCACAGAGCCCGCTCGGTGCGCGCCTCGTGCTCATGTGGTCACCCGCAGCGACCTGACCGGGTCGTTGAGCAGCAGTAGCGACAGCGCCACGAACGACTCCCCGGTGGTCTTGGCCTGGACGATGGCCACCTCGGAGGTCAGGTAGATGCTGGAGTCGGTGAGGCTCACCACGTCTCCGAGGTCGAGGTAGTCGAGCTCGGTGCCGCCCTGGACCGAGACGGACTCACGGGGCACCGCGTACTGTAGGATAGCGTCTCTGGCGATGCGGCGCGCGGTGCTCTCGTCGAATACCAGGTCGGCGCTTATCTGCAGGTCTCGGATGCCGTCGTCGTCATAGGTCTTTAGGAGCGTCTGCGAGACCTTCGCCAGCATCGAGCCTTGGATGCGCGGGTCGGTGGTGCTCGCTTCTGCGTCGACGGTGACCGACCGCAGATAGGCGCCCTGCTGCCCACCCGGCGCGTACAGCACCGTGACCCGGTTGAAGATGCGGTCCCCAGCGGACTGAAGTGCAGAGGTCCGCACGCAGTTTGCGGCCTCGTCGTTGGGCGTGGCGATGAGAACCGCCGTTACCTGCGTGCGGTCGGCGTCGAGCTTCCTGGCCTGGAAGTAGCCGCCGTTCTCCGACTCTCGCCAGTCCACCGGCAGGAGCGGCGCGATGCGCGAGCGCACCAGGTCCCAGACGTTGCACCGGCTCGCGATGCAAAAGTCAAGCTTGTAGGCGTCGAGCAGTTCTCTCTGTGCCTCCATGCGCCCGGAGTCCACCCGGAGCGTGGTCCACTCCTCGAGCAGCCACCGGATGACCTCGCCAGCGCCGCGCAGGGGTCCGGTGCGCTCGCGGTTGAGCACCCCGCCGCCCTGGTCCCAGGCGATGCGGTAGTCCGTCTCTCTCTTGGCCATTGGCAACGTGACGTCGTTCCAGTCGATGGTAGAGACCACCTCACCGAGCAGGTCCACGCCGGTAACCACCGGGCGGGTGAAAGGCCCCGGCACGCTCGGGTCTTCGAGGCCCGTGCCATCGTGCGGCGGGTGGCTGATGTTGTGCAGGGTGACGTAATCGGCGTCTACCTCGCCCAGCGCGATGATGGCCTGCGAGGTCAGGCGCCCGGCCACGCCGACCCCCCACTCGACCAGGAACGCGGGCGTGGTTGGGGCGTCCACGTCGCCGCCTTCGACTCGCCCTGGGTAGCCGATGGGGATGGGATAGACCTGCCCCACCGATGCCTCGTCGATGACGTAGTCTGGTGCCTGCACGGGCCATGTGGTGTCGTCGATGCGGTGCTGTTCGCCGGGGATCATCCCGCCGTCTCGGAGGCGCCGTTCCACGCCCGCAGAGAACGGCTCGTACTCGTCACCGTAGCTCGGCGCCGTGAGCGAGCCACGGATCAAGACCTCGGCCTGCTCCAGCGTCTGACTCCCGTAGTGCTGCCGCAGGGTCGCCGAGCCCATCCCCAGCCGGTAGCCTCTGGCCCTGAGCTTTGCCCAGCCTGGGTTCGCCTCCCTGCTGATGGTGATTCCGATCTGCTCCAGCGGCGCCCCAAGCTCGCGGGAGATGTCGCCCACCTGTAGGCCCGGCGCGTAGACATACGACACGCCGAGCCGGTCGGTGACGGTGAGCTCTGCCGGCGCAGTCGTGAACCGGAGCACCGTCCCGCGGAGGTCCAGGTCCAGCAGCACCGAGGAGGTCTGCCCGATGATGGCGGCGCGGGGCGTCAAATGTGCTCCTTGATCGTGAAACTCGGCGTGCGAAGCCGCTCTGGGCGGGTCGTGCTCTCGACGTCGCCCTCCACGTTGTCCATGCCCACCGTGCTGGCCACGTACCCATAAAGGAACTTGGTTGGGTCCCAGATGAGCCCGGAGGTCTGCGGAATCTCCGCGAGCGCGACGACCGGCCGCTGCCCGCTCTGCCACTCGGTGAGCTGGGACGCGAGCCACCATCCCACGTCGTCGCGGGTGGCGCGCTCGCCACCGGCAGTGGCCTGCAGGTAGTCCGGGTCGCCCTTGCGTATGCCGCCGTGCCCGTAGCCGTCCTGCCAGTTGACGCTGAACTGGCGGCGTACAGGACCCATCTCACGGACACGGACAGAGCCGCGCTTGGTGGGCTCCTCGGTGGCGTTCGGAGCGGCCTCCCAGGACCAGCCGCGAGACCACTGCCGGCCGGCGATGGTGACCGGCCCGAGGACCATCGAGCCGACGCGGTGGTAGCCCTCGGGTAGCGATGAGGACTGGAAGCGGACCTGGTAGCGGTCGCTCTCGGTGGGGGCGTGCATCACGTACACCCAGGAGTGCGGGTAGATGACGCATGACCCGTTCGCTGGCTCGGTGCCGTCGATGCCCTCCAGCCACAGCCGCGCCTGTTTGGTGGTCAGGCTGGAGTCGAACATCCCCTCGGTCTGGTGCCGGATGATCCTGTACTTCCCTCCGCCGAGGTCCACCCATGCGCCGTCGAGCATCCCGCGCCACAGGTACTGTGCAAGGGGCGTGGCGCCGCTCTGCCAGATGGAGTCACCCACACGGGCGAAGGTGCAGGACTGGCCGGGGGAGAACGCCGCGATGTTGGCGAAGGCCCCGCCGCTCCACTGCCTGACGTAGACGCCATCCACGTTGGTCCTGATGCAAGCGAGCGCGATGGTGGATGAGCCCAGGCCGGTGACCTGGTCGAGGTCCCAGCCGAAATCCTGGTTCGCGCCGTCGTCCGCGCTGCGCCACGGCTCGGTCGGCGAGGGGTTGACCTCGGGGAACATCCGATCCGCGCTGTAGCTGTGGATGGGGTCGATGTCCCAGGTCTCGTCTCTGCGCCCAGGCCCAGACACGGCGGCCATGAACGCGGCGTAGGTGCTTGACCCGACCTCTGGCAGCGGGTAGCGGGCGGGACTCATCGCCTTGCCGACGAGGGTGGCGAGCTCGTGCGGCGGCTCGATCTGCCCGAGTGTGGTGCGCCACGCGATGTGGCACTGATACCAGTTGCTCTGGCTGGTCGATGCCGAAATATGGCCCCAGTACATCTGCGAGGGGTTGGCGCCTGCGTTGTTGTTGATGACGACGTCGGTGTGACCTCGCGTCCAGTTCTCGCCGTTGTGCTCGCGGTACCAACTGCTCGCGGTTCGGTTCGTCTCATCGTAGTGGACAAGCACTTGCAGCCGCCCGGCGATCCCGTGCGTCACGGTGCCACGGCCTGTGGTGCTGTCCTCGATGGCGTACTGCGTCGCCGAGAAGCACAGCGAGCAGAGCCGTGAGGTTCCTCCGTCGCCGCTGTAGAGGTTGAGCGCGACCTGATTGCTTGATGCGCTGCCGCCAACAATCACGTCGATGTCAACGAGGGCGACGTAATCGCAGAGGTTGGCACCAATCGTTACGGTGTCTCGGTAGTACAGAGACTCGGCGTTGGTGATGATCTCGTTCATCCCCGGCGTGGTCAGGATGTCCGTCTCGCCTCCGCCGGTCGCTATCCGCGTCCAGTTACCGATCGTGCCGGGGAGTTCGATAGGCAGCCACGTTAGGCCCGTGAAGGACGAGCCGTCCAGCCAGCCCACCGCCTCGACGTTGCTCCACTCTCCAAGCGCGACGGCCCACACCATGCCGTCGTAGACCGTGCCACCGCCGCCGCCGTCGACGCTGTTTCCCGCGAGGATGGCGCGGCCCATGCTCGCCGAGGCGCAGTCCGGGTAGTACTTCGTCGCGCCGTCGCCGCTGTAGAATGGAAGCGCGTCGTTCGGGTACGACAGCCCGAGCTGTGTCCAGGTTCCGCCCTCGTCTGTGCTGTAATACCCATAGATGACCGATGTCTGGGCCTTCATGACCCACCACACACCGTCATCGTCAACCCACGTCGCTAGCGAGTTCCCAGTGCTGCCGCTGATCTGCACCGGAGTAGTCCCCTCGATGCTGTCCCATGGCGACCCGAGGATGCGTGCCCTGGTGGCCGCTCCATCATAGCTGGCAACGCCAATCTTCCCAGACGGCAGCAGTACCAGCCCCACCTGCGTCGGGGGGTTCACTGTCCACGCCGAGCCCACCGCAGAGAACGACGTGCCGAGGCTGTTGCTGGCGTACTGCACCATGAATGGAACAGGCCCAACCGCGGAGCCTTCCCGAATGAACAGCACGTTCCCACGCCGGTCGGCCAGCATCCGGCTCCGGTTCAGGGTGTACACGCCGATAGCACTGCTCGCCAGGTAGCCGCTCACGCTCGGGAACGGGGTCTGACTGTAGATGCTCCAGGTAGCCCCGGAGTCATCCGAGTAGTAGACCCGCCAGAAGTCCACCGCGCTCCCGTCGTCCCCGCAACAGATGGCCAGGACCCGCTCGTCGGGCAGCACACACAGCGCCACGTCATCCCAGCGGTTGACCGCATCGCCGAACGTGACCTCTGCCGCCCACGTCCACGTGGTGGGGTCAAGCGTGCGGACCTTGCGCGTCGATGCCGCGGAGTTGATGGCGTAGACGGCCACCACCTTCTGGCTGCTCGGGATGGTCACGAGGTCGTGGTGTTCGAAGACGTTGATGGAGCTCCACGTCGATAGGCAGTCGCACTGGTGCAGCATCCCCGGCGGGCTCCAGCCCCGCCACTCGGTGGCCGCCTCCCCGTCGAGCTTGTAGACGACCCTGCACGCCGCGTCTGGGTCTCGCCCTGGGTGGCCAGCCCCAACCACCTGCGTGTCGACCTGCTCCTCCTGTGCCCCACTGATGCGCAGGGACAGCCGGCTCCGAGCGTCAGCACCGACCGGGGAGCCGGGCGTGGGGGACGCCTCGGTGTAGCTGGTGTTCGTGCTGTCGAGGGCCGAGAAGGGGAGCCGAGGGTCGGAGGTCAGGAACCCGCGCAGCGTGACGTCGTGTCGAGAGCCCATCCGATCACCTCAGTCCTGGATAGTAACCCGGCATCTGCGGGCCGAGTAGAGCGCCGAGCTGACCATCCCCAGCCGCCGCGGCGAGCATCGACTGGGAGACCTGCCGCTGACTGATGACGGCCTGGACCACCTGCCCGCCGCCCTGCAGCGCGCGGGAGCCAAGCCGGTTGACCGCCTGGACAACCTCGCCCATGCCGGGGATTGCCATGCCGCGGGCGTTGACTACGCCCTCGCCTTGGTGCAGGTTCTGGCCCATCTGGTCGGGGTCCTGCCGGCCGCTGCGTCCGGTGCCCGTGTAGAACTGCGGGGGCTTCTGGGCCAACACGCTCGCAGCCGCCCCTCCGCCCACGAGCAGAGCGAAGGCCGGGCCGCCGATGGGGCCTAGCCCGAGCGGTGGGGGCGGCGAGAGAGAGATAGCCGCCAGAGCCGTGCTCATGGCGATTTCTCCGAGCTTCGCAAGCTGCCCGGCGCGGAACAGGACAAGAGCGGCCATCCGCCGCTTTCGCATCGTCTCGGAGATGACCTTGCGCTCGTCTTTGCCCTGCGAACGGCGGGCCGCTATCTCGGCGTTGATGGCCTCGACCTGCTTGGCGCTCGCACCCTCGCGGAGTGCGATCAGGTCTTGCACGTCTGCAAACTGCTTGGTCTTAGATTTTTCTAGTTCATCCTGCGCCTTGGCGTTCATGTCCTGGATGATGCTGATGCCTGCGTCAGCGTAGCCCTGGATGGCCGTCAGGCTCTCGGCGAGGACTCTGCGGTTCATTTCGGCCTGGGCTTCCAGCAGTTCGAGCAGGGTGGGCTGGGCCTCGATCTTCTTCTCAAGCACCCGGTCGACGTTCTCGATTGCGTTGTCGGCCCACTCGTTGTCCAGCTCCTCGTAGCGCGCCGCGTACTTCTCGCGGATGGCGCCGACCGCCATCTCGTAGGCGATGTCCGCGCCGGCTCGGTCCTTCGCCGCGTCCCGCAGGTCGGCCAGCGTGTTGAGTTCCTGCTGGAAGGCGTGGTCCACAGCCTCGCGACCCGTGAGCAGCTTCCCGGTCTCGTCGAAGTAGACCTTCCCAAGCGCCTTGAACGCCGCGTCTTGCGCGGATAGCCCCGCCAGCCTGTCACGCTCGGCCTGCGCCGCCTCGCGCTGTGCTGCGGCGTTCGCCTTCGTCGCCGTGGTCCCTGCGCCGGTGGTGTCGTTGAGCGCGGCGATGGCGGCGTCCAGTCCCTCTGCGCTGCCCTTGTTCGCCTTCGTCTGTTCGAGTTGGTCGATCCATTCTTGGGTCGATGCCTTGACAGCCTCGCCCATCTCGTACTGCGTCTTGCTGAACTCGTCGTAATAGGCGATGGCCCCGCTGATGTCGCCCTGCAGCGCCATGCTCGCGGCGGTGACCTTGACGCCGAGCTGTTCCCACTCCTGCGACAATGCCGCGATGGTCATCACCAGCCCGACGTTGAGCGCCTCCAGCGACTGGCCGACAAGCAGGTAGTCGCTCACGCCCGATGCGGCACCGGACACGATGAGCCCGAGGTCAGCCATGGAGCGCTGGAAATCACCGGCCGCTGCCGTTGCCGCCGGTCCCGTGTCCACGCCCCACTGGTCGGCCTTCGCGATGAACAGGTCCAACTCGGTGCCACCGAGGGCCTGCAGCATCTTGCCGCCGGCCTCCCCGAACGCACCCACCGCCAGCTCGGCGCGCTTGCTCGGGTCCTCGACGGACTGCAGCCGGTTGACGATTTCCTTGAGGGCCGCGTCGTTGTCGGCGTACTTGCCCGTGAGGTCTTCCTGCGTGAGCCCCAACTCCGTCAGCGCCTTGGCAGCCTCGCCGCTCCCCTTGCGCGCATCGCCCAGCCGCTTGGGCAGGACGTTGAGCCCGGCCTCCAAGTTCTCGAAGGCGAGCCCGCTGCCCTCGGCCGCGAGCCGTAGCCCCGCCAGGGTCTTGGTGGCCACGCCCGTTCTAGCGCTCGCGTCGGCCACCTGGTTGCGCAGGTCGGCGAACCGCTGCCCGAGCTCCACGATGGCCGTAGACGCGCGCAGGATGTCGGTGGGGGTGATGGCCAGTGTGATGCCAGAGAACGCCCCAGAGAACCCCTTGGCGGCCTGCTTGCCGGCAACGGTGGCCGCCTTCGCTGCGTTGACCTCCGCCTTGACCAGCTCGCGCTGCATGGCCAGGGCCGAGCGCGTGGCCTGCTTGTCCGTGATGCCTGGCATCTTCGACAGTTCGCGCTGGTAGGCGGCGAGGTTCGCGCTGATTGAGAGCCGGATGTCCTGTGCTACGCCCATCAGGCCCTCCAGCCGCGGAGCGCGAGGCGCCCGACTGTTGACAACTGTTCAAGGCGGACGCGCACAGGGGCGGCCTTCTGCGCCTTGGCTTCGGCCTTCTGCGCCTTGGCTTCGGCTTTGCGCAAGGCCATGGCCAGCCTAGCCGCTAGCCGCTCTGCCTGTTCGATGGTGATGTCTGGGAACCGCCACATCAGGCCCTCCGCTTGATGCCGGCGGCGGTGTCGTCGGCGATACGCATGGATGCTAGCTGTGAGGGCCGGTACATCAGGAAGCGGTAGACGTTCTCGCCGTGGCGGGCTCCGACCGGCAGCGGCGAGTGAGGCCGAACGAACTTCGGATCGCGCGCAGGCTTCCTGGGCGGCTTGTAGAATCGCACCATGTAGGCGCCCTTCGGCTCCTTCGAGTCCACGCCCATGACACTGCGGTAGACGGTGCCGCCGTTCGCCACCTCGTAATCCAGAGAGACGGTCGATTTCATGTAGCCCGTGCGGACGGGCCACCCCTCGTAGGCGCCCAGTCCTACCGGGCGCATGTAGCGATTGAAGGCGTCAGCCAGCGCGGGAGCCGCTGCGTTGATCATCGCCTCGACCTTCGCCGCCAACTCCGGGCCAATCTCCACCGAGAAATCGCCTCCCTCGTTGCGGGGCCTGGCCACCCGGAGCCGAGTCGCCCACCGCGCGTCCTTCGCCACCTGGCTGGGGCTGCTGCTGTAGTGGGCCTGGATGTTGTCGGTGATTTCGAGGTAGCTCGGCATCATCCCTCCATCGAGCGCAGCCGGTCCCAGGCATCCTGTGTGCAGTCCAGGTGTGCCGGCCTGGTCGGCGGGAGACTCCCGCCGTGGTGCTCTTGCGGGGGCGGTGCAGACTCGACACGGAGCGCGGCGAGTACCGCTAGCTGTTGGGTCTTCGGCAACTTGTAGAGACCGTCGGGGTCTCTGAAGTACCGAAGGCCGATCATCACGTACTCCCGGTGGAGGTCCCCGCCCTCGCCGAGAAAGGGTCCTCCGCGTCCTCCATCTCCTGCTTCTTCGGCAGCGACTCGTAGATGGCATCGATGAGCGCGCGCCCGGCTCGGTGCAGGTCTGTGCCGTCGAGGCCCATGGCGTCGACCGCGTCCTCGATGCAGAGCCCGAACTCGTGCAGCGCGTCCAACTCCTCACCGCCTCGCTCGGTGTGCTCCCGCCTGACCTGCAGGTAGGTGGGCACGTCGAGGGGGTCGTCCGCCCAGCAGAGCCCGATGGCGGCGAGGACCGTACTGGTCATCTCGTCGACGTCGGGGTCACAGGATGGCTCGATGCGCCCGGTCTCCGGGTTGACCTCGTCGTCCTCTCGGATTCCGAGGGCGTGCCGCCACGCCGAGAACAGGCGGAAGCGATGGCGCATGTGTGGGAGCCGGCCTCTGAAAGCCCGCTCCCCGATGCTGATGGTGAGGTCGTTGGTGCTCATGGTGTCCTCTGGTCTAGGCGATGACCGGCGCCGTGTAGTTCACGCCGCTAAACGCGATGTTGTTGCCTTCCTTCGCCACGGCCATCGCGCCAGTGCCGCGCACCTTGCCGAGCGTGATGGTCGAGGTCACGCCACCGTCAGCCATGACGAGGCGCACGCCGATGGCCCACACCGTCGAGTCGGTGCTGGTGTACGCGGCGCACTTGCCGGTCTTGTGCAGCCAGTCGTTGATGGTGTCGAGGGCCGCCGTGGTGATCGCCGTGTTCGGAAGCTCTGCGGTGACGCTGAACTCCTGCGTGAGGTCATCACCGTAGAACAGGCCGTCGTGGGCGTGGCGGTCGCGGGCCTCCAGCGCCTCGGCGTTGTTCTCGGCGAGGTTGCTGATGGTGATGTCCATGGGCGTGTGGAGCAGAGTCCACGAGTGGCCCCCGCCATCGAACAGAACGAGAGTGGTGGTACGTCGAGAGAAACGAGCCATGATGCCCCCTAGCTCGTCCGGCCGACGAGGGAGATGGTGTAGGTGTTGCCTGCGGCGCCAGAGGTGTTGGTCACCGTGATGACCTTGTGCGTGGCGTCGACGAGGAGATCAGCCGCGGGGGTGCACTCGACGTGAACCACCATGCCGGGCTCGAGGTTGATGATGTCGCCGACGGCGCCGATGAACGCCGTCCATCCGTTCGCGGCGGCAGGCTCGAAGGTGATCTCCGCGGTGTTGGCAGCGTCGGCACAGAGGCGCAGGGCCACCACGCCGGCCAACCCCAGGGCCACGCCGTACTGGTCGGTCTGCGCCTGCAGGTCCAGGTCCTCGGTGGCCCCGGCGCCCAGTGTGCGAGTGTCGTGCCAGCCCTTGTGGATCTGGTCGGCGCTCGCTCCATAGAGCAGGGTCTTCTTGGTGGCCACTTCCGCGCCCCCGGTGGGGCCTCCCTGGAGGTCGCCGGACGGGCCAAAGCGGATGAGCAGTCTGGATTCAAGTTCTGCGGTGACGGCCATCAGGGCCTCCTAGATGGGCAGGTCGTGGAAGATGTCGAGTGCGATGGTGACGAGCAGCCACTCACCATCAGGGGTGATCATCGATGAGTAGGCGTCGACGAGGTACACGATGCGGTCGCCGGGCCACTCGTCGAGCAGGGCATGTCGGAGGTCCCGAGCGGCGTGCATCGACAACCGCTCATCGGTCACCTGTGACGGGCTGCCCGTGCGTAGGTGGTAGCCGTACATCAGCCGCAGCCCCGTGCGCGTGTAGACGCTCCCGGCTGGGCGGTCGTTGTCGAGGTCGGTGTTGCTGCTGCCCACCGGCACGAGCACGAACTGAAGGTGTCCGACCGGGGAGCCGCCGTCGATGGCGGTGGTGGGGATGCTGGTCTCGGTCCAGCCATCCAGGCCGTAGCCGCCCTGCACCGAGTCGCCCTGCTCGTAGGCGGTGGCGTCAAGCGCGGTGATGCGCTCGGCGATGCTGTCCAAGAGGTCCGGCAGGTCGAGCTCCACCTACCACCTCGGATCGCGGTAGTTCGCCGCGCTGTAGGGTGGGACATTCGGCGTCACCACCGCAGAGGCATGGGAGCGGCTGTCATCGTCAGCCACGCCGCTCTGGTCGAGGTCGCGCTTCCAGGTCATCGAACTCCACGCCGCATCGAAGTTGGCGCGGTGTTCGCCCATGAGCGTTTCCCAGCGGTTGTTCCCGCTGGTCTTGCGGAACAGCGCCTTGAAGGCGAGGTAATACGTGTACTGTTCCAGCGGCTCGGCAAGCTGCGTCTCGGACACGATGACCTCGGGCCAGATGTCCATGGACCAGAGGCGCCGGATGATGTGCCTCCAGGCCTTGTCGATGAACGGCTGGAGGCTGGCGATCGAGCCGCCGAACTCGACGAGGAGCCCAGGGTACTCGCCGGTCAGGTCCAGGTCGCAGGTGTCGGGGAACAACTGGAACTTGGCCACCGCGCACTCCCTCGGCACGATGGGCACCGAGAGGTCGGGCATGGTGAGAGTCCACAGCTCGCGGTAGCTGGTGCCATAGGCGAGCGTGGACGGGAGGTCAACGGCGGGGATGGTCGCGTATGCGTAGCCGTCAGCGTGGATGCTGACGGCCGGCGAGGAGACCACATTGCCGCCCGAGTCGATGAGCGAGAGAGTGCCCGACGTGATGACCACCATCGCCCCGTCGCGGTACGCCTCCATGCGCACCACGTTCGCGCGTCCCCGCTGGAGTACATCGGGGATCACGCGCCGGAATGAATAGGTGGTCTCGCCGCTGCTCAATGCTCATCCCTCGGTCTAGGCGTTGGCGTAGGTGTAGATGCCGTGGAGCTGCCAGGCACCGGCGGAGTCCACGTAGAACTCGCCTTCTTCCTGCCTGCTCACGGTGCCGATGGCGTTCCCAGCCGCGTCCTTCACGGTGATGTTCTCTGCGCCTCCCGCCCAGTTGGCGATGCGCTGGAAGTACCCGTGATCAGCCGCTGTGACGGTCGGCAGGACGACATCCCGCGCGCCGTTCGGGTCGAGGGCGTGGACCTGTGCATCACGCTTGGTGAGCGTCAGGTTGGCCGACAGCACGACCTGCGCGGCGTAGCGGCCTGGGTACATGTGAGGACCGGGCGGGGCCTTGTTGGCTCGTGAGCCGCTGTATTCGTTGCTCATGGTGGCCTCCTACTAGGCTGCCCAGGTGGCGTCGTCGGAGTTGGAGAAGATCACCGAGCAGCGCTCGGCGGCTGCGTCCCCGGCCTCTGCGGTGGCGACCCAGAAGTAGACGGTCTCATCGACGGCGTTGTTGGCGTTGCAGGCGAAGGCTCCGGTGGCGTCAGTGGTGACGAGCGCCCACCCGCTGCCGCTGGCTGCGATGGTGCCGGCGGTCACGGTGTCGAAGGTCACGTTTCCGTTGAGCGCGGCGCGCGGGGTGTAGGCTGCGGCGCCGGTCAGGATCATCACCTGGCGAGCGCTGGTCAGCGGCGTGGCGTTGTCGGACTGGTCGAGTTGCAGGGCGAGGGTCGTCGCGGTTGCACCACCGCCGACGTCAGCCACTGCGATGGTAGCCACCGCCAGCATGTCGACCTGGGCGAGGATGTCGGCGGTGTTGGTGGCGACGTCGGCGAGGTCGACGTCCGTGTCGGGCATGGTCAGGACCCTGGTGTTTCCAGCGGTCACCGTCCCCGCGTCGAGTCTCACGACCTTGGTGGGGGCGGCGGCGTCGTAGAAGCCCACCGAGTCGAGGATGTTGCCATCCTTGAGGAGCACGCCGTCCACGGTGACGCCGGTAGCAGCGGTCTTCTCGTTGATGACGTCGCAGTAGGGCTCGGAGTCCTTCAGCTTCACACCATCGACAGTCACACCAGAAGCAGCGGTGAACTCGGAGATGGTGTCGGTGTAGAGCACGTTGCCGGGGACGTCGCCCTCGCGAATCGGCAGCGCGTACAGGACCGCGTCCTCGACGTACAGGTGGTAGAGCTCGCCGGGCTGGACGGTCGCCACGAGGGCGGGGGTGTCCGAGTTGATCAGGACGTTGAACCCGCTGCCGGCGGCGGCGGTGTTGTGGACCCAGCGCTCCAGGCCCTCACTGACGGCCTCGGCCTCCCACACCAGCGTTCGGTGAGCACCATCGGGGTCGAGGTGCAGGAACGCGGGCCACGTGTCGTCGAGGGTGTGCCCGGCGGCGAGGGTGGCGGTGTAGTGCCGATCCTTGGTGGCGAGCAGAGCGTGCTCGGAGGGGGCGATACCGTGCATGGCGGCGGCGAGCGGTCCGGTAGACATTGGAGACTCCTATCGATTGTTGTTGGCGCGCTTGGCGTCACCAACGGTCAGGGCTTTGGCGGCCCGCTCTTGGGCCTGGGAATGAGTCATCGAGACGCCGCTCTTTGCGGCCTCCCGCTGGATGTAGGCTGCGGCACGGTCTCGCCGTGCATGGGCGCTATGGTCGGTGGGCTGGTCACTCACTGGCCACCTCCCTCGCCTCGGCAATGGCTGCCTTCACGGCGGCCTTGCTGGGGAGCTTCTGCGCGTCGACGATGCCCAGCGACTCGGCCAGCGTGTTGAGCTGCGCACGGGTCATGGACAGGCTGCGCCGGGTCGAAGTCTCTGGAGCCGCGCCCATGGGCGTGACCATCGCCTCGACGATGTCGACCAGCTCTCGCTTCTCCATGACGATGTCCTCGTGGACCTCCGCCGTGGAGTGCCTGACGGTCATCGCGCGACGGAGCCGGCCGTGGGCGCGGTGGACGAGTTCGCTGAAGGTGGCGTCGTCGATGTCGGGGACGATGCCGCTGCGCACCAGGTCGAGGCGCCAGCGGTTGAATGCTGCGTTGTCCCTGCGAAACCGCTGCGGCTTGCCGGGGGCGGTCTGCTGGGGCACGTCCCAGATTTCGCCGTAGTAGGTGCCCGAGCCCTTGCGGGGGTGCGAGCACTTGTACTTGTACTGGATGAGGCCGGGACCCATCCCCGCAGGGATGTGCTTCGGGTCCTCGACGGTCATGGGCGGGTAGATGAACCCGCGCCGCTCGCTGTCGTAGACCGCCTTCTCGTAGGCCAACGACGGCTTGTGGCGCTCGTTCTTCGACAGCGTGCGCACGCCGTCGCAGCCCACCGCGAGCGTCTGACGCATCACGATGGGCAGCGCGGTCGGCTCGTCGAGCCCCTCGGTGGCGATCTCCCACTGTGTCGGGTGACACCGCAGCAAGAAGGGCCAGCCCGGCTTCGCGTTGATCCTCACCTCGTCGACCTCTGCGGAGGACTGGGTGCGGTCCATGAGCGCGACCAGGTCCATGCCTGGGGCGGGTGGCGCCGCTGTCTGCTTGGTGGGTACTGCCATGAGGGGTGCTCCTATGGGTCATCCCCTGGGGACCCTCCGGGAGCACCACCATCGGCACCCCCAGAGGAGACCCAAGGTCTACACGATCGAGATGAGGCGGCGCAGTGTGAAGACGTCCGTGGAGCCGGCAGCGAAGCCGGTCCAGGTGCGCGCCTCGTACTTGCGCTGTCCCTGGGCGCCGGTGCCGGGAACGTCCTCGATGACGATGCCGTACTCGGGGATCATCATCGCGCCCGTGGGATTGGCCACCTTGAGCGAGCCGGTCGAGGCGCGTGCCCAGCCGATGCCGCCCGCCGAGTGCGCGAACCCCTGGTAGGCGCCGCCGGCCTGGACGATGTCGTCGGTCACCGCGACGGTGAGGCCGGACCCGGCGAAGTTCTGCTTGATCTGCATCCCGTCGTAGCGGGCCATGTCGTTCCAGCCATCGAGCGCGGACTGGAAGGCTGGCTCGTCGCGGAAGGACTCCTTCAGCTCCTTGCGCTGCTGCGGGTCCATCGAGACGGTCGGGGCGGTGGAGCCCAGCGCCAGCTCGAAGGCCGACACGAGGTCCAGCCAGTCATCCACAGAGAGCGTGGTGGTGGCAGCGCCCACGGCGGTCGCGAAGTTGGAGCCGACCACGCAGACCTTGCTGCGGAAGGTCGCCAGCCACGAGTTCGGGACCAGGGCCTTGATGGTGTCGAGGTCCACACCGCGGCCGGTCAGGCCGAGGAGCTGGTCCTGGTAGGTCTCGCTGTGAGCCAAGCCACCCATGCCGACCGTGATGGTCGAGTAGCCGACGTCGATCGGGCTGGGAGTGATGGTGTCGGTCTCGTTGGCCAGGTCGGTGAAGACCCGCGAGAAACCGACGTCGCCCCAGTTCGTGATTCTCAAGGTGTCGGTCCCGGTGCCGGTGAAATCACCGACGAGGGAGACGACCCCGAGGTCCATCATGTTGAGGGTGTCCTGAAGCTGGCGAAGGATCGCCTGCTGCGCGAAAACGTAGGAGTAACCGAGCTGGGATTCCATCTGTGCATGCGAGATGGGCGGATTGATTGCGGTCATGGGAGACCTCCATAGGTTTGGAGAGGTCACCGCTGACTACGTGAGTACCGGCCCACGACTCGCTGTCGCGCGATGCGTTGATATAGCCTACAGCGTCACGCTGGAGGCGTCAAGGGAACCTGCGGTCCTGCGGCGCGAGAAGTTGCGCCTCGAGCTCTGCGGTCTTCGCCTGGCGCTGTTCCGGGGCGAGTGCCTTGAAGGCCGGGCTCTGGAAGAACTGCTGGAGCTCGGCCGGGCTCATCACCACCGGGGCGCCGGGCTGGTGCGCGCCAGTGTCGGGGTTCGCCGGGGGCGGACCCATCGGGGGCTTGACGGCGGGCGGGGCTCCTGCCGGCGGGGCGGAGGGGGTGCCGAAGTGCGCGGCCATGAACGGGTCCTCCTTCGCGGCGGCGAGCCACGCAGCGAAATCCTGCTTGGCATCCTCGGCGGCGCCGGCCTGACTCGCGTTGTAGTGCAGTTCGAACGAGGCCAACAGGCCTGCGTCGGCGCCTGCCTCGGCGAGCGCCGCGCGTCGGGTGTCGGCCTGTTCTCGCGCCTGGTTGGCCTGGACCAGACCATCGCGCTCGGCCACGACGGCATCGTAGCTGCCGGCCTTCGTGCGGAGCTCAACGACCTCGGACTTCAACTCACGCAGAGCCGCGTCCTTCGCAGTGGTGACCTCGGCGAGCTGGGTCTTCAGCGACTCGCGGGAAACGAAACCCTCAAGGGCCTTGTTACAGTGGGGGCATTCTGCCATGGTGCTCTACTCCTGCGGCGGTGCCGCGACAGGCGCCGCCGGGGTGGCAGCGCCGGGAAGTTCTGTGAGGTCGCCAGCGTACTCGACTCCGAGCGTGGTGGCCATCGCCCGCCGTAGCTGGTTGATGCCCGCGAGGTCGCCGAGGCCGACAAGGCGTTCGGTCGCAAGGGTCAGCTCGTTGAACGCCGCGCCCGTCTTCTCGTCGGCGTCCACCGGCTCGGTGCCAAGCGAGAGGTTGATGGCCTCGCTGATTTCTGCGTTGTCTCGCGCCGCCTGCACATACGCGCTCACCGCGTCGGCGTGGCTGCTGCCGGGGTGCCATCGCTGGTACAACTCCACCTTGCCAAGCATGCCGCGCTCGGCCTGCCAGTCGTCGAGGTCGCGCCGGCCGCGCTCCTCGTCGGGGCTCTCTGGGATCTCGGCGTAGGTGATCGAGTAGCCGGTCGCCGGCAACGACTCGGCGCCGAGCACCTGCATGGCGCGCATGTAGGCGACGATGACGCCGAGCATGTGGAGGTCGCTCTGGCGGAACAGCGGCTCCACCATCGCTGCCATCTCGCGCTTCTGCTTCGAAGACAGGAACAGCGCCTGCCCGCTGCTCGGGTTCGCGTGCTGGCGCTGGATGTCGGCGGGGTTCAGCCCCCAGTGAATCATCTGCTCGATGGCGTAGGCGGTGCTGAAGTTCGCCACGTCCTGCAGGTTGGCGCCCGGCCCGACCTCCTGCACGAACGGGGTCTGATCGAGGATGGTGTCGTGGTACAGCGCCGTCCCCGGCTCCAGGTCCACGGTGAGCATCCCAGAGCCGTCGCCCACTGGGGTCGTCCCGCCGATGGGCTGCAGCCCGCCGACGAAGACCGTAGAGCCGCTGGCGTCCCGCGCGCAGTGGCCCGCATAGGTCTTGTAGAGGATGGAGTTCAAAGCCCCTCGAGCGGCGCCGCGCTTCTCAAGGTCGTTCCAGAGCTTGCCAGAGTCCACCGAGCGCCAGTGCCCACGCGGGATGATGGGCTCCCCGTCGATGCGGTAGGGATAGGCATCGCCGACCAGGGCGGGGCCACGGGTCGCCAGCGTGGTGAGGTCGAGGTACGAACCATCGCCACCGGGTGAGCCGGCCAACACGCGGAACGATGGCTCCCGGTCGGCGCCGATGTCGTAGGCGTCCCACGCATAGACCCACTCGTCGAGGGTGGGCAGGTAGCGCAGCCTCAACTCCCAGAAGCCCGAGACCACCGATGGCGCGTCGGCCTCCGACCAGAGCACCACGTTCTGTGGCAGGACGTTGCGCAGGACCAGCCTGCCGCGCGAAAGCCCAGGAGCAAGGAAAAAGTCGCCCATGCCGTTGGCGAGGTACTGCACCCGCTGCATCCGCGTCCAGAGCCCTGCAAGGTCGAGGATGCCGCCGGGGTCGATGAGCGGCGCGGCGGCTGCGTCGAGGTGCCGCACGTCGGGGCGCGAGCCGTACAGGCCCGGCGTCGAGAGCTGGCGGCTGATGTGCGACAGGGTGTTCAGCGACGTGTCGGGCTGCCCCCATGCCCTGCTGCGGTCCTTGCCGATGTGGACCTCGACCCAGTCCGTCACCAGCTGGTCGTGGTCCTCGTCGAGCAACTGGTACCGCGCCGTCTGCATGGCGGCCCGTGCGTCGTCCGCCGTCGTCGGCATCATCGGGCGAACCAGATTCGTCGGAGGGTTCATGCAGTCTCCACCAGAGTAGGTTAGCGCGTTTCGGCGCCCACGTCAGTACCTCGCCCGCAGTTGAATCCGAGGCTGCACCAGGATGGCCCGCTCCATCGCGTAGCGGCCCGCGTCCAACACGTCCTTCAGCGGGTTCCGGCTGTCCCCGTCGTAGCGCTCGCACGCCAGCCGGAACTCCTCGCACCGAGACGAGACCAGCCCGGCGGGGATGCCCTGCTCGTCGCGGTCGCCAAACAGGGTGTTGATGAGCCGCACGCCGTCCGAGTGGCTGCCCCTGTACTTCTTGGCGGGGTTGATGTGCTTGGTCTTCTCGACGGGGCGGCGCAACTGCCACGCCAGCTCGCGGCGAAGGTCGGTGTTGCCCTTGCGAACGGCCAACTTCGCGCTTCCTGTGGGGCGGTCGCCTACCCAGTCGTCGACGTCGTCGTAGGAGAACCCGTTCCTGGCGAGCATCTGCAGGATGCTCTTGGCGTCCTGTTCTGGCGTCGTGAATCCCTCTGTGGTGACCTCGTCGAGCCACCACACCCGCGGGTGCTTCTCGTGTCTCCCGCTCACCGCAACCAGCATCGCGGCTTGCTTGCCGGCGTCGGCGCCGTGGTCGACCCCGACCACGAGGTAGGAGCCGGGCGGTGGCGGCACGTCGGAGAGGCACGCCGAGTCGAAGTTCTGAATCCACGCCCCCAGAAACACCGGCTCCCAGCTCCCGAGCATCCGCATTGGGCGCTCGACCTCGAGGAGCGTCTGCTCGTACTCGTCGATCTCGGCCTGACTCACCCACGGAGCAGGGTAGCCCCGTGGGTGGCAGTACTCGGCCCGGAGCGTGTAGTTGTGCTCGCCCACCTTGCCGGCCTCGACCATCTCACGCAGCCAGCCCTGGGGCGGCGCGTCTGGGGTCGGGGTCATGTAGATGCGGATGAGCCCCCGTCGGTCGAGCACGCGCGGCGCCACCTCCCCGAACATTCCCTCGGTAGGTGGCTCATCGAGGACGACGAGGTCATAGGCCCCGCCCATGATGCCGCTGGGACCTTGGTTGTAAGTCCCGAAGGTGACAATCGAACCACGCCCAGGCCCGCTGTCGAAGTGCAACCGGGGAGGTTTGCCGGTTATGCCCCTGCCTGGATCGAACCCGCACTTCGCCGAGAGCTCGTGCTTCGGGGCGATGCGCCACAGCGCATCCATCAGCGGCTCCATCTGCGCGAGGCTGTACGAGATGCACAGCACCCGGATAGGCGGCCGCCTCGTCTTCTGGTAGGGGTGCGTCCCCCGGCACCGCGACACGATGTCGTAGGCAGCCGCGAAGCTCTTGCCCAGCCGGTTCCCGTCGCGCCACAACACCACCTTGCGGTCGTCGTGGAGCACTGCCTCCTGGGGGATGGTCAGGCGCGTGTAGTCGTAGCCGCTGCGCCGGTTGAGCGCGTGCCCGAGCCGCGCAACAGATAGCACGCCACGTGTCAACTCTTGCCGCCGTCGACCACCTTGACGACGCGGACCTTGCGCAGATCCTCATAGACGCGGAACACCACGTCGAAGCAGTCCTCTGGCCAGCCCGCTACGGCTATCTCCAACTCCCGCAGGAACTCTTCGCGGGTCAGGTCGTCTTCGTCGGGCTCGGTCGCTGCGGCCTCGGCCTGGCGTGCGGCGCGGATGGCGAGGAGCTGCCGAGCGCACTGGGCAGCCGCTGAACCATGCCCGCGAGACGCCGAGATGAGCATCGTATTCCCGAGCGAACGGGTGAGGGTGGCGTAGAACTCCTCGCTGTCCGCTGCGGAGAGGTCCAAGGCGGGGCCCTGTTCGTCGGTGTCGGGGTCGTCGGCGTCGGGCTTGGGCGGCTCGATTGGCTGCGATTCGGGCAGCCGGCCGAGCAGCCCGCGCTTCCTGCCCCACGTCGCCCAGTTTCGAGCGTCGGAGACCTTGCACCCGAAGTGGTTGGCCGCCACCCTGTACCCGCTGCCCGTCTCCTGCATCCACAGGACTACCTGCTCCCTCGTCGCTGTTGCTGGCATGTGTGCTCCACTCTAAACCAGCCTAACATTTTGCAAACCAAGGCGTAGACCGGCTTGGAAATGCCATGCGCGCGCGCGAAGCTCGGGGTGGCGAG
>Ga0180008_1001005_pt1 | contig 19468 bp, 20 predicted proteins | sample MM_PW_MetaG_FD_121121 | JGI IMG/M metagenome (GOLD analysis project Ga0180008, IMG submission 121121) | Groundwater microbial communities from the Aspo Hard Rock Laboratory (HRL) deep subsurface site, Sweden - MM_PW_MetaG | ecosystem: Environmental > Aquatic > Deep subsurface > Groundwater...
CCCTGCTGGCCGACCTGTATACACGCGGCGGTCGCCTGGTTTTTACCCACGACCCGGATACCGCTATGGGCCGCGTAAGCCGTGATGAAAAAGGCCGCTACGGCCTGCAGCAGGCCATGCCCCGAGCCTGCCAGCTGGACAGCTAAACGCCCCTTACAAGCCGCCGCTGATGCCCAGGTTAAGGCCAATGGCGGTGGCCAAGGACAACGGCAGCAACAGGGTATCGAGCAAGGCACTGACCGGCAGATCAACTGCCGGGTAAGCCGGCGCTTCAGCACCGAAGCGATCAGTGGCGCAGCAGCCTCCTTGCAGCGCATACCAATCCAGGCGCGTACCGGCGTACACCACTGGCGCGCCCGGTTTGGCCGCGTCCAGAGTGCGCACAGTGGCGCAACCGCTAAGGGTCAGCCCCAACAGCACAGCGACGGTGGCACGCGCCAGTGGCTTATTCATCCGGGGTGGTCTGATGGTGTTCGCCCCAACGCGGCAGCATGTCCTGCGGCACACCCAAACAATTGAGAATGCGCGCCACGACAAAGTCGATCAGGTCATCAATGGTCTGCGGCTGGTGATAAAAGCCCGGCGCGGCTGGCAGGATCGTCGCGCCCATGTTCGACAGCTTGAGCATGTTTTCCAGATGAATGCTGGAGAACGGCGCCTCACGCGGCACCAGAATCAGCTGACGACGCTCCTTCAACACCACATCCGCCGCGCGCTCAATCAGGTTATTGCAGGCGCCATTGGCAATCGCTGACAGCGAGCCGGTGCTGCACGGCACCACCACCATCGCCGAGGGCGCACCGGAGCCGGAGGCCGCCGGGGCCATCCAGTCTTCCTTACCGTACACACGAATCTGCCCCGGCAACGCGCCGGTGTATTCGTTGAGAAACGCCTGCATGGCCTGCGGTTTACTCGGCAGGCTGACATCGGTTTCGGTGGCCATCACCAACTGCGCGGCCTTGGAAATCAGAAAGTGCACCTCGCGGTCTTCCCGCACCAGGCAATCGAGCAGGCGCAAACCGTACTGCGCGCCGGAGGCACCGGTCATGGCCAAAGTAATTCGTTCTGGACCGCTCATCGAAGCTCCTCGATTTTTGGGGAAACGACTGCGCGACTAGCCGCACAGCAACCACGTAGCCGGACTGCATCCGGGCTACGCACTTATTGACCGCACCGTAGGATGGGTAGAGCGAAGCGCTACCCATCGACTTCAATCCGATGGATAGCGTCGCTGCGCGCCTCAGCCCACCCTACTCAGCCAGGGCCGTAGCTAACTTGCCATGCAGGCCGCCGAAGCCGCCGTTGCTCATCACCACAATCTGAGTACCCGGCGCGGCTTCCGCTTTTACCCCGGCAATGATCGCTTCCAGCGAATCGCACACCTGAGTCGGCACCGTTGAAGTGGCCACCGTACCGGCCAAATCCCAGCCCAAGTTCGGCGGCGCGTACCAATATACCGAATCGGCCTGCACCACGGACTCGGGCAAACCGTCGCGGTGCGCGCCGAGCTTCATCGAGTTGGAGCGCGGCTCGACGATGGCAATCAACTTGGCATCGCCGATGCGCTTGCGCAGGCCATCCAGAGTGGTGGCAATCGCCGTGGGGTGGTGAGCGAAGTCATCGAAGATGGTCACACCGTTGACTTCGGCGACCTTCTCCATGCGCCGCTTGGCATTGATAAAGCTGCACAGCGCCGCGATACCCAGCTCCGGCACCACGCCGACGTGGCGCGCCGCCGCCAGCACGGCCAGGGCATTGGCGACGTTATGCTGGCCGGTCAGTTGCCAGTCCACTGTGCCGGCGGTTTTACCCTCGAAAATCACCTCGAAACGCGAGCCGTCAGCGCTCAGCAGATTGGCCTGCCATTGCCCGCCCTCGCCGGTGGTGGCAACCGGCGTCCAGCAGCCCATTTCAATCACGCGCTTAAGCGCCGGTTCAGTGGTGGGATGAATGATCAGCCCTTCACCGGGAATGGTGCGCACCAGATGGTGGAACTGCCGCTCGATGGCCGGCAGATCCGGGAAGATGTCGGCGTGATCGAACTCCAAGTTATTCAGAATCGCGGTGCGCGGACGGTAGTGGACAAACTTGCTGCGCTTGTCGAAAAACGAGCTGTCGTACTCGTCGGCCTCGACCACGAAGAACGGCGTACCGCCGAGGCGCGCGGAAATACCGAAGTTCTGCGGCACGCCGCCAATCAAAAAGCCTGGGCTCATGCCGGCATGTTCCAACACCCAAGCGAGCATGCTTGAACTGCTGGTTTTGCCGTGGGTACCGGCCACCGCCAACACCCAACGGCCTTGCAGCACATGGTCGGCCAACCATTGCGGCCCGCTGACGTAGGGCAGGCCTTTGTTCAGCACATATTCCACTGCCGGGTTGCCGCGCGACAGGGCATTGCCGATCACCACCAGATCGGGCGCAGGGTCGAGTTGCGCGGCGTCATAACCCTGGGTCAGCTCGATGCCTTGAGCCTCAAGCTGAGTGCTCATGGGCGGGTAAACGTTGGCGTCGGAACCAGTCACGCGGTGGCCAAGTTCTTTGGCCAGCACCGCCAGCGAGCCCATAAACGTGCCGCAGATGCCGAGAATATGAATATGCATGATGTACCTTGAAGGTGCCCTCAAAAACCGGTGAATAGGCGCGCGAAAAACTGGCCGCAGGTTAGCACAGCGCCGCCGCCCAGCAGAGGCCCAGCCCCTGCGCCTGCTTCTGGCACAGGGGTTGCTGAACCTTGGCCAAGACGCTCGTCGTTATTTAATTTCTGCCCATCCATCGACAGCCTTGTTTATTCCAGTGCATAGATGACAACTGCAGCACCGCTTTGGCGCAGCCAAGCCCTCAAGGGGAACTCAATGCCCGCATACAGCCACAGCGTTGGCGGTGAAACCTACCGCTTCGACAGCCTTGCCGAGGTGATGGCCAAAGCCAGCCCCGCACGCTCCGGCGATTTTCTCGCCGGCGTGGCGGCGAGCAATGCTGGGGAGCGCGTCGCGGCGCAGATGACCCTAGCCGATATTCCGCTCAAGCAGTTTCTCCACGAAGCATTGATCCCCTATGAAGACGATGAAGTCACCCGGCTGATTATCGACAGCCATGACGCCGCCGCGTTCGCCCCGGTCAGCCACCTGACCGTCGGCGATTTTCGTGACTGGCTGCTCGGTGAAGAAGCCGATGAAGCCAGCCTGCGCGCCCTCGCCCCCGGTCTGACCCCGGAAATGGCCGCAGCCGTGTCGAAAATCATGCGCGTGCAGGACCTGGTGCTGGTGGCGCAGAAAATCCGCGTGGTCAGCCGTTTTCGCAACACCGTTGGCCTGCGCGGGCGCATGTCCACCCGCCTGCAACCCAACCACCCGACCGACGAACCGGCCGGTATCGCCGCGAGCATTCTCGACGGCCTGCTCTACGGCAACGGCGACGCCATGATCGGCATCAACCCCGCCACCGACAGCACCCAATCGATCTGCGAGATGCTGCGCATGCTCGACGGCATCATTCAGCGCTATGAAATCCCCACCCAAGGCTGCGTGCTGACCCACGTCACCACCTCAATCGAGGCGATTAACCGTGGCGTACCGCTGGATTTGGTGTTCCAGTCGATTGCCGGCACCGAAGCGGCCAACGCCAGCTTCGGCGTCAGCCTGAAGATTCTGCAGGAAGGCTACGACGCCGGCCTGAGCCTCAAGCGCGGCACCCTGGGCGACAACCTGATGTACTTCGAAACCGGCCAGGGCAGCGCGCTATCGGCCGGAGCCCACCACGGCCTCGACCAGCAAACCTGCGAGTCCCGCGCCTATGCGGTGGCGCGGCATTTCAAGCCGTTTTTGGTGAATACCGTGGTCGGTTTTATCGGCCCGGAGTACCTCTACAACGGCAAACAGATCATCCGCGCAGGCTTAGAAGATCACTTCTGCGGCAAGCTGCTGGGCCTGCCGATGGGTTGCGACATCTGCTACACCAACCACGCCGAAGCCGATCAGGACGACATGGACGTGCTGCTGACCCTGCTCGGGGTGGCCGGGATCAACTTCATCATGGGCATCCCCGGCTCCGATGACGTGATGCTCAACTACCAGACCACCTCCTTCCACGACGCGCTGTATGCCCGCCAGAGCCTGGGGCTGAAACCGGCGCCCGAATTCGAAGCCTGGCTGCAGCGCATGGGCATCTTCACCCAAGCCGATGGCCGCCCGCGCCTGGGCAACAGCCTGCCGCCGGCGTTCCGTCAGGCGCTGGCGCAGCTTGGTTAGCAGAGGAGTCGCGTATGTACGATGACAGCCCACTCAGCGGTGCCAGCGAAAACCCCTGGCAGCAACTGCGCAACCTGACGCCTGCGCGTATCGCCCTGGGTCGCGCCGGCACCAGCCTGCCGACCCGTGCGCAGCTGGATTTCCAGTTTGCCCACGCCCAGGCCCGTGATGCCGTGCACCTGCCGTTCGATCACGCCGCACTTGCCGCAAGCCTGGCCCACCAACATCGACAGAGCCTATTGCTGCACAGCGCCGCCAAGGACCGTGACACCTACCTGCAACGCCCGGACCTGGGCCGCCGCCTGAGCCACGAGTCCGCCGAGCTACTGGGCCAGCACCGCGAGAACAACCCGGACGGTTACGACCTGGCCATTGTCGTTGCGGACGGCCTATCCGCCCTGGCCGTGCACCGGCATGCGCTGCCCATGCTTGAACGCATAAGCGAACAGGCGCAGGCCGAAAACTGGCGCATGGCCCCTGTCGTCATGGTGACCCAGGGCCGGGTGGCCGTGGCCGATGAAGTGGCCGAGCTGCTGGGGGCAAAGATGGTGGTGATCCTGATCGGCGAACGCCCGGGGCTTAGCTCACCGGACAGCCTAGGTCTGTACTTCACCTATGCACCCAAGGTCGGTCTTACCGACGCTTACCGTAACTGCATCTCCAACGTGCGCCTGGAGGGCCTGAGCTACGCCATGGCCAGCCATCGCCTGCTCTACCTGATGCGCGAGGCGTGCCGTCGCCAGCTGTCTGGGGTCAACCTCAAGGATGAGGCCGAGGTACCACTGCTGGCGGGGGGGGAGCAACGCGGAAACTTCTTGCTGGGCTAGGCCGCCCTAATCAGGCGCTGCAGTACCAGGCTTATGTGGGAGGGGCTTTAGCCGCGACTAGCCTGAAATGCTGAAGCATCGCGGCTAAAACCCCTCCTAAGGCAATCCACCGTCGACTGCCTTGTGCACTCCATACGCCTAGCGGGGCGGTGATTACAACCAAACGCTTGTTTGGATTGCACTTTCAAAAAGCTTTAGGCAGCATCGGGAGCGTTCGCAGGCAGCGCTGCCGTGTTGCCGAAGCCATCCACACGACTGAAGTAGAGGCTCACCATGCGCATCGTCCAAGCGACCCTGGAGCATCTGGATCAACTGACTCCGCTGTTCGTCAATTACCGCGAACACTTTGGCCAGTTGCCTTACCCTGACTCCTCACGGAAATTTCTGGAAAACCGCATCAGCCGCAAAGAGTCAGTGATCTATCTGGCCATGGCCGATGATGAAGACAAGATTCTCGGCTTCTGCCAGCTCTATTCGAGCTTCTCCTCGCTGTCGCTCAAGCGCGTGTGGATTCTCAACGACATCTACGTTTGCCAGGACGCGCGCCGCCAGCTGGTGGCGGATCGCCTGATCCAGACGGCCAAGCAAATGGCCTTCAAAACCAATGCCGTGCGCTTGCGCGTCGCCTCCAGCGTCGACAACGAAGTCGCGCACAAGCTTTACGAATCCATTGGTTTCAAGGAAGACACCGAGTTCAAGAGCTTTGTCCTGCCGATCACCGAAGACTTCACCGCGCCCTAAGCCTGCAACTGAGCCAGCGGCGCGCCACTCGCGCTGGCTCAGCGCATCAGCCTTCAAGGCTTAGCCATAAGCCCACAACCAACTGCACCACCAGCAAGCTGAGCGCCGCCAGATGCCAAGGCTGCCTATAATGCCGTGGCCGTGACGCAGCCGTGAGCTGCTGCCGCAACGGTTGCTGCAACGCATACTGAAACGCCGACAGGGCCTCAAAGCGCGCCTGCGGTTTGGGCGCCAAGGCCCGCGCCAGCACTCCATCCCACCCTGCCGGCACACGCACATTGAACTGCGCCAACGGCACATAACGGCTGGTGTGGTCAGCATCCACCTGCGCCGCTTCGGGCCAACGCCGTCCAATTAGCCAGTAAGCCAGTGCCGCCAGGGCAAATTGGTCGGCGCGACCATCCAGCGCCTGCCCGCTACGCGCCTCTGGCGCCAAGGGCACCGCCAGCTCAGGCAGGGGTTGCGGCGGAACACCCGGCAACAACGCGGCATATTCAGGCAGCAACACTACGCGCCCAGCGTCATCCACCAGGATACTGCGTGGGTCCAACCACAGGCCCTGCATGCCGCGTCGCTGCAAACCACGCACAGCAACAATCAGCTGATCGAGCAAAGCCAGAACCGTCACACCGTCTAACGCCCCATGCGCCGCCAACCAATCGACCAGGCTACGCATGCCCTTGCTGACCGGCTCAAACAGCAAGAAGGCATGGCTTCGCGGCTGATGCGCGGACATCACCTGCGGCAAGCTGGCCACCGGACTGCGCCGCAGCGCCCACTCGCGCTGCCGAAAGACTTCATCCGCCGCCTGCTCGGCCAGCCACAACATGGCCTCACGCCCTCGCGGGTCCGTCGCGCGAAACACCCGCCCTGGCGGCCCGAACGGACAAGCCGAGAGCAGTGTCCAGCCATCAAGCTGCTGCCCGGGTTGCGCATTGACCACCACCGGCCAGGGCGCAGGCGGGGCCAGTACCGGCGTATTGTCAGCGTCGACGAGGCGCACTAAAGCCGCCGCGCCTGGCGCCTGTAACAAGGGCGCAATTAACTCAGGCAGCGGCTCGTCCATACGACGAAAGCCCTGCAGATCCGCCACATCCAATAATGGCTGCGGCGCCAGCAGCAATAACTCGCCCGGGCTGAGCACCAAGCTGTGCTGCACCAGCGCCAGCTCAGGCTGCGCGCCAAGCTGCAGCCCCTCAACGCCGACCAACCGATGTACGCCGCCCTGCTGATAACGTAATAACCCGATGGCCCCGGCCTGGAGAAACTGCGCCTCGGCGTTCTGCATCAGCAACAGCCCGGCATTTATCTGAGCCAGGTGGCGGCCGCCCTGGCGCTGACGAAACAGTTGCTGGTTAAACCCGGCCAGCACCTGCCGCGCGGCCTGGGCTTCGCTCCAACTCGAGGGCGTGCACGTGCAATCGGCCAGTAGACCGTCGAGGTAAGCCTCAAGCGTGCGCACCACATCGGGGCACTCTCGCACCCAAAGCAGCGCAACCACGAGCACCGGCGGCCGCCCTTCGCGCCCTGGCAAGCAGATCGCGCGCGTCCGTGCAGCCTGCCCCGGCAGGTCAAGACCATTGCCGCAGAGCAGTTTAATGGCGGGATGATCGAGACGCTCAATCGACATTGGCAGCCCTCCCAGGTCGCGGATAGGTTTGTCAGTGCAGCCTTTGTGCCGACTTGCCCAGCGCCGCCGCCGAGCTTATGGTGGCCGCTTCCTAGAGCCTGAGCAGAACCCATGTGGTCGCTACGTGCCTGGCGTCGCCAGCGCCTCCTTGCCCGTCATCCCGTGAGCAGCGCTCAGTGGGACGCCATCATGCGACAACTGCCGATCCTCGACGGCCTGGACGCTGCCGAACAGCAACGCCTGCGCGAACGGGCAGTGCTGTTCTTGCAACACAAGCACCTCAGCCCACTGCCCAGCCTCGAACTGGACGCCCACGCCCGCCTGCTACTGGCAGTGCAGGCCGAGCTCCCCCTGCTGCACTTGGCGGACCTCAACTGGTACCAGGGTTTCCATGAAATCGTGATTTACCCAGACGACTTCGTCAGCCCACAGCGCCACCGCGATGCCAGCGGCGTGGTGCATGAATGGGACGGTGCGCACAGCGGCGAAGCCTGGTTGCATGGCCCGGTGATTCTGGCCTGGCCAGGCGTGCAGGCCAGCGGCCAGTGGGATGGCTACAACCTGGTGATCCATGAGTTAGCGCATAAACTGGACATGCTCAATGGCGACGCCAACGGCCTGCCACCGCTGCATAACAGCATGCATATTGAAGCATGGACCAACGCCATGCAGAGCGCCTTCGACCAGTTGAACGCCGAACTGGATGCCAACCCAGGGCGCGAAACCGCCATCGACCCTTACGCAGCAGAAAACCCAGCGGAGTTCTTTGCAGTCACCAGCGAGTACTTCTTCAGCGCCCCCGACCAGCTCGCCGAATCCTTCCCTGCGGTCTACGCGCAACTGGCCCTGTTCTACCGCCAGGACCCGCTGGCGCGACTGCAACAACTTCAGCAGCGCCATTCGGCTTACCCCGCCAACACCAAAGACAGCCCACTCACGACTAATGGCTAGATAAGCCGGCGTAGCAACGCCTAGGGAATATGCCTATAATCGCGCCACTTTTTTTGGCCCACCCCTCGGGAGTCGCCCCATGAGCTACAGCAAGATCCCGGCCGGTAAAGACCTGCCGAACGACATCTACGTTGCCATCGAGATCCCGGCCAACCATGCGCCGATCAAATACGAAATCGATCACGACATCGATTGCCTGATGGTCGACCGTTTCATGGCCACCCCGATGTTCTACCCGGCCAACTACGGTTTTATCCCGCACACCCTGGCTGACGATGGCGACCCCCTCGACGTGCTGGTTGTGACCCCATACCCAGTGGCCCCAGGTTCGGTCATCCGCGCCCGTCCGGTTGGCGTGCTGCACATGAGCGACGAAGCTGGCGGCGACGCCAAACTGGTTGCCGTGCCACACGACAAACTGACCGTGCTGTACAAAGACGTTCAGGAATACACCGACCTACCGCCCCTGCTGATCGAACAGATCAAGCACTTCTTCGAGAACTACAAAGACCTCGAAAAAGGCAAATGGGTTAAGGTAGAAGGCTGGGGCGGCGCTGATGAAGCCCGCGATCTAATTCTTAAGGCAGTCGCTGCTTACCAAAAATAAGCCGAGACCGTCCCCTAAAAGCCGGCCACAAGCCGGCTTTTTTATGCCTGCCATTTGAGGCAGCCGTTGTTTCTGGCCGCCACGATGCGATGTCGCTGGCGCAGATAAAACCAAGCCATTGGCAACAGCCTTGGCTATAGTGGATGAAACCTCGCAGGAGTTTGTTTGCATGAGCGAAACAGCCAATGAGCGTCGGCGCTTTCACCGCATCGCTTTCGACGCCCCCACCGAAATTGTGCAAGGCGAGCGGCGCTGGGCAGTCGAACTGCATGATGTTTCGCTGAAGGGCCTGCTGATCAAGCGCCCCGCCGGCTGGAACGGTGACCCTAACCTGCCGTTTGAGGCCAACATCCAACTGGCCGGTGACACCCGCGTACAGATGGAAGTAGTGCTGACCCGCACCCAAGCGGACTTGCTCGGTTTTGTCTGCCGGCATATCGACCTCGATTCGATCAGCCACTTGCGTCGCCTAGTGGAACTCAACCTCGGCGATGAAAGCCTGCTCGAACGCGAACTCGCCGCACTCGGCGAAGACCAGTAACGAAAAAAGGAGGCCTCGGCCTCCTTTTTCATACCCATCTGATCGATTACTCGAACAGCGCATCCAGCGCCTGCTCTAGGCGCGTTACAGCAATGACCTGCAAACCCGGCGGTGGATCTTTCGGGGCATTGCCATTGGGTACGATGGCGCGCTTGAAACCGTGCTTGGCCGCCTCTTTCAGCCGCTCCTGACCGCTCGGCACCGGGCGAATTTCGCCAGACAGGCCGACCTCACCAAACACCAGCAGATCATGCGGCAACGGCTTGTTGCGCAGGCTGGAAATTACCGCCGCCATCAACGCCAGATCAGAGGCGGTTTCCAACACCTTGACCCCGCCGACCACGTTAAGAAAAACGTCCTGGTCATAGGTGGGAATCCCACCATGACGGTGCAATACCGCCAGTAGCATGGCCAGGCGATTTTGATCCAACCCCAAGGTCACACGCCGTGGGTTGCCCATGTGGCTGGTGTCGACCAGCGCTTGCACTTCCACCAGCATCGGCCGGGTCCCTTCCCAGGTGGCCATTACCACACTGCCGGGCACTTCTTCCTGGGCGCGGGTAAGGAAGATGGCCGAAGGGTTAGTGACCTCTTTCAAGCCCTTGTCGGTCATACCGAACACGCCGAGCTCGTTGATCGCGCCAAAACGATTCTTCACCGCACGCAGCAAGCGCAGGCGACCGTCTGACTCGCCCTCGAAATACAGCACGGTGTCGACCATGTGCTCAAGCACGCGCGGCCCGGCCAGGGCACCTTCCTTAGTCACGTGACCGACCAGGAAGATTGCCGTACCGCTCTGTTTGGCGAAACGCACCAATAGCGCCGCACTTTCACGCACCTGGGACACGCCGCCAGGAGCCGAGGACAGTTGTTCGGTAAAGATGGTTTGGATCGAGTCGATCACCATCACCTTGGGTTTTTCCAGGCGCGCAGTGGCGATGATGGTTTCGATGCAGGTTTCGGTCATCACCTTGAGCTTGTCTTCCGGCAACCCCAGACGCCGGGCGCGCATGGCCACCTGCTGTTGGGACTCTTCGCCGGTGACATACAGCGCAGGAAAGCGCGTGGCGATATTGCACAGGGTCTGCAGCAGGATGGTCGATTTGCCGATGCCAGGATCACCGCCGATCAGCACCACTGAACCATCCACCAGGCCACCACCGAGCACCCGGTCCAGCTCGCCGGAGGCAGTGGAAAAGCGCGGCACTTCGGCGACGCTGACCTCAGCCAGGGTTTTGATCTGCGCCTGTTCGCCAGCCCAGCCGGCACGCCCGCTGGGGGTGGCCGCATTGGCTTCGAGCAGCGTCTCGACCAAGGTGTTCCACGCCCCGCACTCGCCGCACTGGCCGGCCCATTTGGGGAAGGTTGCGCCGCACTCGGTGCAGCCATACATGCGCTTAGCCTTGGCCATGCCGGACTCCTATAAAAACTGAGCCCGGATCATACGAAATAGCTGGATATATTTACAGTTAAATGAATACAGCACCGGCTCCGCCTCTGACGCGCTCAAGTCCGACGAGCCTGTTTTAACGCAGCCGGTCCAATGCGCCGCAGAGCGTAAGCAGCCTCTTAGGCTTTGCAGCCATTGCCGCATCCACAACACTGCCCCGCCGCCCGCTTGAGCTGCCGCGCCAGCTCATCCTTGAGGCCGACGCGTTCCTGCTTGAGTGTCAACAGGGCATCATCCGCCAGCAGTTCGCTGCCGGCTTCAATACGGCAAATACGCTTATCCAGGGTTTCGTAGTTATCGGCCAGGCGCGCGAAGTTGCTGTCAGCCAGACGCAACTCATTCAGGGCGCCGCGTAGTTCGGGGAAGTCTTTGATTAGCGGATGGTGTTCTACGTGCATGCTGGCACTCCTAAGGGGATAGTCACTGCCTGCAGCCTATCCCCTGCCCCGGGCTGAGCACTTGACCCGGATCAAGCCAGCACAGCTATCAGGCTTTGTGCAGATAGGCGGAGAGTTCGTCCTTAAGGCTGACACGCTGCATCTTCAAACCGAGCAGCAGAACCTCATCCATGGCCACCCGCCCGCTTTCCACCTCATAGATGCGTTTATCAAGCTCTTCGTACTCATTAGCCAAGCGCACAAAGTGCCCGTCACTGGAGAGCAAGGCGTGTAACTGGGTCTTGAACTCGGAAAATTCGCGGTTCAGTGGGTGATGTTCCAGGGGCATAACGGCATCCTCAGGCGTGGAGTTAAATAGAGCCTAGTTCAGCCCCGCAGGCTCTGCCGCGACACGTTGAATTGAGGCTTGCAAAGCGACTTCTGCTATCGTGAGCATCATCTGCAAAAAATCAGAGAACAGGTAATGGGTACAACAACCGGATGCGCGGCTTGCCGCGACGGCCAGGGACTTGGTTTCCCTATCAGCATGGCGTTTCAGCCCATCGTTAACCTGAGTACTGGCACGGTATTCGCCCACGAAGCCCTAGTACGCGGCACGGCGGGCGAGTCCGCCGGCAGCCTCTTGGGCAAGCTCAATAAAGACAACCTCTACCCGTTCGATCAGGCCTGCCGAGTTACTGCCCTGGAGTGGGCCGCTAAGCTGCAAGTGCCGGCCATGGTCTCGATTAACTTCATGCCCAATGCGGTGTACAAGCCGGAGACCTGTATCCGCGCCACGCTAGAGGCGGCAGAGCGCTTCAACTTCCCGCTGGAGCGGATCATCTTCGAGGTCACAGAACAGGAGCAGGTGCTGGATATCGACCACCTCACCGGCATCCTGCGCGCGTACCGCAAGCAAGGCTTTATGACGGCAATTGATGACTTCGGCGCCGGTTATGCCGGCCTGAATCTGCTGGCCGACTTTCAGCCCGACCTGATCAAACTCGACATGCAGCTGATCCGCAATATCGACCAAGACAGCGTGCGGCAGACACTGGTCGAGGCCACTTTGCAGATGTGCCGCAAACTGAATATCCGGGTGATCGCCGAAGGCATCGAAAGCCTTGGCGAACTGCGTGCTTTGCAAGCCATGGGAGTGGAGCTCTTCCAGGGCTATCTGCTGGCCAAACCGGGCTTCCAGTCCCTGCCGGACGTGCATTACCCGAGCTAAAATTTGACTGGCCAGCAGCAAGCGCTGAGTTACACTCAGCGCAACCTCACCTATCAGGGAAAGCAGCATGAGCATAATCAGTGAATTCAAGGCCTTTGCGGTCAAAGGCAACGTGGTCGACATGGCCGTGGGCATCATTATCGGCGCGGCCTTTGGCAAGATTGTCTCGTCCTTTGTCGGTGACGTGGTGATGCCGCCCCTGGGCATGCTGATTGGCGGCGTAGATTTCTCCGATCTGGCGATTGTGCTGAAAGCTGCTGAAGGCGATGTCGCTGCTGTAACTGTGGGTTATGGCAAATTTATCCAGACCATTCTCGACTTCCTGATTGTCGCTTTCGCCATCTTTATGGGCGTCAAAGTGATCAACAAACTCAAACGCGAAGAAGAAGCTGCCCCGGCCGCGCCAGCGCCGCCGAGCAAGGAGCAGGAGCTACTGAGCGAAATCCGTGACCTGCTCAAGGCTCAGCAAAGCAAAGACTGAGCCCTCCCCCTTGCGGAGGGCAAGCGCCCTCCCGTACACGATTTGTTGCAGCTTGCTCATTGGCCGCGCGCGGCGTTCGCAACCAGTTCGTGTAAATTGAGCATCCCTTGGTTACTTACCCCCCTCAATGACACTCCTAATTGCGTTTGCCGCTCTCTCCATCCTCGTTTCATTCATCTGTTCCATTCTTGAAGCGGCGTTGCTTTCCCTAACGCCCAGCTATATTGCCCAGCAGAAGGCAACCAAGCCCAAGCTCTATGAGCGGCTGAAAGGGCTGAAAGACAAGATTGACCAGCCCCTTGCCGCGATCCTCACGCTCAACACAGTGGCCCACACCGTCGGTGCTACGGGCGTTGGCGCGCAAGTCACGGTAATATTTGGCGACGGTTATCTGGGCATCGCCTCGGCGGTCATGACACTGCTCATCCTGGTGCTCTCGGAAATTCTGCCCAAGACCATTGGCGCACGTTACTGGCCCACCCTGGCACCGTACCTGCCTGGCCTGCTGGGCGGCATGATCCTGCTGCTCAAGCCATTTATCGTCATGTCCGACCTGATCATGCGGTTGTTTGGCGGCAAGGAACCCGAGCACGACATCCGCCAAGAGATCAAAGCATTGACCCTGCTCGGCCGTGAAGTGGGCAAGCTGGATGAGGATGAGCAGCGCGTCATCAGCAATATTCTCGACCTGCACGAAATCAAGCTGCGCGACATCATGACGCCACGGATTGTTTGCGAGTTTGCGGCCCCCGATGACACCCTCGGCGCATTCAAGGCACGAGTGAAAGAGAGCCAGTTCTCCCGCTATCCGGTGATCGGTGAGAATGAGTCGCCGCTGGGTGTGGTGTTCCGCTATGACGCTCTGGCGGCCGAGGCTGATGACGCGCCGGTGTCGAGCATCCTCAAGCCGCTCAAGGTGGTCTCCGACAGCATGAACGTCGAGAACCTGATGACCCAGATGATGCAAGAACGTCAGCACATGTGCCTGGTGTATGACGAGTTCGGCAGCTGGCGCGGCCTGGTGACCATGGAAGACATCATGGAGACCATCATCGGCAAGCCGATCCTCGACGAAACCGACGACATCCCGAATATGCGTCGCTTTGCCAAGCGCCGCTGGGAGCATCGGATCAAGGCCATCCGCGAGGAATAACCGCTACCAATAGTTCTCGACGGCCACCTGTCCCGGCCGTCGGGTCAGGCTGAGCTGCAGATCGCGCTGTTTCAGCAGCGCCCGCGTGTCGTCGATCATCTGCGGGTTACCGCAAATCATCAGCCGTGAATCGGCGGGGTCCAGGCTCAGCCCCGCTGTACGCTCTAACTCGCCATTCTCCAGCAGTGTAGTGATGCGCCCATGCAGGCAACCGGGCACCTGCTCACGCGTCACTAGCGGTAGATAGGTAAAGCGCCCGGCAAACTCCTGCAGATGTTCCTGTTGCATCAGGCCCTGAATCAACGGCTGATAGGCCAACTCGCTGGCCGTGCGCGCGCTGTACACCAATACCACCCGTTGAAAGCGCTGCCACACCTCAAGCCCCTGCAGAATCGACAAAAACGGCGCCAAACCGGTGCCGCTGGCTAATAGCCAGAGATCACGGCCATCGGCAAAACGGTCAAGGGTGAGAAAGCCCAACGCCTGCTTTTCCACCAACAGGCTGTCGCCAACCTGCAGCCGGCTCAGCTCGGAGGTGAACGCGCCGCCCGGCACCACGATGGAGAAAAATTCGAGAAATTCATCGTGGGGCGCCGACGCCATCGAATAGGCACGCCAAACCCGCGTGCCATCGGCCTTCTGCACGCCCAGGCGGGCAAACTGCCCGGCAGTAAAACGAAACCCGGGATCGCGGCTACAGCGCAGGCTGAACAGGCTGGGCGACCAGACCTGGATAGCGCTCAGGGTTTGCTGGGTGAACTTGTCTTCGCTGACAGTCATACTGGCTCCACTGCGGTGACGTCGCCCCAGTGTCCCGCAAACCGACTCGAACAAACACCAGCAGCCTATATGCCTATATTCGTTACGCCTTTCGCCCAGCTCGACCTGATCCGCCAACCCGACCAACTGCATGAGCCGCTGCAGGCGTTTGATGCCGCCGATGAATATCTGCTCAACCATGTGCATGAGCAGGGGTTACCGGACGCAGCGCGTATCTTGGTACTGAATGACAGTTTCGGCGCGCTGGCGGCCAGCCTGGCCGGCCGGGCCGACATCACCAGCAGCGGCGACTCGCACCTCGGCCACCTCGGTTTACAGGTCAACCTGCAGCGCAACCAGTTGCCAGCGGAGGCCGTGCGCTTTGTGCCGAGCAGTGAGCGCGCGCAAGGGCCGTTTGACCTGGTGTTGATCCGCGTGCCAAAAACCCTGGCGCTGCTGGAGGAACAACTGATTCGCCTGCACGGCCAGCTCGCCCCGGGCGCACAGGTGATCGCCGCAGCCATGGTCAAACACCTGCCGCGCGCGGCGGGTGATCTGCTGGAGCGTTACATCGGCCCGGTGCAGGCCTCACTGGCGGTGAAAAAAGCCCGCCTGCTGTTCGCCACGCCAGCCGCCAAACCCGCGCCGGTATCGCCCTACCCCACGGCCTACCGCCTGGATAAACCGGCGATTGAGCTGCGCAACCACGCCAATGTATTTTGCCGCGAAGACTTGGATATCGGCACCCGCGCCTTCCTCCCGCACCTGCCCAAGCACCTCAGCCGCCTGCGCGTGGCCGATCTCGGCTGTGGTAACGGCGTGCTCGGTATCGCCTACGCCTTGGGCAGCCCGCAGGCTGAGCTGACGCTGGTGGATGAGTCCTATATGGCCGTGCAATCGGCCGCTGAAAACTGGCGTGCGGCGCTGGGTGAACGCCCGTTAGAGATCCGCGCCGGCGAAGGGCTGGCCGAACAGGCGGCGGATTCGCTGGACCTGGTGTTGTGCAACCCGCCCTTCCACCAACAGCAAGTGGTCGGCGACTTCCTCGCTTGGCGCATGTTCCAACAGGCCCGTGCCGCCCTGGTGACCGGCGGTGAACTGTGGATCGTCGGCAACCGTCACCTGGGCTACCACGCCAAACTGAAACGCCTGTTCCGCGGCGTCGAACAGGTCGCGGCCACGCCGAAGTTTGTGGTGCTTAAAGCGACTAAATAACCCTGGCGGCCTGGCGCTCAGCCAGGCTGACAGCAACCAGAGCCTCTATCTCAGGCTATCGAGCCAACCTTACTGAGTCAGTCGATCCGCAGCTCAGTGCTTTTGCTCTGCACGGCAACCGCAGCCGGTCGGCAGCGGCGGAAGATATCCAGTTGCGGTTGATAAACCGCCGTGCGCACGCCCATCAGGCCGATCACCGAGTGGAACAGGTTGTCTTGCGACACCGGCTGGCCCGACTGCTGACGCAGGCAATCGGCTGAAATGCCGCTGCTGCGCTGCATGCCGTCGGAGAACCACAGCACCATCGGCACATGGGTTTGCTCGCTCGGCGCCATGGCATAGGGCACGCCATGCAGGTACATGCCGTGTTCACCGAGGGACTCGCCGTGGTCCGACATATAGAGCATGGCCGTGTCCAAGCGCGCCGCATTGCTGCGCAGCAGGTCGATGGTCGCGGCCAGCACATGGTCGGTGTAAAGCAGGCTGTTGTCGTAGGCATTGACGATGCTGGCGGTGTCGCAGCGATCGAGTTGCACCTCCTTGCACACCGGGGTGAAGCGCTCAAACGCCGCCGGGTAGCGCTTGTAATAGGCCGGGCCGTGGCTGCCCTACCACCACGGTGTCACGGGTCAGGCCGTCTAGGCACGTCTGCAAGTTGTGCAGCAGCGCCTCGTCGTGGCATTCGCCATCGGCGCAGAACTGCGCAAGGTTGAGGTGTGAAACATCCTCGTTGGGCACCCGATCACAGGCGCCCTTGCAACCCGAGTTGTTATCGCGCCACAGCACATCCACGCCGGCACGCTGCAACACATCGAGCAGGCCTTCACGATTGCCGGCCATCGCGTCCTGGTAATCCGCCCGGCCTACGTCTTGAAACATGCAAGGCACCGAGACCGCCGTGGCGGTGCCGCAGGAGGACGCCTGCGGGTAGTTGATCACATCGCGCTCAGCCAACTCAGGGTTAGTCGGGCGCGCATAGCCGTTAAGCGAGAAGTTCGCCGCCCGGGCCGTTTCACCCACCACCAAGAGGGTGACGCGCGGCCGCTGCGGGGTGCTGACGGCGCTGATGCGATGGGCATCAGCACCGACCACTTCCAGTACGGCCGGCGCGGCCAACTCGCGCTTGAGGTAACCGTGCACGGCCCCGACCACATTCGACGGCACCAGCATCAGGCGCACTTCGCGGTGGTTGCGAATCAGTGAGGCATACGGCTGGTACTGGCTCATGACCAGCACGGCAAATACCCCCAACAGCACCGCCATGCTACCCAGCTTGCCGGCCAGCTCACGCCGCCATGTGAGGGGGCGAGTCGGCATACGACTGATCAACAGCGCAGGCAGCACACCGAGCAACAAAAGCCAGAGCAGCAACCGAACATTGAACAGCTCCGTGGCTTCGGCCACATCGGTCTGCAACATGTTGGTGAGCATGTTGTAGTCGATGACGATGCCGTAACTGTTCATAAAGTAACTGGCACCGGCCGACACCAGCACCAGCCCGCCCAGCACCGGCTTGGTCAGTCGCCCCCAGGCCAGCAGGCTGAGCAGCACGTACAGCCAGATCCAGACAAACAGCGGCAAGCTGAGCAGGAACAACGGGCTGTCGTTGCTCATACCGCCCACGCCCTGCCAGACGCTGCGCCAGAACGGCAGATTCATGGTCAGCATCAGCCACAAGGCAACCAGCATGGTCAGCCCGTTACGGCTTACGGCCACACGCTTAAGAATGGATTCGCGCACAAAGCACCTGGGTAGATAACGAGACTGCCGCAAATCTACTCAGGCAGATGTGAAATGCCTGTCGGGCGGATGTGAAAAAACCGTTGAGTGATCACGGCCGCGCTGCAGCGCTCAGCCCGCCGATTGCGGACACACCCCAGTCATGTGTGAGCGGCGCAGAACTCACGAATTTTTCACATTCTTTTGACATGGAATTGAATGCCGGCCATCTAGGATGCAGCACTGCCTACAGATGGATATTGCCCATGCTGCCCTCCTCATTACTCGACAAGCCGCTGCCGACTCACGCCGGCGTGCTGCATGGCCTCAAACCGCACAGCAAACGCGGCTGGCTGCGGCTGACGCAGGTGCTGATGGTGGTGCTGCTGGCGACGTTCAGCTACATGGGCTGGCGGCACCTGTACCCGGCGGTGGCCGAAACCGGCTGGCGCTATGAGGTGCTGCTCAACGATATCGAGAAAGTCAGCGCCATCGCTCTGGATGGCGAAGGCGGCCTCCTGCTCAGCGAGGAACTGCAAAGTGGTGAGGGGCGCATTCTGCGTTACAGCGCCGACGGCAACCTTGAGCCGGTAGAGGCCGGCCTGTCCAAGCCAGACGGCATGGTCAGCTTCCGCGGCGGCGTGGTGTTCAGCCAGGAGCAAGGCGATGAGGCCGTACTCTGGCGCACCCCAGAGCGCACCGTCGAGCTGTTTGCCGGCAGCAATGTTGAAGGCCTGGCCAATGATGGCCGCTACCTCTATGCCATCGAAGACCGTCATGGCGATGGTCGCTTGTTGCGCTACGACCCCAACAACGACACTACCGTGGTACTGCGCACTGGCCTGGATCAAGCCGAAGCCATTACTGCCTGCCCCGACGGCCGCCTGTTTTATAGCGAAAAGCGCAGCGGCACGGTGTCTCAGCTACACGCAGAAGGTCATGACAGCGTGGTGCTGACGGGCCTTAACCAACCCGGTTACCTGCTGTGCAACAACCAGGGTTTGTGGATCACCGAAGATGCCACGCACATGGCCCGCCTGTTGCGGCTGGCCCCGGATGGCCAGTTGCATACCGTGTTGTCACACCTGCGCTCGGCACAAACCCTGATCGAAACGCGCCCCGGCTACTATCTACTGGCCGAACAAGGCCGCAACCGCGTACTGAGCCTGCAACGCCACCCACAGGAAACTGATTGATGCCCGCCACGTCTACTCGCTCTGCCGCAGGCCGCAACGGCTTGCGTCAACACCTGCTGTTCACGGCCCTAAGCGGCGCCCTGTTAATCGTCCTGTACAGCCTGCTGCGCCTGGCGTTGCTGGTTTATAACCATGAGCTGATTGGCGAAACCACGGCCAACGACCTGCTGGAAGCCTTCGGTAACGGCCTGCGGTTTGATCTGCGCGTTGTCGTCTTTGTTCTGGCGCCGTTGCTGCTGGTAATGGGCAGCCGGCGCTTAATGGCCGCACGCACCTGGCAACTGGCCTGGCTCAGCTTCGCGGCCAGCCTGACCCTGTTTCTCGGCGTGCTGGAGCTGGA
>Ga0180008_1001006_pt1 | contig 19463 bp, 12 predicted proteins | sample MM_PW_MetaG_FD_121121 | JGI IMG/M metagenome (GOLD analysis project Ga0180008, IMG submission 121121) | Groundwater microbial communities from the Aspo Hard Rock Laboratory (HRL) deep subsurface site, Sweden - MM_PW_MetaG | ecosystem: Environmental > Aquatic > Deep subsurface > Groundwater...
ATCCGCGCGCGATGGCGACAGCAGTTCGATCTTGTAGCCATCCGGATCTTCAACGAAGGCTAGGATGCTGCTGCCGTGCTTCATCGGGCCAGGCTCACGGGTGATCTTGCCACCGCGGGCGCGAATGTCTTCGCAGGCCTTGTACACATCGGCCACTTCCAGGGCGATGTGGCCATAGCCGGTGCCCAACTCGTAACTGTCTACACCCCAGTTATGGGTCAGTTCGATCACGCTGTTGTGCGCCTCGTCGCCGTAACCGACAAACGCCAGGGTGAATTGCCCTTCCGGGTAGTCCTTACGCCGCAGCAGGGTCATGCCCAGTACCTCGGTGTAGAACGCGATGGATTTGTCCATATCGCCGACGCGCAGCATGGTATGCAGCAGTCTCATCAGGTGTCTCCTCATCGTAAAAATGCAAACCCCGGCTTATGGCCGGGGTCTGTTCAGGCTCAGGTGCTCAGGTTTATCAGAGCATCTTGCGCCCTTTGCCGGCAGCAATGCGCATACGCAGGGCGTTAAGCTTGATAAAGCCGGCTGCGTCCTGCTGATTATAGGCGCCACCATCTTCTTCGAAGGTGGCGATATTGGCATCAAACAGCGAATCATCGGACTTGCGACCAGTGATGATCACGTTGCCCTTGTACAGCTTCATGCGTACCACGCCGTTCACGTTGGCCTGGGAGGCGTCGATCATCTGTTGCAGCATCAGACGCTCTGGGCTCCACCAGAAACCGTTGTAGATCAGGCTGGCGTACTTGGGCATCAGCTCGTCTTTCAGGTGAGCGACTTCGCGATCCAGGGTGATCGACTCAATGGCGCGATGGCCCTTGAGCATGATGGTGCCGCCGGGGGTCTCGTAGCAGCCACGGGACTTCATACCGACGAAACGGTTCTCGACGATATCCAGACGACCGATGCCATTTGCACCGCCGATACGGTTCAGTTCGGCCAGCACGGTGGCTGGGCTCATTTCCTTGCCGTCGATGGCAACGATGTCGCCCTTGCGGTAGGTCAGCTCGATGTAGGTCGCTTGATCTGGCGCAGCCTCAGGGGAGACCGTCCACTTCCACATGTCTTCTTCGTGCTCGGTCCAGGTGTCTTCCAGCACGCCGCCTTCATAGGAGATGTGCAGCAGGTTGGCATCCATGGAGTACGGCGACTTCTTCTTGCCGTGACGCTCAATCGGGATAGCGTGCTTCTCGGCGTAGTCCATCAGCTTCTCGCGCGACAGCAGGTCCCACTCGCGCCAAGGGGCGATGACTTTCACGCCGGGCTTGAGTGCGTAGGCACCCAGTTCGAAACGCACCTGGTCGTTACCCTTGCCGGTCGCACCGTGGGAGATGGCATCAGCGCCGGTCTCGTTGGCGATCTCGATCAAGCGTTTGGCGATCAACGGACGCGCAATAGAGGTGCCCAGCAGGTACTCGCCTTCGTAGACGGTATTGGCACGGAACATCGGGTAGACGAAGTCGCGAACGAATTCTTCGCGCAAGTCATCGATGTAGATTTCCTTGACGCCCATGGCCTGAGCCTTGGCGCGGGCCGGCTCGACTTCCTCACCTTGGCCGAGGTCAGCGGTGAAAGTCACCACTTCGCAGTTATAGGTATCTTGCAGCCACTTGAGGATCACGGAAGTGTCCAGGCCACCGGAATATGCCAGGACTACCTTGTTTACGTCGGCCATGCCATCAACTCCACGGGGTTGTGCGGGAAACCCGTGATTCTACTGCCCATGCCGGCTGATTTACAGAGGCGTGACAGCTTGTGACGACCAGGCGACGGTTTATTGTTGGACAGCAGGTTAGTCGCAGGGGCTAAGAAGTCGCCGCAGGATCGGCCGGTGCAGCAGCCGGAACCGGCGGCGTAGCGGCTTCCGGGACACGGTCAAGGAAGATACTGACCCGGCGATTTTTGGCCCGGTTGACTTCCTTATTATTTGGCGCCAGCGGGTAACGCTCACCGTGGAAGCGCAGGGTGATCTGCTCGGCCGGAATACCATTGGCCTTGAGATACTCCATCACCGCCAGCGCACGACGGCGCGACAGGTCGCGATTGGTCAGGCGGTTGCCACTGTTATCGGCATGACCATCGAGCTGGATGCGATTAACGCTGGGGTCGGCCTTGAGATAGCTGAGGATGATATCCAGCTTGGCCTGTGCCAGCGGTTCAAGCTCGACACCGCCACCGGGAAAGCCCACCAGGCTTTTGCGCACTTGATCAAAGTTCACCGGCAGCAACTTAGCCGTGCAACCCAGATACTCGTTGTAGGCTTTGTTGAATTTGGCCGGCAGCAGGCGCACTTCAACCACATCACCGCCCATGGCCGCACGATGGCGCACCAAGGGGCTGCGCCCTTCAAGCAAGCCGGTGAGCAAGCGCGCGCCCTGCTCCTGAGAACTATTAAACAACACCTCAGCATTCGCCACGCTGACAGAACCGAGGTTGATGTCGCCGCGCCCTGGCTGCCAAGGCGCGGCAGCCGCCAGCAAGGTCGCATTACCACGGCCCAGCCAACGCTCGCGGGCTTTCAGGCTAAAGGTTACCTGCTCCCCCGCACGCCGCACGAACACCCCGGAGCCGAAATCGGTGATGGGTTGCGCAAGACGGCACTCAAACTGATCGCCTTCGACCTGCCACTCAACCTTCTCCAGACGGGTCTGGAAGCTGATGGCAAGAACTGGCTGGCTGGCCAGCAGGCACAGCACCGCGAGTGGGTAGGGTCGCACGACAGACTCCAGTGAATACGGCTTACCCCTTTTCTATCGGTGCCAACGCGCAAAACTTGAGCGGATCAGCATGCCGGGTGTACACGCGGCTGCGCAGTGCCGCTCGGCCGCCAGTCAGCTTTGCCCGATGAGCCCGCTTTCAACGTGCTGCCGAGGGGCTTTTCCGGTAGCATTCTCGCCACGTTTTGCCCGCCTGGAAGCTTCCATGACTGACCGCCTTACCCTGCTGCGTCCTGACGACTGGCACATCCACCTGCGTGACGGTAGCGTGCTACCGCACACCGTCGCCGATGTAGCCCGTACCTTTGGCCGTGCCATCATCATGCCTAACCTGGTGCCGCCCGTGCGCAATGCCAGCGAAGCCGATGCCTACCGCCAGCGCATTCTCAGCGCTCGCCCAGCCGGCAGTAATTTTCAACCGCTGATGGTGCTCTACCTCACCGACCTGACCCAGCCTGCTGATATCCGCAGCGCAATGGCTTCAGGCTTTGTGCATGCCGCCAAGCTCTACCCGGCCGGCGCGACCACCAACTCCGATTCCGGCGTGACCAGCATCGACACGATTTTCCCGGTGCTTGAAACCATGGCCGAAGTGGGTATGCCGCTGCTGGTGCACGGTGAAGTGACACGCAGCGAGATCGACATTTTCGACCGCGAAAAAATCTTTATCGGTGAACACCTCAGTCGCGTAGTCGAGCGTTTCCCGACGCTGAAAGTGGTGTTCGAGCACATCACCACCCGCGATGCGGTGGAGTTCGTGCAAGGTGCTTCGGCCAACGTTGGCGCCACCATCACCGCCCATCACCTGCTGTACAACCGCAATCACATGCTGGTTGGCGGTATCCGTCCGCACCTGTTTTGCCTGCCAGTCCTTAAGCGCAACAGCCATCAGGAAGCGCTGCTGGATGCGGCCACCAGTGGCAGCGCCAAGTTCTTCCTCGGTACAGATTCGGCGCCCCACGCCAAACACGCCAAGGAAGCCGCCTGCGGCTGCGCCGGGTGCTACAGCGCCTATGCGGCGATTGAGCTGTATGCCGAAGCCTTCGAGCAGCGCAATGCACTGGATAAGCTGGAAGCCTTCGCCAGCCTCAACGGCCCGGACTTCTACGGCCTGCCGCGCAACAGCGACAGCATCACCCTGGTCCGTGAAGACTGGACGGCCCCTGACAGCTTGCCCCTGGGCGAGCAAATCGTAATCCCCCTGCGCGCCGGTGAAACCCTGCGCTGGCGTTTGCTGGAGAACCACGCGTGAGTGAAGACCTGTATGACGACGAGCCCGAGAGCAACAGCCACTCAGGCCCGCGCCACCCGATGGCCGCACGCTTTCGTGGCTACCTGCCGGTAGTCGTAGATGTGGAAACCGGTGGTTTTAACTGCGCCACCGATGCCCTGCTGGAAATTGCTGCCACCACCATTGGCATGGACGAAGGCGGCTTCCTCTATCCGGAGCACACCCAGTTTTTCCGTGTTGAGCCGTTTGAAGGTGCGAACATCGAACAAGCCGCACTGGATTTCACCGGGATCAAACTTGATCATCCGCTGCGCATGGCCGTCACGGAAGAACACGCACTGACGGAAATCTTCCGCAGCCTGCGTAAATCGCTGAAAGCCAATAGCTGCAAACGGGCGATTCTGGTCGGCCATAACAGCAGCTTCGACCTGGGCTTCCTCAATGCTGCCGTGGCGCGTACCGGGATCAAGCGTAATCCGTTTCACCCGTTCTCCAGCTTCGACACCGCCACCCTGGCCGGCCTGGCTTATGGCCAAACCGTGCTAGCTAAAGCGTGCCAGGCGGCAGGCATCGATTTCGATGGTAAGGAAGCCCACTCGGCTCGCTACGACACCGAGAAGACAGCCGAGCTGTACTGCGGCATCGTCAATCGTTGGAAGGAGATGGGCGGCTGGATGGATTTCGACGACTGAATTCTGCCGTTGTCACTTAACCATCAGCAATAAAAAGCCCCGCACTAGACGGGGCTTTTTATTGGGACAGGAGCAGCACAGGCAAGGCCTGCGCCGATCGCTTTTAAGCGTTTTGCGCCAAGTCCATCAACTCACGATTGGCCACGGCATACATGGCGTAATCGGTGTTGGTGGCTGCGCGCAGCTCGCCTAGCATGAGCTTCCAACGATCCACCAGACGGCGGTGCTGATCCAGCCATACGCCAACCCGCTCTTCGATATCCGCAGGGCCTTCGGCCATTTGCAGTACCGACACGGTGATAGCGCGTTGCTGCCAGTCGAGGTCATCGCGGAAAGCCTCACGGGCCAGCGCTTGCCAGTTGTTTTCCACCGGCAGGCTGGTGATCTGCTGCAGATACCAAGACAGCTCCAGCGCGCCACCGATGGCGAAGTATGCCGCCGCAACCCGAGCCGGCTCCTGCGCTGTCACATCCGACGCTTCGATGATCGGCAACAGGGTGTACAGATGACTGGTGCCCGCAACCACGCGCGCCAGCTCTTCCGGCACGCCGGCTTCGACATAGGCTTGGAAGCGCGCCAGCCACTGTTCACGGGCTGGGCCTTCAAGCAGTTCGTCCAAGCGGCCGACCAAGGCCTCGATACGCGGTGCGAAATGCGCCACATCTCGCGCCGCATCCAGGTCATTACGGCGGTTACGCAAGAACCAGCGGGTAGCGCGGCGGCCCAAGCGCATCAGCTCATCCATCAATTGCAGTTGCAACTCGGCGGGCACCTTGGAGTCCAGCGCTTCAATCTGCTGCCACCAGTGCGGCAGACGGAACAGGTCACGCACAATCACATACGCGCCAGCGACATTAGCCGCGCTCATGCCTGTGGACTCCTTCAAGCGCTGCACGAAGGTGATGCCCATATGGTTAACCAGATCGTTGGCGATCTGCGTGCTAACGATTTCGCGCTTGAGGCGATGACGACGCATCGGCTCGCCAAACTTCTCCGCCAACAAGGGCGGGAAGGCAGTTTCCATTTCCCGCGCCAGGTACTCGTCATCCGGCACCAGGGATTTGAGCAGCGACTCCTTGAGGTCGATCTTGCTGTAGGAGATCAGCACCGACAATTCTGGGCGGGTCAGACCCAACCCATTGGCGGCGCGCTCGTTGAGTTCATCATCAGAGGGCAGAAACTCCAGGGCGCGGTCCAGTTTGCCTGCAGCTTCTAGTGCCGACATCAGGCGTTTGTATTCACCCACGCGCTCACGGGCACGGCGTTCGGCCAGCGACAATGCCTGGGTCTGCTTGTAGTTGTTGCCCAACACCAGGCCACCGACGGCATCGGTCATTTCCACCATCAGCTTGTTGCGCTGCTTGCCGGTCATATCGCCCGCAGCAACGATTTCGCCGAGCAGAATCTTGATATTCACTTCGTGGTCGGAGCAGTCCACACCACCGGCGTTGTCGATAAAGTCGGTGTTGCTCTTACCGCCATTGAGACCGTATTCAACGCGACCCAGCTGGGTCATGCCGAGGTTACCGCCCTCGCCCACCACCTTGGCGCGCAGTTCGCGGCCATCTACACGCAGCAGGTCGTTGGCCTTGTCGCCGACATCGGCGTGGCTTTCTTTGCTGGATTTAACGTAGGTGCCGATACCGCCATTCCACAGCAAATCCACCGGGGCTTTGAGCAGGGCATTGAGCAGCTCGGTCGGTGCCAGCTTGTCGGCACTGATGTCGAAGCGCTCTTTCATCTGTGCACTGATCGGGATGCTCTTGGCGCTGCGCAGGAAGATCCCGCCGCCGTCCGAGATCAGCTTGGCGTCATAGTCGGTCCAGCTGGAGCGCGGCAGATCAAACAGGCGCTGACGCTCGACAAAGCTCTTGGCGGCGTCTGGGTTCGGGTCAATGAAGATATGCATATGGTTAAAGGCGGCGACCAGCTGCAGGCTTTCCGAGAGCAGCAGGCCGTTGCCGAATACGTCGCCGGCCATGTCGCCGATACCGATGACCGTGACGTGGTCTTTCTGCACATCAATGCCGCGCTCACGGAAGTGCCGCTGCACCGAGACCCACGCGCCTTTAGCGGTAATGCCCATGCCTTTGTGGTCGTAACCCGCCGAACCACCCGAGGCGAATGCATCGTCCAGCCAGAAGCCGTAATCGGCAGCAATACCGTTGGCGATGTCGGAGAAGGTCGCGGTGCCTTTGTCGGCGGCCACCACCAAATAAGGATCGTCACCGTCGTGGCGCACCACATTCTGCGGCGGCACCACGACACCCTCTTTGAGGTTGTCGGTGATATCCAACAGCCCGCTGATGAAGATGCGGTAGCAGGCAATGCCCTCCGCCAACACGTCATCGCGCGAACCACCCAGCGGCAGACGGCGTGGTACAAAGCCGCCTTTGGCGCCCATCGGTACGATCACTGCGTTCTTCACCTGCTGCGCCTTGACCAGGCCCAGCACCTCGGTGCGGAAGTCTTCCTCGCGGTCCGACCAACGCAGGCCGCCACGGGCGACATCGCCAAAGCGCAGGTGCACGCCTTCAACCCGCGGCGAATAGACGAAGATTTCGAACTTCGGCGTTGGCCGTGGAATATCCGGAATCGCGCGCGGATTCAGCTTGAAGCTGAAGTAGGGCTTGTTCTGCCCGGCCGCATCGGTCTGGTAGAAGTTGGTGCGCAGGGTGGCTTTGATCAGGTCCAGGTAGCGACGCAGGATGCGGTCTTCGTTAAGCACCGCAACATCATCCAACGCGGCGAGAATCGCCTGCTCAAGCTTCTGTTGTTTGTCTTCCAGGTCTTCTGCAGTCAGCTTGCGCGCCAGATAAAAGCGCGTTTTAAACAGGCGTACCAGTTCCTTGGCGATATCCGCATGGTTGACCAAGGTGCTGGCGATGTAGCTGAGGTCAAAGCCCAGGCGAATCTGCTTGAGGTAACGCGCGTAGGCGCGCAGCAGTGCCACATCACGCCACGGCATGGCGGCCATCAGCACCAGACGGTTGAAGCCGTCGTTCTCCGCCGCGCTGCCAACGATTTTAACGAAGGCGTCTTGCGGGGTGTCGTTGAGCTGCTGGATGTCGACATCCAGGCCTTCGGCATAGGTAAAGGCAAAATCGTGAATCCAGAACTCGCGGCCATCGGCGCGGCGCAGCTTGTAAGGGAACTCACCCAAAACGCGCAGGCCGAGGTTTTCCAGGATCGGCAGCACGTCTGACAGCGGCAGCGGCGTATCGGCGTGGTAGAGCTTGCAGTGCAACTGCTGCTCGCCCTGGGTCAGCGGCTGGTAGAAGCTCATCACCAACTGACGCTCGCTGTTCAGGCTGAGCAGGTGCTGCATGTCCACCACCGCCGAATGTGGGGCGAAACGCTCACGGTAGCCCGCCGGGAAGCCATCCGGGAACTCGCTGAGCACTTCAGTGCCCTGAGCCTCGCCGAGGCTCTCGACCATCAGGCTGGTGTAATCGTCCTTCCACGAACGGCAGGCCTGGATGACTTCTTTTTCCAGGCGCACAGGGTCGATTTGCACACGGTTTTTCGGGTCGACCTTGAGAATAAACTGCACCCGCGCCAGCACCGACTCGGAGAAGAAGGTCCAGAACTCGCAATCAATCCCCTGCAGGCGATCCATCAGCACTTGCTGGATTTTTACCCGGGTCTCGGTGGAGTACACATCACGCGGTACATAGGCCAGGCAGTAGCAGAAACGACCGTAAGGATCGCGGCGCAGGAAGACGCGAATCTTGTTGCGCTCCTGAATCTGCACGATCGCCAAAGTGGTGTTGAACAGCTCATCCACCGAGGTTTGGAACAAGTCATCACGCGGCAGCACTTCCAGCACCTGAGCCAGCTCTTTGCCCAGGTGAGCGCTGCTATCAAAGCCCGAGCGCTGCTCGATGACTGCAATTTTGCGGCGGATATAGGGGATGTTCCACACGCTCTCGGCATACACCGATGAGGTGTAGAGGCCCATAAAGCGGCATTCCTTAATGACCTTGCCGGTGCTGTCCAGCTCACGAATCGACACCAAATCCGGATACGCCGGGCGGTGCACGCGGCTCGGCACCGCCGCCTTGGCAAACGACAGCAACTGCGCTTCACGCAGGTAGCAGACCGCCTCCGGCTCGATGTGCGTATCTTCGGCCGTCAGCCCGCTGCGCAGGCGTTTGGACAGTCCCAGCAGGGACTTTTCGTCATAGACAATGCTGCCGCCATCAACACTGTCGGCAACGGTGAACTCTTCATAACCGAGGAAGGTGAAGTGGTCGTCGAGCAACCAGCTCATAAACACCTTGACCTCTTCCAGCTCAGCGCCTTCAACCTTGAGCTTGGCCTTATCCAGCCAGGCGCGCAGCTCCTTGGCCTTGTCCTTCATTGGCTGGAAATCCGCCACACTCAGGCGCACATCAGCGAATACCTCGCGCAGGGCTTTTTCCAGGACTTTCAGCTCGCCGTTACTGGAGCAACGGTCAATCTCCAGGAACATCAGCGCTTCTTGCTGCACGTCCTTGCCTTGAGCACCTTTAGGCAGAATTTCCTGCAGCTCACCACTCTTGTTGCGGCGCACGCTGAACACGCTGTTCTGCAAGGTGTGGATGCTGTAACCGCGACGGTTGAGCTCCATGCGTACCGAGTCGACCAGGAAGGGAATATCGCTGTGCAGAATTTCCACCGCGGTGTGCGTGGACTGCCAGCCGTGTTTCTCATAATCGGGGTTAAGGACCCGCACCTCTGGCTTGCTCGGTGCAAAACGCTCCAGCAACCGCCAGGACGATAACGTGCAGCCGACCAGATCAGAGAGGCGACGTTGGGTCAGCTCCTCAAGGGCGATGATGCCGAAGAATTGCTCGGCGAACAGGGCTACTTGTGGCAGAGCCTGTTCGCTGACGTGCTGTGCCAGGGCCGTTTGCAGGTGGTGCTGAAAATCGGCTTTGCTGGCCGCCGTAAAGAACGCCATGGGTGTGCTCCATTTGGCTTGTTATTCGATCAGGGGCAGCCGCGAAAAGGATCTTCGCCACAACCTTGTTGTTCAACGTTAGTCTAGGAGGCCGCGATTGCATTAAAGTGGCTGCCACTTAACTCTGGCGAGACTCAAGACTCGCTGGTCACATTTGCCGGATGAGCTTAACGATGGAACACCGTGAAGCGCTTATCGCGCTGCGACATTTTCTTTCAAGCCAGATCCTCGGCCAGGAAAAACTCATCGAAAGGCTGCTGATTGCCTTGCTCGCTGATGGCCATATGCTGGTTGAGGGCGCACCTGGGCTCGCCAAAACCAAGGCGATCAAGGAACTGGCTGAAGGCATTGAAGCCGAATTCCACCGTATTCAGTTCACCCCGGACCTGCTCCCGGCCGACATCACCGGCACCGAGATCTACCGCCCGGAAACAGGCAGTTTTGTGTTCCAGCAGGGGCCAATCTTCCACAACCTGGTGCTGGCCGATGAGATCAACCGGGCGCCAGCCAAGGTGCAATCGGCACTGCTCGAGGCCATGGCCGAACGCCAGGTCAGCGTCGGACGCAGCACCTATAACCTGTCGCCGCTGTTTCTGGTGATGGCCACGCAAAATCCGATCGAGCAAGAAGGCACCTATCCACTGCCCGAAGCCCAACTCGACCGCTTTTTGATGCACGTGAAGATCGGTTTCCCCGACGCCAGCGTCGAACGCAAGATCCTCGCCCAGGCCCGTGGCGAAGCGCTCAATGGCGAAACCAAGCCCGAGCAGCTGGTCAGTCAACAGGCAATCTTTGCCGCGCGCCAGGAAATCCTCGGCCTGTATATGGCCGATGCGGTGGAAGAGTATTTGGTGCAACTGGTGATGGCCTCGCGCACCCCGGCCAAATTCGACCCGGAACTGGCTGAATGGATTGCCTACGGCGCCAGCCCGCGCGGCTCGATTGCCCTGGATCGCTGTGCTCGGGCGCACGCCTGGCTGGCCGGTCGGGATTTTGTCAGCCCGGAAGATATCCAGGCCGTGCTGTTCGACGTCTTGCGTCACCGCATCATTCTCTCGTTCGAGGCAGAAGCCGCCGGCATCGACCAGGACCGCGTGGTGCAGCGCATTCTCGACGTTGTGGCGGTCGCCTAAGCGCCATGTTTGAGCAACCCACGCAGCCCGGCATTCGCGTCAGCCTCGGTGAACTGATCGAGATGCGCCACCGTGTGCGTGAAGTGCAGCTGTTTTCCACCCCGGCGCAGCGCAGCCCACTGATTGGCCTGCACCATTCCAAGCTACGTGGCCGCGGGGTCGACTTTGACCAGGTGCGCGTTTATCAACCCGGCGACGATGTGCGCACCATCGACTGGCGCGTGACCGCTCGGACCCAGGAGCCGCACACCAAGCTGTTCCATGAAGAGCGCGAGCGACCGATCTACATCATGGTCGAGCAAAGCCGGCAGTTGTTCTTCGGCTCCGGGCTGATGCTTAAATCGGTCCTCGCCGCCCAGGCGGCTAGCCTGATTGGCTGGGCGGCGCTGGGCCATAACGACCGCATCGGCGGCCTGGTGTTCGGTGATCAGGAACACCACGAAGTCAAACCGCGGCGCAGCAAGCAGAGCCTGCTGCAACTGCTCAGCCGCCTGGCTAAAGCCAACCAAGCCCTGAGTAACGACAGCCAAGGCGAGCGCGACAGCTTTGGCCTGGCCCTGCGCCGCGCCCGCGAAGTGCTGCGCCCGGGCAGCCTGGTGGTGGTGCTGTGTGATGAACGCACCCTGAACGACAGCAGCGAGCAACAGCTACAACTGCTCGCGCGGCACACTGACCTGCTGCTGCTGCCGCTTTCCGATCCGCTCGACCATGCCCTGCCCAACGCCGGCCTGCTGCGCTTCAGCGAACAGGGTACGCAACTGGAACTCGACACCCAGAATGCCGAACTGCGCCAAGCCTACCGCAGCCTGGCCGATGCTCGTCAGGCACGCTGGCAGCGTCTGGCGCAGAAGCTCAGCGTGCCGTTGCTGCCATTGAGTACGCAAAGCGAAATGATTGAACAGCTGCGCGAACACATGAATGTTCAGCGCTCAAGGAAAGCTCTGTGAATCCGCTGGATCAACTCGAACCGCTGATCGCACCGCCGGCGATCAGTTGGTGGCCACCGGCGCCGGGCTGGTGGCTGCTCACCTTGCTGCTGCCGCTGCTGTTGTGGGCCGCCGTCACCTTACTCAAACGCCTACCGCACAAAACCAAGCAGGCTGAGCGCGACGCCCCTCTCGATCCATTGCGCCAGGCCGCCCTGATCGAACTCGAACAACTGCCCAAACCCTACGACGGTGCCGAAGCCGGCCCTTGGTTACAGCAGCTTAATGCCATCCTTAAACGCCTATGCCGTGAGCGCTACCCACAAAACCACAGCCACACCCTGAGCAGCCGCGCCTGGCTGGCCTTTCTCGACAGCCGCTGCCCAGCGGCGGGCTTGACCCGCTGGATGATTCTGGTCGAAGGCGCCTATCGCCCGCACTGCAGCCTGGATGACAAGGCCATCGCCGGCCTTAATCAGGCCGTGGCGATCTGGATTCGCAAACATGTTTGAATTTGCCTGGCCCTGGGTCTTTCTTCTCGCCCCCTTGCCCTGGCTGCTGCGCGCCTGGTTACCCCCTGCGGACAGTGGCGAGGCCGCGCTGAAAGTCAGCTTTCTGGCTGAACTGGAAAGCCTCAGTGGCCGTCGCGCCCGCCCCCGGCTGCCGGCCTTGCGCCAACAGGCACCGTTTGTGCTGATCTGGCTCTTACTGCTGCTCGCCTGTGCCCGCCCGCAATGGCTCGGTGAACCCCTGCCGCTGCCTGCAAGTGGCCGCGACCTGTTGCTGGCCGTGGATGTCTCCGGTTCCATGGACTACTCGGATATGACCTGGGAAGACCAGGAGGTCAGCCGCCTGACCTTGATCAAACACCTGCTCGGCGACTTTATCGACGGCCGCCAGGGTGATCGCGTCGGTTTGATCCTGTTTGGCAGCCGCGCCTACCTGCAATCCCCCCTGACCTTTGATCGGCAAACCGTGCTCACCTGGCTCAATGAGGCGCAAATCAATATCGCGGGCCCACAAACAGCCATCGGCGACGCCATTGGTCTGGCGGTCAAACGTTTGCGTGAACGCCCCGCGCAAAGCCGGGTGCTCATTCTTGTCACTGACGGTGCCAACAATGGCGGTGAAATTGACCCGATGACCGCTGCGCGCCTGGCGGCCGAGGAAGGCATCACCATCTACCCCATCGGTATCGGCGCCGACCCTGAGCAAGGCGGCGTACTCGGTATGCTTGGCTTCAACCCCGGCATCGACCTGGACGAGCCGAGCCTGCGTGCGATTGCCGATGCCACCGGCGGCGAATACTTCCGCGCCCGTGACAGCGACGAACTGCAAGCCATCGAAGCCACCCTGGATCGCCTGGAGCCCGTGGCACAAAAACCAACCCTGGCGCGTCCGACACTGCCACTCTATCCCTGGCCACTGGGCCTTGCCCTGGTAATGAGCCTGCTGCTGGTCAGCCAAACGCTCTGGCCAACGCTGCAACAGCGCGCGCGCAGCTGGCTGGCCACCGGGAATAAAGCACCATGAACGAACTGAGCAGCCTCTGGCCGCACTGGCAACGGCCCTTCTGGCTCGTCCTGCTCCCACTTCTGGGCGTGCTGCTGTGGAAACTCTGGCACCGCGAAAAACGCAGCGGGCGCTGGCAAGCCTTGCTGCCGAGTGCCTTCCAGGCGGCACTGCTGACAGCCGGCAGTGGACGCAACAGCCGCCTGCCCTGGCTAGCCCTCGGTCTGGCCTGGTTACTTGCCGTGTTAGCGCTACTTGGACCGACTTGGCAACGTATCGAACAACACAACCCCAAACCGGCCGACCCGCTGGTGGTGCTGCTTGAGCTGACACCGGAGATGCTCGCCAGCGACGCCTCACCCAATCGCCTGGCCCAGGCCAAACGCAAACTGCTCGACCTGCTGGAACAGCGCCAGGATGCGCAAACCGCGATCATCGTCTATGCCGGCAGCGCGCACACCGTGGTGCCCCTGTCCGACGACCTGTCCACCAGTCGCAACCTGCTCGACGCGCTGAGTCCGGGGATCATGCCGGAGTCCGGCAAGCGCGCCGATCTGGCCGTGCTTAAGGCCCTGCAACTGCTCAAACAAGGCGCCCAAGGCAACGGCCGCTTACTGCTGCTGACCAGCACCCTCAGCGAAATCGAGCGCCAGGGCATTGCCCAGGCACTCGGCCGCCGTGGCGAACGCTTGCACATTCTCGGGATTGGCAGCACCCAGGGCGCGCCGATCATTCAGGAAGACGGCTCGTTCCTCAAGGATGCCCAAGGGGCCATTCTACTGCCGCGCCTGGACAGCTTCGGCCTCAAGCGGTTTGCCAGTGAACTGGGCGGCCGCTACCAGGGCCTCACGCTGAATGAGCAGGACTTGCGCAACCTCGGTCTGCTCGAAGCACCGCAACAGGTGCGCCGTGATGCCGAGCTGACACGCCTACAGGCCTGGGCAGACCAGAGCCACTGGCTGTTGCTGCCGCTGCTCTTACTCGCCGCCTGCGCCGCACGCCGCGGCTGGCTGCTGTGCCTGCCGCTGTTGCTGCTAGGCCTGCCGCAGAACAGCTATGCCTTTAGCTTTGAAGACCTCTGGTTACGTGCCGACCAGCAAGGCCAGCGCCTGCTCGACGCGCAACAGCCCGCAGAGGCCGCGCAACGCTTCAATGACCCACGCTGGCAAGGCTTAGCGCTTTATCAGGCGGGGGATTACCCCGCCGCGGCTGAACGTTTCGCCAACGGTGACACCGCCAGCGACCACTACAACCGTGGCAATGCCCTAGCGCGCAGTAATGAGCTGGAAGCCGCCATCGATGCCTATACCCAGGCGCTGGAGTTACAGCCTGATCTGGCTCAGGCGCAAAAAAATAAGGCGCTAGTGGAAAGACTGTTGCAGCAAAAGCAGCAGCAACAGGATCAGTCAGATGACTCGCAAGAATCCACTGACGCGCAGAATCCGCCGAGTGAGCCGCCGCAAACTGGCCAGCCCGAACACAATGCGCAGCAGCAGACCGAGCAAACGCCCGCCTCCCAGGGTGAGTCTCAGGAAGAACCTGCTGAACCGGGCCAAAAGCCCGCGCAACCCGTCCCTGACGACGGCATAGAAAAACCGCCTGCATCGCCCGCAGAAGACGACGGCGACAGCAATGAAGAACAAATCGCCAACGCCGAACCGACTCTCGACGGCGAACGTCGCCAGGCATTGGAACAATGGCTGCGGCAGATCCCCGACGATCCGGGTGAGTTGCTGCGGCGTAAATTCAGGCTGGAACAACAACAGCACCAGGAACAACTGCAATGAGCCGACTGCTCTGTACCCTTTTGCTTAGCCTGCTGACCCTAAACGTCAGCGCGCAGAGCCTGAACGCCACTGTCGACCGCACTCGCCTGAATGCCGGCGAGAGCGTCGAACTCACGCTTGAGTCCCAGGACACCACGCTATTCGGCAAACCCGACCTGCAGCCGCTCTATGAGTTGTTCGAGGTGCTCGGCACCCGCCAGGTCAATCGCCTGACCAATAATGGCAGTGCCGCGCAAGCCAGTACGCGCTGGATCATCACCCTCCAACCCAAGCACAGCGGCTATGTGGTGATACCACCGCTGAAACTTGCCCAGCTGCAAAGCACACCGATCACCCTGCACGTGCAGCAAGGCACGAGCGCCGCTGACAGCCGTTTAGCCCCGGTGTTTATCGATGCCAGCCTGGATCAGGAAAGCGTCTACGTGCAGGCGCAAACAGTGCTGACGCTGCGGATCTACCACTCTGTTTCACTTTACGATGACAGCAGCCTGAGCCCGCTCGAGATGCCCCAGGCCCGCGTTGAGCCGCTGGGTGAGCCGCGCACCTATGAGAAAGACATCAATGGCATACGCCATGGCGTGATCGAATTGCGCTACGCCATCTTCCCCCAAGAAAGCGGCGAGCTATTGATTCCCGCGCAAGCCTTTTCCGCCACGGCGGTTGATCGCGCCAGCAGCAATACCTACAACCCATTCGGCCCCCGGCCGGGCAAGGTGGTGCGGGTTAAGTCCCCAGAAATCCCACTGCAGGTGAAGGCCAAGCCGGCCAGCTATCCGCCCGACGCACCCTGGCTGCCAGCGCGCGCCGTGAGCCTAAGTGAAGTGTGGAGCCCGCAACCAGACGAGGCGAGAGTTGGCGACTCACTGACCCGCAGCCTGCTGCTCAAGGCCGAAGGGTTGGCCAGCGCACAATTACCGCCATTGCCCGCCACCCAGGTAAACGGCCTACGGCGCTACCCGGACCAGCCACAACTGGCCAATCAAGCCAGTGACAACGGACTGATAGGTAGCCGCGAAGAACGCGAAGCCTTGGTGGCCAATCGTGAAGGGATAATTGCCCTGCCGGCCATTGAAGTGCTGTGGTGGAACACCACAACCGATCAACTGGAGCGCAGCAATTTGCCAGCCCGCACCCTGCAGGTCGTCGCCAACCCGAACCTTGAGACGCTGGCGGTTGAAACCACACGACCTGGGCCCGTCAGCGTATCCACCGTACAACTCTGGCCTTGGCAGTTGAGCAGTGCGCTGCTGAGCCTGACCACCCTGCTCGGCTTTACCCTTTGGTGGCGTGCCCGCCGCCAGCCGGCCGTATTGCCGAACCAGCAAGCAGGCCCCAACCCACGCGATCTGCTCGACGAACTCAAGCGCACATGCCTGGCCAACGACACGCAAGCGACCCGCCATGCATTGGATGCCTGGGCCCGCCAACAGCCGGAAACCCTTGCTGATATGGCCGCGCGCTTTACCCCGCTGTCCGACGCCCTCGACGGCCTGAATGGCGCCCTGTACAGCGAAAGCGGCCAACACTGGCAGGGCCGTAACCTGTGGCTGGCGATCCGTAGCCTACCCGCCGCAGAAGACCTCGAAGGCACCGCCAGCCAAGACACCAGCGCCCTGCCACCGCTGTATCCGCGCTAGTCGCAATGCAATCCATCAGCCTGTGCGCAGCGCTTTTGTAGGGTGAGTGATGCAGAGCCGGAGTTGCGCAGCAACTGCGCAACCTATACGCCACGCAACCCACCGGCAGTTATCGACGCTCCTCACCTAATAGGCTATGCACGACCATGTAGGCGCGAAATTGTCCGCGAAGCGGCTGGCGTCGGCGCGATTCGTTGGCAAGCCCGCGCCGACAGAAGCCATTTGTAATCTACCCCGCTGGCAATAAAAAACCGCGACCCAAGGTTTAGGCCGCGGTTTTTAGTGGGGCTGCGTTCAAGCTCAGGCCTTGTTGCGCAGCTTCTCTGGGTTGATCAGGAAGCGCGCCAGGGCAGGCAGCAGCCAGATCGCGCCAATCATGTTCCAGAGGAACATAAAGGTCAGCATCAAGCCCATGTCAGCCTGGAACTTGATCGTCGAGAAGATCCAGGTGGCCACACCGATCGCCAGGCAGACGCCGGTGAACAGCACCGCTTTACCTGTCGACTTGAGCGTCTCGTAATAGGCTTCCTGCAACGACAAGCCTTGACGCAAGTAGGTCTCCAGACGGCTGTAGATATAGATGCCGTAGTCGACACCAATACCCACACCCAGGGCAATTACTGGAAGCGTCGCGACCTTCACACCAATGCCCATATAGGCCATCAACGCGTTACCCAGCACCGAAGTCAGTACCAGCGGCAGGATTACGCACAGTGTCGCGGCCAACGAACGGAAGGTCAGCAGGCACATGATGCTCACGGCCGCATACACCGCGATCAGCATGGTGGTTTCAGACGCGGCAATCACCTCATTGGTGGCCGCCTCGATACCCGCGTTACCGGCCGCCAGGATGAACTCCAGGCCGTCCTTGTTGTTCTCTTTGGCAAACTCTTCGGCAACGTTAACCGCACGCGTCAGGGTTTCGGCCTTATGGTCGGTGAGGAAGATCAGCACCGGCGCCACTGAGCAATCGCCATTATACAGGCCATCGGCCCGGGCAATGGAGTTGTTCAGTACGTCCTGGTTACGCGACAGGGTTTCCCATTTCAGGTTGCCCTCGTTCATGCCCTTGATCACCTGACGCGACACGGTGACCATGGAAATGGCCGACTGCACGCCTTCGGTGTTCTCCATCTTCCACATCAACTCATCCATGGCCGACAGAGTCGGGTAAGTCGAGCAGCCTTCAGCCGCCGTCTTGACCATGATCACCAGAACATCGGAGCTGGTGGAGTAGTTGCGGATGACGAAGTCGTTATCCAGGTTGTAACGCGAATCCGGATGCAGCTCCGGTGCACCTTGGTCAAGGTCACCGATCTTCAGGTTCTGCCCGTACCACACACCGCCAGCCAAGGCGACGACCGCCACCACCACGGAAATCGGGGCCACCATGGGGTGCGCGCAGTTCGAGATTAAGCGCCAGAACGGGTGTTCTTTAACCGCGTCTTCACGGCTGATCTGCACCGCTTTTTTGCTGATGCCGATATAGGAAATCATCACCGGCAGCAGAATCAAGTTGGTCAGGATGATTACCGCGACACCCATGGAGGCGCCAATGGCCAGCTCACGGATCACGCCGATGTCGATCAACAACAGGGTTATAAAGCCCACGGCGTCCGACAACAGCGCGACCAACCCCGGAATAAATAACTGACGGAAGGCCATGCGTGCGGCTGACAGCGAGTCGGTTGCCTCGCCAGAAGCCATGGCAATACCGTTGATCTTCTGCACACCGTGGGAAATACCGATGGCAAACACCAGAAACGGTACCAGCATCGAATAAGGGTCAAGACCGAAACCTAGGGTATGCAACAGGCCCAACTGCCAAACCACGGCAATCAGGGTGGTCAATACCACCGCCAGGGTGCTCTTGAAGCAGTGGGTGAACCACAGCAGCAGCACGAAGGTGATGCCGATTGCCACAGCAAAGAACAGTGCCACGCCAATCAGGCCATCGATCAAATCACCGACTTTCTTGGCGAAACCGATAATGTGAATTTTGACGTTGGGGTTCTGCGCTTCGTACTTGTCGCGGATCTTCTCTTCCAGCTCGTGGGAGAACTTCTGGTAATCCAACGGGATCTGCTTGCTCTGGTCTGCAGGGTCGGCATAGGACTCCAGCAACGGCAAATCGACAATGCTCGATTTGAAGTTGTTGGCCACCAGACGGCCGATCTGCCCAGACTTGAGGATGTTGCTGCGCAGCTCTTCCAGGCTTTCGGAAGAACCGTCGTAGGTTTGCGGAATCACCTCACCGCCGGCAAAACCTTCTTCAGTCACTTCGGTCCAGCGTACGCTAGGACTCCACAGCGACTTCAGGCCAGAGCGATCGACACCCGGAATATAGAAGGCTTCGTCGTTGATCTGACGCAGCGTCTCCATGTATTCCTTGCTGAAGATATCGCCGTCCACCGCTTCCACCGAGATACGCACGGTGTTACCCAGGTTAGCCAGATCATTACGGTGTTCGAGCATCTTCTGGATGTAGGGATGCCCCAGCGGAATCATCTTCTCGAAGCTGGTCTGCGGACGCACTTGCGCCGCCTGGAAGAACAGAAACAAACTGATCAACAAGCACAGCAGAATCACGGCCGGACGATTGTTGAAAATCAACCGCTCTAGAAAGGAGGCAGGTTGTTGTTGATGCTTACTCATGCAAAGGCTCCCGGCTTATTGTTGTTGGCCCAGATCAGCGCCCGTAGGTGCAGCAGCGTGAACGCCACCCTGCCCTACTAGAATCAGATTGCCGTTTTCCATTGCTGCAACGCCAGCCAGCGAAAGCCGGTCGGCACGATTGGTCACACTGAAATTGCGGCCGTTGTCGGTGCTCTTGAGTACCGTGCCACCATGCCCAACCACCACAATGGAACCGTC
>Ga0180008_1001007_pt1 | contig 19460 bp, 22 predicted proteins | sample MM_PW_MetaG_FD_121121 | JGI IMG/M metagenome (GOLD analysis project Ga0180008, IMG submission 121121) | Groundwater microbial communities from the Aspo Hard Rock Laboratory (HRL) deep subsurface site, Sweden - MM_PW_MetaG | ecosystem: Environmental > Aquatic > Deep subsurface > Groundwater...
CTTTGCGGCTATGCTCATCTCGAGCAATGCCAGTCCATGCCATTGATCACTCCATCTCTCGCAAGGACGGCGTGAATCATAACATGCTGGTATTGCTCAACAACTTTTGGATCGGGCTCTGAGGGATTGGCTCTCGACCAGCACCGTCGGCAATATCGGCCTGCCACTCATCGCGCAATTCGACGCGGTAATGGATGTGACGGCGGGGTTCGTGTGGCTTCGGCCTATCTCTTCTCGTCACCGCATTCCGATGCTCAAAGATCGCAGCGGCCTCGGCGTGGCGGCGTCCCCGATAGGGCTCGCCATCGTTCATGTGGCGGCGAACAGTCCTGCGGAAAAGGCGGGCTGGGCGATTGGGGACCGGATCATCATGGTAAATGGTCGTCCCATTGATGCCGACTATACCCATGGGAGACTCTGGCGATGGCGTTATGGCCCTGCCGGAACGCTCGTGACGCTTACAATGGCAGCCGGCGACAAACGTGAACTGCGGCTCGCCGACTATTATTGACGCCTGCTAATGGTTGATGTCGCCGATCGCTTTCATGATACGGCAGTCGGCGATGCGGGCTTTGCTGCAACTTTGGCTGAGTTTCGCAAGCTCGTCTCTGAGTGCGGTAAGCTGCTGAAGCCGCCCCTCGACTTGGCGCAAGTGCTCAGCCGCAATCGATGACGCTCGGCTGCATTCCTGATCCGGATTTTCCGAGAGGCCAATCAGCGAGCGTATCTCCTCAACCGAGAAGCCTAGGCGGCGGCCGTTGCGAATGAAGTGCAACCGCTCGATGTCACTGGCATCATATGTTCGCCGTCCCGAAGCGGTTCGCGGTGCTGGCTTGAGCAGCCCGATCGACTCGTAAAAGCGTACCGTTGTCACCTTAGTCAATGTTTTACGCGCAAGGTCGCCAATCATTATTTGTCGCGCTGCCATCTCACACCATCCTCGCTAATGCGACCTTATCGCAAATTTCGCTTGCTTCTATAGCGACTGGAGGATGTAGTGAAGTCCAATGAATACACAAATCGAAAGCTGCGGGTGTCATGGAGAGCCGGTTCGGGCACAGCATGATCCAGCATATCGTCGCGCGCTGATCATCGTCGTGGTGCTCAACCTCGGCTTCGGCATCGCGGAGCTGTTAGGTGGTTTCATCGCCGACAGCCAAGCGCTGAAGGCGGACTCGCTCGACTTTCTTGGAGACGGCTCGATCACCCTGATCGGCCTGCTTGCGCTTGCGTGGTCCGCTCGAGCACGGGCGCGGGTGGCGCTGACGCAAGGATTGTTTCTTGGCACGTTGGGGTTCGGCGTAATCGGCTTCGCGGTCTGGCGCGCGCTCAACGCGACCGCGCCAGATGCTGAGCTGATGGGCGTGATTGGTGTTGTCGCTCTCGCGATCAACGTCCTCTCCGCAATATTGCTCGCCCGCTTTCGCGAAGGCGACGCCAACGTCCGTGCGATCTGGCTGTTTAGCCGCAACGACGCACTTGCCAATGTCGCGGTTATTGCGGCGGCCGGGCTGGTGGCGTGGACGGACCAAGCTTGGCCGGACCTCGCGGTCGCTGGTCTTATCGCTCTCCTGTTTCTTCACTCCGCCTACGAAATCGTCACCGGCGCGCGGCGCGAGCTGGGCGAGCTGTAATGCGTACGCTTCTGCTCCGGCTCGCGACCGTCCTCCTGGCGCTGGTCCCGGCTGCAGCGATAGCGGAATCCAGCGACGTTCAAACCGCATGGCGGCTGCTCGATTATATGGCGGTCGATTATGGCGGCGCGGTTCAGGCCGGCCGGGTTAAGAACGTATCGGAATACGCCGAGATGAACGAGTTCGCCGCAGCCGTCGCGGCGCGACTGCGCAGCCTACCAGCGAAACCAGAGCAGCAAGCGCTCGTACAGGGAAGCGCCAAACTTCAGGCGTTGATCGTGCACAAGGGCTCGCCCGAACAGGTCGCGATGATCGCGCGCGGACTCGCGGCCGATCTGCTGCGCGCCTATCCGGTGCCGCTCGCGCCGGACAAGGCGCCAGACATCGCCTCTGGATCCGCCCTGTTCAAGCAAAATTGCGCGGCCTGCCACGGCATGAAGGGTGACGGGCACGGCCCCGACGCGGCCAAGCTGTCTACCCCTCCGATCGCTTTCACCGATGCGGCGCGCGCGCGCCAGCGCAGCGTATTCGCGCTCTATCAGGTGGTGACGCAAGGACTCGACGGGACAGCGATGCAAAGCTTCGCCGATATGCCCAACGATCAGCGGTGGGCGGTCGCATTCCACGCCGGACAGTTCGCGTTCACCGACGCTCAGGTGCGGGAAGGCGAGCGGCTGTGGAAGTCGGACACGTCGCTGCGCCAGCGCATCCCGGACTTGAAAGCCTTGGTCGCACTTACTCCGGCCGCGCTGGCCGGCTCGATCGGCGACGCTAAGGCGAACGCGGTCATGGCCTATCTCCGCCGTCACCCGGAGGCAGTCATGCCACAAGCGCCTGCTTCGCTCGCGGTCGCGCGCGCCAAGCTTGCCGCCAGCCTCGAAGCGGCCCGACGTGGTGACGCGCGCGGTGCGAGAGAGTTGGCGCTTTCGGCGTATCTTGACGGGTTCGAGCCGGTCGAGCCGACGCTTACCGCGCGCGACGCGACGCTGATGGGACGGATTGAAGGCGCGATGGGCGAATACCGCGCTGCGGTCGATCGCGGCGACTCGCCCGACGCCCTCACCGAACGAGTGTCCGCCCTAGGCAACCTTTTCGATGCGGCGGAGGCCGTGCTCGCACCCGACGCCGCTACGCAAACCTCCACCTTCTTAGGCGCGTTCACTATCCTGCTGCGCGAAGGACTCGAAGCGCTGCTCATCGTCGTCGCCATGATTGCATTCCTCCGCAAAGCCGAGCGTGGGGAGGAACTCCGATATGTGCATGGCGGTTGGATCAGCGCGATCGTCGCCGGCGCGTTGACTTGGGCGGTTGCAACCTATGTGATCGGGATCAGCGGCGCGAGCCGCGAGCTGACAGAAGGATTTGGCTCCATCTTCGCTGCAGTCGTACTGTTGTCGGTCGGGATATGGATGCACGGCAAGGCACAAGCCGATCAATGGCAACGCTATATCCGCGAGAAGATGTCGCGAGCGCTTGGGGGCGGGTCAGGATGGTTCCTGTTCGGACTCGCGTTTGTGGTTGTCTATCGGGAAGTTTTCGAGACGATCCTGTTCTACGCCGCGCTCTCGGCGCAGAGTGATAACGCGATGCTACTTGCAGGGGCCGGGTTCGCGATCGGTGTGCTCGGCATGATCGCTTGGGCCATGCTCCGCTACAGCCGCAAACTGCCGATTGCGCAGTTCTTCCGTTACAGCGCCTGGCTTATGGCAGTGCTGACGGTCGTGCTGGCGGGCAAGGGCGTCGCCGCGCTCCAAGAGGCAGGCCTCGTCGATATCGCGCCGCTCTCCGATGTGCCTCGGCTATCGATGCTCGGCGTGTTCCCTACGTGGCAGTCGCTCCTTGCGCAGCTCCTAATGGCGGTCGCTGTCGCGTTGGGGTTTGCCTGGAACCGCCGCAGCGAAGCACGCTCAGCCTCGGGACAAGTGGCGGCTCGTTAGAGGTCGGTGCGTCGCTTTACGCAATAATGGCGCTGATGCTGGTTGTTCGCGTCGGCCCGGTCTGCGAAGCCATCGCCATCGAGGCGGACATTGCAGCTTCACTATCACCACAAAGCTGCCCGTGCCGCATTCTACGTTGAGGATTTGTTTCACTTGGGCGCGGGGCCACCAAGCGCAGCAGGGTAGCGTGCCAGCGACACCCCTGCGTCATCAGGGCCATGCCCCGATTATAGAAGTCCGTCAGCTCCGCGCGACCAAATGCCGGTACGAAGTCGCGTGAGGTAGAGCGAACCGGATCAACATCGCCTGTCCGTTTTCCAGTTATCTGGCCGCCTTTCCTTGTGTTCGACTCCCCGCCCCGGGGATGGGGCAGGACGGGGAGAGCCGCATCGCCGCACTGGGCGCGTTGTGCGCTCCAGAGCCACCCCTGCAACTGGTGAATCAGCGGTCGGCTATGGATGCGTCGGAGCGTCCGAAGCAGCGCATGTCTGCTGCTCCGCATCGATTGATCAACTCCACAATGGCTTCGCCAGCGCAGGCAGAGTTCTGACGTTCAGCGCGAAAATAGTGAAAGCAAGCCCGATATAGGCCCAAGCAAGCCAAGTAAGGCTGGCGATCGTTCGTGCCTCGTCGCCTTGCCACAAGACCGCCAACGTGACTTGAACCGCGAACAGCCCGGCAAGCGCCGCAGCGCCACTGAGGCCTAGCCGAAGCCGAAGCAGCAACGCGATGCCGAAAAGGGACTGCGCAGCTGTCAGGAAGAATTCCTCGTGCTGGCGCGCATCGAGGGGCAAGGGCGAGAGCTGGCCTGCGCCCAAGCTCAGCGCGAGCGGCAACATGCCGACGAGCAACGTCCATTGGTTGATCTTGTCGGAAATCATGGTCGCCAAACCGGTCTCGGCGCGGCCAGAGAGAACGAACAGGACAGCGATTACGACGGCTGGCGCTTCACTGGCGAGGGGGGCCAGCCACTGAATCAGAAGAAACTCATCGAACCCGACCAGTCGCCCCGACTCGACCATCGCTTCGGCAAAGGGTTCTGCGGAAATGAGGATCACCGCCGCGGCGACCACGGTTAGGGCGCCCATTGCGAGCCATTGCCGCGCTGCCGGCAACTCGGCGAGGGCGGCCGCGGGGCCTGGCTCGTCATCATCGTCGTCCTCGGCGCTTTCACCCTTTTCGCTGGCCCGCCACATATATACGCCGAACAGAGCGACCAGGATGATGGTGTCAACGACCGTGATGGCGTCCTTCAGAAGAATGGTGAAGGCATAGACGCTAGGCAACAGGAGGAAGAGAACCTCGGTTCGGTTGGCGGGCAGCAGGGGGATCGCGCGTTCGCGTGTCCTGCGCCAGTGGAGCAGCACCAGCAACGGCCAGGCAAGACCGACGAGCAGCCGGTTCGCGCCGGTCATGTTCGCCGCGGCGTAGTGGACGTAGTTGGAGCCCGGGTTCGCTCCTGCCGAGTAGGCGTAATAGAAATCCACGGCATATTCGGGAAGCACGGTGATCAGCGCGACGATCGCGACGATCAGGCCGGCCGATATGCGCTTCTCGGCCGCCTCTGCTCCCCATGACAGGAAGAAGCCGCCCGCCAGGATCGCCGCGCCGAACAGGAAGGCGTCGAGGATGGGATTGGGTCGCCAGCCCTCGATCCTGAGCACGATCGCCGGGATCATCGCCGCGGCCGTAATGGCGACTAGCGTCACAAAGCGCCGCATAGAGGGGCGGGGCTCACCGGAAGGTCGCATGTCGGACGCTGTATCCATTGCTACGCCTCCTTGCTCGGCGGTTGCGACGCGCCGTCGCCGGAGTGTTGGTCTGGCTCGAAGAATAGCGCCGATGCGGCCTCCCCACCGACGATTTCGACTGCTTCCAACGTAATCAGGGCGATACCCGGAACGTCACCCAGCGTCGGGGCGAAAGCGCGTAGCCGTTCCTCCTGGTCGATGATCTCGACGACCACGGCGCGGTCGCTTTCGAGGACATGACGCCTGTGGACGTGAGCCGATCGACCAAAACCGATCAGTGCCTCCAGCACCGTCGCTCCCGCCAACATCGCATCACGCGCACGGGAGGCGACAACCTCAAACACCTTGCGGTCCCCGAAATAGGCAGCCTCATCGGTGTAAACGCGGAGCAGCTTGGTTTGCTCGCTCATGGTCGCCTCTCTCCTCACGCACGTTCTGCTAAAACGGAAGACTCAGGCTCATCGCCCAGTCCTGCAGGAGCGCCGGGTTCGGTGCCCTCCGGCCTAACCCGGCGCTCGCCCCAGCCGAGCACCACGCGAGCGATGGCGGGTAGGACGAGCAGGGTTAGGATGGTGGCCGCGACCAGCCCCCCGATCACGGTCGTCGCCAAGGGCTTTTGCACCTCCGCGCCGGTGCCGTGCGCGAGCGCCATCGGCACGAAGCCGATCGCGGGCACGAACCCGGTCATGACGACCGCGCGCATCTTGTCGGCCATGCCGTTGCGGATCGCTTCGGCAATTGGCGCACCGTTCTCGATACGCTCCCGTATCGCGGTCATCACGACCAGCCCGTTCAACACGGCGACGCCAGCGAGGCAGATGAACCCAACCGCGGCCGATACGGAGAAGGCGATGCCAGTCATGGCGAGGGTGAACACGCCGCCCGCTAGCCCCAAGGGGACCGCCAAGAATACTGCTCCGGCACGCGCGAAGCCGCCCAGCGCCATGTAGAGCAGCCCGAAGATGGCGAGGAAGCACAAGGGCACCACGATCGCGAGTCTGCGGCTCGCGTCCTGGAGGCTTTGGAACTGCCCACCCCATTCGAGATAATAGCCGGCGGGAAGCTGCACTTGGGCAATTTTTGCCTGTGCTTCGGCGACGAACGATCCGGCATCTCTGCCCAAGAGGTTGATCTGGATGGCAAGGCGGCGCTTGCCGTTCTCGCGCCTGATCTCGTTCAGCCCTTCGACGGCGCGGATTTGCGCCACCTGAGCGAGCGGCACCTGCTGGCGGGCTTGGCCGGCTTCACTCGGGAGCAGCACGGGCAGGGCCTGAATTTCGTCGAGGTTGATCCGCGTCTGCTCAGGCACGCGCACCGAAATATCGAAACGCCGATCGCCCTCGTAAAGCAAGCCGGACCCGCGACCGCCGAGAGCCGCGGAAACCGTATCCGCGACCTCTCTAACCGTCAGGCCGTAGCGGGCGATGGCAGCGCGATCGAGCTTGACATCGAGCGTAGGCGCGCCGCCAACCTGATCGGCCTTGACGCTGCCGGCCCCCGGAATCGACTGGAGGACACGGACCATCTCGTCAGCCGTTTGCGCCATCTTGTCGAGGTCGTCGCCGTAAAGCTTGATCGCCACGTCACCGCGCACGCCCGCGATCAGCTCGTTAAAGCGGAGCTGGATCGGCTGGCTCATTTCGTAGAGCTGGCCGAGCTGACCCCGAGAAGCTTTTTCGACGCGCTCGATGATTTCGGCTTTGGTATGAACGCCCGCAGGCCACTGGTCCTTTGGTTTGAGAATGACATAGCCGTCCGACATGTTCTGCGGCATCGGGTCGGTCGCAACCTCGGCCGTGCCAGTTTTCGAGAACATCAACGCGACTTCGGGCAGGCTGGTGACGGCACGCTCCACCTCGCGCTGCATCGCAAGCGACTGCTCCAAGCTGACGGAGGGCACGCGCGTAGACGCGAGTGCGAGATTCTGCTCGTCGAGTTGCGGGATGAATTCGGAGCCGAGCAGCCCGAACGCGGGCACGGCGGCCAGAAAGAAGGCGAACCCTCCCGCAATGAACGGCCACGGTCGCGCAACCGCCTTGTCGAGCAGGGGCAGGTAGCGCGTCTTGGCCTTGGCAATCAGCCACACCTCCTTCTCGGCGACTCGGCCCCGGATCAGCAGCGCGACCATGGCGGGCACGAACGTCAGCGCGAGGATGAAGGCCGCGACCAAGGCGAGCATGATCGTGATTGCCATCGGCGAGAAGGTCTTTCCCTCGACGCCGGTGAACATCAGCAGCGGTGCGAAGGCGAGCAGAATGATCGCCTGTCCGAACACGGTCGGTTTGATCATTTCCTGCGACGCCCGCATCGTCTCTTCAAGCCGCTCCCGCAGGGATAGAAGCCGCCCCTCATGCTCCTGCCGATGCGCGAGCCGCGCCAGACAGTTCTCGATGATGATGACCGCTCCGTCGACAATGAGGCCGAAGTCGAGCGCCCCTAGACTCATCAGGTTCCCGGGCACTCGAAAGGCGTTCATCCCCATCGCCATCATCAGGAACGAAAACGGGATGACAAGCACCGCGATCAGCGCCGCGCGCCAGTTGCCCAGCAGGAGGAAGAGAGCCGCAGCGACAAGAATGGCACCCTCGGTCAGGTTGCGTTCGACCGTCGCCACCGTGGCGCTGACAAGCGCGGCGCGATTGAGCACGATCCCGACTTCCACACCCGGCGGTAATGTCTTTTCTATCTGGTCGAGCTTGGCCGACACGTCCTGCGCGACGATTCGGCTGTTCTGGCCGATCAGCATGAGCACGGTGCCGATCACCGCCTCCTTGCCGTTCACGCTGCCCGCACCTGTACGAAGATCGCCGCCGCTCTCGACATTGGCGATCTGCCCCACCGTGATCGGCACGCCGCCGCGCGTGGCCGCTACAGCGTTCTTGATTTCGTCGACCGAACGCACCCGGGCGTCGAGCCGGACCAGATAGCCTTCGCCGCCGCGATTGTAGTAGTTGGCTCCGACTGCGAGATTGGCGTTCTCCAACGCCTCGCCAAGTTCGCTGTAGGAGATGCCGTACGCCGCCAGTTTCGTTGGATCAGGCTCCACCACAAACGTCTTAGCGTAGCCGCCGATCGAATCGACGCCTGCCACGCCAGCAACGGAACGTATCTGCGGCCGAACGATCCAATCCTGCACGGTGCGAAGATAACCGGCCTGCTCGACCTCGTTGACAAGCCTGTCGCCCTCGGGCGTCAGATAGCTGCCATCCGACTGCCATCCCGGCTGGCCGCTCTCGATTTTTGCGCCCTTCCCGCCGGGATTGCGGTATCGGATCGTGTAGAACACGATCTCGCCAAGCCCGGTTGTGACCGGGCCGATCTGCGGCTGGATCCCGTCAGGCAGCGTGTCGCGCGCCTGGGTCAACCGCTCGCCGACCTGCTGGCGCGCAAAGTAAAGGTCGGTCTTTTCCGAAAAGATCGCGGAGACCTGACTGAACCCGTTGCGCGAGATGGAGCGGGTCGTTTCTAGGCCAGGGATGCCGGCAAGCGCTGTCTCGATCGGGTAAGTGACAAGCTTTTCCATCTCCACCGGCGAGAGACGCCGATCGACCGTGTTGATTTGCACCTGGTTGTTGGTGATGTCGGGCACGGCATCGATCGGCAGCTTTGTAAGCTGCCAGATGCCGATGCCGGCAATTGCGAGGAAAATGAACAGAACCGCCCAACGCGCGCGGACAGCCAGCGCAATGAGATTGGCGATCATCTATTATTCTTCCTCGCCCGCGCCCTTGCCGAGTTCGGCTTTGAGCAGGAAAGCGTTCTTGGTGGCGATGGTTTGGCCGGCGCCGAGGCCCGACACGATTTCGATCCGTCCGGCGCTGCGCTGGCCCGTGGTGACTGGCGTGGCCTTGAACCCCTTGGGAGTGCGGACGAACACCATGTCGCGGCCATTGAGCGACTGAACCGCCTCCTCGGGCACCACGATCGCGGCGGACACACCGCCGCGGCTCGGGAACAGTCTCACGCGCAGTGCCAGCCCCGGCTGGAGCCGGCCGCCAATCACATCGAGTACCGCGGTCGCTGCGCGCGTTTCACCACTCAAGGTGGGCGTTACCGCGCGAACACGGGCACTGGTCGTGGTGCCGTCCGGCAGGTCGACGGTCGCCCTGTCACCGGGCGCGAGACGCTGCGCGTCCGCAGGGCCGATCGCCGCCTCAATTTGAATCTGGCTCGGGTCGGCGACGCGGAACAGCTCGGTCTCGGGCTGCACGAACGCGCCCAAACTGACATTCTCGGAAGTGACCCGCCCCCCAATCGGGGACGCGACGACAACGCCACGTCCGTCGCTCGTCACATTGGCGGCCCCTACCGCTACGCTCGCGCGCCGCGCCTCGGCCGCCGCTGACGCCGCTTCTGCCTGCGCTGTCTCAAGGTCCACGCGCGGGGACACCTTCTGGCTGTACAGGTAGCGTTCCCGCGCCAAATTACGTTGCGCGAGCGTTGCCTTTGCGGCCGCCGCGGTGCGATCGGCGGCGATCTGCGCGGCATCGCGGCTCTCGACGATCGCCAGCGTCTCACCACGTCGAACAGGGTCACCCAAGCGTTTAAACACCCGCGTTACTGCGCCGCCCGCACGGGCGGTCACAATCGCCTCGCCAGTAGGGGACGGCGCGACCGTCGCTTGGGCCACGATCTCGGCCGCCAAACCACCCGGGTTGACGGTTTCGGTGGCGACGCCCGCGCTTTTCATCATCTCGGCGCTCATCACCAGCGTATCGCTCGGTGCCGCCTCCGGTTCAGCCGCCTCGGTCTTTCCTCCTTCAGTCGCGGGCGCGACCGGAGTGTCGGTCGTCCATCGCGCGACGGTGAAGCCGCCAGCCGCGGCGACGAGCACCGCGGCCGCCACCCCGCCCAACAGACGTTTGTCTTGAGGGATCATCGAATATCTCCGGGGAGGGCCGAGCGCGCATTCGAGAGCGTCTGGTCGGCCGAAAGTGTAGAGGGGGCAGTCAATCGTGCAAGTCGCGCCTCCGCGTCGCGATAGGCGGCAAGTGCGTCGATAGCTGCGGCGCGGGTCTCGCGAAGCGTCCGCTCAGCCTCCAGCAAATCGAGCTGGCTGAATTTGCCTGCAGCGTAACCAATGCGAGCGATGCGCGCGGCCTCGGCAGCTGCGGTCAAGGCAGGTCCGCCAGCTGTACGCGCGGTCGTCGCCGCATTGGCAAGCTCGGCTTGGGCGCTCGCGATTCCACGCTCGGCCTCGATCAAGGCGAGCCGACGCAGGGCCTCAGCCTGGGTCGCCTGCGCAGTCGCCTGCGCAACAGCGGCGCGGCCGTTGTTGAAAAGGGGAATCGGAACCGACACACCGAACACCGCTGCCACATCGTTGGTCGCCTCCAGCCGGCGCGCGCTCGCGCTCACCGTCACATCTGGAACGCGCTGCGAGCGCGCGAGTTGAACCTGGGCTTTCGCAGTTCGCGCGTCGGCGGCCGCCGCCGCCAGCGCCAGTGTGCCCTCGGCCGTTACGGGCTGGGTAGGGCCGTAGCCGCCTATCCGCTCGAACCAGGTCGTGTCGAGTAGGCCGGTCACAGGCTGGCCAATCAGCCGCGCCAGATTGCCGCGCGCGACCTCGGCCGTGCGCGCTGCGCGCTCAACCGCAGTCTCCGCGTTGATGCGAAGCACCTCGGCGCGCTGTTGCTCAATCGGCGACGCCGCGCCAGCAGTCACGCGTACCCGCGCTGCCCGCGCGCCCTCAGCGGCCAAAACCGCCTGCTCACGCGCAACAATCAAACGGCGTTCTGATGCCGCAGCCTCAATATAAGCTTGGGTAATCGTCAGCGTCAGGTCGGCAATGGCGACCGTCGCGCTGATCCGGGCGCTGTCGATCTGTGCATCCGCAACTGCCATACGCGCCGAGCGTTTGCCGCCAAGTTCGATCGGAAGCGCTACGCCTGCTGTCGTCTCTGCGCTGCGGAAGCCGCGATAGTCGCCGCTTCCAGTGACATTCTCAGTCTCAACGACAATCTCGGGGTTGGGACGTAGCGCAGCGACCGCACGCCCAGCGGTTGCGGCCTGCACGCCAGCGGCTCCGGCCTCACGCGAGGGAGAGACGGCGCCTCCGAGCGAAAGAGCCCGCTCCAAAGTGAAAATCGGCTCGGGCGCTGGTTGTGATGATTGGGCAGCCGTCTGCGCCATTGCATCGGACGCGGGGAATATCAGAACCAAAATCATCGCCAAGCCCGACCAGAGCCGAATCGGCCCTACTCTCGGCCGTAATTGATATTTGCTGGTCATCCACTTCCCCTGCGACTCACTCGCAGGCTGTCCTTGCATCCTACAGCCACTAGAGAAGCAAGACTAAACTACCTTCATGGCTTTCGAATTTTCCGTGAACGGGATCGCCCGTAACTTTGCGCTTGCTCCTCCAGTAGCTGTAGGCGGCATGCCTCACATATTGCGCAGCGCCAAGAGCAGCTTCGCACTTTCTCGATGGAGATTGAAATGAGAGTCCGTCGCTATCTGACCCTTGCGCTCGCACTCGCTGGCGTTGTCATCACTTCAGCCTGCACTACAAACCAACAAGCGACATGGTCGTCCTCGACAACATCGGCGAAGCGTTGCGTTCGCGAGTTTGGCCCGGACAGAAAGACGCCTCCGATTGTGATTCCATGCCCTAGCGCACCGAACCGCTGACCGACGAATGAACGTGCTTGGGCCGGTCGTTTTAGGATAGCGCCCTCAATGCAGACCCGCTGCGCGATCCGCAGCCAATTGGCTGCGCCGTTGGGGATCGCGCGCGTTCTGGGACAGCTTCTCCGCAACCGGCTCTGCTTTCCAATCTACGACTGGCCGAGCGCTGCCTGATGCATGTGGGTCACCGGCTTTACGCCGAATAGGCCAGGCTGCACGCCAAAAAGGCGACGGTGGAACATCGCCTGCGATGGATCGCCCGTGATTTCAGGCCCATGTGGCTTCCTGATCCCATCCCGGCAGGAAACCGGCCTGTGCCACATTGGCGTAAGGCATTGCGGGGAAGGCGAGCCAGTGATCCTTCAGCCGGCTGCTCCAAGTGGTACCGGGATTGATCCGTTTGATAAGGTGGCTGGCAACAGCAGCGGCGCCATAGACGCGGCTTCGCTGCACGAAGTTGTCGCCGATATGGACGACCTGCGCCGCTTCCCATTGTTTGGGCACCTTGGGCTGATTGACAATGCCAGCGTTCCAGAGCCGGGCATGGTGCGCGCAGATGTTGCGGACGAAGGCGAGCGATCTGACCCAGCTCACCAGCGTATCAGGAAGAAGGCCGTAGCGCTTGGCGATGGCGGCACGATCGTTGGGGTGGGCCATTTCGAGGAGCCAAGAAAGTGTGCCGAAATCCCAGGCTTCCACTGCCATCCAGATGGGCATGGGCGAGCTGTAGGTCGCCAGAAATTCCAGCACCCAATCCTCCTTGGAGCGGGTAATGGACTGATCGGCCTTCGTCAGCCAGCTCGTATGCCGCGTGCTGCCCTGCAAGGGTTGATTGGCGCGCTGCGCGTCGAGATGGGCCGGATCACGATGTGCCCATGCGTTGCGCTTGCCCAGTGCGTGCGCGAGATCCACACGTAGCGCGACCTCGATCCTTTCCAGCGCGTCGAGGAAGAGCAGGCGCAATTGCTTGTCGAACAGATAGAGATCGACGGCATGGCGAAACTCCGCGCCGGCTTCAAACTGCTCGACGCGCAGGGTCTTCTTTGGATTGTTCGGATCGGGCACGCGCTGCTGAAATGGCTGCCAATACAAGGTGAGGCGGCCATAACCGATACGCTGGAGATGTTCGGTCGCTTTTGGCGCATCAGTGACGACCAGGCCGCGTTGAACGAGAAGCGTAAGCTGGTCCGCGAAACTGAGATGAGGTTTGGTGTAGGGCGGCAACATGGCCCTGATATGAAGAAGGCCGCCCCTTGATGCCAGAGGCAACAGCGGGGACGGCCATGTTGTGATCGATATACGCTGCGAAAGTTAACATTTCAAGAACAAGTTGAAATGGCTTCAGGCCCCAGTAAACGTGTAAAATACCATATAGCGCCGCCCGCCCGCTTGCGGGAGGGCGGCGCCGATTTTGCGGCCGAGCCGTCCGCTAGGTGCAGGCTAGGTCAAGCGCCATCGTTCGACCAATCTCACGATAGCATCCCTAAAGCCCCAAGCGTCGTGATAGACCGTCGGCTCTTGGGCGAGATAGGCCATCACGATCAGCATGTCTTCGGCGATGGTCTCATCGCAGTTGCACAAGTGCAGCAGTGGGAAATGGCCGTTATCGGGGCCATTCTACCAAGCGAGGAGAAAGTCGGCAGCGCGCGAGGCTTGTCCGGTATCGGAGCCAGCAATACCGATCAGGCGGGCGATAGCCTCACCGGCTTCGTCAAAGCTGACGGCACGAATAGCTGGACGGCGTTGGGGTGGGTTCATGATGCAAATCCTGCTCGAAATCTCTTCAGCAACCAAGCGCAATTCCAGCCCCGCAGCCGGGACTGTTTCAGCCGTTAGGCCACCTCCTCAAGCGATGCGCTGGTTTCCGCGCCCATGCGTGACAGCAGCCAGTCAGCCGCATCCTGCGCTTGGCGCGCGGCGGTGAAGATGCACCGCTTGTCGTTTCGAAGGGCAGACAGCCAGCTTGCCAGATAGGCCGCATGATCCTCGCGGTCGTGGAGTTTGATGCCGATCGCACCGCTGACGAACGCGGCCCCCAGCTCGGCCACCAGTTCTTCGCGCGCATAGTCTTCGCGCTTTGTGGAAATGAGGGTGGGACGGGCAAGCCGATCCACATGGCCGCTGGCGTGACAAAGTTCGTGCGCAAGGGTCGAATAATAATCGTCGCTGGTGTGGAAGTCGGCGAATGCTGGCATGACGACATGATCGCCGCTCGGCTGATAATAGGGCTGCGAACCGTGATGACGGAGCGTGATTGGCACCCGGCCAAAGAGCGTATCAAGCTCGGCGTCCCGGTCGTGGGGATTGGTGGCGGTGATGATCGGTTCGGGCATGGGATATTTCGTTTCGATGCCGTCGATCTGCTCCGAATTGAAAACCGTATAGCGTTTCAGGAACGCAACCTGCCGCCTGCCGTCCTCGCCCTGTTCGCTGCTCGCTTCGCCACCTTTGCCGTCGCCCACCACGATCTTGTTGGCATAGACCACGGTTGATCCCTTCTCGCCCTTGCGGACACAGCCGCCCAGCGCGAGCGCCTGCTTGAAGGTTAGCCAATGGGGGGAGGCATAGCCCTTGGTCATGGAGGCCACCCACAAGGTCAGGACGTTGATCCCGCGATACGGAACTCCGGTCGAGCGCAGCGGGATGTTGGGGGCGGTGCTGCCGTTCCATGATTTGGACCAAGGCCGGGTGCCAGCCTCGATCATGGCAATCATCTGGTCGGTGACCTCCTGATAGACGTCGGCCCGGTTGTCGGTGATGCGTCCCATGATTTCGTCCTTTCCACTTGAGGCTGAAAGCCGCTTGCTCTGCGGCATGCGGCTCTGCCTTTCCGGCGAGGAACGGGATGGGGAGGGAGGGCGAGAATCTTGGCCCCTGGCGCGGGCGAGCCGCCCTAGCGCGGCCGATGCCTTCAGGGCGTCGGGTGCCGCGCTTGGCGGATTACACGGGGGGCATGATTGTCGTTCGGGGACGAAAGGGCAGTAGCCCTTGGCGTTCCCCTAAGCGTGCGGGCTCCGGGGGAGGGCCGGAAGCGCCCTGTGAAGGAAACACCGCGCCACGGCGCGGCAACAGGGGTGCGCCACGTGGCACACCCCTCGCGCGAGGATCGTCACCCGAATGGGCTGAGACGCCGGCACGGTGGCTCGGTCGGCGCTCGCGGCGATAGAGCCGTGCCCGGCAGGGTCGCGCCCTGTGGGATGCTCATACGCTCCCAGCGATCATGGTGAGAGAAGAGACGGTGCCCCGCCCCCTGAAACACGAAGGCCGCCCCCTGATGCCGGAGGCAACAGCGGGACGGCCATGTCGTTTTCACGTCAAATCATTTGAACCTGCCGCGGTACGCCGCGCTGGTCCAGCGTAACGTGCCTAGTCCTCGTCATCGTCCCCATTGAGCGCGCCCATCAGATCCGCGACGGTAGCGAACCGCTCCACCTTGCCTTCGGACGCATCGCGCATCGCCGCCTGGGTGGTGGCATTGGGAACGCGAATATCGAAGGGCAGGTTCTTGTCGGAGGCTACGCGCACCAGCATCAGCCGGATGGCGTCGGACACAGACAGGCCCATCCCCGCAAGAATTGCGCTGGCTTCCTTCTTCAGGTCGGAATCAATCCGAGCACGTACTACGTCGGCCGCTGCCACTTCACTCACCCCATCAAATTCACCTGAGCCACATTGTAGCTACAAACCTAAATGCTCTCCTAACGCCGGGGCGTCAATAACAGTATCCCTCTCTGCACTCTCCCGGCAGCACGTGGAGCACATGCAGCACGCTGATCTACCGCAAGACGGATGATGCACTCGTTCTGGCCCGTATCGGTTCGCACAGCGAACTGTTCGGATGACCCGAGCGCCGATCCGGGGCGAAGGCGACGGCCGCGTAGCAGGCCGGTTGCCTCGCCCCGCAGGGCGCACCGATCCTATCCGGCGTCAGTATATGCGCTGGGCGGCCACCGCCAGTACACGCCGGAGGCAGTCATGCGCCGCCGCCGGGGCTGGAAGGTCTTGCGGGGGCAAGCCAGGATAACGGAAACTTTGCATGGCGTGCGGACAATCGAGCGCGTCGATCGTCGTATGGTCGCTAGCCGAAATGCCCACTGCAAGATCGAGCGACCCGCGATTGATGGCCCTGCAACATCGATGCAGGCTATGGCCCATCTGCATAAGCCGCTCTTCGTCCCAGCCATCGGCGATCAGTATCGCCTTGAGCGCAAGTTCCAGACTATGCGCAACCAGCGCAAAATAGCCCATCCGCGCAGCGTCTGCCCGGTTGATTAAGAGGATGCGACCTGCTGCATCGGCATAATCGTTGGCAAAGGCCAGATAGTGAACCGCGCGTTCGGGTTCCGGCCTGCTGACGCCCCCGGTCATAGCCAACGCTCATCCAGCGAGGGGGCAAAGGCATTGCCGATGGCGATCGAGCCGACAAGGGCGGACATCACCACAAAGAGGATCAGCCTCGTTCGTGCGCGAAAGCACCCGCGCGTGATGCTGACTGCAAACCATATCGCGACGGCCAGGAGCAGGCCCGGCCCCACCTCATAGAGGACCAAGCCGGGCAGGCGGTTGGGAAGCAGGTACGGCATGTCGCGGATGACGCGCCCGAGCAGGACCGCGCCAATCACCAGCGAGCTGGCTCCCCCCCAGCGACCAACCATGGCGACAACGGGAGAGCCGGGTTCGAGCATTACCGCGTCGAGCCTGCGCCGGCGACTGCCCCCGGCTCCTTCTTGATTGTCCCCACGTCGCACCCTTGCGACACTTGCGCACGCTGCACGGCAAGCTGCCGCATCCCTTCGTAATCGACGCCCCACAAACCTGCACGCTGCGCTGCTGCCTTGCGCATCAGGTCGACATAGGCGCCGCCCGAATAGACGCGGTAATCGACGGCATAGCCTTGAGCGACCATGGTGGCGCCCACGCTCGCCTTGTTGCTGGGGAAGCGGCAGGACAGATTCAATCGCCCATAGCTCTTGGCTGTGGTGCGGCACTGCTCTTCGCGTCGCAGGGCATAGTCGAACAGCGACGCGGAGCACGTCAGCCCGCCGTCGCGGGCCGCCAGCTCACGCAGCGCCTCACTCGCCAGCGCCTTGAGCTGCGGCCGATCGTCATCAGGAGCATCGATCCCGACAATCCGCACGCGACCGTTTGAGAAATCGACGGTATCGCCATCGATAATCCGGGGGGAAGGAGAGGATAGCTGGGTCTGCGATGCTTCGACCAGCGATGCTTTGTTCTGGGCGATGGAATAGACCGCAACGACAACGAAGGTCGCCCCCATCATCCAGCGCTGATAGGGCGGGACGCCGGGAAACAGCTTCATGCTGCCCGGATCTCGCGCAGGAGATCGTTCCAGTCGCCGCTATGGGGCGGCAGCTTGGTGAGTAGCCTACGGCCATTATTGGTCAGGTGAGGGGTGGCCCGTTCTACGGCGCGCGCCGCTTCGACGCCGTGCTGGCTGTAGAGGATGACGGTGTGGATGCTCTCCGGGATCGCAATGCCCTGATAGCGCTCGATGCCCAGCACCGGCCAGACGAAGTGACCGGGTTCGAGCAGGTTCATCACGCTTGCGGCATCCTCGACGCCTTCTGCGAGACGCAGCACGCCATCGGTTGGAATACCGCCCCAGCGCACCGCGCCGGTGCCGGGATTGCCCAGCATACGCTTGGGTTCGGGCATGTCGGCCTTCCAGCGGCCATCGGGCGTCAGGAAGGTGCGGTGGATCGCAACGACGCCGGCGTCTTCCTCGATCGGCACGATCAGCGCCGGGGCAAACGCCTTGGCGGCGCCTGCACCGCACTGGCAACGCGGATCGAAGCGAGCGTTGATCCCCTCGGGCACGATCGCACGGGTGCGCAGGTAGCGATCGGCGAGGGTGCCGACATAGGGGTCAGCATGACGCCAGACTGCAAGGGCGATCTTGTTGAGATCAGTCTTGCTCTCCTGACGCTGCCCCGGATCATGATCGGGGGGCGCAAGGATCTTGCCGGACCGAAGCGCCGCCATGATGGCTTCGGCATTGCAGCCGGCGAAACAGTGGAACAGCACGGCGCGGTCGCCTACGCGAACGGAAAGGCTTGCCTTGCTATCGGAATGGGCAGGGCATCGGCACATGGCAAAATCGCCCGTCCATCGGCCGCCAAGCTGGCGAACAATTCGGTCGGCCTGTTCCTCAATCGTAGCGATATGCCGTCGGGCCATTTAAGACACCTCCGTTGAAGCGCCTTGTCATGCTATCGCAGCGCGATACATGACACCAGCGAAAACCATATAAATCGCTTGTAGGGTTGGAATGGAATTAGAGCTACTACTGGAACGTGAACTTACGACGCATCGCCCTCCAGGCGGGACGATCACAGATGTTCACGTGTGCCAGCACGACTCCGGCAAGTGGCACATCAATATCCGTGTGAGCTGGCGTGGAACTGCCCTTTTCCATGTGGGGCTTTATGATAAGAAGCGCATCCGCTTGTATAAGCGCGCTTCTTCAGCAATCCGACATATCATTCTAGGATACGGGTACGAGGGCGTAATAAGTTTGCACCCATATCCGGGCATGAGGGACGAGGCGACGTTTTAGCGGGGTAAGCTGTTCGCAGTAGCAGCAACCAATGTCGCTTTCGGGGTGGCCATCACGGTTTTCTTAACATAGCCTGTTTTCACAACTGGAGTGAAAACATGGCAAATCGCTTATGTTCATTCCCGGTGTGCGTCGCGCATAATGCTGCGTTGATCGCATCGGTTTCGGCCCGGACCGCCGACTTTGACATTGCTGGCGATCGTGGAATGACGATCGCGCTCTTGCCCTATGCCCCTGACATAGAAAGCTGCAAGCGGTGACGCTTCCCGCCGCAGTCGTCATGGGCCTCGCCGCGCAATGCGCGCCAGATGTGGCTCCAGAGACAATCGCGGCAATCGTGAAAACGGAAAGCCAGGGCTACGAGCTGGCGATCAACGTCAACGGATTGGGCCACAAGGTCGCCCAGCCAACTACACTGGCGCAGGCGACTAGTATCGCGCGCGCCTATGTCGCCAAAGGCTATTCCGTCGATCTTGGCTTGGGACAGATCAACTCTCGGAACATGAAGGCCCTCGGCCTGACGTGGGATACGGTTTTCGAACCCTGCACGAACATCGCTGCTGCCGGGGCGGTTCTCGCCGGAAATTATCGTCAGGTCAGAAACGGGCTGCACCCGCAACGCGCGCTGCGCATCGCGCTCTCCATGTACAATACCGGATCGCAGTCACGTGGCTTTGCCAATGGCTATGTGGGGCGGGTGGTCGGCAATGCCGGTTTCGCCACCACCGCCCAGCCTGCGACGGTCCCATCGGCCGCAATTGCCAGCACGGCTGACACCGCAAACGCGGCGACGGTGCTGGCCGCCCTGGTCGGGGTGACTACACGAAAGTGACGTATCTGCACGGAAAGGGCGAACGGATAGCGAACGTCACGCGGCAAGTAGGGAGTTGACGGCGCGCAGCGGTCGCAAGGCGTCCGGATCGGGTTGATCTTC
>Ga0180008_1001008_pt1 | contig 19459 bp, 14 predicted proteins | sample MM_PW_MetaG_FD_121121 | JGI IMG/M metagenome (GOLD analysis project Ga0180008, IMG submission 121121) | Groundwater microbial communities from the Aspo Hard Rock Laboratory (HRL) deep subsurface site, Sweden - MM_PW_MetaG | ecosystem: Environmental > Aquatic > Deep subsurface > Groundwater...
CGCCCGAGCTGCGCCAAGTGTCGCTTGGGCCTGGTTCTGCCGCCGGCCGGGAACACAGTGTGCCCGAGCCACATTACAGGGCGGCCGGGCGCGGCTGGTCAACCTGGTCAATATGGCAAATTATTTCATAGAGTTCATTCGGTTACATCATTCAGCCACTTGGCGCTGCGTAGCCGCTGAATAGCCAAAAACATCTTGGCAACCTCTTCGCTGTTCACCAGCACAAATACCAGCCAGGGTTGCAGTTTGAACACAAAGGCGCCGAGAAACGCCAACGGTACACCCAGGCCCCACACGCCGAAAATATCAAAAAAGGCACCGAACTTGGTATCGCCGCCGGCCCGGCAGATGCCCACGATAAAATGCAGGTTAAAAACTTTGAACGGAAACACGCAGGCCAGTACCAATATCATCATTCCGGCCTGGTGCAGGGCTTCGGCATTGATGCTGAACAGGTGCGGAATCAGTAGGCGGGCCGGTATCAGCAGGGCGGTCACTACCAGGCCAAGCAGCGGTGCCATGAGGGAAAAGCGCTTTGCCCAGTTAAGCGCGCGCAGCCGGTCGCCCTCGCCGATACACTTGCCTATCATCACTGCGGCGGCGTTGGCGGTGCCCAGGAAGAATACGCTGGCCAGCTGGCTGATGGTGGTAGTTACGTTAAAGGCGGCGATGGAGTTGGTGCTGATGCGGGCGAACACCATGTTATAAACGGTTATGCCGAAAGCCCAGGCAAACTCGTTGATAACTACCGGAGTGCAGATTCTGGCAAAGCGGGCGGCAAAGGCTCCCCTCCAGGCAAAGAATTCGCGCAGGGTTCCGGCCGGTGCGGTTTTGAGGGCATAGGCTCCGATAACTGTTATGGCCGTTTCGATGATGCGGGATACGATGGTGGCAATGGCTGCGCCACGGACTCCGAGTGCCGGCGCGCCGAAATGACCGAAGATCAGAATGTAATTGAGCACCACATTGACGCTGAGTGAGATGATGGTGGCTACCAGAGGCAGCCGTACCCGTTCGACACCACGCAGGGCCAGCGAGAAGCAGAAGCTGATGGCGGCAAAGGGATAGCTGAAGGCCACGATACGCAGATAGGCCGTGCCGCTGGCGATAACTGCCGGGTCTTTGCTGTAAAAACGCAGGATAAGTTCCGGGAAAAGTGCGCCCAGCAGCATGAAGATTCCGGCTACTGTCAGTCCCAGCAAGAGCGACAGGCCGGTGGTTTTGCGTACCCCGGAGATATCTTTTTTGCCCCAGAATTGGGCGACGAAGATGCCGGCACCGCTGGAAATTCCGAACAGCACCAGGATTAGCAGGAAAAACACCTGGTTGCCCAGGCCGACTGCCGCCAGTTCGGTTGCACCGAGCCGCCCGACCATAATGGTGTCTACAATATTAACAGAGGAAATGACCAGATTGGTCAGAGCGATTGGCAGGGCGATACGTACCAGATCGCGATAGAAACTTTTACTGTTTAGGTGCATTGTTACTTGCATGGGTTTTTCCTTGCCTGCGGCTGCTCCGTTGCGAGAGCTGTCGGCTTTGCAGCCAGGCCCGGCGGAGTATAACTCAGAACATTGGTGTCGATATAGTGCTTCCAGTCCTGCAGTTCCTGCAATAGCAGGCGTTCCTCCGGACTGGTGTCGACGCTTGACTGCAAGGTCGCCACTTGTTTGCTGAACAGGGCGTAGTCGCAAGCTGTTTCTCGGGGTGGGTGCAGGATGCGGCTGGCGCAGAAGCTGCGCCATAGTTTGCGCTCTTTGGCCGAGAGCAGATCGGGCCAGTTGCGGGCAAAGAGGCGGCGCATCAGTACCGGCAGGCGTTTGTCGGCGCATTGCAGGCTGCGGATGCTGGCATAAGCCAATTGGGGGCCCAGGCTGGCGATAGCTTCATGCAGGGTTTCCATGTTGCCGCGATCGGTGTCGGCGAAAAATCCACCGGAATATATGGCATAATCGGCATCTACCACGGGCGGGGCTGCCAGGCTGGAAGAATCAAACACGCCGGCCAGTTTCTGTATCAGGTCGGGCTCGGCCTGGATCCTGGCTGCCCGTTCGCGGCATTGCGGCAGATTGATGTGCAGGCGGGCTTCGGCGGCGGCATCCAGGGCAGCTAGGGGGGCCAGAAACGGGCAACGGTTCAGAGTAAGTTCCATCAGCGGTATTTTTATGCCGGCTACACTGGCAAAAAGCGGCCCCATATCCGGGCTCAGGTCCTGACCGGTAAACAGCCGTTTGCGCAGTTCCTCCACGCTCATGGAAAACAGCGGCTCCGGATCATAACGCAAATCTACGGCAATGATTGAATTGCGCTTTCCGGGGATGCTGCTTACCGGCAGTACCGGCGCGGTACAGCCCTTGGTACTGGTATAATAAGCGCTGGTGTGCAGAAGAATTTCCGGACGGTTCAGGTTGATCAAGGGCCGCAGCGCATCCTTGCTCCGGTGTTTCCAGTAATACTCATATAGTCTTGGCTGAGCGGCGCGCAGTTTTCCGGTCAGCAGGATGGTTGCATTGATGTCGTGCAGGGCATCGTGGGCGTTCAGCAGCGGGATGCCGTTGGCTTCCGCCAGCCGTCCCAGCTTAAAGACCGGCTTGCCCTGCTCGTCGACCGGCCACTCCATGCCTTCAGGGCGCAGGTCACGGGCCGCGCGGAACAGATCGATGACGTCCCAGCGTGAGTTGCCGTTCATCCACTCGCGTTCGTAGGGGTCGAACAGGTTGCGGTAGAACAGATTGCGGATGAATTCATCGTCAAAGCGTATAGAATTAAAGCCTGCCGTGCAGGTGCCGCTCATCATCAGTTCGCTGCGGATGGCCTTGGTCAATTCATATTCGGAAATACCCTCGCGCCGGGTTTGGGCCGGACTGATGCCATGCACCATGCAGGCGGCAGGCGAGGGCAAGTAGTCATCACTGATGCGGTTATAGAGAACCAGTCCGGCAGATAGCGGCTTTAGTTCCATATTGGTGCGGATACAGGCAAACTGAGCTATGCGGTCGTGGCGGGGATCGATGCCGAAGGTTTCCAGATCGTACCACAGTATACTTGAGGCCATTATCTGAGTATAATCGAGACGGGCACGATACGGGAATAGCTTAGTATAAGGAGCGTGAGGCGCATGGACGAGCGTCAGGTACTCGAACATTATCTCAAAGAACGCGGCTTGAAGATGACCAAGGCCCGCCTGCTGATTCTCGAGGCTTTTCTGGGCATGGAATCGCATGTTACCGCTGAACGTCTGTATGAAGCGGTGCACAAGCTGGATGACGGCATTGGCCAAGCCACCGTTTTTCGCAATATCCGGCTTTTTACTGATGCCGGGCTGGCTAGAGAAGCCTGCCGCGATGATGGTCCGCGTCAATATGAACATGCCTGGCGACACGCCCATCATGACCACTTAAGCTGCATCCAGTGCGGAGCAGTGATCGAATTTGTTGATGGCGCTATCGAAACGGCCCAACAGGCTGTCTATAAAAAGTATGGCTATGTGCCAAGCGGACATCGTATGGAACTTTTCGGGCTCTGTCCGGACTGTGCTGCCAGGCATAACTCGCCGCAAACCTAAGCATTGCAGTTGACTTTTAAAAAATCTGCTAAAATGGGCATTAAGCCACTTGAAATTGATAATGATTATCAATATACTTTGAATATCAGAATGAGAGCCAATATCATTCTGTCTGGAGGTTATCATGATGCTTGCCGAATTGAGAGCGTATGACCGCTTTAAGGTTCTGGCTATACATACGGGGCGCGAAACCGGGCGGCGACTGGCTGATATGGGTTTTACCAAGGACTCGGAGGGCCGGGTGATGCGCTGCGGTTTTTTGCGTGGTCCGATGCATGTATGCGTGGGCGGGTACCATCTTTTGCTCCGCCACAGTGAGGCCGCGGCTGTAGAAGTCGAAGTGCTTGAATTTGCCCCGCACGGGCACGGACTGGGCCGAGGTGGCAGACGCGGTTTGAGGCGTGGTTTTGGCCATGGGGCCTTATCCGGAAAGCCGGGGCTTTGCCACGGCTGCGAAACCGATGCGGCTGCGGCCTGTCAGGACAGCGATGCCATCCGCACAGAACCTTCGGCTACCTGAAATTGAGTAAAGGAAAATTGCCATGAAAAACTCATATTTGATTGCCCTGGCCGGCAATCCAAACTGCGGAAAGACTACCATTTTCAATGCTATAACCGGGGCCCACCACAAAGTCGGAAATTATCCGGGGGTAACAGTGGAGAAGCGCGAAGGGCAGCGGCGCTACAAAGGCTATGACCTGCGTATCGTTGATCTGCCCGGAACCTACAGCCTTACCGCCTACTCCCCCGACGAAATGGCCGCCCGAGATTTTTTGCTTACCGAAAAGCCGGATGCGGTGATCGACGTGATGGATTCGAGCAATATCGAACGCCATCTGTATCTGTGCATGCAGTTCCGCGAGCTGGGGGTGCCGGTTATCGGCGCTTTGAACATGGCTGACGAAGCGGAAGCCGCCGGGGTGCTAATAGACGCCGCCCAGCTGTCGAACCTTATGGGCATGCCCTTTGTGCGCACCGTAGGCAGTAAAGGCCGCGGTGTGGAAAATCTGCTGGATGCAACCGTCGATCTGCTGGAAAAGCTGCAACGTGACGGCCCGGAGGCCAGTGCCGCTGCCGCTCTAAGCCACCGTATGCATTATGGACCGGAGCTTGAAGATAAGCTGCATGAACTCTGTACCTTGCTGCAGCAGGATAGTGCCTTTGTCGCAGCTTTTCCGGTCCGCTGGTTGGCTATAAAGCTACTGGAGAAGGATCAGGATGCCTACAAGCGCCTGAAGGGTCACAAGGACGAAGCCCTGATTGTGCCGAAGGCCATAGCTGCCGCGCAATGGCTGGAAAAGCACTTCGGGCGAGATGCCGAGATTGTGGTGTCCGAGCAGCGTTATGCCTTCGTTCACGGAGCTGTACGCGAAACTGTGTCAAAAAAGCCTCTACTGGTGCAGACTGTTACCGAGAATATCGACAAAGTATTGATGAATCGTTTCCTGGGACTGCCGATTTTTATTGGTGTTATGTGGCTGGTATTCAGGCTAACCTTTGCCCTGGGCGAAGCACCGGTCGGCTGGCTGGAAAGTCTGTTCGGCTGGTTGGGCGGCGTTGCCGGCCGCGTTATTCCGGAAGGCTTTTTTCAGGCCCTGGTAGTGGACGGCATCATCGGCGGTATCGGCGGTGTGTTCAGTTTTGTGCCGCTGATCATCATCCTGTTCTTCCTTCTCTCCATACTTGAAGACACCGGCTACATGGCCCGGGTGGCCTTTATTACCGATAAGTTCCTGCATCTGTTCGGTCTGCATGGTCAGTCGTTCCTGCCGATGATACTGGGGTTCGGCTGCTCCGTGCCGGCTATTATGGCCACCCGCACCCTGCGCAGTACCCGCGACCGGATTGTTACCTCGATGATCATTCCCTTCATGAGCTGCGGTGCCAAACTCCCGGTGTATGTGCTTTTAGCCGGTGCTTTTTTTCCGCAGAATCCGTCGCTGGCGGTGATGACGATTTATGGCGTGGGAGTTGCTTTGGCCTTTCTGTCGGCCTTGCTGTTTAAAAGTACCCTGCTGCGTGGCGAACCGACCCCCTTTGTTATGGAATTGCCGCCGTACCGCGCACCTACCTGGAGCGGTCTGTTCTGGCATGTGGGCGAAAAAACCCTTACTTATGTAAAAAAAGCCGGTACGGTTATTCTGGCGGCCTCAGTGCTTATCTGGGCGCTGACCACCTTTCCGGTACTGCCGGAAGCGTCGGTACCGGCCGGCCTGCCAGAAGCCGAAGTTTCCCGGCTGGCCCTGGAGCACAGTATCGCCGGCAGCCTGGGCCGGGTTATCGAGCCGCTGGTAAGGCCGCTTGGCTTTGACTGGCGCATCGGCATTGCCGTCATTACCGGCTTTGCGGCCAAGGAAGTCGTGGTATCCACTCTGGGTGTAATGTATGCGGCCGGCTCGGCCGAGGACAGTATAGCCCTTACTGCGGCCATGCAGGCCGATCCCCTGTTCTCGCCATTGGTGGCTTTCAGTCTGATGTTGTTTATATTGATAATACCACCTTGTTTTGCCGCCCTTGCTACCTTAAAAGCTGAACTCGGCTGGAAATGGCTGGGGGTATCGGTCGGCTATATGCTCACAGTAGGTTGGCTGCTTACCTTTGCGGTGTATTCGCTAGGCCGTCTGGCCGGCTGGGGGATCTGATGGTATTTGATCTGGTTTTGGTTGGTCTGGCTGTAAGTGCCGCCGCAGCCTATGTTGTCCGCCTGGTGCTCCGGCGCGTCCGGGGCAAAGCGGCCGCCTGTTCATGCGCCGCTGCGCAGTCAGCTGATCTTAGTCGCGGAGCAAAGCCGGGCGGTTCTGCCTGCAGCACTTGTTCTGGCTGCCCGTACAGCGCAAACGGATCCTGTTTGGATACTACCGCTGCAGCCGACGCCGGCAGCAGCCACCCGGATGGCTGAACAGTTGTCTGAACTAATCAGGGATAGGATTTCTGCCCTGCCGGTCAGAGCAGCCAGCACCTAAAACAAAAAAATACGGGCTGCCGGAAGGAATCTGATCTTCCTCAGCAGCCCGTATTATGCTGGCCTGATGCAGGTCATTCGCTGGTCTTGGAGGCTTTTTTAGCCTGTTTTTCCTTGCGTTTTTCGATCAGCGTTTTAGTAGCCTTTTTCTTGGGTTCTTTGGGTTGCTTGCTTTTTTCGCCCATAACTTCCTCCTGGTCTGAGATGTACGAACACACCCTGAGTATACTCAATGCCCGAGCCGAAATCCAGTGACAATTTAATTAAACAATAATCTTCGCCGCTGTATCGTTCCTGTACTGCTTCGGCATTCCAGCATCCGGCAGCCGCATTAATCCAGTTCGGCCATAATCCCGGCTATTGACATTTTTTATGGCTTTAGATACTATGACCCTCGTTCGCGGGGATGTAGCTCAGTTGGCTAGAGCGCTTGAATGGCATTCAAGAGGTCGTCGGTTCAATTCCGATCATCTCCATACACCGAAGAAGACTGTCCAGACGGACAGTCTTTTTTATTCTGCACGCATTTTTTTCAGTATGACAGATCCTCGATTATCCGCTCGATGTTTAAGAAAGCCTGAACAATTGCCGGATCAAACTGGTGCCCCCGTTCCTCCTTTAGTACCTCCAGGCATTCCTCATGTGATTTTTTACTGTTATACGAGCGTTGGGCACGCATGGCATCGTACGCATCCACCACTGCCACCACTCTGGCCGGGAAGGGTATGCTTTGGCCGGCCAGCTGCCTGGGGTAGCCGCGGCCGTCCCAGCGCTCATGATGATACATGCAGATCTGATACGGAATATTCAGAAAGCCGGTATAGCCGGCGTATGCCGGATCCACATTGAACATGTCCAGGATCTTTTTTATGTAGCCCGCCCCATATACCGGGTGTTGTTTGATTACCGCAAATTCATCAGGAGTAAGGCTGCCTTCTTTTTGTATCAGCTCGCGAGGTATGGCCGCCTTGCCGATGTCATGCAAAACCGAGGTATAGCTGATATCACTCATGTATTCACTTAGGGGATAGGTGCCCGGACGGATCAGGTTCAGACGGCGGCATTCGCGCGTAAGGTGCTCGGTAAGGATGCGTATTTTCTGCAGATGCTCGGCGGTTTCCTTGTTGTGCTCTTCGATCAGCGAGCAGACCAGCGAAATGAGCATGATCTTGTGCATTTCAATGCTTTTCTTGGCGCTCTGCAGCTGGTTGTTGGCTGTTGACAAGGTTTTGATAAGCTTATCGGTCTTGTGGAAATACTCCAGTTCTATTTCCGGGCTGATGTCCTTTACCGATAGATAGTACATGAACATGCGGTTTTTCCGTTGGTATTCGCGCTTGCCCGACATTTCCAGGTGGATGAAGGGATGCATGGCCAGATCGCCGCCGACTGTGCTGTGTTCGACCATTACCGGGAAATGAAACTGGGGGATGGCTACTTCGCCGGTAATGGTAAAGTCGTCGGGGAGAAAGTGCTGAAAAAGCACATCGATGTAGAAGGACGCTGTCAGCTGTTGGCGATCCATTTCCATGGCGGCCAATAATTGCGGGTCAACATGACGTATATGCCGTTGATGGTCGATAATCAGTTGGTATTTTTCGGAGAGCGATTGTTCCAGCAACAGGGAGCTGCGCAAATGTGCGCTCTTTTTCGAGTTCAGGTACAGAAATTTCAGCTTTGTGTAATTCCGCACCAGCCGGTTTATTTTAAGCCGGCTTTGTTTAAGCAGATACAGGGCTTTTGTATACTTTGCCAGCAGCACCTTCCATTTTTGTGCAAACTCGGCATTACCTTTACTCATGTCACCAGCATAGCATGAATCGGTAGTTTTTTCCAAATAATAAGATAATGCAGGCCAGGGTGACCATTGTCGCAGCTCCTGCTGCCCCTGCGGTTCCTGCTGCTCCTGCTGCCCGGCCTGCGTGCTTGCATTGCCTCACCGTATGCGCTAAAATCTTAGTAGCTTGTGCCGGGTTCAAGAGTTGCCGGCTTTTGAAGTAGTCATATAAAATTGGAGTAGCGCATGGCCGATGAAATTGATCCTGAAATTGCCGCACTGATTGGCGGTATCGAGGAATATTCTCCCAAAAGCGCGCCCAAAAAATCTTCTTCGCTGATGAGTTCCGCGGAGCCTTCCTTCGAAGCGCTATTTGGCGGCATGTCAGTGGATGGAGGCGTCAAGCAGCAGGGCGAGTTCAGTATCGATCTGAGCAAGTCTGCTTTTGAACGGGTGCTCGATTTTGAACAAGATCCGCCCAACAAATTTTTTGAAGATCCGCAGTACTACCAGAAAGCTCTTTCCAACGAAGGGGAGGAAGCTAGCCGTTTTCATGAAACCCTTAAAAAGTTTTTGCAGGCAACTGATCCGAAAGATCGCGGGGTATATCGCCAGCAGGTGGTTGTTACCTTCTGGAATCTGATCGGCCGCATGATGCCGAAGGTTATCGCTTCCCGTCCTATTGTACCGAAGCAATTACTGGTTCGTTATGGTCTGGCGCTGCCGACCATGTTGCCGGCCGAGAAACGTGAAATAGTCGGCCGGATTATCTATGAGAAAAAACGCAAAGACCCGGTGTATTATATTGACGAATGGCTGCGTAATATCGCTATCGGTAACATTCCGCCTAGCAGTACCGATGAGGTGCGCGCGGCCCAGAATGACGACCGCACCCGTTTTGCTGCTTTGTTAAATAAAGCCAGCGGCAAGCGCGATACCGCCGAAGCTTTGCTTAAGGCCAGGGCAGATGAGCGTTCTACCTTGGAGCAGAGTTTGCGCGACCGTCTGGACCTGCTTTGTCAGCATACCAGTATGCCCGGCTTCTTGCATGTCCCGGCTCCGTATACCGATTCCCAGAAAAAGATCATGGGAGAGATGACCGAGATATTCCGCAAGCTCAGCTCGCTGGACAAGGAGCTGATCAGTGCTGCTGACGCCTTTGATCTGGCTGCCCGTGAAGTTGATTCGCTGCGTGACAAGATGGGAGCCCTCGGCGAGGAAAATGCTGCAGCCAATCTGCAGGTGATGGCCCAGGAACTGGATACCGTGCGCCAGATGACCAAGATGTGCATAGGCCGGCAGGGTAATCATTTCCCTTTGTTGGCCAAGGAATATTTTCATCTTAATTTGCGTGAAATTGCCACCCGCGAAAATATAATCGAAGAGTTGGCCTGGCTGGAGAGTATCGACCAGCAGGTGTACTGTCGGCCGTATAAAAATACCCTGAACCGCATAGAGCCTTTTGTGGTGCTGCTGCCTTGCTATGGTGATACCGGCATCTGCTGGGAGCCGTTTGACCGCTTTAACCGGCACACCAGCCGCTCACGTCTGGCTATCCCCATGTATCCGCGTAAATTGCGCATTGCCCTGGTGTCGGCAGTCGCTGACATGCGCTGGCAGGCAGCCAAGGAAAAAGCCTCTCATTACTGGATGCAGGAGGGGCTCACCGGGCAGTATTATCAATGGTTCCTCGGCCAAAAGCTGAAGGGTGATGTTAAGAGTTATTTTATCGAAGATTATATTACCTGGGTGACCAAAGAAAGCGACGGTATCCAGAAGCTGGATAAAAATGTCCGGGCAATGTTCTGGCGCCTCATACCCTTTCAGCAGGATGTCAAAGACAGGCTGCGTGACCGCAGCTTTGCCTATCAGGAACTGTATCAGCGCGACCTGAACAAGGCCATGTCTGACGGCTACTGACCCGCCGGGGCAGTACCGGCGGCTGCGGCTTTGCTGGTCAGGTTGGCGATGTATACACCAATAATCGCGATAGCACCACCGGTCAGCTGCCAGGCGCTAAGGCGTTCTCCCAGTATCAGGAAAGAAGCGACTACCGATACCACCGGTATCAGGTTAATAAATACACTGGCCACACTGGCGCCAAGTGTACCCAGACAGGTAATGTAGAACAGATAGCCCAGGGCCGAGCAGAATATGCCCAGATACAGCACCTGTATTGTAATATTCAAATTGATCATGTTCCAGGGTACGGTTTCGAAAAGCACAAAGGGAATAAATCCCAAGGCGCCAAAAAAACTGTGCCAGAAGCTTACTTCCACGCGGCTATATTTAGAAGCCAGCGGTTTGGTCATAAAGGCGTAGGCAACCCAGGAAAAAGCGGCAATGGCCATGAACAGATACCCCTTAGGTTGGGCACTCAGTTTCAGCGATTCGAGGACTATCACGGTAACACCTATAGCCGAGAGTATTGCCCCCAGATATTGTTTCTTGCCCAGGCGCGTGCCCGCGAAGATGCGGTCAGCCAGTACCGTTAGTACCGGTATGGTTCCGATTATGATCGACGACTCGGAGGCTGTCAGCAGCATTACGCCGTTATTCTCACCCAGAAAATATACAGTTACCCCGACGAAGCCGGTGGCTGCCATCAGTGGAAAGTCTTTTATGGCCAATTTGGGCAGTTTTCGGCGGAAAAGTAGTACTATAAACAGGATAAGGCTGGCAATCACGAAGCGGGCAAAGCCGAGACTCATGGGGGGCACAACAGCCACGGCCGTTTTGATACTTAGGAAAGATAGCCCCCATATCAGGGCGGTAATAACAGCCAGAATTATGGCCGTTCGGCGCTTGCTTTTCATATCCAGACTGTATACTGACAGGGGCCTGCAGGTAAAGATGCGCACCAGCCTGGAGGCCAGAACAATTCCTTCTTGCATTGGAAGTAATTCAAGCGTATTGTATAGCTTGTTCTATTTAGTGCGGTAGCCAAAGGCCCGCCGCGAGAAGGAGTTAACTATGCCCCACGAGAACTTGCTTAATGCCGTAAAGACTGCCATGAAGGCGGAAAAAGACAGTGTAACCGTATATTCTGAAGCTGCCGCAAGAGCCAGCGGCGATGTACAGGCCTTCTTTCAGGAACGTGCCGAAGAGGAAAAAAAGCATTTTAACTGGTTGCTGGATTATTACCGCCGCATGGAGCAGAATCTGCCCCCTTCGGAGTTCCGCAATCTGATCGGCAGCGATTCCGGCAAACCGGACAGTTTCTTGATTACCGACGACTTCCTGCGGCGCATTGCCGGTGACCAGTATTTGACCACCGCAATTGCCACCGCAGTGCTTATGGAAGCTACCGCCCAGCGGCATTACCGGAAGGCGGCGGAGGAGACTGTGCACAACGAGTTGCGTGATTTTTTTATCGCACTTGCCGACTGGGAAGACAAGCATTACCGCGATCTCATCAAGATACAGGAGGAATCCGAGCGCTACTGGTTTGACCTGCAGCGCTTTGAACCCTTCTAAGACCGCAAGCAGATTGCAGATTCAGCGCCGGCCGGGAATTTTCCGGCCGGACGGCAAACGTGTTCCGGCCGTTATCCCGGGCACTTACTCCGGAAGGCTGGGGTTGCCCTGCCAGGCAGTAAGTGCGGCCGCAAAGCCTCCCAGCTGGGCAAACAAATCATCCAGGCTGTTATATTCGCCGCACAGGAAACGTTCGCTTAGCCTGGAAAAGGCTTCCCGCCCCAGGCTGTCGGCCAGAAACAGGCCGAAATCATTGGCGGCCTCGTAATAGGCGGCTGATCGCTGCGGATAATCGAAGGTGATGCTTAGTAAAATTTCTTCACGCTGCCGCAGTTCTGATTCGGGTGATCCATAACGTTCCTGGGAGAACTCAGCCAGCTTGCTCCAGGCCATATCCAGCGAGCTGCGGCTGGCGGCATTGTACAGGTCACTGGCGAAGAGGGCTATGGTTTCATCGACGAAACGCCAGCTCGCGGCGGTACTGTAGTCCCAGTTGCCATCCGGACGCATGCGTTTTGCCAGATCTTCTGGCAGCTTGCGGGCGGCCTGGGCGTGTACCCAGGCATGCAAAAGACTTTCCTGCCAGTTGGCACTGGTGGTCAGGAATACATAGCGGCCGTCACTGCTGGCCAGGGAGGTGCTGACCAGTTCGTTGGCAAAAAAGTTGGAGCCAATACTGCGCAGCATAACAAAGTCCGGAGACTCAGCGTCCTTCATGTAGCGCTTGGTAAGCGGGTCGTTTGCGCTCAGTACCCCATAGGTGCGGTCGGCAATAAAGTAGGCGTATGGCTCATCAGCCTTTTCGATCGGCAGCAGTCCGGCATTGTTCATGAAGTTTTTGGTATGCTCAGTCTTGCCGTCCAGAATAGTGTTGCGCAAGGATCGATCAACATATTTATCGAAGAAAATCATGGCGGAATCGTGCCGTTTAAATATGAAACGGCTTTGGGTAAAGCCTGACGACAGGTAGATAACCAGAAAAAGTACAACCAGCGCACTGACGGCGCTGATCAGCTTGGCCCAGAAAACCTTGGTTTTTTTAGTCATAGTTGCTCCTTTGCGGCATGCCGGCGGATACTGCTATCCCGGCCCAGTGGTCCCTGTCCAGGCAACCGTGTTGCATGCTCATCTGTGTGTAGTGCTTGCGCAAAATATAGCATGATAATCCGCAGGCGGCAAGTTTATCCGCTCCTGATCAAAATTTTCATGCCTGCCGCCTTTGTGTCAGCATATATTTGATTTTTGAAACATTCAGATGGTTTGACCAAGCCTGCAAAAGGCGGCATACTTGCAGCATATGCACAACTCGACCCGCACCAGCCTGTTTGTTTTGTGTGTGTACTAAAGGAGGTTGTATGATATCACTGCAGGAACGTTTTGCTGCTCTTGGTGTAGCCGTGCCGGAGCTCTGTCTGCCGGCTGACGGGGTAGATTATTCGAAATGGGCGGTAGTCGCCTGTGACCAGTATTCCAGCGAGCGCGAGTATTGGGAAGAAGTAGCGGTTCAGGTTGGTTCCGCTCCAAGTACTCTGAACCTGGTTTTTCCTGAATGTTATCTCGAAGATGAAGATAAAAAAGAGCGGGTCGAGCGTATTCAGGCCGCAATGCACAAATATCTGGACGAAAAGACTGTTGTAGCCCAAAAACCGGGTTTTTTGCTGGTGGAGCGCCATACACCCTTCGAAAAAGAGCCGCGCAAAGGCCTTATTATGGCAGTGGATCTGGAAGCCTATCAGTACGGAAAAGGTGTGACATCACGAATCAGGCCTACCGAGGGAACCATTGTGGAGCGGCTGCCGCCACGTATGGAAATCCGCCGGGGTGCTCCACTGGAATTGCCGCACATTATGCTGCTGGTCGACGATCCGGACCGGACGGTAATCGAGCCGCTGTATGAAAAAATGGCTGCCCTGCCAAAAGCCTATGAGTTTGAGTTGATGAAGGGGGCCGGCCACATTAAAGGTGCCCAGGTGAATGATCCGGCATTGCTGGAACAACTGGCTGCTGCTCTGGAGAAACTGGCAGACCTAAAGAGTTACCAGTCTCGCTATAATTCACCCGATGTGCTGTTGTTCGCGGTAGGCGACGGCAATCATTCGCTGGCCACCGCCAAGGCTGTCTGGGAAGAAATCAAGAAAGCCAACAGCAGTGATCCGCAGCTGATGCAGCATCCGGCCAGGTTTGCGCTGGTAGAACTGGTCAATATATATGACGAAGGCCTGCCTTTCCATCCAATACACCGGGTTCTGTTCAAGGCCAACGCCGAAGCGCTGCTGGCCGAGCTGAAAGCTGCCGGAGCCGAGTATAAAGAAATGAGCTTTACCGATGCACTGCGTCTGACTGATGCTGATGCCCCCGGCGAGCACCGCTTTGCCTACGTTGATGGTGGCCGGGCAGGTCTGGTCACCTTTAAAAACCCTGCAGCCAAGCTTGCCGCGGGTACCATTCAGGAACTGCTTGATGCCCACCTGAAGGCGCATCCACAGACTATCATCGACTATATTCATGGTACCGAAAGTCTGGAAACGCTGTCCAAAAAGCCCGGTAACTGCGGCTTATACCTGCCGCCGATCGACAAAGGAAGTTTTTTCGCCACGGTTATTAATGATGGCGTCATGCCGCGCAAGACCTTCAGCATGGGCGAGGCGCCCGAGAAACGTTTTTATATCGAGGCCCGGCGCATTACCCGCTGATGGTAGTGCGGCTTTGGCTGTGACCTGATAAAAAAACCGGAACACGAAATATTCTGTGTTCCGGTTTTTTGCATATTCAATTAATAGGCCGGCCGGCTATGGGCCTGCTGTTTGTTTTCACTTTTTTTCCTGTTGTTTGTTCTTTTCTTTGGTTATTTTATGTTCCAGCACATCCATAAGCTTGTCGATTCCGGCGGCCAGGTCAAAATCTGTTTCTTGTACGTGCGCGCTGGAACCCCAGCGGAAGTTGATCGTACATTCGCACTGAAACTGCTTTTCTTTGGTAAATGCGAACAGAAGATCGATAATCAGGTCTTTCGCATAATCAATGCGTTCCAGTTTCTTGTTCAGATACTCTTTGGTCGGTTCTCCCAGGTCGAAGTGCACAGCCCGGATGTCTACATTCATGAAAGCCTCCTTGGCAAGGTTTGCTGCGGCACGAATGCCGTTACAAGCGCCTGATTGGTTGTCCCGCCACCGCACTGGGTGCAGCCTGGTGGTGAGCTCCAGCTGCGGTGTCGTACAGCAGTTGCCTGCTGTAAATATACTCAATCGCCGCGGCCTTGTGGGTGCCGGAGGCGAAAAAGATCAAATACCATACTTAGGGATGGCGACGCCGGAACGACGAGTCCATGTTCAGTTCGCCACGGTATTTTGCTACAGTACGCCGGGCCAATTTAATTCCTTTTTTGGCAAGCAATTCCATAATGTCGTTATCGGATAGCGAAGCGGTCTCGGCCGATATAATCTCGCGGATGATCTCCTTTACCCCTTCTTTAGAGAAGCGCGAGCCGGAGCTGCCGGAGCCGGAAATGCTGTTGGTAAAGAAATAGCGCAGTTCGTACAGGCCAAAATCTGTCTGAATATATTTTTTGGACGCAATGCGCGAGATAGTGGTTTCATGAACGCCGACTTCGCTGGCAATGTCCTTAAGGGTAAGCGGTGACAGGTGCTTGGGGCCGCGCAGGAAAAAGGCTCGCTGGAACTCCACCAGGGCCTGCACCGTCTTTAGCAAGGTGCGGTTGCGCTGGTGAATACTCTGAATGAACCATTTGGCATGGCGTATATTGTCTTTTACAAAACTGTCGGTGGCCTTGTCGTGTTTTTCATCGGCCAGATCGTCAAAAAAGCGGTTTATGCCCAGTACCGGTATCTGTTCGTCGTTGATGGTTATTACAAACTCGTCATCCTTCAGGTGTACATGCACATCCGGTATCACATAGCGGGTTTCCGATGCTGAATATTGCCTGCCGGGAAAGGGGTTTAGTGATTTTATGAACGCGATAGCCTGTTCGATCTGCTCTTTGGGCAGTTTGGTCTTCTTGTGCAGTTCGGCAGAGCGACCCTGCTCCAGTATTTCCAGGTACTGCTCCACTATTTCCGCAGCCCCCTTCGGCGGGGTTTCGGCCATGCGGATCTGCACTAGCAGGGCTTCCTGGTAGTTCCTGGTGCAGGTGCCTGGCGGATCCAGCTGCTGTACTACGGTGATGGCTTCGTCGGTGCTGTCTTTACCTTGACTTTGGCAGACAATATAAGGATCTTCCTTATGAAAGCCGTTTTCGTCCAGATTTTGGATGAGCAGCTCGCCGGCCTCACGAACTTCCGTAGCCACCGGCTGCAGGCGTAATTGCCATAACAGGTGATCCTGCAGGGTTTCCGGCGTACTGATGGTCCCTTCCAGGAACATGCGCTTGCTGTCTTCGCTGTCACCCGAGGCCCGGTTGTAGCCGGTGTCCGGGGCTTCGTCGTAGCCGCTGGAGTAACCTTCGGCATAGCCCTCGGCCGGATGTTCGTCATTCAGGCTGTCCAAAGATAGAACTGAGCGGTCTTCTACGATCTCCAGTGCCGGATTTTGCTCAATCTGCTGCTGGATTTCTTCTTTCAGTTCGTGAATCGGCATTGCCATCAGTTTGATGGACTGAATCATTTGAGGGCTCAGCTTCTGCTGCTGTGTCTGTATTAGTGATGCTCTCTGCGATTGCATCAATGTATCTCCATTCGTTGCGTCGTATGTTGTCATCAGTACCATGATGACGCTTGCAGTTGCATTATTACCTGAGTACCGGGCCACGGCCTTTTTTCTGTATGCCAGCTACACACCGTATAGGTTCGCGCTTGGCTTGTAAAGTACAGTATCCTACAGGAAACAAGGATCCTATACCTCTAATCCTAGATTAATTGGCGCAGATGTCAAGGTATAGAGGTAGTTTTTACGATTAAAACAGAATTGCCTTGACGATGTAAAAGCCATCTTGTTATTTTATGCGGTGTCATGAGGTAATTACAATTCAACTTAAAACAAACAAATATACAAGAGTGAGGTTATGGCTAAACACGAAAAAAACAGTCCGAAAGACGAAAAAACACCGGTGGCTGATGCCGCTCAGGCTGATTCAGCCGCTTCTGGCAGCTTCGGAAAGCCAGATATGGAAGATCAGTTCGCGGAAAACGGGCCGGAAACCACTGGGGCTGCTTCTGGTGAGGCCGGGTCGAGTGCTGCCGGGGCCGATGCTGAAGCTGCCTATATGGTCGCCCTGGCTGAAAAAGATGCCCGCATAAAGGCTCTTGAAGAGGAAGTTTCTTCCCTTAAGGATCAGTATTTGCGCAAGCTGGCTGACTACGAGAATTTCCGCAAGCGCATGTTCCGTGAAAAAGAGGATGCCGTGCAATTTGCCAACAGCCAGCTGCTGGGCGATCTGGTCAATATAGTGGATGATTTTGACCGAGCCGTGCACAGCTCCGAAACTTCGCGCGATTTTCAGTCGCTGCACGATGGTATCGACATGATCCGCAAGGGCATGATCAGCATGCTTGAAAACCGTTATGGCCTGCAGCGTTTTGAGTCGCTTAATACGGTGTTTGACCCCAATATTCACGAGGCCATGATGAGTACCAGCGGCGATTGCGCCGAGCCGATGGTAATTGAAGAATTCAGCAAAGGCTACAAGCTGCGCGACCGGATTTTGCGTACAGCCAAGGTTAAGGTTTGTATGCCGGGTGGTGCGCCCGCTGCCAGCGCTGAAAACCAGACGACAGAAGAAAACACATCCGGCGCAGAATAAACGCAGGACTGAACCCGCAATGATTAACGGCCTGAAGGCTGTTTGCACTGTACGATAAGGAGACAAGAATGGGTAGAATAATCGGTATTGATCTTGGAACAACCAACAGCTGTGTAGCAGTAATGGAAGGTGGCGAGCCTTTGGTAATAGCCAATTCGGAAGGGCAGCGTACGACTCCCTCCATCGTCGGCTTTACCGGTAAAGGAGAGCGCGTCGTTGGTCAACCTGCCAAAAACCAGATGATCACCAACCCCGGCAACACCGTGTATTCAATGAAGCGTTTTATGGGACGCCGTTTTGATGAAGTAAAGAATGAGACCAGCCTGGTGCCCTACAAGGTTGTGGCCCATCAGAATGATGTGCGGGTAGATGCTGCCGACAAGCAGTACAGCCCCCAGGAAATTAGTGCGTTTATCCTGCAAAAGATGAAAAAGACTGCCGAAGACTACTTGGGCGAAGCAGTTACTGAAGCCGTTATTACCGTTCCGGCCTATTTTAATGACGCCCAGCGCCAGGCTACCAAAGATGCCGGTAAAATCGCCGGACTCGAAGTAAAGCGCATCATCAACGAGCCTACCGCAGCCGCGCTGGCCTATGGTTTTAACAAGGACCAGAAAAAGGAAAAAACCATCGCCGTGTACGATCTTGGCGGTGGTACCTTCGATATTTCGATTCTGGAACTCGGTGAGGGTGTGTTCGAAGTAAAGAGCACCAATGGCGACACCCATCTTGGTGGTGACGACTTCGACCGCCGCGTTATGGAGTGGCTGGTTTCTGAGTTTAAAAAGGACAGCGGCATAGATTTGTCCAAGGACAACATGGCCCTGCAGCGCCTTAAAGAAGCCGCCGAAAAGGCCAAAATCGAGCTTTCCAACGTTCAGCAGGCCGATATTAACCTGCCCTTTATTACCGCGGATGCCTCCGGCCCGAAACATTTGCAGAAGACCCTTACCCGGGCAGCTTTTGAGCGCCTGATCGAGGATTATCTGGAAAAATCCAAAGACCCCTGCCGCAAGGCTATGTCCGATGCCGGTGTTACTGCCGCCCAGATTGACGAAGTTATTCTGGTGGGCGGCTCTACCCGTATCCCCAAAGTGCAGCAGATCGTAAAAGAACTGTTCGGCAAGGAACCCTCCAAGGGTGTAAATCCTGACGAGGCTGTTGCTGTAGGTGCTGCCATTCAGGGCGGTATTCTGGGCGGCGACGTCAAAGACGTACTGTTGCTCGATGTAACTCCACTGTCATTGGGTATCGAAACTCTGGGCGGCGTGTTTACCCGGCTGATTACCCGCAATACCACTATCCCCTGCCGCAAGAGCCAGATTTTCTCTACGGCCGGCGATAACCAGAACACTGTGTCCATCCATGTGCTGCAGGGTGAGCGCGAAATGGCTACCCAGAACCGTACCTTGGGCCGCTTCGACCTGGAAGGCATTCCGCCGGCACCGCGCGGTGTGCCGCAGATCGAGGTTACCTTCGATATCGATGCTAACGGTATTGTGCACGTATCTGCCAAGGATCTGGGTACCGGCAAGGAACAGAAAATCCGTATCGAAGCTGCCGGCGGCCTGAACGACTCCGACATCGACCGCATGGTAAAAGAAGCCGAAGCCCATGCCGAAGAAGACAAGAAAGAACGCGAGCGGGCTGAGGTGCGTAACGAGGCTGATACCTTCCTGTATACTACCGAGAAGTCGTTGAAAGACTTCGGCGACAAGGTAAAGCCGGAAGACAAGACCGCCATCGAGGCAGGCATGGCCGAGCTGAAGACCGCCATCGAGTCGAACGATCTGGACAGCATTAAGGAAAAACTGGAAGCACTCAAGCAGGTTTCCTACAAAGTTACCGAAGAGATCTACAAGAACGCCGCGCCCCAAGGTGAACAGGCCGCTGCTGATGCCGGAGCGGCCGGAGCGGCCGGAG
>Ga0180008_1001009_pt1 | contig 19436 bp, 15 predicted proteins | sample MM_PW_MetaG_FD_121121 | JGI IMG/M metagenome (GOLD analysis project Ga0180008, IMG submission 121121) | Groundwater microbial communities from the Aspo Hard Rock Laboratory (HRL) deep subsurface site, Sweden - MM_PW_MetaG | ecosystem: Environmental > Aquatic > Deep subsurface > Groundwater...
GCCGCTGAACCTGCCGGACATTATTGGAGAAACCGTTAACATTGCGGCCACTATGGGGTCCGGCGGCCAAAACAGCCATCGCAACAGATTGATTCTAAGTCCGGAAGCCTTCCGCTCCCTCGGACCGGAGCTGCGCAAAAAATTCCATAAATTCACCGAGCCAATAGTGTATCTGGCCAACCTCTAAGCTGCCTGGCCAGCCCGGCTGGCCAAGACAGCAGGCAGCCAGGACACAACAGACCACATGCGGGTAAATAAGTCGGCTGCCGGAAAACATCAAGTTTCCCGGCAGCCGGCTTGTGGTCCGAATCGAAAGTCTTCAGTTCTATGTTTCGCCGCTCAGCTACCCTGCTTAACAAAGGCATCGCGGAAGCCGCTGGAACGCAATTGCATCAGTACTAGGCCGCTCTCGTCGCGGTTAAAGGGTCCGGCATACAGGCGGAACATCCGGCTGCCCCGGACGGTTACCGGCTCGATCAGGTAGCTGTACGAGCTTACCAGACCGGCGGCGGCTTCCCGGGCGGCACTCTCGCTGGAGTAAGCCGCCAACTGAATATAGAACAGGCCACGCTGCAGCGTTTGCATCGGGGCAGCGGCGGCCGGGGTTGCGGCCGGTGCCGTAATGGCCGGCGGTGTACTTGTTGCGGCCGGAGCAGTCGGCCGGGCAGCTGTTTCCGGCGGCCGCGGCGCGGTCGGCTGCATGGTAACAACCGTTTCTGCGGCAGCTGCCGGTGCAGTGGCCGGGGCGGCAGTTGGTGCAGCGGCCGGCGCAGCCGGAGTTTCCACAACAGACGCCACAGCGGGGGCCGGTTTCATCACTTCAGCATCAGCCAGCGGCACAGCTACGGGAGTTTCAGCAGCAGGCTGGGCCGGCCGGTCGGATATTGAGGGCTGCTCAACGGCCTTGGTCTCGGCTACTGCAAGCTCTACCTGGGTCTCTACAGCCTCAAAATATGGAGTCTCACGGGCAAAGGCCAGCGGTCGCTCTTCATCCTTCAAAACCAGCACACCATCTACCAGATCCACCGAGGGAACCAAGGGTTGTGGAGCTTCCTGCCAGGAAAGGAACTGTTGCGGCAATTCCTCGGGAGCCATATCAGGATTTTCCAATAACACACTTAGTTCGCGGTCCAGGCGCTGCGGATAGGCCAGTTCAAAAACACCGGCCAGTTCCACACTGCGGGCTTGCGGGGCAGTAGGTTCATCCAGCTCCAGAACAATATCCGAAGGGCGTACACTATAGGACCCACGCTCGATGGCAGCAGCCAGTTCGCGGGCTTTCAGTGCCGGTTCATCCAGCTCGGCAAGGGATATGGCAGTGCCCAAACCAGCCTGGCGAGCCCGGCTGCGTTCGATAGCAGCAGCCAGTTCGCGGGCTCGCAGGGTTGGCTCATCCAAAACAACCATCGGGTCGGTGGCCGACGGGCCAAGGCTTCCCGGGCTGCGGTCGATTGCGGCGGCGATTTCACGGGCGCGCAGGCCAGGCTCATCGATACTGAGGGCAGGCTGACTCTGACCCGGCTGCAATGAAGGCCGCACAAGTGAATCAGCCTTCTGCTCGGCCGGCTCGCCGATTAGCACCTGTGCCGGGGTATTAAAGCTCTCTGGCGCTATACGCTCATAGGTTTCCGGCAGAACAGCCAGGGTTTCCTGACGTCTGGGGCTGCGTTCATGTTCAAAGACCAGTTCCTGCTCGTCCGGCGTTGGCAAAGGACGCACCAGCACCTCGGGTACTGCTTCAGGCAAGACCGCAATTAAAGGTATTGTTGCTGCCGGCGTTGGCGAAGCCAGCGGAGTCTCAACCGCCACTGGTGCAGTGGACGGAGCAGGCGCCGGACTGGCGGGCCGAGTAGCTGTGCGCGGTGCTGGAGCCTGGGGCTCAGGCAAGGCGGCGATAATCAGGGTGCGCACCGGCTTTGGTTTGCCAGTCTGATCGGTCTGCGGCTGAACTGATGTAGTAGAGCTGGCAGCTGCTCCTGCCGGCGTTACGGGGACGGTACTGGCAGCTGGAGGTACACTGGTCGGCCTAAGTGGGGCTATAGCTTCGGGTGCGACCTGGGATATCCGAGGCTGAATGGTCGAGGGAGGAACCAGCCGGGTATCGGTGGCCTCTGCCAGTTCCGGCATTGTGGCTTCCGGCACTACTGGCGCTGCGGGTTGACCCTGCGCTTCTGCCACCACTGGCGGCTCTACCACTGGCGGCGCTGTCTGCGCGGTACTGGCGGTTTCAGCCGGTACGGCAGGTTCAGGAGCGACTGGAGCTGTTGTAGTTTCCGCTACTGGTGCGGGGACGGTTTCCGGCACAGGAGCTACTGCAAGCGGGGCAGTTTCCGCAGGGGTGGTTTCCGGAAACAGGTAGCCCAGACGTTCCAGCTCGGCTTCCGCCAGCTGGCGGGGGTTAAAATCCGGATCAAGCGTCCGGGTTCCGGTACTGCTGCCGGTATCGAGGGTTGTGCGCGGGATAGTAGCCCGTACCCGGGTAAGGCTGCCCTGCCTAATTCCAAGCAGCCTGGCCGCTTCGACAGAGAGCGACATAAAAATACCGGGGGTATCCAGCGACTTGGTAATAATAACTGTAACTTTCTGACCATTCTCCAGATTGGTTACTTCTACCAAAGTGTTTCGGGCAAAAGAATTACAAGCTGCAAAGTTCCCACTCTCCGGGAAGTCGCCATATGAGCCGACAACAGCACTGCCTTCCCAGGTGGACGCAAACAGCAGACTGGAACACAGCAGTATCACCAGACTGGTCAATATAAGTCGCACATGGTTCTTTTTCATACTCTCCCCTCCACCTTACAAACCCAAGGCCGGCAAACCGGCTTGAATCAATACAATTCCACTCTGTGTACAGGCTTTTTCTACTGCCTCGGCCGATACACCCGCAGCGGCGGCGGCGGCCAAAGAGCCTTCCTTTATTACTTCACGGCTGCGCACCTGCATAATCCGCCAATCCAGCCTTGCTAACTTGGTTACCTGGTCATTTTGATACTGCGCAAATACGATAAACAAATAATCTATAGAAGCTTCCAGTGTTTCGAAGCTTGGCTTTACCGAAAGGAAATCGTCGCGGGTGCCGGCTACCGGGCGCTGGTTAGTAGCAATCAGACCGGCGTTAAAAAGCGTATCAAGCCCGCCGTTTATCACCCACTCGGATAGCACCAGCGTACGCGGGCTGGAAAGTGCGTCATTTTCAATGAGCACGATTTCTACCGTCTGTGCCGGAAGCGGCAGACAGAGCAGGCCGGACAACAGCAGTACAAAGCTAAAGGTATGTTTCATGGGCTACTCCGACTCCTTATTCCCCTTCGAGTATCGGCATGACCGGGGAAGCGATTTAATTTTTTATGAAAACACCAGATATACTGCCCTGCAAGTTGACTCGTCGGCACTCTGCCACATCAGTAACCTGAAACGTCAGTACTCTGACGCAGCTTGCCTGCCGCTTGTCTTGTGTGTTAATCTGACGGCGATCAACCCTCGGAGGCTTCCCCGGATGTATTATTTTGCGGTCCAGGTCTGGACAGGACATGAACACGATTATATAAAACAGCATCAGCTCGAAGCCGATTTTACCAAAAATTTCAATATATACATTCCCAGCCGCCGCCTGAATATCCGCAAAATGGGTAAAACCAAGAGCGTGGAAAAGCCGGTATTCCCCGGCTATGTATTCCTCGAACATGAGCATGCCGAGCTGGATCGTAAGCTGCGCTGGCTGCTGCGGACCGGCAGTTATTTCGTCCGCCTGCTGCCGGATACCAAAACCCCCAAACCGCTGGCTGAAAAAGACCGTATTTTACTCTCGCACTTTATAAGCGTACACCGTGTTGCCGATACTTCAAAAGTATACTTTGACGAAAACGACCGTATCGTAGTGCTGGAAGGCCCGCTAAAAGGGCTGGAAGGCAACATCATCAAGGTTAACCGGCGCAAATGCCGGGTAAAAGTGATGCTGGACATGTGCGGCTCGGCTTTCACCCTCGACTTGGGCTACGAATTTGTCGAGCGCAAGGACAAAGGAAAGACGGTGGACCATGCAGAAAACGGAACCTAAACGGGTATTTATAATCGGAGCCGGCCTGGCCGGCCGCGGGATCGCCAATGAGCTGCTGGCCAAGCCGGTATTGGGCATAACAGCCGCTTTCCTGGATGACGACAGCACAAAAATCGGCAGCAGCTACGAGGGGGTGCCGGTAATCGGACCTATCGATGCGATTCTTAAAACCCTGAGGGCCGGAGCCCAGGACCGGGCCATCATTGCCATGCCCTCGGCCGAACGCAGCCGTATACAGGAAATCTATCGCCAGTTGCAGGCCTGCGGCTTTTCTTCCATACATATCGTTCCAGCCATTGCCCAGATCATTGAAGGTAAAGTTCATCTGGTGCAGACCCGTACCATCGACCCATTAGATATACTGGGCCGCGACCCCGCCGGAATACGGCTTAAAAAAAGTCTGGACTGGCTGCGCAACAAGCGGGTGCTTATCAGTGGTGCCGGCGGATCCATCGGCTCGGAACTGGCCCGACAGCTACTGGAAGCCGGAGTGCAGCGGCTCTATCTGATGGGGCATGGCGAGAATTCAATATATCAGATTGACAGCGAGTTACGACGACTGCAGGCTGCCGGTGTCGGCGAGCGCTGCGCGATTGTGCCCCTGATCGGCGACCTTAAAAACCGTGAATGGCTGTTCTTCATCATGCAGCGCCTGAAATGTGACGCCGTATTCCATGCCGCAGCCTACAAACATGTTCCCATGATGGAAGCCAACACGGTAGCAGCCATCGAAAACAATGTATTCGGAACTAAAAATCTGCTGGATGCCTGCGAAGCCCACGCTGTACAGCGCTTCATTCTTATCAGTACCGATAAAGCAGTCGATCCGCTGTGCATTTACGGGGCCAGCAAACACCTGTCCGAACAACTGGTGCTGGATTTCCAGAAGCGCCAGGCAAAGGCCGGCCCGGCTCTGGCCGCGGCCCGCTACTGTTTTGTACGTTTCGGCAATGTGCTGGGCTCGCGCGGCTCCATCCTGCCCCTCTTCATGACACAGGTCGAAAATGGCGGACCGCTCACGGTAACGCATCCAGAGGCCAGCCGCTATTTTATGACCATCCCGGAAGCCTGTTCGCTGGTACTTAAAGCCGGCAGCCTAGCCTCCAGCGCACCGGCCTTCCTGCTGGACATGGGTCCGCCTATCCGTATCCGCGATCTGGCCGAGCAGGTTATACGCTTTTCGGGGCTGGAACCGGACAAGGATATCGCGATAGAATATATCGGATTGCGGCCCGGCGAACGCCTGCACGAGCGACTGCATTCAGACAGCGAGCGACTGGAACCCAGCGGGTCACAGCGTATAAACGCGTTGTACACCACCGCCGGAGGCATCGACATGCCGCGGCTGCTGGCCGAACTGGAACCGGTATGTTTTCTGCGCGCTGGAAAAGAATCATCTTACCGCAACCGGCGACGCCTGCGCACAATCTTACGCCAGACCATACCGGGCATAGAGGAAAAACCTGATGAACCAGAGTACTGAACCGAGCACTGCCTTTATACCATTTGCCAAGCCCTCCCTTGGCCGCGAAGAAGAGGAAGCCGTACTGCGCATCATGCGCTCCGGCTGGCTTACCACCGGCGCGGAAACCCTGGCCTTCGAAAAAGAGTTTGCAGCTTTTATCGGCAGCCCGCATGCTTTAGCAGTAAATTCAGCCACCAGCGGTCTGCATCTGGCGCTGGAAGCCCTGGGCATCGGACCCGGTGATACGGTAATAACCAGCGCCTATACGTTCACCTCCAGCGCCGCCGTCATCCTGCATCTTGGAGCCGATGTGGTATTCTGCGACACTGCTCCGGACTCCTACAACATGGACCCGAAGGCACTGGAAAAACTGCTGGCCACCACCCGCAACTGCCGGGCCATCATCACGGTGCATATCGGCGGCCTGCCCTGCGACCTGGACGCGATTCTGCCACTGGCCGCCCGTTATGGCTGCGCGGTGATAGAAGACGCCGCCCATGCATTTCCGGTGCATTCCGGCACGGCCTGGGCAGGGACCCGCGGTACTATAGGCGTATATTCATTTTATGCAACCAAAACCATAACCACCGGCGAAGGCGGCATGATCGTCACCGCCGATGCCAAACTGGCCGCCCGCATGTCGGCAATGCGCATGCACGGCATCGATCGCGAAGTCTGGAACCGCTATACCTCAAAATCGGCCTCGTGGCGCTACAGCGTTACCGAGGCTGGCTATAAATACAATATGCCGGACATTCTGGCCGCGATCGGCCGGGTACAGCTGGGCAAGGCCCTGCGCTTCGCCGAAGAGCGTACTAACATAGCAAAACTGTATGACGAGGCTTTCAGCGGACTTCCCGGCCTACGGCTGCCTCCCCGCCTCACTGCCATATCCACAGCCGGCAATATCGGCCACGCCTGGCACCTCTATTCGCTGCGCGTTGGCATGGACGGAAACGGCCCGGACCGCGACCAGTTTGTGGAGGCCCTTATGCAGGCTGGCGTCGGCGTTTCGGTACACTTCATTCCACTGCATATCATGCCCTATTATGCCGACCGCTATAAACTAAAACCCGAGGATCTGCCCAATACTCTGAATATCTTTAACCATACCCTTAGTTTGCCGATTTGGCAGGGAATGACTACCACCCAGGCCAGCACAGTCGCCACTACCGTCCGGCGTGTGGCCACGGAAGGTGCTGATGGACAGTGAGCGGCCCCTGCCGGCCCTCGACCTGCCGTTGGTATCTACGTTTACCACCAGCGATCTGTTGCATGTGCGCATACTGCGTTCACCGGTAGCCAAAGGCCGCATCAAGTCTATTCATATTCCTCATCTGCCGCGCGGTTACCGCAGTATCATGATTGATGACATCCCCGGCAGTAAAACCATTACCGTTTTTGGCACCGAGATACCGGTACTGGCCAGAGAAAGAGTCAGCTACCGCGGAGAGCCCATTGCCTTGCTGGCTGGACCGGATCCAGCACGATTGCAAGAAGCGATCGAACTTGCCCATATCTCGCTGGAAGAAGAAGAGCCGGATTTTACATTCAGCCAATTCAACTCGGACCGTATAGCCGCCCGCTGCGAATACAGCCATGGCGATGTAGAACTGGCTTTCTCCATCGCTCAAAGTATGGCCGAACATGAATACCACAGTGCTGCGCTCTACCACGCCGCACAAGAACCGCAAGGCGCGGTCGTCTGGTTCGATTACGACAAGCTGACCATCCGCTGTGCCAGCCAGTGGCCCTACCTGGTGCGCAGTCAGGTCGCTGCCGTTCTGGACGTAAAGGAAAGTGAAATAGTTATCGAAGCAGCCGACCCGGGCAATCATCTGGACAGCCGGTTGTGGTATCCGGCCTTGCTGGCTGCCCAGGCCGCGCTGGCAGCAGTTATCTGCGGCCGCCCGACACGGCTGATACTAGACCGGCGGGAGGATTTCCTGTATACCACACTGCGGGCACCGGTTTTTAGTTCCTACCGCAGTTCCTGTGATAAAAACGGAAAACTCAATGCGATAGACGCGCGCATCATCATCAACTGTGGCGCCTATGGTGTATTGGCGGAAGAAATGGCAAAACGGGCACTGGCGGCGGCAAGCGGTGCTTACAGCGCCGACAATCTGCGCATCCAGTGCTATGCGGTCCAGAGCAATCTGGTTCCGCTCGGCCCGTTTGCCGGCCTGGTCATGCCCCAGATCCTGTTTGCCGCCGAACGCCTGATAGACGATTGCGCCAGGCTGGCCGATATTGAACCGGTACAGATGCGCCGGCTGAATCTACTGGAAAAAGCTGCCGAACTTGGACTGGTCAAACGTAAAAAAAATATTCCTTTTGATGAACTTGTCGAATCAGTGTGCGGAATAAGCGATTTTAACCGCAAACACGCTTCGTTCGAACTGGTACGAAAACGCCACAGCGACCCGGCCGGGCAACCCGGACGCGGCATCGGCCTGGCCTTCGGCTACCAGACTCCTGGCGGCTTCATTACCGGATCGGGAACTGCAGCCAGTACCGTAGAAGTGGAACTTACCAAAGAAGCCGAGCTTATAATTCGCAGCAGCTCCATTCCCGGAACCGCCGGGACCGTGCATATCTGGAAGCAGATAGCCGCCGACATCATCGGGCAGGAACCTGAAACCATACACTTCGAGCCGCTGCGCACCGGCAGCCTGCCCGATGCCGGCCCTTCTTCCCATTCCGGTACCATAACCATCATCTCAAAACTGATCGAGGAAGCCTGCAGGGCCATCAGCCAACGCCGCTTCCGCGAAGGGCTGCCAATAAAAGTAAAAAAAACCATGCGGCCGAAAAATCCCGTTCCCGGTGGGCCGGTAGACGGCTGCGCCTGGGGAGCGGCGGTTGTGGAACTGTCCATCAACAGTTACTCCGGAGAACCAGAAGTTCATGGTGTCTGGCTGAGTGTTAAAGCCGGCCGCATTCTTTCAATCGAGAAAGCACGTAACACACTTATAACCAATACGGCTCTTGCTCTCAGCCAGAGCCTCTACGAGCACATCCCGCTGGAAGACGGCCAGATTCCAGAAGATGCCAACCGTTGTTACCATCTGGCCCGCGCCAACCAGATACCGCCTATACAGGTGCTGCTGGCCGACAGCGAGGACAAAGCGGCCATCGCCGGAGTGGGCGACCTGCCCTTCTGTCTGGTGGCTCCGGCGCTGGCTAACGCACTCAGTCAGGCCCGTGATACCCCCTGGCAGACTGACTTTGCATCCGGTATGCCCGGCGGAGGTTACTGGTGAACATTCAGTTTATTTTAAATGGCGAGGATATACAGATTGTAGCCGAGGCCGGAGACCGCCTGTCGGATATACTGGCCGGGCGACATTACTCCGATAGCGTACACCAGCACTGTGGCTACGGGGTGTGCGGACGCTGCATGGTGTTAATGGACGGTCTGCCGGTAAATTCCTGTCTGGTTCCGGCCTATGAGGTCCGCAATTCAGAAGTAATAAGCTGGGAAGGTCTGATTCAGACTCCTGAATATCAGCTAATCGAAATTGCCTGGCAGACCCATAAACTGGAACTGTGCAGCTTTTGCCGCCCGGCTGTCAGTTTACTGATGGCCAGTCTGATGGATTCCAGCAGCCGGCCCAGCGACGCCGCAATTGAAGAAACACTTTCGGCCCTTAACTGCCGCTGCACCGCGCCGGAGCGTTTATTTGCAGCCGGGCGCACCGTAGTCAACCTGAAGGAAGGACGGAATAAGCCTGATGTTCGCTAGCGAAGTAGCCTCTCCCTATTCCATCAATGAAGCCACCGCCTTCCTGCGCCGTTTTCCCCAGGCCGTACCGGCTGCGGCCTGTACCCGGCTGATCATCGACCCGGCCTTCTCCAAGCGGCCGATCACTATCCTGTCGCTGTCAAACATCAAGGAGCTGCAGGCCATCAGCCGTACCGACCGTTTTCTGGACATCGGGGCCTGCGTAAGCATGACGCGCATCATAAACCTGCCCAATATCAGCAGTCTGGAACCACTAAAAAAAACCTTGCTTACCATCGGCAGCGCCAGTATCCGCAACCGCGCCAGTCTAGGCGGAAATATTTGTTCACCTGACAGTTTCGGCAGCGCTTTCCCGATGCTCAGCTGCATGGAGGCCAGCGTGGAATTACGCAGCGGCAACCAGTCACGCTGGCTGCGCATCCATGAACTGGTCAGTGAAGCCGGCCGGCCGGCCCTGCCCAAAGGCAGTTTTCTCACCCGGCTGCGCCTGCCTATCCGCGACTGGGAATTCAGCTGCATCGTGCGCAAGGGTAATTCAATACTACCGGGCGAACACGGCACCTGTTTCGCCGCCCTGGCCAATATTGAAAAAAACGCCATATCAGAATTGCGGATCGCTGTCGCCGGAACCATACAGGTGCGCAGCCGCGATCTAGAAATGAATCTTAACGGCAAAAAACTGCCGCTGGCCGCAAAAGACATCGAAAATTCGCGGCATCAGTTCATGGAAACCGCCATCGAGGCCGGACTTGCCCCCTCCATCGCCATCAGCAGTGCCGATACCGTACGGGCCTTTCTGCAAAATCTGTCCGGAGAATCTGCATGACCCATTCCCAAAGCAAGCAGTCCCTGCCCCCGCCCGGACCGGCCGCTGCCGATACCGCGGACACCGCCGCCATCAGCGAATCCACTGCTGCCGAGCTGCAGCCAGTGGCCAGGCCGGCCTACGGCAGCCTCTACCTTATCCCTGTTCCCATCAGTCCGTCGTTGCCGCAGCAGGAACTGGCTCCTATTGTATTGCAGACGATTATGCCTATCCGCGATTTTATCGTTGAGAACCAGCGCACAGCCCTGCGCTTCCTGTCGCGGATTCTGGATAGCCAGGCCATGGCCGATACACAGCTGCAGGAACTCAGTGAGCACACTAATCCCGCCGACATTCCGGCGCTTTTAGCGCCAATGCTGGCCGGCCGTGATGCGGCCATCATTTCCGAAGCCGGCAGCCCCTGCATAGCCGATCCGGGAGCACTTCTGGTGCTGGCTGCTCATCGAAAGGGCATCAGCGTACATCCCCTGCCCGGACCGGTATCAATGATGCTGGCCTTGATGGCTTCCGGCTTCGGCGGCCAGAATTTCAGCTTCCAGGGCTACCTACCGGTGGACAGCGCACAACGCCGTCAGGCACTTAAAGATCTGGAGCGCCAATCGGCGCGTAACGGCAGTACCATCATCTTTATTGAAACACCGTATCGCAACAGTGTTCTCATCGATACCGCTATCGACTGTCTGCAGGCATCAACCCTGTTCTGTGTCGCTGCCGGGCTGCTTAGCCAGGAAGAAAGAGTACTCAGTACCAGTATTCGCAGCTGGCAGCAGGAAAGCTGGCGTCCGGGCAAGATTCCAGCGGTATTTCTATTGTTGGCGACCGGCGGCAGCAGCGCCGACCGGCCCCAAAATCATTCGCCGCGCCAGAGCCCGACAGCAGCACCTGCAAACAGCAAAAAACCGCAGCCACGGACCGGGTCAGCCAGGCAAAAAAAACGCAGATAATCCGACAGCCCGGGCAAGCTTCCTCCAGCAAAGCGAAAACTATAATAAGCCTCCAGCATGCTTGACTAAGCTCCCCTAAATACTACACTTTAATGTTGATGGCCAACACAAGTACCGACGACTTATACGCCCAATACCACGACCAGGAAATCTCGGTCAGTCCCTTTGCCAGTGCCAAAATGGGCTTGCTTCCGGGCCAGACCAGCCTGCGTATCGATACCTATAACATAGTCTGTGTTCCCTTCAAGCTTTCATTAACCGGTGCAAAATTGTTGGCCTCGTTTTCCAGAGAAGAAATGGTCTTCTTTCAGCGTTTTGTAAAGGGGCTGGTCGGGCTGACCGTATTGCTGCAACCGGCCGCCTCGCCACAGCCGCTTAAAATATTCGGCCGTTGTGTGCTTAAGTCAGTAGCCCCAATGCCCGGACGCGAGGCGGTTGGCCTTATCGAAGTGGAATGGAAGCCCTGCCCGCCGGACCTTACCACCATGATCGGCGATTATTTTATGCTTTCGGAACGGCTTAAGCAGGAATACGAAGAATACAAGGGCCAGAATATTGCCATAAACGGCGATACCAGCAAGCAGCTGGGATACAACAACTTCGCCGAGCTGATAGTCGACAAAAATAAAACCAGAGTTGCCGTATTCCTGTTGGCCAGCGACCGCGCCGACTTCCTGGTGCCTGTACAGGGGCCGGAACTGACCGCCAATACCCCTACACTGTTAAAGCTTTACTTCCGCTCTTTCCAGTTTTCCATCCGGGCCAGGATTACAGATCATCTGAAACTACCCAACGGGGCCCAGAAAGTCCGGGCCAGTCTGGAATTTTCGATGGAACTGGTAGATATCATCGAGCATTACCGCTTTTCCGAACGCTTCGCAACCAAGCCCGAGGACAGTGCCGCCACCTGAACGGCCGCATCCGCCGAGCCGGTTCTGCCTAAAACGGCTACGTCTTCCGGACAATTTAGGAAATGAGTCATGCTTGTCAAAACAGCTGTCGGGGGTTAGACTTCAGGCATGCAGGATAAAACCATCGTAAACAACAGCAAGATAGGCCAGCGCCTCGACGTTATCGTCAAGCAGGAAAACGTATCCTACCTGATGTTCAACAACGCAAAAGTGCCCTTGGTTGCCACCATCCGTATCGGCCGGGCTACCGACAGCAATGTGGTCATCGAAGGCATGCTGGCCAGCCGCAACCACGCCATCATCCAGAAAATTAAAGACGAATATTTTCTGAAGGACATGAACAGCACCAACGGTACCTTCCTGAACGGCGAACGCATTCCTGCCGACAAATATGTAAAATTGGCCCCCGGCGATACCATCACCATCGGCAAAACCCATCTGGTGCTGCACTGAGCGGATCTATAGCCGGTACAGCTCGGGTCCGGCCATGCTCAAACCGGCTAGTAAACGCCGCTCAAACCGGATCGAAAACCATCCCGACCCGGTCTGATGATAAAATCTGCTTCCCGGCAAGAAAAATTCAGATATAAACCTTAATCTTCAGCATCCTCGGCGCTACTGTCAGTATCCTGAAAAAGTCCGGCATCCAGCCGCGCCGCCTTCTCCTTCATGATCGAGGAAAACACCATGCGCGGAACCGGAGTAGCCGGCTTGGCCGGAATCAGCATGTCTTCGCCGGTGCGCAGATTTTTCATCATGCGGGCCTTGCGGGCAGCCTGCAGCTTCAGCGACAGAGCCCCGAAGCGGCCCAGATTCACCCGTTCGCCCAAAAGCACGCCGGCCTCTACAGTAGACAGATAGTCGTCAATAACACTGCGAGTCTGAACCTGCGTAAGGCTGTTTTTCTGCGCCACATAGGCCACAATATCCTTGATGGTAAAATGATCCATCGAACTGTCGGCTTCCAGCGCAATACTGCGATTCAATTTAACAAAGCCGTTGGTAAGAAAAATAGTCGCCTCACGGATACGCTGTTCCTGGTCGCGCAAAGCAGTCCCCTCTGGACATACGGCAATCCGGTAAATGGAAGAAGAATGTTTTAAGGGTGACCCGTTGAAGTCGGCCACTGCATCCTGACGCACCGCCGCGGCCAGCTCCACCGCGCTGCTTTTAACCAGCTCGGGCACATCGGCCCGGAATTTCACTGAAGCATATTCCAGCCAGCGGCGCTGCTCGCGCAGGGTTCCCAGGCTTATCAGCGACCCGGAATAGGTCAACAGTATGGCACCGCGTTCGTCATCGGCCGCCAATTCTTCCACCAGCACCATATCCAGACTCTGAATCTGGCCGATAAACATGTCGTACTTATCCAACCAGACATTGGCAAAGCGTTCACGCGCCTCATCTTTATCGACGCCGGCCAGGCCGGAACCCGGAATTAGCGAGTCAATCTGCCGGCGAATCTCTTCGGGCAACTCAAGATAGCAGTCTTTACGGCACTTTTTCTGTTGCATATTCTTTTCTCCTGTAACCTGGGGCATGACGCAATGCGACATGTCGACCGGAATATCATGAAGTATAGCGTACAATACTTCATACGTCTTAATCTGACAGCCGGAATGTGAAGAAAGTAATTAGGAAAAAAGCGGCGAACGAAGTACACTTCGGTACAACACAAGTACAGGGAGGTTTTTATGAACCATTTTGCCAGTCTTTCCGATACGATACGGAAGCACATCCAGCAGATAACCCGGACCTCCGGGCTCAGCGACACCGCCGAAAGCCATGAACTTATGGCCAAGGCCTGGCTGGAAAAGAACAGCTGCTTCGAACAGACCATCACGGAAAGCGCAATGGAAGAAACAACTTTTTTCGGCAAGGACGAAGCACGCGGTGCCATGATCCTCACCTGGTCCGGATCACTGATCAATATCGGACCAATGGTAGACGGCAAGCGGCATTGCGCTTATACTTCAATAGGAATACGGACAGATGTTCCGGCCTCTGCGCTGCACGAGGCGGCAATACTGGAGGATGACCTGGAAACCGACCAGCCGGCCCTGTTCAAGGAAGGCCCCATTCAACAAAGTTCACCGATTTACAAGATTGCTGTAGTTGCCGAAAAGCTTCCGGTTGCCGAAGAAGCGGAACTGCTGGAAAAGGTTAACCAGACCATTGCCGAAGACTTCGTAGAAGTCAATAAAACTATAATCGGATAAAGTTTTGCAGTTTACCGAAATCTTGCGAGAAATCTACCTTCGCCCCGCCAGCGCCGGCACCGAAGCGTACAGCGCATTGCTGAACCCGGTGATAGCGCTCCTGGAACAGGAGGAAGCGCGGGTCAGACCGCACGACCGGCTCGACTTGGCCGGCGGCCTCTTGCGCCTACAGCCGGACTTGCCAACCCTGATCATCCCGGATCTGCATGCCCGCATGGATTTTTTCTACAGCATCTTCGAGTATGAGTTCATGCCCGGCACGACGGTGGCCGCTGCCATGCAGGAAGGCAGTATTCAGATACTCTGTCTGGGTGACGGCTTTCATGCCGAAAAACGGGCCTTTAAGCGCTGGCAGAACGCCCTCCGCGAGTTTTCACACGGCTACCGCCAACACAAAGCCATCGACGCCGAGATGCGCGAAAGCCTCGGGTTAATGGAGATGGTCATACAAGCCAAACTGGCCTACCCGGAACAGTTCCATTTTCTGCGCGGTAATCACGAAAACATCCTGAACGAAAATGCCGACGGTAATTATGCGTTCCGCAAATTCGCCTTTGAAGGCGACATGGTCCGCGAGTGGGTACGTCTGTTCTACGGAGACGATTTTCTGAACCTCTACGCACGCTTTGAGAAATGCCTGCCGCTGTTTGCGGTAGGCAAGCGCTTTCTGGCCTCGCATGCCGAGCCGGCGGAATATTATAATGAAGAAGATATCGTCAACTTCCGCGACAATCCGGAACTGGTCAGCGGCCTGATCTGGACCGACAATGACGCGGCCGAAGAAGACAGTGTGCAGATCATGTTGTCACGCTACCTGCCGGACTATCCGGACAGTGTGTATTTCGGCGGCCACCGGACCATATCCGGCCGTTTCCGGCTGCGTGCCGGCAACCGTTTTGTACAGATTCATAACCCCGACCGTTTTAACGCGGCCTGGGTAATGCCGGACCGGGCCTTTGATCCCACCGGCGATATCGGCGAAATAACTGATGCCAGCGGCGACTTGGTCGCAGCCTGGCTGGATTCTGACTAAACTGGATCGGGGAGTACACTATGGCTGAATTGCCGGAAATGATTGGCAAGTACAAGATTGACTCACTGGTGGCCAAAGGCGGCATGGGTGCCGTGTACAAGGCGATACATCCGACCCTGCGCCGCTACGTTATCCTTAAAAAGTTGACGATACGCGGTAACGCCGCCATCACGGAACGCTTCAAACGCGAGGCCCGCATTCTGCTCGACTTCAAGCATGCCAACATCGTGCACTTTTTTGACTACTTTAAAGAAGGCAACTCACATTACATCGTGCTTGAATATGTCGACGGCATGTCGCTGGACAAACTTATCCAGAAGCGCCGCTACCTTTCCGGTCCGCTGGCCCTGCTCATTTTTCTGGATGCCTGCAAGGCCCTGAAATATGCGCATGACAGCGGCGTTATTCACCGCGACATAAAACCGGCCAACATACTCATCTCCAAAAAAGGCGCGGTAAAACTGGCTGATTTCGGCATTGCCGCATCGGAAAATGAGCTGGACGACGGCCTTACCAAGGAAGGCATGACGCTGGGCACTCCATCCTATATGCCGCCGGAACAGTTCGAGAACACCAAGAATGTGGACAAGCGGGCGGACATCTACGCCATGGGCATCATGCTGTACGAAATCGTCTCGGGACGTAAACCCTACCCCGGCAATCTGGCACCGGATACCATCCTGATGATACAGAAAGGCCGGCACGTACCAATACGAAAAATTAACCCCGATGTGCCGCCGCTGGTCTCCGACCTTATCCGCAAAATGATCCGGCCTAATCCGCGCAAACGCTACCAGGATCTGGCACCGGTTATTCGCAAGGTAGAACGCTACCTGGCCCGCTTTAATGTGGCCGACATTCAGAAAGCCCTTACCGACAGCATCAATACCGACCTGAAAGAAGAACCGGTGTTCAAGATGCGGCGCAAAAAGCGCATGGTTATCATACCGGCGGCTGTTCTGGCCATAGCACTGGCAGGCGGTATCTTGGCGGCCGAACGCAGCGGCTATCTGTACAAATGGCTGCTGCCCTCGCGCTATGCACCGCTGCAGGTCAGTTTTCGCATACCAAAATCGCACATCGACAGCCGCGATGTACTGCTGCTGGCTCGCCTGTACCGCAATGACCGCGAAGACATTCCGGAAGTGGAAAATGCCGAGCTCGAATTCCGGCTGCAGCCGGGAGCTGATACTGAAACCTATCATACATTTATAACCAAGCAGCTGGTGCTGCCGCCCGGGTCGTACCGGCTGAAGCTATTTACCGGGCAACGGCTGTACTGGGAGTCTTTTGAACTATTTTCGTTTACCCAACTGGCAGCCAGCGGCAATTCCGGAAATCTGGTAGACCTGCTCTACGACCGGATAGAAACCCAGCCTCTGGCTGTGCGGCTGAACGCCAGCGACGCAGTAAGCGGAAAAACTCCGGCAGTGCCGGTGCGCCTGCTGGTACAGCTGGACGGGCGCTGGCAGGAGGCGGCTACAGTAGACAGCAGCAAACTGCGCACCGGCCGGGTGCAGCGCTTCCGGGCAGAAGCAGAAGGTTATTATCCGGAACTGTTTTCGCTGCTGATCGGCTCATGGCAAAAAGAACTGGTACTTAAGGCCAACTTGATGCCGCTGCCGGGCACTCTGCAAATACTTGAAGCGCCGCACGATGTGCGACTGCAAATAAACGGCTCCAGCACCGTTATGGGTGCCGGTGAACATATACAATGGTTCTCGACCAAGGAGTACCGCGGGGGCGAAGCCAGCTGGGATCTGCCATCGGGAACTTGGAGCTTAAGCGCATCCTACCGCAGCAGCACTTCCGAACGGAGCATTACTGTAAAACCGGGCAATTTCGTCCGTATCCGCATCGAAACCAAAGATGGCGGGCTGTACATCAAAGAGGAATAATCATGTCATTAACAATAAAACGCATACTCATGCTTTTCATGGGAGCCCTGGCCGCCAGCATCAGCTGGCCGGTTCTGCTGTTCATCCAATATCACAAGGCAGGCTTTCCCAGTTATCTTATATTTACCATGGTGCAGGGAATGATACTCGGGCTGGTCTTCGGTGCGGTATTCGGATCGTTCGAAGGCATTGTCGTTTCGTCCCGCCGCAAAGCGTTTCTGGGGATGCTGTTCGGCGCGGCCTTCGGTTTATTCTCCGGAGCGCTGGGCATGCTGGCCGGTCAGGGCTTTTTGCTGCTGGCAGCCAACAGCCTCTTCCGCAGCCAGGCCGACCGCTTGTACCGCGGACTGGTATTTGCCAACGGTATCGGCTGGGTGCTCATCGGCCTGTTTGTGGCTCTGGTGGAAGGCCTGCGCTCGCGCTCTCCGCGCAAACTGCTGATCGGCCTGATCGGCGGTGTTTGCGGTGGACTGGCCGGCGGAACAATTCTGCAGTTGCTGCTGCTGTATTTCCCGGGCAGCAGTCTGTGGCTGCTGGCCGGCCTGATACTATTTGGCCTGGCACTGGCCGGCTTCTATTCATTTTTCGAAAACCGTTTCTCGGCCGGCACCCTCAAGCTCTTGAACGGCGCTATAAAAGGCAAAGAATACCAGCTTACCAAGCGCGAAACCGTCATCGGCAGCGACAATGGCTGCGACATAGTCCTCGCTGGCTACCCGGGAGTGCTGCCCCGCCATGCCGTGGTGAAACTAAGCGGACGGCGGGCCAGCATCGCCGCACTGGATAAGAAAGCTTCACTGCTGGTAAATGACGAAGCCGCAGCCGAAAGCCCGCTGCGCCGCGAGGACGTTTTTGCGCTTGGCAAGGCAAAATTCTTTTTTGGCTTCCTGCCGGCACTGCTGGTTCTGCTGCTGTTTTCCCGGCAGCCACTGGCTGCTCAAAGCTTGACAGAAGCAGCAGGCAACGGCCCGGCGGCCCGGATTACCCAGATAGACAGCGGCCGGCTGCTCACCGAGCAGACTATCCGGCTTTTTGTAGACGCCAGCCGCATAGGCTCTGGAATAGACATAACAACAGCCCGGGACTATTTTAAAGTTCTGGAATCCGCCGACGGTACAAACTACCAGGATGTGGAAGTAACAAAAGTAGAACGCAATACCGCCCGCGATGAAGGCATTTCGTTTTTCTTCCTTCTGGATAACTCCGGCAGCATGTGGGATAACCTGGACGGACAGGCGAGTGCCGATCCGTCAGCCTTGCGGGTAACTCACGCTGTTAATGCCATCCGCAGTTTCCTGGGCAGTGTTTCGACCCGGGACCGCGTTGGCCTGGCCGTGTTCAATACCCGATATTCGCTAGTGCAGGAGAGTTCAACCAGTATAGCCGGCATCAATGCCGCACTGGAGGCACTTAGCCGGCCGGAAAGCGCTGATGCCTACACCGAGTTGTATAATTCAGTTGGCCAGGCCATGTCCAATTTCGGCGAGGCGGGACGGCGCAGAGTGCTTATTGTGCTTTCGGACGGGGAGAATTATCCCTACCTGACCCGCACCGGCACCGACAGCCCACAATTCGGCAGCCAGCTGGCCAGCGCCGGGGAACTGGTACCACAGGCAGAGTTTGAAGGCATCAGCATCTATTCGGTACGGCTGGGACCACAGCGCGACTCGATCATCGGTGACATAGCATTAATGTCCGGCGGGCAGGTTTTTGACGCGGCAAACCAGAACGAAATGGAAAACGTGTATGCAACCATCCGCAGGCAGGTACTGGAGGAGTACACCGTCAGCTACCGGGCACCGATGCTGGATTCCAGTACCCGCACCGTTAAGCTGCAGTACCTGGACAGCTCGAACCAGGTTCTGGCCGAAAGCCAGCCGCGCTCCTACTATGCCGGCAATCTGCTGGGCGGCGGCGGCGGCAGTCCGCACTGGTACCATCTGCTGTTCATTCTAATACCCTCTGCGCTGATTGCTCTGTTCATGCTGTTCCGGCTGGAAAAAGAAAGCTCTCAGGCAGCGCTGCAGCTACTGGCCGGATATAAGGACATGCAGACTAAAGTTTTTAAGCTGAATCATGCCCAGACCATCATCGGCGGCGGAGCAAAGGCGGACGTAACCATAGCCGGCAACCGGGCGCTGAAGGACCAGCATGCCACCATACTTTTCGACAAGGACAGCGGCAGCTATACCGTCGCCGGCGCTGACCTTACGGTAAACAACAAGCCGGTTAGCCGGCGCAGGCTAGAGGCCGGAGACGTGATAAACATGGCAGGTACCATTGTGGTATTCGACGACAAGCTCAGCCGGCCAAAGCCGCCAGCTTCTCGCGGATA